>Ga0194130_10000448_pt1:22500-79186 | contig 79186 bp, 78 predicted proteins | sample TA2KigsurfametaG_FD_160084 | JGI IMG/M metagenome (GOLD analysis project Ga0194130, IMG submission 160084) | Freshwater microbial communities from Lake Tanganyika, Tanzania - TA2015050 Kigoma 12 surface | ecosystem: Environmental > Aquatic > Freshwater > Lake | place: Tanzania: Lake... | reverse complement strand
GAGGCGGCACGCATGGCGCTTGTGTGGTCGGCCTTGCTCGCTGCGCCGATGGGCTACCGCGCTGCCGGGCATGTCGCCATCACGGCCTTCATCGAAGGGCTGCCTCCGAAGGTGCTGCAACTCACCGGCGTTATCGTGAATCTTCTCGTTGGCTGGATTTGTCTGATGTTCCTGCTTGAGAGCGTCGACTTCGTCTCGCGAGGATCAACGATCATGTCGACCGGACTCGGAATCCCGATGTCCGATGTGTACGTGATTGTCCCAATCGCGCTAAGTGCCTTATTGCTTGTTGCGATGGAGGCGACATTACGTTTGGCGCGAGCCTGGATGACCGAACAAACAGAAGATGTGTTGGTGGGTGTTCTGCCCCTGATGCAGAAAGACGGGGAGAGCTGAGCGATGTCCGCTGCCTTCTTCTGGTTCCTCGTCCTGCTGATGGCCTTTGGTACGCCGGTGGTCTTTGCGTTGCTGCTTGGCCCGGGCTTGAGTCTTCTGCTTGACGGCGAGACCCAGTATTTTCCGGCATTACTCGCCCGATTCTATAACGGAATCGATAGTTTTCCGCTGCTCGCCGTACCGTTTTTCATTCTTGCTGGCGAGATCATGAACGCGGGTGGAATCACCGCGTCGATCGTGCGTTTTGCGCAGTCCCTCGTCGGCCATGTGCGAGGCGGCCTGGCCCAGGTGAACGTCCTGTCTTCAATGATTTTCGCAGGGATCTCCGGTTCCGCCGTGGCGGACGCGTCGGCGATCGGCAAGATGATGATCCCGGCGATGGAGCGCGAAGGATATCCGCGCCCCTTCGCTGCAGCGGTCACCGCGGCGGCGGCTGTGGTTGGCCCCATTATTCCGCCCTCAGGCATCATGGTTTTGTACGGGTTCGTGATGAACGTGTCTGTCGGCGCGCTCTTTGCAGCGGGAGTCGTCCCTGGAATAATCATCGGGCTCGCGTTGATGGGCACTATTCGATTGCTCGCCAAGCGGTACAACCTTCCGCTCGCGCGTCCGAGAGCCAGTTGGAGCGAGCGGGGTACGGCCTTCAAGGGCGCGTGGCTCGCGATGTTATTGCCCGTTATTTTGCTCAGCGGGATGTTGAGCGGCGTGTTTACGGCTACGGAGGCCGCGAGTGTCGCCGTGGCTTACGCGCTGTTCGTCACCATTGTCGTCACGCGGAACGTCGGAAAGGCGGAGCTCGCCTCAATATTCAAAGCGACCGCCTTGCAATCGGGAGTGATTTTGCTGCTCGTCGGTGCGGCGGTGACGCTGGGTTGGCTTGTCACGGTCTCCGGGCTTGCGAAGGGCATCGCCGACGCCATGCTACTGATCACCGATGATGTGTATCTGCTGATGTTTCTGTTCAACCTTCTGCTGTTTGTCGTCGGTATGTTTCTCGATGCGGGACCGGCCATTCTGATTTTGGGCCCCGTTCTCTCTCCGGTATTCATCGGTTTGGGTGTTGATCCCGTGCATTTCGCGCTCATCATGTGCGTGAATCTGACGATTGGACTTGCCACACCGCCGATGGGTCTTTTGCTGTTCGTGACAGCATCTGTAGCCAAAGAGAAAGTCGAAAATATCGTGCGAGCTCTCATACCGTTTTTGGCGGTCGAAGTCCTCGTGATTTTCCTGATTACTTTCTTTCCCTCTCTCGTCCTGACCCTCCCACGCATGCTCGATCTCATGTGAGCCCGTCATGACTTCGAGACTGCGAAATATGTTGCTGGTGCTAATCACGATCGGATGTGTGATCGGCATCCTCAGTTCTAGAGCCGAGCAAGCGGAGTTCACCATTCGTGTGGCGTTCCTCGCATCCCAAGATGACGAGGACTACATTGGTGCAGTCGCATTTCGCGAGTCACTCAAGCGACAACTTGGCGATCGAGTCGAAGTGCAGATTTATCCGTCGGGTCAGTTTTGTGGAAACGAGCGTGAGTGCATGGAGGCACTTCAAAGCGGAATCCTCGAGGTTCACCAGACGACGATCGGAGGTCTCGCAGGGCTTTACGGTCCTGCGCAAGTCCTCGATCTTCCTTATCTCTTTGCCAATGACGACATCGCGGAATGCGTCATGGATGGCCCCGTACCCAAGGCGATGGGCGAGGCCATGCTGAAAGATGGCCTGGGTTTACGTCTGATGGCGGTAGGAAACACCGGTGGCTGGCGGAGCTTTGCGATGACCGAAAGTCGCATTAAGTCGGTTACCGATCTCGACGGGCTGCGCATTCGAACCTTACCGTCCGCGCTTGAGCAGGAAATGGTCAGAGAGCTCGGCGGCAGTCCCATGGCCTTGCCGTTCTCCGAAATTTATTCAGCGCTCGGTGCGGGGATGCTCGCCGGCACCAAAAACAGCATTCAAGATGTGATGGGCATGAAGTTTGACGATCACATCAAGCATGTTTTCGTCGATCGTCATAGTTACATGTCGGCGATTTGGTGGTACTCGGAAAAAGCTTGGGAGCGACTACCGCCCGATATTCAGGCGGCCGTAACGATCGCATATGGTGAGCTCGCGGCAGCAACTCGAAAAGCAGCTAAGGATCGCGAGCGCCCCGCGATCGAAAAGTTTATCGCCGGCGGAGGTACTATCGATTATGTTACCGACGCGCAGCGCGCCGAGTTCAAGGCGGCGACAGCGCCGTTACGTGATTGGTATCGAAACAAATATCCTGGCGACTGGCTTGAGCGAGTCGATGCCGCTGTCCGCCAATGTGAGTCAGGATTGCTGAAGTCGACCTCCTGAGTAGGAGTCTGTACGTGAAAGTGTTGTTCGTCGATGCAGGAAACTATTGCCGTTCGCCCGCTGCTGAGATCGTTGCGCGAACGATATCTGCTCGTCGCGGGGCGTCGGGCTGGCAGTTCAGTTCTGCGGGACTCAAGGACAAGCATGTGGGGGATTCCGCAGATCCGAGATCTATTGAGGCCTGCACGGCCCGTGGATACGACCTAACGGCGTTTCGATGTCGCGAAATCACTGACGACGATTACCTTTCACACGACATCATCCTTGCTATGGATCGCGATAACGCGGCGCAGCTTGAAACCAGGAGGCCAGCCGGTAACAAGACACCCGTTCGCCTTTTCTTGGGTGATCGGGAAGTACCCGATCCGTACTATGGGGAGAGCGATGGATTTTCTTTTATGATGACCCAGATAGAGGAGGGCGTTCGAGCGCTTCTCTCGAAGGATCAAGGCTAGAAAATCCCAAAATAGAACATTTTCTTGGGGGTGACGGGGCGGATTACCGATGTAACTCTTTCGGTAATTCGCGAAGACGGTTACTAATTCTCCCGTGACATCCCCCAGCGATCCCGCCGATTCTTCTGCCGATCAGGCCGAAGTAATGTCTAGTAGGCTATCCTCCACCCGTTTAACGGCGGGTGGAGGATATGTTGATGAGTTCAGGGTCGTCGCAAAGTGGATTGCATCCGGCGATTGAGAAAATTCTCAGCCGTAGCTCGACCAAGAAGTTTGCTGATACGCCGGTCACTCGAGCTCAGTTGGAGCTCCTGCTCACCGCGGCGGTTCGTGCGCCGGATCACGGGCTTCTCGCTCCTTGGCGGTTTACGGTGCTGGAAGGAGACAGCCGCACGCTTCTGGGGGACGCCATGGCTGCGGCGCTACGCGAGAAATCACCAGATGCGGACCGTGAGCTACTTGACCGAGAGGCCTCAAAGGCCATGAGGTCGCCCACTTTGGTGGTGGTGTCTGCGGTGTCCCAGGCACACCCTAAAGTTCCGGAGATTGAGCAGTGGGTTGCGGTGGGTGCGGCTATCCAAAATCTGTGGATTGCGGCGGAGTCTCTAGGTTTAGGGGTAGCTTGGAAAACGGGCTCCCATGCTTATAACTCGTCTGTTAAAAAAACTCTTGGGCTCGCCCCGAACGAATGCATCATTGGGTTCATCCACTTGGGAACGCCTGTAACGAAAGGGCCTTTGCGCACGGCGGACATTGAGAGTCGAACCCGATGGCTCTAGCGCATCAGTTAATCGATAGGCGCCACACTTAAAATCACGCCGTTTTCATCCGCGTAGAGCCAGTCACCGGGGGAGATCGTGACGCCGGCGAATGACACCATGACATCTCGTTCGCCCGTACCCTCTTTGCGAGGAGCCATAGGACATACTGCGAGCGCGCGAACTGCCAAGGGCATGGTCTTGAGGAACTCGACGTCTCTGACGGCCCCGTTGATCAGAACTCCAGCCCAGCCATTTTTGATGAGGATGGAACCGAGGACGTCTCCAAAAAGCGCGCGCTCAAGTGAACCGCCGCCATCCACGATCATGACTCGACCACCGCCCGGAGTACTCAGGGTGGCTTTTAGGAGAGCGTTGTCCTCTCGACAGCGGATTGTGGTGACCTGCCCATGAAACTTGGTGATCGTTCCAAAGTCTCGGAATAGAGGCTGCAAGACTCGGATCTGGCTGGCGTGGTCGTCCGCGAGATCACAAATGCTTCGGGGCATACTTGTTACCGTGAGTTTATGAGCATTGACTCCTGGCATTATGCCCGATAGGAACCATCTTCAGATGTCATCGACTGGTAGTGCCGACAATCATGACGCCGATATGGGACTCGTGCTTCGTGCCGCGCGATTTGCTGCATGGAAGCACCGTGATCAACGGCGCAAGGGACGTGGCGCAGTGCCTTACATCAACTATCCTCTCGATCTCGCACATGTGCTTTGGTTCGAGGGTGGGGTTGCTGATCCGGTCATTCTGGCAGCTGCGCTACTACACGACACACTAGAAGATACTCAAACGACGTTACAGGAGCTTCAAGGGGAGTTTGGAGAGCAGGTGGCTTCGATTGTCATGGAGGTCACTGATGAACCCACCCTCAACTGGCGCGCACGAAAAAAACTTCAAATCTCAAGAGCACGCCTCGCTTCGGCTGAAGCAAAACAAGTGAAGCTCGCAGATAAAATTTGTAATCTGCTAAGTATGGTGTCGAGCCCGCCCAATGGCTGGCCTGTTGAGCGTCAGCGAGCGTACTTTGATTGGTCGAAAGAAGTGGTGAATCAGATCCGAGGCGTTAATCCCGAGCTCGAGCAACGCTTCGACCAGATATGGAAACGCCGGCCCTAAGGCCGGCGTTTGTCGGGAGAGAAAACTCTTGAGTTGGCTAGGCTGCGTAACGCTTGGCCATATCCTCGAGCGGCACAATCTTGATTTTTGAAGCTTTTCCAGCGCATCCGAAAGCCTCGTATCGCGCAACACAGATTTCTCGGGCGGCGAGCATGGCTTCTTTCATGTACTTGCGCGGATCGAACTCGGCAGGGTCTTTATTCATCGCGCGTCGAATCGCGCCGGTCATTGCCAAGCGGATATCTGTATCGATATTGATTTTTCGAACGCCGTGTTTGATGCCTTCGAGAATTTCCTCGACGGGCACGCCGTAAGTCTCTCGGAGTTTTCCGCCGTTCTCTCGGATGATTTGTAGCCACTCTTGCGGCACGGATGATGACCCATGCATCACGAGATGAGTGTTCGGGATTTTGGCGTTGATTTCGCGGATGCGCTGAATAGCCAGAATGTCGCCCGTCGGTTTACGTGAAAACTTGTAGGCGCCGTGCGAGGTACCAATGGCAATGGCCAACGCGTCAACGCCGGTTTTTGCGACAAAGTCTGCAGCCTGATCGGGGTCGGTCAGGAGTTGGTCATGGGAGAGTTGCCCCTCTGCGCCATGCCCGTCTTCCTCGCCGGCCTGCCCAGACTCGAGAGAGCCGAGGCAGCCGAGCTCACCTTCGACTGAGACCCCTACGGCGTGCGCAATACGCACGACATGACGCGTGACATCGATGTTGTAGTCGTACGGGGCCGGGGTTTTGCCATCTTCCTTGAGCGAACCGTCCATCATGACGCTCGAAAAGCCCGAGCGAATGGATTGCACACAGACGGAAGGGCTGGCCCCGTGGTCCTGGTGCATCACGATCGGAATGTGGGGATAGCTCTCAACGGCCGCTTCGATGAGATGCCGGAGAAACGGCTCACCCGCGTACTTCCGGGCCCCGGCCGATGCTTGCATGATCACCGGACTGTCGGTTTTGTCGGCAGCCTGCATGATGGCCTGAACCTGCTCGAGGTTGTTGACGTTGAAAGCCGGGACGCCATAACCGTGTTCGGCGGCGTGGTCGAGCAACTGTCGCATCGAGATCAGAGCCATGTGGCGATCCTCTTCACGAATTTATTGATGTTTGTATTCTATCGAAAAGCGTCGTTGACCAAAGTACGCGGGAGCTCAGTCCTCGATCAAGAAGCTCCGCAGCTGCTCTGACCGACTGGGGTGTCGTAGCTTGCGAAGCGCCTTAGCCTCGATCTGGCGAATGCGCTCACGTGTGACATCGAACTGCTTGCCGACCTCTTCAAGTGTATGGTCGGTATTGAGGTCAATTCCGAAGCGCATGCGCAGCACCTTGGCCTCGCGAGGAGTGAGTTGCGAGAGCACGGCATGAGTGGTCTCGCGCAAGGACTCGGCCGTCGCCTGATCGATGGGTGAAGCAACCGAGGTATCTTCAATAAAGTCGCCAAGATGTGAATCTTCATCGTCGCCAATCGGCGTCTCCATGGAGATCGGCTCTTTGGCGATCTTGAGCACCTTGCGAACCTTATCCTCAGGCATCTCCATGCGCACGGCGAGTTCCTCGGGCGTGGGCTCGCGACCCATCTCTTGGAGCATTTGCCGCGAAATCCGGTTGAGCTTGTTGATGGTCTCGATCATGTGAACCGGAATGCGGATGGTTCGTGCCTGGTCGGCGATCGAGCGCGTGATGGCCTGACGTATCCACCAAGTCGCATAAGTTGAGAACTTGTACCCACGACGGTATTCGAATTTGTCTACCGCCTTCATGAGGCCGATATTGCCTTCCTGAATGAGATCGAGGAACTGAAGTCCGCGATTCGTATATTTCTTTGCGATGGAGATCACGAGTCGGAGATTGGCCTCGATCATCTCTTTCTTGGCCCGACGAGCCTTGGCTTCGCCGATCGAGACTTCGCGGTTGATTTCCTTGATTTCGATAATCGAAAGGTGGCGAATCTTTTCGATTTCGCGCAGCACAGCTTGCTTGGCACGGATGTCGTCGGCAAAGCGTCCGAGTGGCACCGACCACTTCTTGCCGGCTTTGACGTGCTTAGCCGCCCAACGATCGTTAGTCTCGTTTCGAGGGAAAGTCGCAATGAATTCCTTACGCGGCATCCCGGCATCGCGGACGGCGATAACCATGATTTCTTTTTCGAGCTGCCGGATTTCGTTGATGTGGGAGCGCAAATTGTCGATGAGCGCTTCAAACATACGCGGCGACAGCTTGAGTTCCATGAACTCGCCCGCAAGCTTCTTGCGGATTTTTTGCGTCTTCGGGTCTTCGACGCCAACCTTGGCCATCGAATTGAGCATCTGCGTATGCAGCTTGATCATCGAAGCGAAGCGATTTGCGGTCTCAACCGGATCGGGCCCGGTATCGACAGCTTCTTCGCTGTCGTCCCCATCCTCGGCTTCCGTTTCTTCTTCGGCGGGTGCCGAGGCATCGACCTTGGTCGGATTTTGCGGTTGCGCGATGACATCAGGCGCATTGGGATCGATGAAGCCCACGAGGATGTCTGCAAGACGGCCCGTGCCGCCCTTCACGTTTTCGTAAACCTTGAAGAGGAAGTCGAAGGTGGGCGGATACGTTGCGAGCTGTCCGCGTACGGAGTTCAGACCTTCTTCGATGCGCTTGGCGATGCTGATTTCGCCTTCTCGGGTTAGCAGTTCGACGGTACCCATCTCGCGCATGTACATGCGAACTGGGTCGGTGGTGCGGCCGAGCTCCGCATCGAGCGCCGCAAGCGCGGCCGCCGCTTCTTCGATGGCCTCTTCGTCTGAGGGCGCGGTGGTCTCTGGCGCGAGCAAAGATTCACTCTCGGGCGCCTTTTCATAGACCGGGATGCCCATGTCGTTGATCGTGTTGACGATCTCCTCGATCTGCTCGGGATCAACGATTTCGGAGGGGAGGTAGTCGTTCACCTGGGCGTAGGTGAGATAGCTCTGCTCCTTACCGAGCGCGATAAGTTGTTTGAGCTGCGACTGGCGCTCTTCGGGCAACGCGAGCGGGCGACGCTCGGGCAGCGCGAGAATCTTGCTACCTTCGTTTGAGGCAGCTTTGGACGCTTTTGAAGAGCCCTTCGGTTTGCCCTCTGCGACTTTCAGCTCCGGTGTCGGAGCAGCCGGCTTCGCGGCGCTCTTCGTATTGGGCGTCGGTTTGCTGCCGACGGGAGCCTTGGCCGGAGCGGCGGCTTTGGCCAGCGCAACGCCCTTTGTGGGCGCAGTCGTTTTGGCAGGCGCAGCACCCTTCGGCGAAGAGACAGGCTTTGCGGCCGGCGCGCCTTTCGCGGCAGGCTTTGGGGACGAAGCCGTGGCGGTGACTTTCGTAGAAGACTTGGGAGCGGCCTTCGCTGCCGAAGCCGCTTTCGTAGCGGGCTTCGCCGCCTTCGGTGCCGGCTTAGCGGCTTTGGCCGCGGATTTCACTGCCGGTTTGGCAGCCGCCGGGCGCACGGATTTCTTACCAGGGAAAGCCTTGGGTTTCTTGCTCATTTGGATGCCTGCCGGGTCGGGGCCCGGGCCTTGGAAGCGAACCAGAAACTATACGGGAAACAAGGGGTTTTAGCCAGATTGCAGGGCTCGAAAAGGCGGTAATTCGGGGGTGACTTACCTGCCGTTTCGACCTGTCATCAGGTGCTGCAGTTCCGAGCGTTCGGTGGGCGACAAACCGGTCGATTTTTCGCGCTCCAGGAGGGTATCCAATCGACGCCGCCGTTGCTCATCCCGCATCCGAGCTAGTGCGTTGCGTATCTCCTGTAATGCCGCCTCGTCGGTAGGCATCAGCGATTCAGCCACCGCGAGTCGAGAGAGGCGTTCCGATTCGGGGCGATCGCGCCATCTTTCCAGAAGCTGGCCGGTATTGGCGCAGGGGTTTTCTCGAAGATCGGACACGAGCTCGCGAAGGATGTCAGAGCCCGGCTCATCGAGGCTCGAGAGGATGTCGAGATCAGAGTCGGTCAGTCGCGTGGCGACCTTCGGGTGATGGACAAGCGTGAGAACGGTCTGTCGCATCAGGCCTCCGCGGCCTGCGCTGCGTGACGAGGATCGCGAGCCTGAGGCTTCTCGGTCGGTCGTGCGGCGGTTACCGGTGAAGCCGGTGTCACTGCTGCCCGCGCCGCCACTCGCCCACAACTCACGAAGTCGAGCCGAGGGTAATCGGATGGCCTCGGCGAGGCGTTCCACCAATAGTTCTCGATAAACGCCTTCCGGGACCTTGGCAACGAGTGGACGAGCCAATTCAGCGAAACGCGCGCGACCGTCGGCATGGGCGAGATCGACCTGAGACGAGAGCTCCTGAACGAGATACTCGGACAAAGGCAGGGCCTGGTCGAGACGCGACTCAAAGGCCTCACGACCTTCCTCACCCACCAAGGTGTCGGGGTCATGCCCGTCTGGCAGGAACAAGAACTTTAGCTGCCGTCCCTCGCGGACCTCAGGCAGCGCGTTATTGAGCGCACGCCAGGCGGCGGCGCGTCCCGCTCGATCGCCATCGAACGCGAACACCACCTCGCTAACGAGTCGGAACAGTCGCTTGAGGTGCTCGGGTGTCGTGGCCGTGCCGAGGGTGGCGACGGCGTAATGGATGCCGGCCTGATGAAGTCGGACCACATCCATGTATCCCTCGACCACCATCAGGCGATGAAGAGGCGCTCGCGTTTGACGAACCTCGTAGAGTCCGTAGAGCTCGCGGCCCTTATGGAAAAGCACCGTCTCGGGCGAGTTCAAATACTTGGGTTCGGCTTGATCGATGATTCGCCCACCGAAGGCAATGACGCGCCCGCGAGCATCTCGGATGGGGAACATGATGCGGTCGCGGAATCGATCGTAGTAACGCTCACCTTCTCGGCCAGAGCCGCCGTCACGCTCGATGATGAGACCGCAGGCAAGTAAGGCCTCTCGTCCTTTTGTATCTTTAGAGAAACGATCAAGGACTTCATTCCACGAATTGGCTGAATATCCGATACTAAATCGTTGAATGATCTCAGCGCTGAGTCCGCGATTCGAAAGATACTTGGAGGCGCGTGAATCGGATTGGAGTTTGGTAGCCCAATGTTTGGCGACCTCGGCCATGAGGCCTGCGAGGTCTGCCTGATCCCGACTTCGATCGTCGTTGGGGCGCGCTTCGCGGGGGATCTCGGCGCCGAGTCGCGAGGCCAATTCCTCGACAGCCTCAACGAAACCGAGCCGGTCGTAATTCATTAGAAAACCCAATACGGTGCCGTGCGCACCACAGCCGAAGCAGTGATAGAACTGCTTGTCCGGGCTCACCCAAAACGAGGGGGTTTTCTCATCGTGGAAGGGACAGCAGGCGCGAAATTCTTTACCGGCTTTCTTGAGCGGCACGCGTGCGCCGATGAGCTCGACGATGTCGGTACGACCGACAATGTCGTCAATGAAACTCTGGGGAATTAGCCCGCCGCTGCGCCCGCTCATGGGCAAATAGTAAGCGGTCGGTTCAGCCGGCGCTGAGCTTTGCCTTAATGAGGGCGCTGACGGCACCCATATCCGCCTGGCCCGCGGCGCGGGTTTTGACGAGCGCCATCACCTTGCCCATGTCCTTGACCGTCGCGGCGCCGGTCTCGGCGATGGCCGCCGCGACGAGCGCTTCGATTTCGGACTGGGACAGCTGGGCTGGCAAATACGCCGAAAGTTGCTTGGCTTCCGCGGCTTCTTTTTCGGCGAGATCGGTACGACCGCCGGCTTCGAACTGGGCGATGGCTTCTTTGCGCTGCTTAATCATTTTTTCGATGACCGACAGCACTTGGGCGTCATCGAGCGTAATTCGCTCGTCCACCTCACGCTGCTTGATGGCAGCCTGAAGCATCCGAATGACCCCAAGACGCTCCTTTTCTGCGGAGCGCATGGCGTCTTTCATGTCTTGGGTGATGCGCTCCTTGAGCGACATCGGCAGTTATCGCACGCGAGAAATGCTGGTTCGCGGCGAAGAGCGCTTCTGATGGCGCTTCACGGCGGCAGCTTTCTTGCGCTTACGCTCCTGGGTCGGCTTCTCGTAAAATTCGCGTCGGCGAAGCTCGGTGAGGACACCGGCCTTCTCGCAGGCGCGCTTGAAGCGACGCAGGGCAGCGTCGAAATACTCATTTTCTCGTACACGAACGCTCGGCATCTCGACCTCAACCCCTTGATTAATAAGGAATTCCTAAAGCGCCCTGCGGAAACAGGGGCGGGGATTCTAATGATCCCCGGAGCAAAAGGCAAAATCGTCGGTAGTCCATGCGCATCCTCGCCATCGAATCTTCCTGTGACGAATCCGCTGCGGCCGTTTTTGACGGAGAGCGCGGATTGCTTGCGCACGAGGTGTTTTCGCAGATCGATTTACATCAGGTTTATGGGGGCGTGGTGCCGGAACTTGCCTCCCGAGACCACGTTCAGCGCCTGCTGCCAATGATTGATCGAGTTCTCGCTCGGGCAGGTGACGATGGCAAGCCGCTCGAGGGCGTCGCGTACACGGCCGGACCCGGTTTGATCGGTGCTTTGCTGACGGGAGCCGCGTTGGCGCGCTCTTTGGCGCACGCGTGGTCCATCCCATCGCTGGGTGTTCATCACCTAGAAGGCCATTTGCTCGCGCCGCTGCTCGAGCCTGATCCGCCGTCGTATCCCCACGTGGCGTTACTCGTGTCGGGCGGCCACACGATGTTGATCGAATGCGCGGGCGTGGGGCGTTACACGCTGCTCGGCGAGACGCGGGATGACGCTGCAGGCGAAGCCTTTGATAAGAGCGCGAAGCTTCTCGGGCTACCATATCCCGGCGGTCCGCACTTAGCGCGTCTTGCCGAGTCGGGTCGCCCGTCGCAATATGTGTTTCCGCGGCCCATGCTCGATCGACCGGGACTCGAGTTCAGTTTTTCAGGATTGAAGACAGCGGTCCTTCACGCCGTGCGTTCACTGCCCAATGCCGATGTTCAGGATCGCGCGGACATCGCACTCGCACTGCAAGATGCCGTCGTCGATACGTTAGTCGCCAAAAGTCTGCGGGCCGTGGCGCACACCGGGCTCGACACCCTCGTTGTTTCAGGGGGTGTGAGCGCGAACCGATGTTTGCGCTCGCGTTTAGAGGCCGCCGCCGCGAAACACGGTGTTCGCGTGTACTATCCGCGCCTCGAGTTCTGTACCGATAACGCGGCAATGATTGCGGTTGCGGGGCATGCGCGGCTCGCGGCGGGTGAGCAAGACGCTGCTGGAGTACGTGCGCGGGCCCAATGGCCGCTCGACAGTTTACGTCCGCCTGGAAATTTTTGAGGAGTAGTGGAAATCGTGACGACTCGTGCTGCCGACAAAATTTTCTTAAGAGGTCTCGAAGTCGAATGCATTATCGGCTTCATCGATTGGGAGCGCCGCGTGAAGCAGCGTATCCAGATCGATCTTGAGTTGCCGGTGGACTGCACGCGCGCGGCGCGTTCCGACGATGTGGTCGATACGCTTGATTACAAGAGCGTTGCCAAGCGGGTGATTGCGTTCGTCGAGGCGTCGGAGTTCATGCTCGTCGAGACGATGGCGCATCGTATGGCGATGGTGATTCTCGAAGAGTTCGGCATTGAGTGGGTTCGTATCTGGATCAACAAGCCCGGCGCGATCCGCGGTTCGCGCGATGTCGGTGTCGCCATCGAACGTAATCGTGCGGATCTTGCTGCATCCAAGTAACTAGCGCTGATGACTCGAGTATTTGTAGCTGCGGGCAGTAATGTCGACGCCGAGCGAAATCTTCGTTTAGCGTCGAGTGAGGTCGTTAGGGCTTTCGGAAAGGTCGAGTTTTCGCCGGCCTACCAAAACGTCGCGGCAGGCTTTGAGGGCGACGATTTCATCAACTTCGTAGCGGCGTTCGATACTGACTTACCGGTGCGAGGGGTCGTTGCCGAGCTACAGCGTATCGAGGGGCTGTGCGGCCGAGAGCGTGATGCGCCGAAGTGGGCGCCGAGAAGTATGGATCTCGATATTTTGCTTTTTGGAGACATGGTGTGTGCCGAGCCCGGGCTTGTATTGCCGAGGCCCGACCTACTGCGCCGTGCCTATATGCTCGGGCCGATGGCGGACGTGGGCGGTGAAGTCGTCCATCCGCTCGAAGGTCGAAAGATTTCGGAGTTGTGGGAACGATTTGATCGTGACGCACACCCGTTGACGCGGATCGAGTTGTCACTCAGCGCTCAATGAATTCACCAAGCGACGCTGCGACCTCCATCGACCGGCATCACTTGTCCGGTGATGAAAGGGGCATCTGCTGCAAAGAAAAGAGCAGTGCGTGCGATATCGAGCGCCGAGCCGCTTCGTTTGAGCAGAGTTCTTCCAACGATTTTTTGTTGAAGCTCCGCGTCGGCGACGCCATCGGCAGGCCACATCACGGGGCCCGGCGCGATCGCGTTGACGCGGATCTGCGGACCGAGTTCGCGAGCGAGCGAGCGTGTCAGCATGATGAGCCCCGCTTTGGCGATGCCGTAGACCGGGTAGCGCCGCAGCGGACGCATGCCATGTATGTCAACGATGTTGAGTATGAGGCCATGCGAGAGTCGCAACGCCGGTGCAGCAGCCTGAGACAGAAACAACGGAGCCTTCAAGTTTGTTCCGAGCAGGTCATCCCAATGCGTTTCGGTGATTTCGCCGACTGGGGTTGGATAAAACGTGGAAGCATTGTTGACCAGAATGTCGAGTCTTCCGAATCGCTCTTGAGCAAACTGCGGAAGCTTGCCGAGATACATCGTGTCGAGCAGATCTCCGCCGATACATGCAGCGCTGTTCGCGCGGCTGGAGTTGAGTTCGGCGATGAGCGACTCGGCTTCTTTGGCCGAGTGCTGGAAGTGCACGATGACCGTTGCGCCGGCACCGTGGAAGACCCGGGCTACTTCGGCGCCGACCCGACGGGCTCCTCCCGTGATCAGTGCAACCTTGCCCGAGAGGGGTTGGTCGGGTCTCACGGGGCTCGAAGAATGCGGATCGCTCATAGGTCCCGATTATGACGCGGCGCGGCCCAGTCTCAATCTCGAATGCGGGAGAAAAGGGGCTTCCGACGCCGTCCCCGGATGCCTTGGCGCACTCGGAGCGAGTTCGCAGCCTGATCGTCGAGAGAATTAGCGCGGCAGGCGGGTGGATCTCGTTTGCCGAGTACATGCAGTTAGCGCTTTATGCGCCTGCGCTCGGTTACTACAGCGCGGGTGCCGCCAAGTTCGGCGGCGAAGGCGATTTCGTCACGGCACCGCTCATTTCGCCGCTTTTCTCGAGAACTTGCGCGCGCCGGATCTCGAGTTGGTTGGGCGGCACCGGTACCGATGCCGTTCTCGAGTTCGGCCCCGGGACGGGTCGATTTGCGGCCGATGCGCTCGAGGTGCTAACCGAGCCCGGATCGGCGCTGCGACGCTACGCCTTGCTGGAAGTCAGCGGTGATTTACGTGCAAGGCAAGTTGAGACATTACATTCGATGACAGGCGTCGAGTGGATCAATGAATTACCACGCGGATTTCGAGGCGTGGTGTTTGCAAACGAGGTGCTCGACGCATTGCCCTGTGAGCGGTTCGTAGTTCGCGGTGAGACGTGGTGGCGACTTGGCGTGGGGCTCGGTGCCTCAGGATTCGAGTGGCGTGTCAGGCCGCCCGACGGGGCTGCTCCGGGCGACGCTGAGTTCATCGAAGCAGCCGAGCAGCGCATCAAAGATTTACTTCTGCACGACGAGATTTTGCCAGAGGGATATTGCGGTGAATGGCATCCTTGGCTTGATGGTTGGATGAGTGCCCTGTCTGCCGCGATGGATCGAGGAGTCGTCCTGCTTGCCGATTACGGATTGCCGCGACTCCACTTGATGCATCATGATCGGATGCAGGGCAGCCTTCGCTGCCATTACCGGCACTACGCGCACGGCGATCCTTTTCTTTTGCCGGGACTCGGCGACATCACGGCGTGGGTGGATTTCTCGGCGGTCGCCGAGTCGGCCTCTCGAGCGGGGTTCAAAGTAACGGGCTTTACCACCCAGGCTGCATTTTTGATGGGCGCGGGTATCGAGCAGGAACTTCAGATAATGGCGACAGGCCTCGATCCGGCGAGCCCCGATTACCTTTCGCTCGCCCATGGCGCTCGAACGCTCTTGCTGCCCGGCGAGATGGGCGAGTCGGTGAAGTTCATGATGCTCACGCGAAATCTCGACGAGGGCGAGATCGCCGATGAGCCCTCATTCTCCTTGAGAGACCTGCGCGATTCGCTTTAACGCCGCAAGGCGCTTGGTGCGCAAACGCTCACCGATCGCGGCGCCGTCGAGCCCTTCGCGTTCGGCTTCAGAAAGAGAGACGGCGCGTGCGATTTCGAAAGCCTGTTCTACCCGGGCGCGTTGTGGATAGGGCTTATCTTCAAACCCCAGACGACCACGAGCATCACACTCGCACGCTTCGAGAAATTCGTTGAAGCGCGCTGGCCGACGGAAAGCATCACAATGTTCGAGCAACTCTAGAAGTGTGCTCGTGCGCAGCTCGAGCCCGCGATGTACGTGAGTGTGAAATCGGCTCGCAAGCACACCGAGCTCGCGGTGCTCTTGCGGCACTCGCAGACGTGCGCACAGCGCCTCGATAGCCGGTAAGCCGAGCGTTTCATGCGCGTGGTGTTTAGGCCATTCGGATCTTGGTGTCAGCGCTTTGCCGAGATCATGAACGAGCACAGCAAAACGTACGGCTTGCGAAGCTCCACGAGAGGCGGCGACTTGAAGCGCAAGCAGCGTGTGTTCTCCGGTATCGACCTCAGGATGCCACTCGGGCCGTTGGGGGACGCCAAAGAGCGCATCGATCTCTGGCAGGATCACACGCAGCCCGCCCGTCTCGCGTAGCAACTCAATGGCGGCGCGAGGGGTTGATTCATCAAGCGCGCGGGCAAGTTCGCGCCAGACGCGTTCGGGCACCAAAGCGTCTACCTCGCCTGATTCGACCATACGCCTCATGAGGTTTATGGTTTCTGGCGCGACGGTGAAGCCAAGTGATGCAAATCGTGCGATGAATCGTGCAACGCGCAGAATGCGAACGGGATCCTCAACGAACGCGGGCGATACGTGACGCAGTACGCGCTTCTCAAGATCTTCACGACCGCAGAACGGGTCGATGATGTTCCCCGATGGGTCTCGCGCCATCGCGTTGATGGTGAGATCACGTCGCGCGAGATCTTGCTCTAGGGTGACCGATGGGGAGAACTCGGTAGTGAATCCGCGGTAGCCCGGTGCAACTTTGCGTTCGAGTCTTGCCAGGGCATATTCCTCGCGCGTCTGCGGGTGCAGAAAGACCGGGAAGTCCTTGCCCACCGGTTGATAGCCGCGCGATTCGAGCTCGATCGGTGTTGCGCCGACCACGACCCAGTCTCGCTCGCCCACGGGGCGACCGAGCAGCTCATCGCGGACGGCGCCGCCTACGAGGTAGATGTCCACGCACCGATGTTAACGCGATGGACGGATGTACGTGGGCGCGATGCTACGTAGCGGGGTGGGCGTGATGCCCAAACGAGCAAACCCGTTGTCCTGGCAAACATTATCGACCGTCAGGGATAAGAAGTTGTCGGTCGAAAAAGGCTTGCCGGGTACAAAGTCCATCAGACGCGCCTGAAGCCGTCCGATGACGTCGGGAAGTGCGATGACATGCGCTCCGGTACCCGCGAGCGATCCGGTGTAGCGCACCAGATCTGCGAGTGTGATGACCTCAGGCCCGCACAGATCGTAGGACTGTCGGCTCGTAGCACCGCCTAACAGGGCGGATTCGAAGCTAGAGACCACGTCATCGATCCAGACGGGGGAAAACTTGGCCTCAGCGCGCGCAAGGGGTATGAAACCGCCACTTAAGTGCAAGAGCCCGGCGAATCGATTGAGGAGAGAGTCACCGCGACCAAAGATCACCGAAGGGCGGAAGATCGTCCAATCAAGCGAGGCAGGCGCTGCGCGGACATGCCTTTCGGCGATACCTTTGGAGCGCAGGTAGTGACTGGGTCCGCCGTCGCTCGCGCCGAGGGCGCTCATGTGCAGATAGCGCGAGACGCCCGTCTCGATGCAAGCTGCGATCGTTTTCCGAGTGAGTTCGGCGTGTGCAAGGTTGAACCCACGACCCGATCGGCCTTTTTCATTGAGGATGCCGACGAGATTGATCACGACCTCGCTACCGGCAACAACTTTCCTCAGGGCTTCGGGGTCATGGACGTCAGCGCGGATTCGCTCGACATTGGGGAGTACCGCGAGATGCCGCGCAGCGTGAGGATTACGCGAGGGTAATCTGAGTCGGTGGCCTGCTGTGGCAAGACGCGCGACGAGCGCACTACCGACGAAGCCGGTGCCACCAAGCACCGTGATGTCGAGCGTACGCATGATCAGCGGAGCAAGATGATGGCCGTTTCGCCACCACGCCTGATTTGCAAAACGATCGTCGAGCCGCCGCGACTCGCCGACGCGCGCCACGCTGCGCTGAGATCCGCGCTACTGGCGATGCGCACGCCATTCGCAGCAACGATGATGTCGTTCGTGCGCAACCCGGTGTTCGCCGCTGGGCTACCCGGTGTGACGGATCGGACGATCACACCGCCCGACGGGGCATCCTCGAGCTGCGCGCCCTCGAGCGCGCGGTGCTGACTACCCTCGGGTACGTTACGGGAGTCACTTGTCTCGCTGGTGGTTTGTGCCGCAGGGTCTGCGACTTCCGCAATGACCTTACGCGACTGCCCGTCGCGCAGCAGTGCGATCTCCACTTTTTCCCCAACGCGTAGCAGTCCGATTACGTTACGAAACTCGGCGGCAGATTTAACGTTGCGCCCATCGAGAGCCGTGACGATATCGCCCGCTCGAAGTCCTGCTCGCGATGCTGCCGAGTCTTTTGCGACCTGAGTGATCAGCGCGCCCCCCGTATTTTTGAGCGCAAGCGCATCGGCGACGTCAGGCGTGACCGGTGCGATGGTGACGCCTAACTGACCTCGTTTCACTGATCCGAACTTGATGAGTTGATCAGTGATGCTCCGCGCCATGTTGACCGGGATCGCGAATCCGATCCCGATATTGCCGCCGCTACCCGAGAGAATCATGTTGTTGATACCGACGAGTTCCCCGCGCAGATTGACGAGAGCGCCCCCTGAGTTGCCGGGATTGATGGAGGCGTCGGTTTGAATGAGGCTTTCATAGCCGTCCGGATTCATGCCTGATCGACCAAGCGCGCTGACGATGCCGTACGAGACCGATTGCTGCAGACCAAACGGATTACCAATCGCCGCAACATAGTCTCCAGGTTCGAGTTGATCAGAGTCGCCGAGGACGATCTGCGCGAGATCAGGCGCTTTGATCTGAATGACGGCGATGTCCGTGCGCGGATCGCTGCCGATGACCTTGGCGGGGAACTGACGCTGGTCGGAGAGCGTCACGGTGATTTCACGCGCATTCTCGACGACGTGGGCGTTGGTGATGATGTGACCGTGCTTCGCATCGACGATGACGCCGGAGCCCGCAGATTGGAAGGGGCGCTCTCGCGTGCCCGCATCGGGCGGTACATTGAAAAAACGCCTGAAGAAGGGATCGTCGAACAAAGGATTGCGTCCCTGCTCGCGCACGGAACCCTGGATACCAATGCTCACCACCGCGGGCGATACCCGTTTGATCATCGGCGCGAGTGAGGGCATTGGCGCGACGGTTCGATTGTTCGGACCCTGCCCCTCCGCTGTTTGCGCTGCGGCGTACGAGGAGGGCGCAGCCGCGGCGAGCGCGGCCACGGCCAAGTGTCCGAGAAGGGCGATTCGGCGCAGCAGAGGTTTCATGACGGATCTCCGTCCCGAATGAGAAGGGGTCACCGGGAAATGCGGATCTTCAGGGTTTTTTCAAGAGGATAACTTGTGGGTACTGTGTGAAAAGACGCAAAAACACAAGATGTTGTAATCCCGGCTGGACAGAGTTGTTCGTCTCTTCTCCCATTGCGAAACAAATTTTCCAGCCTAAATCACCATAAATTATTGATTAATATGATTTATTTCAGTATATCCGAATGGGAATCAAAGTCTTGACGCTCCATGGGGTCATGCTTACTCTCTGCCCCTCGACACTACATCTTGTGCGTCTCGCAAGAGTCGGAGGGTGGAGTCGGGGAAGGGGGATTGGCCGTATTTGCGCGGCTAACCAATAAAGAAAACAAGGTTTGCGCAGGTCCCATGGGCGGTCTTGTCGGCTTTCATTGGTTTTCCCGTCGTTTTGTGGGCAACTTATTTGGAATTTGAGGGCCGGCTCAGGCATGAACAGCGTTGTGAAGCTCGAAACCAAGGACGTCGACAGCATTCCTTTTCAGGAAGCGTCGATCGACATCTGGGACAAAAAATATCGCCTCGTTTCAAAAAGTGGTGAGCCGGTCGACAAATCTATGGACGACACCTATCAGCGTGTCGCCCGTGCGCTGGCCGATGTTGAGGCCCCTGCAGAGCGCGAGCATTGGCATGAGCGATTTCTTTGGGCGTTGCGCCGCGGCGCGATCCCCGCCGGACGCATCACCTCCAACGCCGGTGCGATCGAACATAAACCCGCGACGTCCACGATCAATTGCACGGTGTCGGGAACCATCCGCGATTCGATGGACGACATCCTCAATAAAGTTCACGAAGCTGGCCTGACGCTGAAAGCGGGTTGTGGCATCGGCTACGAGTTTTCCACGCTCCGTCCTCGCGGCGCGTACGTGTCGGGTGCGGGCGCGTACACCTCTGGCCCGCTCTCGTTCATGGATATCTACGACAAGATGTGCTTCACCGTATCGTCCGCCGGCGGTCGTCGCGGTGCGCAGATGGGTACGTTCGACGTCGGACATCCCGATGCCATGGAGTTCATTCGCGCCAAGCGTGAGAACGGCCGTCTCCGACAGTTCAATCTTTCGCTGCTGATCACTGACGAATTCATGGCGGCGGTCCGTGAGGATCGCGAATGGAAACTCGCGTTCCCGTTGTTGCGCAAAGAGTTCGACGCCGAGAAGCCCGATCTCTCGGACGGAACCAAATACGTCTGGCGCGAGTGGCCGTACTCCGAGAACTTCGTGGTGGGCGAGAGCGGTCTCGTCGTCTGTAAGATCTACAAGACGGTGCCGGCCCGACGTATGTGGGACGTCATCATGTCGTCGACCTACGATTTCGCCGAGCCCGGGTTCATCCTGATCGATCGCGTCAATGAGATGAACAACAACTGGTGGTGCGAAAACATTCGTGCGACCAACCCCTGCGGCGAACAGCCGCTGCCGCCGTACGGCTCGTGCCTTCTGGGCTCCGTCAATCTCACCCGATTCGTGCGCAATGCGTTCACCGAACAGGCCGAGTTCGATTGGCAAGAGTACCGCGAGGTCGTCAAAGTATTTACCCGCATGCTCGACAATGTCGTCGAGGTGAATGGTCTGCCGCTTGAGGGACAACGCAACGAGATTCTTCACAAGCGCCGTCATGGCATGGGTTTCCTAGGCCTTGGCAGCACGATGACGTTGCTGCGCATGAAATACGGCTCACCCGAGTCGGTGCAGTTCACCGAAGATGTGTCGCGCGAGATGGCGATCGCAGGCTGGGAAGCCGCACTCGATCTGTCTCGCGAGAAGGGCCCTGCGCCGATCATGAACGAAGAGTTCACGGTCACCGGCGAGATGCTGCGTAAGCGCCCCGAAATGGCACGTGATGGCTGGAAAGTCGGATCAAAGATTCCGGGACGAGTTCTGCATGCGCGCTACAGTCGGTATATGCAGCGCGTGGCATCCGTCGCGCCGGCATTGGTCGACCAGCTTGCTTTGGTCGGCGCGCGGTTTACGCACCACACCTCGATTGCCCCGACCGGAACGATCTCTTTGTCGCTCGCGAATAATGCGAGCAACGGCATCGAGCCCTCGTTCGCACATCACTACTTCCGTAACGTGATCCGCGAAGGCAAGAAGTCCAAAGAAAAGGTCGACGTCTTTTCTTTCGAGTTACTCGCTTATCGCGAGATCATCAATACGAAGGCGATGCCGAACTCCACCAACCCGACTGAGAAGCTGCCGGAATATTTCACAACGGCCGACGACATCACGCCGATCGAGCACGTCGATATCCAGGCTGCGGCTCAGAAGTGGGTGGACTCCTCCATCTCGAAGACCGCCAACGTCCCGACAGATTTCAAGTACGAATCGTTCAAAGATATCTACCTTTACGCGCACGAGAAAGGCCTCAAAGGCTGCACCACCTTCCGCTTCAATCCTGAGGCGTTCCAAGGTGTGCTCGTCAAGGAAGAAGATCTCAAGAACACCACCTATGTGTTTACGCTCGAAGACGGCTCTGAGATCTCCGTGAAGGGTGACGAAGAAATCGAATACGACGGCGAGAAGCACAGCGCCGCCAACCTGTACGACGCCTTGAAAGAAGGCTACTACGGCAAGTTCTGAGGATCAGTTTGTCTATGGCTGCTATCAAGATCGATCGAAAGATCTCCAAGTATCGCGTTCAAAAGCCGGGAGCAGAACCTGCGCCGATGCCTGCTGTCACCGAGCGGACGACCTCTCATGGCGGAAAAGTCGTTCGTCTGACCGAGGAAGTTCAGCGTCCGGAGGTGCTGATCGGCTCGACGTACAAGATCAAGACTCCGGTGTCCGATCACGCGATGTACGTCACGATCAACGACATCATCCTCAACGAAGGCACTGAGCACGAGCAGCGACGTCCGTTCGAAGTCTTCATCAACTCGAAGAATCTCGACCACTATCAATGGATCGTCGCGTTGACGCGCATCATCTCCGCGGTGTTCCGTAAGGGTGGCGATGTCACATTCCTCGTCGAGGAACTCAAGGCCGTATTCGATCCGCGCGGCGGCTATTGGCAGCCGGGCGGAAAGTTCATGCCCTCGATCATTGCCGAGCTCGGCCACGTCATCGAGAAGCACCTTCAGACCATCGGGTTACTGGGTCGTACGGAACTTGATGAGCATCAAAAAAAGCTCGTCGATGAAAAGCGTGCGGAGTTTGAGGCTCGCGCGAAGCAAACCGATGCGTTCGCCAAGTCTCATTTTCCTGAGGGTGCGCAGCTCTGCTCCAAGTGCAGCACGGCGGCGGTCGTCATGATGGACGGCTGCATGACTTGCCTCAATTGCGGCGACTCGAAGTGCGGGTGACGCCTTGCGGCGCCTGGCACTCTCTTTAGCCACCTCCCTCGCTTTCACAGTCTTGGTGTCGCCCGCGCTCGGAGCGGGCCAACCCTCGATCGTTCCGCCCGATCAATCGCAATCGGCCGAATCGATATCGCGCGAGATTCCGCGCCCGGCTGAACTCCAAAGAGACGTCGATTTTTGGATTCGGGTCTACAGTGACATCACCACGCTCCAAGGTTTCTTGCACGACGAGCGTCATCTCGGTGTGGTGTACGAAACACTCGATCTCGCGCTTGCGGGGCCGCCCGGGTCATCTCAACGGCGCGAGTTGATCAAACGAGCCAGGGATCGTTGGACCGCAGGACTCGATGCAGCCGTTCATGCGCTCGAAGCCGGCACGGCAGAATCGGTCACCGGCGATGCGCGAAGGGTGCTGCAACTTTGGGGTAACGATGCGACGCCCGCGCGTTTACGCGAGGCGCGTGCCGAGGTTCGATTCCAGCTCGGACAGGCTGATCGATTCCGGGCTGGGATTGTGCGTTCCGGCACCTGGGAATCCCATATTGCACGCACCTTCGATTCTTTGGGGTTGCCGCCTGAGCTCGCTGCATTGCCGCACGTCGAGTCCTCCTTCACGCCGAGCGCTTACTCGAAAGTGGGCGCCTCAGGTCTTTGGCAATTCATGCGTTCGACGGGGCGTCTCTACATGCGGGTCGACGATATTGTCGATGAGCGCCTCGATCCATTCCGATCCACTGAAGCGGCTGCAAAACTCTTACTCAGCAATTACCGTTTGCTTGGAAGTTGGCCGCTGGCGATCACGGCCTACAACCATGGCCCCGGAGGAATGCGGCGAGCTCGTCAGATGATGGGCACGGACGATTTCGGTGTGATCGCTCGCAACTATCGGAGTCGAACTTTTGGTTTTGCCTCGCGAAACTTTTACCCCTCGTTTTTGGCTGCACTCACCATCGACCAGGATCCACAACGCTTTTTTCCGGGTGTCACTCGTGCGCCGGAGATGCAGTTCCACGAGATTCCCATGCCGGGCTATGCCGATATCAAGCGACTCGAGAAAGCACTCGACGTGCCGATGGGGCAGTTAAGAGACCTCAATCCTGCATTACGGCCGGCTGTGTGGTCGGGAGAGCGACTCGTCCCCCGTGGATATCGATTGAGACTGCCGCCCGATCGGGCAATTTCCTCGGATGAATTCGTCGCTCGGGTTGGTGCCGATCAGATTTACGTCGCCCAGATCGGCCCTCAAGCGCACAAAGTGGGCCGTGGTGAAACCCTGCATCAGATTGCGCGAAAATATGGGCTGAATGTTCGTCGTGTCGCAGAGCTCAACGGACTCGATCCGTCGGCCAAGCTCAAGCGCGGCAGAGTGCTTCAGTTACCCGATGACCGTCCATCGACGCTTGCCGAGCTGGCCGTCCAGACTCCGACTCCCGCGGCAGATTCCAGCCTCTAGGGCGCAGCCGCTCAGCCGACCTTCTATAATGTGAGGCATGGGGCGTCTTGCCATCCTCCTTACGCTATCGGGCGTGCTCTTCGCGCCTGCGGCCACGAGCAGCATTCAGCAGCTGCCGATGGCGACGGAAGTCGTCGTTCATAAATCTGCGCGTCGTTTAGAGCTATGGCGTGGTCCCACGCTCCTTCGAGCCTATCGCGTATCGCTCGGCCTGCGACCGGACGGGCACAAACAGCGCGAGGGGGATTTTCGAACGCCTGAGGGGCGTTACCTGCTTGACTCGCGTAATCCTCGGAGCGATTTTTTCCTCTCGATCCGTGTGTCGTACCCCAACGAGCGCGATCGAGCTCGAGCTCGTCAAGCCGGCGTGCCGCCGGGCGGGCTGATCATGATTCATGGTTTGCCGAACGAGCCGCGTTGGCCGCCCGAGCATTATGCTCGTGAGGACTGGACAGATGGATGCATCGCACTTAATAACGCAGACATGATCGAAGTCTGGATGCTGGTGGCGGACGGGACGCCAATCGATATTCGCCCCTGATTCGGAGATTGTCTTGGAAACCAGTATTGTCATCCCTGAGGTCGTTGATGCCCGCGTCGCACCACGCGGTGCGCTCGAGAGTCTGTCCCAAGAAGAAATCGAGCAGTTGCTCTCCACGGGGCAGGGCGGTCTTTATCCTTTGTTTCGTCAGTGCGCCTTGGCTGTTCTCAACGCTGGCAGCGATACCGACGATGCGCGAGAAATTTTTGAGCGCTATCGAGACTTCGACATCCGTATCTTGCGACATGCCTGGGGGGTGAAGCTTGAGATCAAAAATGCCCCCGCCCGGGCTTTCGTCGACGGACAGATGATCCGCGGAACCAAAGAACTGTTGTTCGCGGTACTGCGCGATATCGTCTATACCGCCAATGAGATCGTCGATAGTGGCCGTTTCGATTTGAGCAGACCTCAGTCGATCACGAACGCGGTGTTCCATATCCTGCGTAATGCTCGGCTCCTCGACCACAAGATCAGACCGAATCTGGTGGTGTGTTGGGGTGGTCATTCGATCAGCCGCGAAGAGTATGAGTACACCAAGCGAGTTGGGTACGAGCTCGGGCTGCGCGGACTCGACGTCTGCACCGGTTGCGGTCCGGGAGCCATGAAGGGTCCGATGAAGGGCGCGACCATCGGCCACTCGAAGCAACGCATTAGTTCAGGGCGGTATGTCGGTTTGACCGAGCCTGGCATCATCGCCGCCGAGCCGCCGAATCCGATCGTCAACAACCTCGTGATCATGCCCGATATCGAAAAGCGACTCGAGGCATTCGTCCGAGTGGCGCACGGTCTCGTAGTCTTTCCGGGCGGCGCAGGTACTGCGGAGGAAATCTTTTATTTGATCGGCATATTGCTCGATCCTGCGAACGCCCAGCAGCCCTTTCCGGTCGTACTGACGGGTCCGCGGAGTAGTGCGGCCTACTTTGAGCGAATCCGGGATTTTCTCGCGGGCACCATCGGCCACGCAGCGCTTTCCCGAATCAGAATCGTCATCGACGATCAGGCTGAGGTGGCACGCATTATGGATCGTGGCTCCGATGAGGTACGTGACTTCCGTAAGAAAAATGGCGACTCATTCAACTTCAATTGGCTACTGCGTATCGACCCGGAGTTCCAAAAGCCGTTCGAAGTCACGCACGCCTCGATGCGTACATTGACGCTGCACCGCGACCAAGCTCCGCACGAACTCGCGGCAAATCTTCGACGCGCGTTCTCCGGCATCGTGAGCGGTAATGTCAAGGAGCAGGGTATCCGGGCGATCGAACGGCATGGACCGTTCGAGCTCACGGGCGACCCGGCGCTCATGGGAATGCTCGATGACTTACTGGCGAGCTTCGTCGCTCACCAGAGAATGAAGCTGCCAGGGACAGCGTACGTCCCCTGCTATCGAATCGTTCGGCCTTGAAATCGGGCCGGGGCGCCCCAAATCCCCCTTCCAACCATTTCCTGCTGGATTTCAGGGAGAGGATCTAATGTCCGAGAATGCCGAGAAGCATGGTTTTCAGGCCGAGGTGAAGGAGCTTCTTCGCCTGATGATTCATTCGTTATACAGCCACCGCGAAATTTTTCTGCGCGAGCTGATTTCGAACGCCTCTGATGCAAATGACAAGCTACGCTTCCTGTCGCTTGCACAGCCTGAGCTGATGTCGGGCGATGCAGAGCTCAAAATTTGGGTCGATTACGACGCGACAAAGCGAACGCTATCGATACGCGATAACGGCATCGGGATGAATCGGGATGAAGCAATTGCTCATCTTGGAACCATCGCCAAGTCGGGAACGGCTGACTTCTTCAAGCGCCTGACGGGCGATCAACAAAAAGACTCGCAGCTGATCGGACAGTTTGGTGTCGGATTTTATTCAGCCTTCATCGTTGCTGAAGAAGTCGAAGTGTTTTCCCGAAAAGCGGGTGATCTCGAAACGTCTGCGATTCGTTGGGCCTCCAAGGCTGATGGTGAATTCACCATTGAAACGACCACTCGAGAAGAGCGCGGTACTATGGTCGTGTTGCATCTCAAAGAGGACGCGAAAGACTTTGCCGACGGCTGGCGACTGCGCTCCCTCGTTCGTCGATACTCCGACCACATCGCCTTCCCGGTGCTGATGCGCAAGGAAGGCGAGGCGACTCTCGACTGGGAGCCGGCTAACCAGGCGCGGGCGCTATGGACTCGTGCTCGAAGCGAGATCACTGACGACGAGTACAAGGAGTTCTACCAACATATCGCGCATGACTTCTCTGGGCCCCTTGCTTGGAGTCATAACAAAGTCGAGGGCAAGCGTGAGTACACCTCGCTTCTTTACTTGCCTAGCCGAGCACCGTTCGATCTCTACCAGCGAGATGCATCGCGTGGGTTGAAGCTCTACGTACGTCGGGTCTTCATCATGGACGACGCCGAGCAGTTCCTGCCGATGTACCTGCGGTTCTTCCGTGGCGTCCTCGACTCGAATGATCTTCCGTTGAACGTCTCGCGCGAGTTGCTTCAGCAGGACAGCGAAGTCGAGGCCATGCGAGCTGCCCTCACGAAGCGTGCCCTCGATTTGCTCGCGCGTCTGGCTAAGGAAGAGCCCGATAAATATTCTGCGTTCTGGAAGGAGTTCGGACCCGTCCTGAAAGAAGGCACCGGCGAGGATCCCACGAATCGCGAGAAGCTTCTGCCGTTGTTACGGTTCGCGAGTACGCACGACGAGAGCGACGATCCGAAGACCACGCTATCGGACTATGTCGGGCGCATGAAAAGCGGGCAGGAGAAAATCTATTTCATCATCGCCGACTCAATTACGGCTGCTCGAGGTAGTCCATACCTCGAAAAACTGCGCGCGAAAGGTGTCGAGGTGTTGCTGCTTGCCGATCGAGTCGACGAGTGGATGATGGGCTATTTGCGTGAATTTGAGGGCAAGCGCTTTAAAGATGTTTCACGTGGTGATCTCGAGCTCGGCGGGCTCGAAGACGAGGCATCGAAGGCGGCAATCGATGAGGCTGTCAAAGAGAATAAAAAGTTGCTTAAGCGTATCAAAGACGCGCTGGGTGATCGGGTATCGGAGGTGAAGGTCAGTTCGCGCCTCGCCGATACGCCGGCCTGTCTCGTTCTGTCGGAGGGCGATGTGGGATCTCAGATGCGCCGTATTCTCGCCGCGACCGGGCAGGCTGTGCCCGAGGCGAAACCGTCGATTGAAATCAACGTGGGGCACCCGTTAATCCGTCGACTGGATGGGACGCGTGCGGAGGATGAGTTTGTAGAGCTTGCCCTGCTTGTCTTCGACCAAGCCAAATTGGCGGAGTCAGGGTCGGTGGGCAACCCAGGTGAATTTGTTCGTCGGCTCAACAAATTACTCGGGCAGTTGATGACACCGACTTGATTCCGGGCCTCGGAGCCGGCATGGCATGTCATAATCTCGGCATGAAAAAGCCCGTTCCGACGGATGACGAGCTTCGCTCTCGGCTATCCCCTTTGGCGTATGAAGTAACTCGTAACAAAGGGACGGAGCGGGCATTTACCGGGGCCTACACGTACCACAAAGATCGGGGTGTCTACGCCTGTGCGTGTTGCGGTGCGGAGTTGTTCCACTCCGATACCAAGTACGATTCGGGCTCAGGCTGGCCGAGTTTTTGGACTCCGCTCGCCGAGGGGCGAATCCGGGAGCATCGCGATACGACCCACGGGATGGTTCGGATCGAAGTCGTTTGTGCCAACTGCGATGCGCACCTCGGACACGTATTTCCCGATGGACCGAAGCCCACCGGATTACGCTATTGCATCAACTCCGTCTCGCTGGCGTTCGCGCCAGAGACTTCCTCGAGTGGTGATTCGACATGAGAGTAATCGTCTGGACTTTGATCGTATCGATCGCCGGCATTATGTTGGCGACCTCGTTTTTTCCCATGTTGCTTGCGTCGAATCGCGGCGACACCATGGCTCAGGAGGCCTCGATGTCAGAGCTCGTCAAAGAAGATCTCGAAATGGGTACCGGCGAAGAGGTGACGTCGGGTCAAACGGCGGTCGTGCACTACACGGGTTGGCTACACGATCCTTCTAAGCCCGAGGGCAAGGGGAAGAAGTTTGATAGTTCGCGTGATCATGGCGATACCTTTGCCTTCACGGTCGGCGGTGGTCAGGTCATCCGTGGTTGGGATTTGGGCGTCGCGGGCATGAAGGTGGGTGGAAAACGTCGACTGATTATTCCGGCTGAGCTCGGCTACGGCGCTCGCGGGGCGGGCGGAGTCATCCCCGGCGGCGCGACACTAGTGTTCGACGTCGAGTTGATGGCTATTCGCTGATCGATCGTGCAAAGGAGAGTATCCATGTCGAAATTCATGACCGCAGTGTTGGCCGCTGCGATGACGATGATCGTGTATGCGCCAACGAGTGAGGCGGCAACGCTCATTCACGCCGGTCGCGTGATCGACGGTGTAAGTCGCGAGTCGTTACGCGAGCGTACGATCGTCATCGACCAGGGTCGAATCACCTCGATCGAGTCAGGTTTTCGTAAGCCGTCGCCGAGCGACACGCTCATCGATTTGCGTAAGTCCACGGTGATGCCTGGCCTCATGGATATGCACGTGCATCTCACCAGCCAGCAGAGCCGAAGTAGCGAACTCGATCGATTCAAGAAAGATGCGCCGGACGTCGCGATCGACAGTGTGATGTTTGCGGAGCGTACGCTCATGGCTGGCTTCACGACGGTACGAGATCTCGGTGATAGTTTTCGCGCGAGTATCGCGCTACGTAATGCAATCAATGCTGGAAAAGTTCCGGGCCCTCGTGTTTTTGCCGCCGGCAAGTCGATCGCCACGACGGGCGGGCATGCGGATCCCACCAATGGTTGGGCTGCCTATCTCAATGGAAACGACGTAGGACCCTTACAGGGCGTCGTTAACGGCCCTGAAGAGGCCGCGCAGGCCGTACGTCAGCGTTACAAGGATGGGTCCGATCTCATCAAGATCACTGCGACCGGCGGAGTACTTTCAATCGCTAAGAACGGGCTTAACCCGCAGTTTACTGAAGAAGAGATTCGCGCAGTCGTCATCACGGCGCGGGACTATGGGTTCAAGGTAGCAGCTCATGCCCATGGCGCAGAAGGAATGAAGCGCGCGGTGCGTGCAGGCGTCGACACGATCGAGCACGGTACGTTCATGGACGATGAGACGATGGCGCTCATGCGAGAGCGGGGAACCTGGTATGTCCCAACCATCACGGCCGGGCGTTGGGTATACGAGCGATCAAAAGAGGAGGGCTTTTTTCCCTCGGTGGTTCGCCCTAAAGCAGCGATGGTCGGTCCGCAGATCCAGGGAACCTTTGCCAGGGCCTATAAAGCGGGCGTCAAAATTCTCTTCGGTACGGATACGGGTGTGTCCGCACACGGCGATAACGCGCGAGAGTTTGCGCGGATGGTCGAGGCGGGTATGCCTGCGATGGAAGCCATCCAGTCAGCGACGTCTGTCACGGCGAAGTTTCTCGATATCGATGATCGACTCGGCAGCGTATCGGTCGGCAAGATCGCGGATCTCATTGCGGTTCCGGGTGACCCCCTGGTCGATATCACTGCGATGCAGCGTGTGCATTTCGTCATGAAGGAAGGCGTTGTCTACCGCCAGCCCTGAGCGTCTCCTGTTGCCTGGGGCAGCAGGAGATGTCGAGACGCTCGTTGAATCGCCGCAGGGAGCCCCTCGCGCCGTCGCGTTGTGCTGTCATCCCCACCCGTTGTTCGGCGGCACGATGACCAACAAAGTCATTCATACCGTGGCACGGTCGTTCGTCGCGTCAGGCGCGATCGCGGTCCGCTTCAACTTTCGGGGTGTGGGACTCTCGGCAGGAGTGCATGACGAGGGGGAGGGCGAGACCCACGACGTCATCGCGCTCGCGCGATGGGCTCGCGAGCGATGGCCCGATTTACCACTCTGGCTTTCAGGATTTTCGTTTGGAGCGTGGGTCGCCCTTAGATCACAGACGACAATACAACCTTCATTACTCGTGACGGTCGCACCACCGATCGGTCGCTGGGATTTTTCAAAAATTGACTCGCCCAGCTGCCCTTGGCTGATTATTCAAGGTTCGCGAGACGAGCTTGTGGATGCGATGGCAGTCGAGGCCTGGTTCGTTTCTTTAAAAGATCGTTCTATAACCACGTCTCAATTGTTGGTGTTTCCTGACGCGGATCATTTCTTTCATGCCCGACTGCATGAGATACGCGAGGCCGTATCGCGGTTTATGTCAGGTCACGTTGAAGCACGGAGCGAATAACCTACTCCGCGTACTGTGTGGATGAGCGGGTGTTCCTCGCTCCGATCAACTTCCTGCCTTAGACGACTGACGTGTACGTCGACCACGTTCGTCTGAGGGTCATAGTGAATATCCCAGACGCCTTGCAGCAGCATTGTCCGCGTCACCACTTGTCCGGCATGTCGGGCAAGAAACTCCAGTAGGCGGAACTCCCGGCTGGTGAGGTTGAGCGCACGGACTCCGCGCGTGGCCCGCCGCGCGAGAAGATCAAGTTGAAGATCGTCAACCTTGAGGGAGGTGAGAGCGGTCTGCGTCTTGCGCCTCGTCAGGGATTCCACTCGCGCCGCCAACTCCTCGACCGCAAAGGGCTTGCCGAGATAATCGTCGCCACCCGCCCGCAGTCCGGCGACCCGCTCGTCGACCGAGTCGAGGGCAGACAACACGAGAACGGGCGTGGACCGTCCGGCATAGCGCAGGGCGCGCACGAGATTGAGGCCGTCGATTCCGGGGAGCATCCGGTCCGTAACGATGACGTCGAAGTGATCGGACAGCGCATTTTCTAGACCGATCCGTCCATCCGCACAATGCGCCGTGTCATATCCTCGGGCACGCAGGGTACCGATGATTTCCGCGGCCATCGTGGCGTCGTCTTCGATGAGGAGCATCCGAGTCATACCGATCGACACTTTATGGCCTCCGGTCGTGGCATGCTAGGGCCATGCGGATAACCATAGTCGATCGCCGAGGTGTGGCCGCCACGCTGACCGCGCTCAGCATCATGGTGCTGACTTTCGTGGGCGCCTTCACGTGGCTGCAGTACCGCATGATGGATGTTCATCAGCGCCAGATTCTGCAGTCCATGCAGCAAGAGTTGGTGTTGCGCCAAGAGTACGAGAAGGCCGCAGGGCGAGAGGCTACGGCTAACGGCATCGAGATCCGGAACCGAGTGGGCACGGACGGACGCTACTTCGCGCTCTTTACGTCGGCTCAGCAGCCCGTGGTCGGCAGCCTTTCAAAAATCCCAGGCGGATCGCGAGTTTTTGAGTCGCCGTTTAAGCCTTACTCGGTCGAGTTGCCGGATGGAACTCAGGCTCATGTCTCTCGTATCCAGAACGACGATGGCTCAATTTTCGTGTTGGTTCAAACCGACCAAGATCAACGGGAGATCGCCCAATCATTAGGCCGAGCGGCAGCGGCGACCACCTTAATCGTCATTCTGATCGGCGTGATCACGGCAAGCTTCTTAAATCGATACATGCTCGACCATATACGTAGTCTCGCAATGACCGCTCGCCAGATCATGCGAGGTCAGATGACCGCGCGGGCACCGGCACGACAACGACTCGATGCGATGGGCGCGCTCACCGCTACCTTTAACGAAATGCTCGATCAAAATGAGTCTCTCGTGACCGGCATGCGTACCGTGACGGAAAGTCTCGCGCATGATTTGCGTTCACCTCTGATGCGGGTCGGTCGATCCATCGCGGCGGCTCGAGAAGCAGACGACGACGCGGTTCGTGTGCAATTACTGACGGATGCGGAGAACGCCTCCACGCGTGCCCTGCAAACCTTCAACGCCTTGGTCGATTTGGCGCGGGCAGAAGCTGGACTTTCCCGCGACTCCATGGAGAAGCTTGACCTCGCATCGATCGTCACGGACGTTGCTGAGTTGTTTGAACCCTTGGCCGATGAGCGAGGGCAGCGTTTGGAGCGCGCCATTGACTCGGTCAAGGTGTTCGGTCACTCGCAAATCGTCAAACAAGCACTCGGTAATCTGCTCGAAAACGCGATCAAATTCTCTCCGCCGGGCTCGACGCTGAGACTAACGGTCAAGCCATCTGGAGAGCGAGCGGGTGCAGAACTCATCGTTGAGGACAGCGGCCCCGGAATTCCAGAGCATGCGCGCGAACAAGCCGTCCGTCCCTTTGTGAGACTGGAGAGCTCAGCTCGTCAGCCCGGGGCAGGACTCGGCCTCGCTATTGCCGCGGCCGTCGCTCGCTTACACCAAGGGAAGCTCATTCTGGAAAATGCGAACCCAGGGCTCAGGGTGCGATTGCAGTTCGGCTGTCAGTAATGGTTTTTTCTTTGAGGGGCCACTGCATGCAGACCTCAAATCCGGACGAACGGAACCCTTCGTGGCTCAGGTTACGGGCTTCGATACGACCGCGGTGCCCGCGAATCACCTGAGCGGCAATCGCGAGTCCGAGTCCAGTACTCGTGTCCGTTCGTTCGCTACCATTTGCAGCGCTTCTATAAAAAGGCTCGAAGATTTTCGCCAGATCCTCCACCGGGAGCCCAGCTCCGGAGTCGCGAACACGCACCCTTGCGAAGCGCTCATGTTCGTCGACGAGTATCTCCACCGACGCACCATGCGGAGTGTGCTTAAGTGCGTTTCGTATGACATTTTCCACCGCCGACTGTATCCAGTGCCGATCACCGACAATATCAAGGGGCGAGTCAGGTAGCCGACTTGAAAGAACCTTTCCGAGTTGCTCTGCCTCGAACCCGGCATCAGCAAGCACGCGCTCCAAAATAGAGCAAAGTTCGAGAGGTTCTGGCCTCCAAGACACCGCGCCCGACTCGAGACGGGAAACATCCAAAATTTTATCGATGAGCTCATCGAGCCGCGCGATCTCTCCGTCGATACGCGCTGCTGTCGTGGCAGCGGCGGCGTCGCGTTGAGCCAAAAGCCCCGACGCCAGTCGTATCCGAGTCAGCGGCGAGCGTACCTCGTGCGAGATATCGCGTAGCAACTGCTGTTGCCCCTTGATGAGAGAACTGATTTGGTTCGCCATCGAATTAAGAGAGCGAGCGAGTTGTCCGATTTCGTCGCGTCTTGATTGCGCAGTCTTGGATACTCGCGAGTCCAGTTTTCCGATTGCCAGATCTTCGGTGGTTTTCTGAAGTTCAATGATTGGACGAGTGATCGATCTTGCAAGTAAAAAACTGACTAATGCCGTAACAAAAAATGAGAGCGTCAATAAGGGAACAGGAATATCCCGCAACACACCGAAACCCGTACGCGGATTGACGGCGATCAGTCGAAAAACCTCGCCCTCGTCGCTGATCAGCTCGGGCGACTCTGTCGGAAGATTGAGAAATACGGCGGGAAAGTCATAGGCAAAGACATCGTCGGTATCAGCGGGGAACTCTGGTGACGAATTCGGACGCGTACGTCCGAGTAAGTCTTTTCCGTTCTCGTCGATGATGAGTACATCGAGACTGACGGAGGATTCGACGGATCTGCGCTCTGCCCAGGCTCTGAGGGAAGAGACGCCACCGTCGGCCAAGGCATTTGCAGCCTCTTGCGCAGCCACCAATAGGTCAGCCGCAGTTGCTTCTTTTCGTTCGGCAATCAACCATGAGGTGACGGTGATCGTGCCGACCCCCGTGACCATCAAGGCTACGAAAAATGAGACGAAGATTCGGAGCGCGAGTTTGCTCATATTGATCGGCGTAGCGGGCGCTCAGCGGGGATCCAACTCGATGAGCTCATAACCTGCACCGCGTACCGAGCGAATCTCTATTCCACTCTGACCCGATCGTTCGAGTTTTCGGCGGAGATTGCTGACGTGGGTGTCGATGCTACGATCATATAGGGTGAGTTTCCGACCAAGTGCTCGCTCGGTGAGTACTTGGCGTTCGACGGGTTGAGCGACCTCTTCCGCAAGCAAGTCAAGAATTCGGAATTCGGCTGCCGTCAGATCGAGCGGATGCCCACCGACCGATGCACGTCGACGTTTTAAGTCCAGACTGACGTGACCGATCGTTCGAGTCGCCTCGGAGTTCGACGGTTCGGGGCCTACTGAGGAACGACGTAAGATGGCTCGAATGCGAGCGGTGAGCTCTCTGGGATCAAACGGTTTGGCCAGATAATCGTCTGCACCGAGTTCGAGACCCAGTATTCGGTCGATCGCCTCGCCGCGTGCGGTGAGCATCATGACAGGCAGACGGGGCTTGATTTGACGAATGTCCTTGAGGATTTCAAATCCACTTCGCCCTGGAAGCATGACGTCGAGAATGACGAGGTCTACAGGATTTTGAGTTAGACCGGCGAGGGCGGTTGAGTCGTTATTGGCCAGGATGACTTCAAAACCCTCATGAACCATGAACTCCTTGAGCATCGAGGAGAGATCATGATCGTCATCAACAAGCAGGACGTGCGAGATCATCACGGGTAATGCTGCGACGATACTGTTCATTTGTCAGCCTGTAGCGGATGGCTTCACAGAACTTTACAGACTGTTTTCGCATCTTTTCGTTCATCGGCGGTCGAACTAGGCGAACATACGTTCACTGCGGGCGATTAATCGGAGAACATGTGATGAAAATGGCGTTGTCTATCGCGGCTTTAGGTGCCGCGCTTGTGTCGATGGGCGTACAGGCTCAAATGCCTCCGCCTCCACCCGGGGCGCCGGATGCTCGCATGGAGGGTCCGGGTGTCGAGCGTCGCGAGATGCGGCGAATCATCGTGCGGGGTGATCAAGACGGACCGCGCCCCATGATTCGAATGGAGCGATCCGGTGCCGATTTCATCGGTGCCTATGGTCTCGATCCGCGGATGATCCTACGGATGGCTGATGCGCTGGAGCTTACTCCCCAGCAGCGCGGCAAAATGACTGAGCTCGTGGAGACCGTACGTCCGGGAATGAACAAGCTTGCCCGAGACATTCGAGCGGAGTCGCAGCGTCTCAGAAATCTCGATGCGGGTGACACGAAGTATGCGAGTGAGAGTGCGGCAATCGCACGGAAGATGGGTGAGCTCACCACGAGCCTCGTCCAGCAAGGCGCCGATCTTCGCGGCAAGATGTGGCAGGTGTTGACGCCCGAGCAGCGTAAGCGCGCTGAGACCATGCGTGAGCGAGTGCGTGAACGCATGAAGGATCGAATCGAGATCCATCGCGGAAAGCCGCGCGCGTTAGTGCTGGAAGAGATCGACGAGATCGGTTGATCTCCCGAAAAACAAAAGGCCCGGAACGCATGACGCTCCGGGCCTTTTTTATTGCTCTTTTACGAGAGGCTGATCAGTTGACCATCGCCTTCAAGTTCTTGAGCGGCATCGCGCGAACCTTCTTGGAGGCCGGCTTTGCCTTGAACATCATCTTCTCGCCCGTGAAGGGGTTGATGCCCTCACGCGCCTTGGTGGCGGGCTTCTTGACGACCTTCAGCTTGGCAAGGCCCGGCAGCGTGAAGAGACCATGCGCGCGCAGGCTCTTCTTGATCTGACCGTTCAGAGAATCAAACACCGCCGCCACGTTCTTGCGGGACAGCGAGGTTTCTTTTGCGATCTGGTTGAGGATTTCCGACTTGGTCGGAGGACCACCCTTTTTCGCCATCTTGGAATACTCCTGGTTTTTTTAGGTTTGCGCGTTGTTTTGCGCGTTGCGAACGGGGCGAAAAATAACATAGAGCCACGTCCTAGCAAACACTTTTTGCGATATTTCGGCTGAAAAATTAGCCTTTTCGTCTTGCCTTTTCTACCGTCGCGTAAGGTAGCGCGCGCTCATCGAATGAGGATCAGTAACACCTGGATGATGATTCCGGCCCACATGGGGGACAGATCCAGCCCTCCAATTGCCGGAACTGCGTTTCGGATTCGCTGCAGCACGGGCTCGCAGAGCGATTCGAGCAGGTCCTGAAGGGGTGATTGAACGCCTGGAGCGATCATTGAGGCGAGGGCATAGATAAAAATACCCCAGAAATAGAGCCATAAACCCGATCTCAGCAGTTCGATGGCGGCCGCCCAAACCCACGGTAAGGCATCGGGTAATGCTCCGACGAGGATGACGCTGAGCGCGGCCGTTTGGACGAGGGAGATGGCGAAAGCCGCGACGACCGAGGCGGTATCGATGCGTCCCATGGGAGGCAGCGCCCGTCGCAACGGCATGATCAGCCAATTGGTCATTCGCAAGATGGCGTCGGCAATAGGGTTACGGAAGTTGGCCCGGACCCACTGCAGCATCAACCGCAACAGGAAAACGTAGAGGAGTAGTGAGAAAAAGGTTTCCGCGAGAAAGAGAACCACTTGGTGCACGTTCAACCCCCTTTGTCAGCGTGAGCAGACAGTTCCCGACCACGACCGACTGCTGCGGAGACCGCTGCTGCGACGACGGCGTCGAGCCCTTGACGTTCGAGCGAGTCTATAGCGGCTGCGGTGGTCCCACCCGGGGAGGTGACCGATGTCCGAAGCGCTCCCAGATCGGCCTCTGATGTCGCGAGCAGGCCTGCGCCATGCAGGGTTGCTCGGGCAAGCTCAAGGGCTGTGGAGTCGGGCAGCCCGTGCTGACGACCGGCAGCGGCTAACGCTTCCGCCAATCGGAAAAAGTAGGCCGGACCGCTTCCCGACACCGCGGTGACGACATCCATCAGCGCTTCGTCCTCGACCCACACTACGACGCCGGTGGCCCCGAGGAGGGCGGTCGCCCGATCTCGTAACGTGGCATCAATATCGGGCGATGCGTAAAGCCCGGTGGCTCCGGCCCCCACCAGGGCGGGCCGGTTGGGCATCGCGCGAACCATGGCAACTTCCGCACCACACCACCCGCGTAATTGGGTGACCGATAGCCCGGCGGCGATCGAGATCACGAGCGGCCGATGCCGTTCGAGTTCTGGACGCAACACCTGTAGTGCGCGCGCCATATCCTGCGGCTTCACGGCAAGGATGATCGTGTCGATATCCGGGAATAGAGATCGACTGTCGGAGACGACCTCGACCCCGAGCTCACGACCGAGGGTGGCGGCCGTTGTGGCCGAGGCTTCGGCTATTTTGATTTGAGATGGGTTGGCGCCGCGCCTGAGTAGCGCCTCGACCAGGGCGCGGCCCATGTGGCCACCGCCCAGCACGCCGAGGCCACGACCAAGATCAGGTGCCGTCATGCCAGGGATTGTAGACGCTCGCCGAAGACGGCGGTGCCGATCCTGACATGGGTGGCTCCCTCGGCGATGGCGGCCTCGAGGTCGGCGCTCATTCCCATTGAGAGGGTATCCAGGGAGGCGTGTCGATCGCGAGCCTGAACGAAGAGTCGACGTAGCTCAGCGAACCAATGTCGTTGCCGGGCCGGATCGGTTTCGGCCGGCGGTATCGCCATCAGGCCGCGCAGTTGAAGACGGGGCAGGGACGCGATCGCTCCGAGTAACTCAGGCAGATCTCTGGGGAGCGCACCGCCCTTGGTGTCTTCGTTTCCGAGTCTGACCTGGACGCAGACCGAGAGCGGTGGGGCGTGGAACGGGCGCTGCTCCGAAAGCCTCGCCGCAATCTTGAGTCGGTCGACGGTGTGGACCCAGTCAAAATGTTCGGCGACGGCGCGGGTCTTGTTGGATTGCAGTTGCCCGATGAAGTGCCAGATCAAACGTCGATCGCGGAGGGTGCCGATTTTATCGAGGGCTTCCTGAAGGTAGTTTTCGCCGAAGTCGCGCTGACCGAGATCGGCGAGAGCCGCGACAGCGTCTATCGTTTGCTGCTTACTGACGGCGATGAGGGTGATGTCCTGGGCGGATCGCCCGGCCTCTCGTGCAGCGCTGTCGATGCGGCGATGCACCGCAGCCAGTCGATCCGAAGGCTTAAGCATCGAATACGGTGTAGCCGTCGAAGACAGGCCCATCGACACACACGCGCTTCATGGCCGGGCCGTTCGGTGTCTTGACCCGAACGGCGCATCCCGCGCAACCGCCTACGGCGCATACCATGAACTCCTCGAGCGAGACCTGGCAGGCCAGACCGAACCGTGCAGCAAGTTTTGTAGTCGCCTCGAGCATCGGAGTCGGACCACAGGAAAAAATTTCCACTTCGCGCAGTGTGCGTTCATCGAGCGTGGACAGCCAAGCCGCTGCGAGTTCGGTGACGAACCCATCGAAGCATCCCGGGAAACCACTGCGACTCGCGAGGCGCGAGGGAATGCCCCAACCATCGAGTAGCGGCATCGAAGCGATCACACCGTCCGGTATACCTGGCACGAGGATGGTCGAGGGGCGGGTTTGAAATGGAAACGGAATCTCTGACCCCATCAATACGAGCGGCTTCCATTCGATTCGACGATCAGAGGCGAGCGTTTCGGCGAGGAACACCATGGGCGGAATTCCGACGCCGCCGCCGATCATCAGCGGTCGAGGACGCTCGAGGTTCAATTGGAAACCGCGCCCGATGGGTCCGAGCACTGAGAGTTGGTCGCCGACGCGACGGCGCGCGAGCGCCGCGAGACCCGGACCCACGATTTTATAGAGGATGTCGATCCAGCCTTCACGAGGATCCGCGCGCATGATCGACAGCGGTCGGCGCATGGGGATGTCATCATCGACGGTGAGATGCGCAAAGCTGCCGGGCAACGCACGCGCCGCACACTTTGGCGCCTCGATGCGGATCACGAACTGATCGCCGGGGAACGATTGCTGCGCCAGCACCTTGCCATCCTCCAGGCAGATACTGCCGCGATGAGCGGGATGTTGAACGCTCATCGACGCCCTCCGGTCAGTGTGGCTTCGAGTACCGCCATGCGCACGGCGACGCCGTTTCGAACTTGATCACGAATGACCGACTGCGGGCCATCGGCGACGTCCGAAGCGATTTCGACGCCGCGATTCATGGGTTGCGGATGCATGACGATCGCATCGGATTTAGCTGCTCGTAGGCGTTCGGTCGTGAGACCCCACTCTGCGAAATAGGTCGCTTCATCGGGTATCGAGAGAGCAGCCATGCGTTCTTTTTGAATGCGAAGCATCATCACGACATCGCAGTGTTCGATTCCAGCCTCGAGTGACGTGAGTCGCGTACAGCCTTTGAACTCGCCCCCTGCGGGCATCATCTCCTTTGGTGCGACGATACGAACCTCCTCGGCACCGAGCGCGGTAAACGCTTGCGATGACGAGCGTGCGACGCGCGAATGACGGATATCTCCGACGATAGCGATACGAAGGCCTTCGATGCGCCCCTTATGCTGGCGAACGGTCAGCGCGTCGAGCAGACCTTGCGTCGGATGCGTCTGACTACCTGCGCCGCCTGAGAGGACGCTCACATGTTCAGCCACATGCGAGGCGACGATGTCCGGCACGGTCGAATCTGCATCGCGTAGCACGAATGCATCGACATACATCGACTCTAGCGTAGCGACTGTGTCGAGAACGCTCTCTCCCTTTAAGCGTGAGGAGAGTTGAATCTCAATGTTGATGACGTCAGCGCCCAATCTTCGAGCGGCGAGCTCGAAAGAGACTCTCGTGCGCGTCGAAGGCTCGGCGAACATGACAGCCACCGTGCGACCGATGAGCGAGTCGCTGCGCGCAGCAGGCTGTGACAGGGGGCGCGCGTAGTACGCCGACCGCTCGAGAAGGTGACGTATTACTTGAGGTGGCAAACCCTCCAACGTCAGCAAGTGCCGCAATGAGCCATCGGCTCGCAACTGCGTGGTCGGCGGGCGATTCGAGTCAGGCATCCGTCGTCGTTCCTCAGCGTTCGCCAGCGAGCCAGCGTTCCAGCACCACGGTGGCGGCGGCGCTATCGATAGCGCCCCGGTCATATCGTTTTCGATCACGCGTACTGCGTCGATCTCGCAAGGCCGCCTCGGCTTCGAGCGACGAGTAACGTTCGTCGACGAGGTGGACCGCCAACTTGAGCCGCTCGCCAAGTGCTTTGGCGAAGGCTTTCGCTCGTCCCGTCATAGGGCTTGCAGTGCCGTCCACATTATAAGGGCAGCCGACCACGAGCTGCCGGGCTCCGGCTTTGACAACCTCGATTTCGATGGCCCGCCATTCAATGTCCGTCAGCTCAGGGTTTTTGCGTTCGACGGCGGGCAGGGGGCGGGCGGTGCCGGTCAGCGTATCGCCCACCGCGAGACCGATACGCCGGAGCCCGAAATCGAAGCCGATCACGACTTCGGGAAGGCGAAACTCGCCCTCAGGCGTGGCCGGCGACATGACTCATGCGGCCGATGTCGATACCGAGCTGACGCCACACGGCGTGCCACCGGTCCTCGAAGGGCATTTCGAAAACGATACGCTCATCGACGGGAAGCGAGATCCACGCGTTATCGTGCATCTCTCGTTCGAGCTGCCCGACTTCCCATCCCGCATAACCCAACGCGATGAATGCATCGGCGGGTCCTTCTCCTCGCGCCATCGCCGCCAAAATATCTTTGGACGTTGTCACGTGGATCTGCTCGGAAACGGCATGTGAGGAGTCCCATCGTCCCGCGGGGCGGTGTACGACGAACCCCCGATCGCGATGGACCGGCCCTCCCCGCAACACCGCGCGGCCCGACAGCTCTGCGCTCGCCGACTCGAGGCTCATTTGCTCGAACACTTCACCGAGCGTCATCGGCAAGGGCTTGTTGATGACGATGCCTAGCGCGCCTTTGTCGAGGCTGTGCTCGCAGACGAGCGTTACGGTTTGAGAAAACTCGGGGTCCGCCAGCGAAGGCATGGCTACCAGAAGATGATTGGTCAGGCTGTTTTCGCCGCTCATGGACGACGCGCCTCGAGACGACGGCGAATGGCGGCGATCAGCGCCGAGGCGATGTCGATCCCAAATTGTTTATCGAGCTCGCGGATGCCCGTCGGACTCGTCACGTTGATCTCGGTGACGAAATCACCGATGACATCAAGACCGACGAACAGCATGCCCTGCTCGGCAAGGCGCGGCCCGATCTGCGCAGCGAGAAAGCGGTCACGCTCGTTGAGAGGCCGACCGACGCCCGTTGCGCCTGCAGCGAGATTTCCACGGTTATCACTGCTGCTCGGAATTCGCGCGAGAGCGAACGGCATGGGTTCACCATCGACCAATAGAACGCGTGAGTCACCCGTCGTGACGATTTCAGGCAGATAGCGCTGCACGATTGCGAATTGGTGGCCGTAGTTCGTCAAGGTTTCGAACACGACATTGGCATTCTTATCACCGTGCTCAATGACAAAGATCGAGCGACCGCCCATGCCATGCAGAGGTTTGCAGACAATCTTTGAGTGCTCCGACAGAAAGGCGTGCATGTCTCCCATGTCGCGGGTGATGAGCGTCGGAGCGCAGCACTGCGGGAACCAAGCGGTGTACACCTTCTCGTTCATGTCGCGAAGACCGCGTGGACGATTGACGACCAAGGCGCCTTGATCTTCGGCGCGCTCGAGAATGTAGGTGCTGTAGATGTATTCGGTATCGAAGGGAGGATCCTTGCGCATCAGGATGACGTCGATGTCACCCAGACGCATCGTTTCGGGCTCGCCGAGTTCGAACCAACGGTTTTCGTCTTTAAATACTTTGAGGGGTCGAGCGCGGCCGCAGGCAACACCGTCGCGTAGCCAAAGATCACCGAGCTCAAGGTAGAGCAGGTCGAAGCCATCGGCTGCGGCCGCCCAAAGCATGGCGAGTGTCGAGTCCTTCGCGTATTTGACGTCGGCGATGGGGTCCATCACCACGGCGAGGGTGGGTCGGGTCATGCAAGGTCTCCTGCGAGACATTGTAGTGCGGAGAGCGCAGCAAGCCCCGCAGTTTCTGTACGCAATACCCGGGGGCCAAGTCGGGCCGCCCGAAAGCCCACCTCCAGGGCCCGCTCCACCTCCGTTTCCTCGAGGCCGCCCTCCGGACCGACGAGAAGCGCAATGTCTTGAGGTTGTCCGGCGATCGATAGGACGCTCGCAAGGGAGGAGCTCGCCTCGGGAAGCAGTAGCAGGCGGCAGTCGATGTTCGATACCGAACCCAGGGCGGATTCGAAGGATTGCGGTAAATCGATGATCGGCAGCGTATTGCGGCCGCTTTGCTCGCACGCGGAGGCGGCGACGGCCTGCCAGTGGTGAGCGCGTTTGTCTCCTCGCTCAGCATCCAGCTGGACCACACTGCGCGCCGCCGCGACCGGGATGATTCGGTGAACGCCAAGCTCCGTTGCCTTTTGGATGACGAAGTCCATGCGCTCGCCGCGAGCGAGCGCCTGTAACAAGATGAGACGCAAGGGCGATTCACGCTCGATGAGTCGATGGTCGCCTACCTCAATGACTGCCTCACGACCCGTCAGACGGAGGATGGCGTGATACTCGCCGCCGCGGCCGTCGAACGCGGTAAGCGTCGCGCCGTCACGAAGCCGTAACACTTTGCTGACGTGCTGAGCGGTCTGCGGACTCAAGGTGACATGACGGTCTGATTCGAGCGCGGTGTCGACATAAACCCGAATCTCCCTCATACCGCGGCCTCCGCGCGAACGGTGAGGTCGAGCCCCTCTCTGGCCACCTCGACCATCAGGTCGATCTCTTCACGCGAGATGACATAGGGCGGCATGAAGTAGATGACGTTACCGAGAGGCCTGAGCAAGACGCCTCGGCTGAGCGCATGGCGATAGACATGAAGATGACGACGCTCGCGCCAATCGAAGTTGCGACGCGTGTTTCGATCTCGCACGAACTCGACGGCGACGATGAGGCCGCGCTGGCGTACCTCGGCAACGTTCGGATGGTCATCGAAGGCTCGTCGTGTTTTAGCACCCAGATAGTCAGCCAATGCGCGGTTCGCATTCAGCGCGTCGCGTTCGCGAAAAAGTCGTAGTGAGGCCAGCGCCGCCGCGCAGGCGAGCGGGTTCCCCGAGTAGCTGTGCGAGTGCAGGAACGCGTTGAGTTTCACGTATTCATCGTAGAACGCTGCGTAGATCGATTCGCGCGTGAGCACGACCGACATCGGCAGATAGCCCGCCGTGAGACCTTTCGAGAGACAAAGAAAATCAGGGGTGATCTCTGCTTGCTCGCACGCGAACAAGGTTCCGGTTCGTCCGAAACCGACCGCAATCTCATCGGCGATCAGGTGAACGCCGTATCGATCGCAGGCCTCGCGTACAAGCTTGAGATAAAGCGGATCATGCATACGCATGTTGCCGGCACACTGAACCAGCGGCTCGAGGAGTACGGCGGCAACTTCATCAGCTTGCGTTGCGAGCACCTGCTCAAGTTCGGCGGCGCGTCGACGCGCCACGTCGGTTGAGCTCTCGCCGGGCTCTGCAGTGAATGCGTCGGGTGATGGGACGGTGATGACGTCCATCAGGAGCGGTTTGTAAATCGCTTTGTAGAGCTCGACGCTCCCGACGGCGAGCGCGCCCAAGGTTTCGCCGTGATAGCTGTTCGAGAGTGTGACGAACCGAGTTTTCCCGGGGCGTCCGGTGTTTTGCCAGAAGTGAAAACTCATCTTCACGGCGACCTCAATCGAGGCTGATCCACTGTCCGCAAAGAAACAACGATTAAGGCCGGGTGGGGCGACCGCGACGAGCTCCGCGGCGAGCTGAGCGCCCGGTTCGTGGGTGAATCCCGCGAACATGGCGTGTGGCAGGCGTTCTAGTTGTGCGCTGACGGCTGCATTGATGTGCGGATTGGCATGACCCCAAAGATTGACCCACCAAGAGCTGATTGCATCGAGATAGCGGTGACCGTCGTAGTCCTCGAGCCAGACGCCCTGACCACGACGCAGGGGCACGAGCGGCATGGTCGCTTCGTGATCCTTCATCTGCGTACAGGGGTGCCAGACGTGCGCAAGGTCGAGGGCGCGCAACTCGGCGTTCGAGGGGTGGATCATGCGGTGATTTTGGCACGTTCCGGTGCGTGTATGATCTGGCGAAGGGGGTACTTGTTCATGAACAACGCAGCCGGTGGGCGCGAAGCGCCTCGTTATTATCCTTGGGTCGTCGCCGTGATGGGGATGCTCGCGCTCTTCCTCTCGAACGGCATGACCGCCACTGGCATCACTATCTTCGATCCCTCGCTGCTCGATGAATTCGGTTGGGCGCGTGGGGACTTCAAGTTCCGCGACTTTCTGAACTTTGCCGTGACCGCCACCATCGCGCCTTTCATCGGCATCCTGATCGATCGGGTCAATCCTCGGTACCTACTGATGACCGGCTGTGGCCTGTTGACGCTCGGTTACGTGGGCTACAGCCTGATTGCGAACGGTGGCCCGGTCCCGCTCATCGAAGCCATCGCGGTCATCACTGCGATCGGGCTCGGGGGTGTCGTGGTGGTGGCGCTCGGCTCACTCGCCCCGGGCCTCAGCCGGAGCGTGGCGATCGCCATCGCCGTAGTGCTGGCTGCCCTGGGTCTGTGGCTCTACGTACAAAACTGGATGGGGGTCGCCCTCAAGCAGGTCTATCTCATCCACTTGATGTTCTCGCTTGCGTTGTCGACCGCAGGTTCGATGACCGTGATTTATTTGGTCTCGAGCTGGTTCGTCAAACACCGTGGTCTCGCCATCGGTATCGCCCTGATGGGCACGAGTCTCGGCAGTGCAGTGTTGCCTTTCGTTAATCCCTATCTCATTGAGGCTTTCGGTTGGCGGCAGGCCTATCTCTACAACTCGCTCATGCCGATCGTATTGCTGGTACTGATCTTCTTCGTGATTCGTGGGACCCCCGCACAGGCCGGCTTCAAAGCGGTGGGCCAGAACGAGGCGCTCGGAGATCTCAAGCAGCACGGCCTCACGTTTCAACAAGCCATTCGTACGCGTACGTTCTGGGCGATCGGCTTGTCGGGCTTTCTTTCTTACTTCGCGATCTTTTCTTTCGTGCAGCACTATGTACTGCATCTCAACAAGGGGTTCGGCTTCACGCTCAAAGAAGCTGGGCTTCAGCTCTTTCTGTTCAGCTTAGTGGCCATGTTTGCGAAGCTTGCGAACGGCGCCATCGCCGATCGAATCGATCGGCACAAAGTTTTCATGGCTTGTCTCGTGATCATGTTTATCGGCCTCGTAGGTCTTGCCAGCATGAAACGCGAGTGGGTGACGATCTCGGCGATCGTGATCGGGCTTGGATGGGGTGGTCTGTTCACGCTCTACAACATGCTCGCAGTCAACAATTTCGGACTACGCGAAATCGGCCGGATCAACGGCTCCATCAGCTTCATGGAGTCGATTGGAGTCGGGCTTGGCAGTTGGATCACGGGAAAGCTGTTTGACGAGTTCGGCAGCTATCAGGTGCCCTTTGCTGGACTCGCGTGTGCGCTGGCGCTCTCGATCGTAATCGGCACGCAGATCAAGAGCGAAGTCGACGAGCGCGTACTCGCAAGTCGACACTGACGGCGTGACGTCAGCTCGTTTTTCTTAGGACGTCTTTTTTCGGTCGCGGTTCCAAAGGACTTCGCTACCATTTTCATGGCGGGCGAGGACTCGTGCGAGAACGAAGAGCAGGTCAGACAAGCGGTTGAGATAGCGCGCAGGCTCCGGGCTGATCGGGCTTTGGGCCGACAGCGTCCAGACTCGACGCTCCGCTCGGCGAACGGTGGTTCTCGCGAGGTGGCAGGCTCCAGAGGCGGGGCCTCCGCCGGGAAGGATGAAATCCTTGAGCGGGGGCAGTGGGTCGTTGAAGGCGTCGAGCGCCGCTTCGAGCCGATCGACATGCGCTGACTGAATGAGCGTCATCCCGGGAATACAAAGCTCGCCCCCGAGGTCGAAGAGATCGTGCTGCACCTCAATCAGGCAGTCGATCACGGCCGCCGGCAGCCCCGGGACGGCCAGAATCATGCCGATGGTGCAGTTCGCCTCATCGACGGTGCCATACGCCTCGACACGGGGGTCGTCCTTGGCGACCCGGCTGCCGTCACCGAGCCCTGTGGTGCCATCGTCCCCCGTTCGGGTGTAGATCTTGCTCAAGCGGTTTCCCATGGCGTTTAAGATACCACTCCAGACTCATCGACCCGGGACCAAATCGTGCCATCCGCAGAACTGAAGGCCGCCATCGAAGCCGCCGAGGCCGCCGCCAAGGTCATTCGCGATTTGTACCAGCGTAACCTTCAGGTCGTGACCAAGGCCGACAAGTCGCCGGTGACCGAGGCCGATGTTCGCTCCGAAGAGGCCATCCATGGCGTGCTGTCGAAACATTTTCCGGCCTATGGGTTCTTTGGCGAGGAAACGGGTCAACACGATATGGATGGGGAGAGTATCTGGCTCGTCGATCCGATCGACGGTACCAAGTCGTTCGTGCGCGAGTGTCCGTTCTTCTCGACGCAAATCGCGCTGATGCGCGGCGGGCGCATGGTACTCGGCGTCTCCTCTGCGCCGGCTTATGGTGAATTTGCTTGGGCCGAGCGAGGTGAGGGCGCGTGGCTCGGCCAGCAGCGTATTCGGGTGAGTGGCATCGAGGCGATCGATGCCGCAATCGTCTCGAGCGGCAATCTCAAAACTTTGGCCTCAGGTCCGCGATGGAGTCGTTACGGCGAGCTCGTCGCCCGCGTCAATCGTATTCGGGGTTATGGTGACTTCGTGCACTACCACTTACTCGCGCGAGGCGCGCTCGATGCGGTGATCGAGTCGGATGTGAATATCCTCGATATCGCTGCGCTGACGGTACTCGTCGAGGAAGCGGGTGGCACATTCACCGATCTCGATGGGATGCCCGTGGGTCTCGCGACAACCTCAGTGCTCGCGACCAACGGTGTTTTGCACGCGCCGTTGCTCGCCGCACTTCGTTAAGCAGGCTCAGTCAGGGCTGTAAGCGCGTCACGCTCCATCCGCTGCCGATCGTCGGCGGCTGTTGAGCATCGGCGCCGCTCAATAATTTTCGTGTCCATCGTGCACGATCGTGGATGCGTGATTCGCCCTCGACCCAGAGTTCGACCGCCTCGGCATAGACGTGATACCCACCCCAATGCGGTGGGCGAGGAATGTGATCGCCGAGACCCGCAGGCGCAGGCGTATCTTCAGGGCCGGGCACCGGTACGTTGAAGCGCTGCGCCGCCGCGACGACGGCCGCTTCGAGATCCGCCCGAGATCCGACGGGTTTGCTTTGCTCGCTGGCCCAAGCGCCCACGCGACGCTGCCACGGACGCGTCTTGAAATACGCGTCACTCTCAGCGACCGGAGCGCGTACGACTCGACCTTCAATGCGGACTTGCCGGTAGAGATGGTCCCAATGCATCACGATGGCGACACGCGGGTGCGTTTCAATCTCGTGACCCTTGCGTGAGTCGTAGTTGGTGTGGAAGGCGATGTATCCCGGGTTAACGACAATCTCTTTGCACAGGACGACACGAGCGGAGGGTTGACCCTCTACGCCGACGCTTGCGACCACCATGGCATTCGGGTTTGGCTGATCGCGCCGGGTACGCGCCGTCTCGAGCCAGGACGCGGCGACCGAGAGCGGTTCGGCAGGCAAGGGGTCAGGCAAGAACTGGACGGGGATAGGCATAGCCAGAATGATACCGCCTTGCGGGCCTCGCGTACGAGCCATCAGCGCGGGGCAGTTATAGTAGAGAAGTCGGGGCTGTCTATCGGCCCTCCTTCAGTTCCCATCACGAGCCCAAGCGCATGACCACCCTCGATGAGCTTCGTAAACATCTCGACGACATTGATCGACAGTTGATCGAGCTGATCGCCGATCGGCAGCGCACCAGCGGAGAGATCGCGCGGGTCAAGCGTTCGACTGGACGCGCGACTCGAGATTACGGACGCGAGCGTGATGTCATCCTCGGGGCTCGCGCCGAGGCGCAGGCGCAGGGGGTCTCGCCTCGCATCGCCGAGGATCTCATGCGCATGCTGATCCGAAGCTCGCTGACGACGCAGGAGCGCTCAAGCGTCGCAGCCATCGGCCAAGGATCGGGACGGCGCGCACTCGTCATTGGCGGCGCCGGCAAGCTCGGCCGCTGGTTCGTCGAGTTCCTGGCTTCGCAGGGATTCGAAATCGACGTGAGCGATCCGGCTGGAGCGCCGGAAGGCACGCGCGAAATCGGTGACTATCGTCAGGCGGAACTCGAGCAGGATTACATCGTCGTTGCGACGCCTCTCGGGTACACCGACACCGTTCTGCGCGAGCTCGCAATGCGACGACCGCGAGGTGTCATCTTTGACGTCGGTTCGTTGAAGTCGCCCCTGCGCGGAGGGCTGATGGCGCTCAAATCTCACGGCTGCCGCGTGACTTCAGTACACCCTATGTTCGGTCCCGACACCGAACTATTGTCGGGCCGGCACGTGATCTTCGTCGACCTCGGTCACGACGAGGCGCTCGCCAAAACCAAAGAATTGTTTGCGCCAACCATGGTCGAGCAGGTCGTGATGAGTCTTGACGAGCATGATCGACTCATCGCCTATGTGCTCGGACTATCGCATGCGCTGAACATTGCATTTTTCACGGCGCTGGCTGAGAGCGGTGAGGCAGCACCTCGACTCGCGAAACTCTCAAGTACGACGTTCGATGCTCAGCTCGATGTCGCAACCCGTGTAGCCCAGGAAAGCCCGCAGCTCTACTATGAAATTCAGTCGCTCAATGATTACGGCGCGGAGTCGCTCGAGGCTCTGGCGAAGGCCGTCGAGTCTCTCCGGCGTTCGGTGTTGTCACGCGATGCTGAGGCATTCACGGCGCTGATGGAAAAAGGCCGTGAATATCTCGAGGATCGAAAATCCATGACGGAGCGTCGCGCTTAGTACCCCGCTGTTCACATGACTGATTCCATCGATAAGGACGGTTTTCGCGCCAACGTGGGCATCGTGCTCATGCAGCAGGATGGTCGGGTATTTTTGGGTAAGCGCTTGGGCGGTAAAGGCTGGCAGTTCCCACAAGGCGGATTACGAGCGGGCGAACCGGTAGAGCAGGGTATGTATCGGGAGCTCACCGAAGAAATCGGTCTTGGACCCGACGATGTTCGAATCCTCGGTGTGACGCGCCGCTGGCTGCGATATCGTCTTCCGCAGCGTTATCAGCGCCGTGATCAGTTGCCTTTGTGTATCGGACAAAAGCAGCGTTGGTATCTGCTCGAGAGTCGCTCAGAGAGCCCGCCTGTTCGATTCGATCAGACGAGCGAGCCTGAGTTCTGTGGATGGCGATGGTCAGAGTGGTGGGAGCCGGTGCGAGAGGTGATCCACTTCAAGCGCCCCGTCTATCGCCGCGCTTTGCACGAACTCGGACGATTGGCATTTCCGGCGGGCTTGCCTCCCTATCCCGAGTGGTGGGTCAAAGGATGATGTCGTGACGATGCGAGATCCGTATCGTCATATGATTCTCCGGGGCATGAGTCCCGCGCGTCTGCGCGTATGGGCCGTGATCCTCATATCGGTGTTGGCGGTCTTAGGCTGGGGACTGTTTACGCTCGGTCGTTCTGGGATCGGCGCGGGTGATACAGGTCCTGCAAGTACGCCGGCGACGCTTCGGCAAGCAATCCGCGAGCGTGATGAGCTAATCGAATCGCTTCGACGCTCCGTAGCCGAGCTCGAGATGCTCAAAGGGTCGCAAGATCGGGAGCGGCAGGAAGTCGCGCGGGCGATCGGTGAATTACAGGCTGAGGTCGCAAGACAGCGGCAGCAGCTGGAGTTTTACAAAGGCGTGGTCGCCAGTACCGAGCCGGGTCCCGATGTGGCGATCCGAAATTTCCGCATCGAACAAGCGACGTCAGCAGGGCGTGCGCAACTTCGGCTCTCGCTTGTTCAGCCCGGTAATCCGCAGTCGATCGTCTCCGGACAGATCAAGGTCATTTTGGAGGGGGCCCGAGCGGGTCGCCCCGTTCGGGTTTCGCTGCTCGAGATTCCCTATAGTTTCAGGTACTTCGAGAACATCGACCGCGAACTTCCCTTGCCGGACGGGGTCTCACCGGAGCGGGTGCAGATTGAGGTCGAGCCGTCTGGCAGACCGGGCCGCCCCGTGGTTCAATCCCTGCTCTGGCCGCTCTAGCGAGCGTGGGGGTTGGCAATGTTTGGACGTCACAAGACGCCCCGTTTATCGGGCCGTATCGATACGTTGTTAGGTCGAGGGACCACGCTCAAGGGTGACCTCGAGTTCACGGGCGGACTTCACGTCGATGGGGCCCACCACGGCTCGATACGAGGTCTTGAGGGGCCAACCTCCGCCACGCTCTGGGTGGGTGAGCCCGGACGGATCCACGGAAATGTGGAAGTGGCTGTCGCAGTCATCAACGGCGAAGTAATCGGTAATGTTCGGGGCAGTGAACGCGTGGTGCTCGGCGCCAAGGCGCGCGTCATGGGTGATGTCTCTTATGGCGTCATCGAGATGACTCTCGGTGCCCGTATCGAAGGGAAACTCGTTCCCTTGGTATCAGCGGGGTCGTCCGAGACGGGGCTGCAGACAGGACAGACGCCTGAGTCAAACTGGGGGGATAATGTCGTTCGCCCCTTTGACCTTCGGCAGGGTCGGAACTAGCATTCGCGCGCGATAGCGCAGCGAGATTTTCTTGAGGATTTGACGATGACGACTGTGATAGACGATCTACCGCTCGACATGCCTCCGGTGCTGGTGTTTACCGAAGCGGCGGCACGCAAGGTGGGATCGCTGATCGAGAGTGAGGGGAATCCCGCCCTGATGTTGCGCGTCTTTGTGCAGGGCGGCGGCTGCTCAGGGATGCAATACGGATTCGAATTCGACGAGCAGGCGCAAGATGGGGACACCATGGTCGAAAACTTGGGCGTCAAGTTGCTCGTCGATCCGATGAGTCTGCAGTATCTCTCGGGTGCCGAGATCGATTACCGCGAAGGTCTCGAGGGTGCCCAGTTCGTTATCCGTAATCCCAACGCCACGACGACCTGCGGTTGCGGGTCTTCGTTCTCGGCGTAACCCAGCCCGCGTCTTTTCAAGGGGTGACGTGAGTCGGGGGAACGGTCGAGCTGCGCCAGAGTTGCTGGCGGCAGTCGATCTGGGTTCGAACAGTTTTCATATGGTGGTCGCCCGTTACATTCACGGGCAACTCACGGTCATCGACCGTCTCCGCGAAAGCGTACGTCTCGGTTCGGGGCTCGATGAAGAAGGTCGCCTCGATCGTGACGTCGCCGCGCGAGCTTTGGCGTGTCTCGAACGATTCGGTCAGCGACTGCGGGAAATCCATCCCGATAAATTGCGTGTCGTAGGCACCAATACCCTCAGACGCGCACATCGTAAGCAAGCGTTTCTCGAAAAGGCCCGCACCGCACTGGGTGCACCCATCGAAATTGTTTCGGGGCTGGAAGAAGCGCGTCTCATCTATTCCGGTGTTGCCAACACCTCACCCATGGGGGAGGGCAGACGTCTGGTCGTTGATATCGGCGGAGGAAGTACCGAGCTCATCATCGGCGAGTCACTGACTCCGATGCGATTGGCGAGTACCGAACTCGGTTGCGTCACGATGAGCGAACGTTTTTTCGCTGGAGGAAGAATTTCCGGAAAACGATTTGCCCGAGCGCGAGTAATGGCCCGGGGTGAACTTGAGCCCATCGAGCAGGCCTATCGAAAAATGGGCTGGCAAGCCGCCATCGGTAGCTCAGGCACAGTGAAATCCGTGGCGGATGCGGTACGCGAACTCGATCCTGCAGCTCAACACGTCACCGCCGAGGCTCTCGAGACCGTTCTAGATGCCACCCTCAAGGCCGATCATATCTGGGACGTCGCGTTTGAATCGTTGAGCGAAGACCGTCGTACGGTGTTTGCCGGAGGGCTTGCGATCCTGCTCGAGGTGTTCGCGAGTCTCGGCATCAAAAAAATGGATGTGTCAGAGGGCGCGATGCGCGATGGGTTGCTCTACGACCTCGTAGGACGCATGACTCACGAAGATGCGCGGGATCGTACCGTTCGGGCGATGCAGGCTAGATATCACGTCGATGCGGCTCAAGCAGAGCGCGTCGAGGCCACCGCTATCAATTTTCTCGAGCAGGTCGCCGATTCATGGCAGCTCGAAGATCCTGCTGCAGACCAGATTCTCGCTTGGGCGGCGCGGTTGCATGAAATCGGCCTCGATGTGTCTCACTCGCGCTATCACCAGCACGGCGCCTATCTGCTTGAGAACGCAGACATGCCGGGATTCCCGCGAGAGGAGCAGCGCTTGCTTGCCCGACTCGTCGGCGGACATCGTCGCAAGCTTTCTCTCGAAGGGCTCGACAAGCTTCTGCCGCCTTGGGATCGCCGAATCCTTCACCTCATCGTTCTTTTGAGGCTCGCCGTCTTGCTACACCGGGGACGCGGACGAGCGCCGTTGCCAGAGCTCACGCTCATTGCTCGAGGGCGAAACGTTCTGGAGGCGAGATTTCCCGTTCGTTGGTTGCGGGACCATCCCCTCACGGTCGCTGATCTCAGCCAAGAGATCGATCTTCTCAAGGCGGTGGACTTTCGACTGCGGATCTACTCTTCGAGAGGTCTGCCCGCCGTATAGGCGTCGAGTAGTTCGTTCTGTGCGCACACCCCTGGAGTCGACCGTCCAGCGGCTCGCCGGTAGTGCCCGTCGTGATCGAGTTCCCATGCTTGAGTGTCGTCGCGCAAATACATCTCGAGGTCTTCGAGAATACGCTTCTTGTATTTCTCGCGACGAACCGGGAAAGCAATCTCGACGCGTCGGAAGAAGTTTCGATCCATCCAGTCTGCACTGCTGCAGAAAATCTCCGGATCACCACTGTTGGCGAACCAGAAAACACGCGAGTGCTCGAGGAACCTTCCGACGATCGAGCGCACTCGAATGTTATCCGAGACACCGGGTACGCCTGGGCGCAGCGCGCATACGCCGCGAACGATGAGATCGATCTGCACTCCGGCCTGTGATGCTTTGCAAAGCGCTGCGATTGATTCGGGCTCGACGAGCGCGTTCATCTTCAAAATTACTCTGGCGGGTCGCCCTGCTGAGGCATGAGCCGCTTCGCGCTCCAATCGCACGAGCATGGCGCGGTGTAGTTCGAACGGGGATTGCAACAAACACGAAAGACGCGGTGTGCGAGTCAGGCTGGTGAGCTGAAGGAAAACTTCATGAACATCTTGTCCGATCTCCGGATCGCAGGTGAAGAGGCCATAATCGGTATAGGCTCTCGCGGTACGCGAGTGATAATTACCGGTGCCGAGATGACAATAGCGACGAATCCCGCCGCGCTCTCGTCGCGCGACCAACGCCAGTTTGGCGTGGGTCTTGAAGCCGACGACGCCATACATCACGTGGGCGCCGGCTTCCTGCAGACGGTCTGAGAGCTCGATATTTGCCTCCTCATCAAAGCGAGCGCGTAACTCGATGACTACCGTGACGTCCTTGCCGGCGTGAGCGGCTGCGACGAGTGCGTCGACTATGGCGGAGTCGTTTCCAGTTCGATAGAGCGTTTGCTTGATGGCGAGAACCTGCGGATCATTTGCCGCCTGACGCAAAAAATCGACTACCGGGGCAAAAGACTGAAAAGGGTGATGCAGCAGCAGATCGCTTTGGCGAATGGCTGCGAACATATCAGGCCCATCGTTAAGACGTCGCGGTAGGCTCGGACGGAACACCGGATATTTCAGGTCGCTTCGTTGAGCAAGATCATAAATGGCGGATAGTCGGTGCAGATTGACCGGTGATGGCACGGCAAAGATATCGAGCGGCGAAATGCCAAACTGCTTGGCTAGAAAATCGACGAGGTCGCGTGGACAGTCGTCTGCTGTCTCGAGTCTGACTGCCGACCCGTATCGCCGTTGAGCGAGTTCGCCTTCGAGTGCTCGACGCAGATCATCGGCCTCTTCTTCATCGATGAAAAGATCGCTGTTCCGGGTGAGTCGGAATTGGTGACAGGCAATGATTTTCATGCCCTCGAAGAGTCGCGGCACAAACTCCTCGATGATCGTCGACAGCAGCACGAATCTTTGAGGCTCGCCACCTTCTGAAGGCAAAGGAACCACGCGTGGGAGCGATCGAGGCGCTTGAACGACAGCCAACGTTGCCTCGCGGCCGAAGGCGTCTTCGCCTTGAAGTCGTACGATGAAGTTGAGGCTCTTGTTCTGGATGCGAGGAAACGGACGCGACGGATCGAGTGCGAGCGGGGACAGTACCGGCTCGACCTCATTTTCGAAGTAAGCTGCAAGCCACTCGTGGGTGGATTCTGGCCACTCGCCCTTGGGAACGAGGGCGATCCCGGCCTCACGCAGCGCTGGCAACAAAACGTTGCGCAGGCAGGCGTACTGCTCGGCGACCAGTAGAGTTGCTCGACGGTGGATGGCTGCAAGCTGCGCCGCCGGGGTCAGGCCATCGGCGCCGAGACTTGCAGGAGAGCTTTCCTGCAGCTGTTTGATACCAGCGACACGAATCTCAAAGAATTCATCGAGATTGCTCGATGAGATACAAAGAAATCGAAGACGCTCTAGGAGCGGCACCGAGGGATCGAGTGCCTGCGCGAGCACGCGTTGGTTGAACTCCAACAACGAAAGCTCGCGATTGATGAGGGGAGGCGGCGCGGAGGCCGCCATGGCCGCTGCGGTGTCCATGGTCTTTAGTAGACCATGAACGTCACGAAAGATTGTTACAACGACGCTCTGCGGACGCTGGATTTTGCGGTAGCGGCGTCAGCGGGTGTTTTCCCCGGTTCTCCGGCGGCTGAGTCAGATCCCAGGGCGGCGGCCAACAGCGCGGGAGTTACCCGGCCTGCGTCGAGGCTCGCCAGGAGTGGACCGGCCTGTGTTCGGAACTCGGCCATGAGAGAGGCCGGGATCGGTCGATCGTTCGGTAGCGGGACTTTTTGCGGGTCTTTGTGGACGCCGTTTTGCAGGTACTCGTAGTGAAGGTGCGGCCCGGTTGCAAGGCCGGTCATACCCACGTAACCGATCACTTCACCCTGACGCACGCGCTCGCCTTGACGGAGCCCACGCGCAAATCGTGACAGGTGTCCGTAGAGGGTTCGGACATTGTTGGCGTGCTGAACTTCGATGACCTTGCCGTAGCCGCCTTTGGTTCCGACGAAACGTACGCGACCCTCGCCCGCGGCCTTCACTGGAGTGCCCGTCGGCGCGGCATAGTCGACCCCGCGATGCGCGCGCATTCGGTTGAGCACAGGATGACGGCGATACAAGTTGAATCGCGAACTAACGCGGGTGAACTCGAGCGGCGCTCTTAAAAATGCTTTACGAAGACTGCGCCCATCGGGTGTGTAGTAACCGAAGTCATCTTCTTCGGCGTCAGTGCTCTCGCCGCTCGGCGCAAAGCGAAGCGCGCGATAGACCGTGCCCTGATTGATGAACTCGACGGCGAGGACATCCCCTTCGCCGAGAGGCGTGCCGTCTTGGCTCAACTCTTGATAAATGACGCGAAAGCGATCTCCCGGCTGGATGTCGAGGACGAAGTCGATATCCCATCGGAAGATGTTCGTGATCTTCATGGCCAGCGAATCGCTGAGTCCCGCTTCGCCCGCAGCTTGGAACAACGAATTCTTGATCGTCGCTTCGCCGACCCGAATGTTCTTTTCGAGCGGGTTGACGATGACCTCGCTGTCGAATCCGTTTTGATCGCGGCGAACCTGCAGGGTTTCGCTCGGGCTGAGTTGTCGCTCGAGGCTGACGAGTTGTTTGTCGCGTACGCCGAACTTGAGGGTTTCCCCTGGATAGAGTCGGTCGAGGCTCCGACGGATATCGGGTAAAGCGCGAAGCGTCGCGAGATCGGTCACCGAGAGTTCGAGCTTCCGAAAGATCCGCTCGAGGGTGTCGTTGGCGCCCACGATGACATCGACGGTCAGCGGCACGAGGATGGCCTGGGCCGAGGTCTCAGCTTCAGCCGCTTGAATGGCGCTAATGGCGTTCTCGTCTAAACGACCAATGTCCGAAAGCCAAGACTCTCCACGCCACCAGGTCAGCGCGAGTACCGCGATCACGGTCAGCTGCAGCCCACGGCCTTTGAGCAATGCGAGAACGCGGTTTTTTGATCCGACTTCCAGCGTCATGGACTACACTTCGCCGACACGAGAGCGGCGAACGGTACCCGCGACTGCAGATAGGGTCAACCCATCGGTCGGGCGGTTTTTCGCAAAGTGGACTCGGCAGGGCGGAGAGGTAGAGGCATCGCTGCAACATGGTGAGTATTCAGCAACAACTCGAAGAAATCCGCCGGGGTAGTGCCGAGCTGCTCGTAGAGGCCGAGCTCGTCAAAAAACTGGCTCGTGGCAAGCCGCTTCGCATCAAGGCAGGCTTCGATCCCACCGCTCCCGATCTGCATCTCGGGCATACCGTGCTCATCAACAAGATGCGCCAGTTCCAGCAGTTTGGGCATGAGGTGATTTTCTTGATCGGCGACTTCACCGGTCTCATCGGTGATCCGACCGGTCGTAACGCTACCCGGCCTCGGCTCACCCCAGAGGATGTCCAGGCGAACGCGCGTACTTATCAAGAGCAGATCTTCAAGATCCTCGATCCTGCGCGTACCGAAATCGAGTTCAACTCCAAGTGGCTGAGTAACATGCCGCTGCCCAAGTTCGTCGAAGTCGCTGCGCAATACACGGTGGCACGTATGCTCGAGCGCGACGATTTCGCCAAGCGATACAAGGCTGGACAGCCTATTTCCGTGCATGAATTCTTCTATCCGCTTGCGCAAGGCTACGACTCCGTGGCGCTGCGGGCGGATGTTGAACTCGGCGGCACCGATCAAAAATTTAACTTGTTGGTCGGGCGTCAGCTGCAAGAGGCTTACGGCCAAGAACCC
>Ga0194130_10000448_pt1:0-17500 | contig 79186 bp, 78 predicted proteins | sample TA2KigsurfametaG_FD_160084 | JGI IMG/M metagenome (GOLD analysis project Ga0194130, IMG submission 160084) | Freshwater microbial communities from Lake Tanganyika, Tanzania - TA2015050 Kigoma 12 surface | ecosystem: Environmental > Aquatic > Freshwater > Lake | place: Tanzania: Lake... | reverse complement strand
GAAAGACGGAAAGACCCCGTGAACCTTTACTACAGCTTTACACTGAACTTTGACTTTGTTTGTGTAGGATAGGTGGGAGCCTATGAAGCGTGGGCGCTAGCTCGCGTGGAGGCAACGTTGAAATACCACCCTGACAAATTCGGAGTTCTAACCTTGGTCCATTATCTGGATCGGGGACAATGTATGGTGGGTAGTTTGACTGGGGCGGTCTCCTCCCAAAGAGTAACGGAGGAGTGCAAAGGTACCCTCAGCGCGGTCGGTCATCGCGCACAGAGTGCAATGGCATAAGGGTGCTTAACTGTGAGACGGACATGTCGAGCAGGTGCGAAAGCAGGTCATAGTGATCCGGTGGTTCTGTATGGAAGGGCCATCGCTCAACGGATAAAAGGTACTCCGGGGATAACAGGCTTATTCCTCCCAAGAGTCCACATCGACGGAGGAGTTTGGCACCTCGATGTCGGCTCATCACATCCTGGGGCTGTAGCAGGTCCCAAGGGTTCGGCTGTTCGCCGATTAAAGTGGTACGCGAGCTGGGTTCAGAACGTCGTGAGACAGTTTGGTCCCTATCTTCCGTAGCCGTTGGAGATTTGAGGGTGAGCTGTCCTTAGTACGAGAGGACCGGGATGGACGCACCTCTGGTGTTCCGGTTGTCACGCCAGTGGCACTGCCGGGTAGCTATGTGCGGACGGGATAACCGCTGAAAGCATCTAAGCGGGAAGCCCCCCCCAAGACTAGATCTCCCTGGGAGCTCGACTCCCCTGAAGGGCCCACGAAGACTACGTGGTTGATAGGCTGGGTGTGTAAGGCCAGTAATGGCTTCAGCTAACCAGTACTAATTGCCCGTGAGGCTTGACCATATAACCTCAAGCAGTTTGCTTGAAAGGTTGATTGCGATGGAGTTGATTCCATCACTCATGTGAACGCGACTGCGTCACGTCAAAAAACATCCGGATTAAAGAATTCCCTGATGGCCATAGCGAGCGGGAACCACCCGATCCCTTTTCGAACTCGGAAGTGAAAACGCTCTGCGCCGATGGTAGTTTCGCCTGTTGCGACGCTAGAGTAGGTCACCGTCAGGGTCCTTATCAAAGAAGACCCCGTGAGCCGTAAGGCTCACGGGGTTTTTCTTTTGCTACTCTGCACGCCATGAAGCGCAGAAATTTTCTTTCCGTGGCGCGAGCGAGCCTTGCGCTCGCTTCATTCGAGGGTCTCGCTCTCGAGAAATCCAAACGCCCTCTTCGATTGCTCATCCTGGGTGGCACTCGATTCATCGGGCTACACATGACCGAACTCGCCCTGGCACGTGGTCATACCCTGACGTTCTTCAATCGTGGGCGGACCAACACCGATCGCTTCCCCGGCGTGGAGCGTCTTCGCGGCGATCGAAACGGCGATCTGAAATCGCTCGAGGGTCGCGAGTGGGACGCCGTCATCGACAATTCGGGCTATGTACCGAGGCAGGTGCGTGATGCCGCCGCTCTGCTCGAGCCACGCGTTGCGCGATATGTCTTCGTCTCGACTATTTCCGTCTACGAAAGCTTCGCGAGAGCGAATGACGAAACTTCGCCCGTCGGTAAGCTTGCAGACGAATCCGTCGAAACCGTCGACGGCGCAACCTACGGCCCACTCAAGGCGCTTTGCGAAACTGCTGCGTACAAAGTCTTCGGCGAGCGTCGAACCTCGATCATTCGTCCTGGGCTGATCGTCGGCCCTGATGACAACACCGATCGATTTACCTACTGGCCCGCTCGTGCTGCGCGCGGTGGAGAGATGATCGCGCCGAATTCTCCGCGTGATCCGATTCAGCTGATCGATGCGCGCGATCTGGCGGCCTTCACTTTGCGTATCATCGAAGATGGGACTGGCGGTACATTCAATGCGCTGTCGCCGACGGGCCGGTTCACGATCGGAGATGTGGTGACCGAGTCGATCGCCGCCGCAAAAGCACTCGCGAAACCCGCCATTGCACCCAAGGCGCGATGGATCGATACCAAGACGCTCGATGAACAAAAAATCACCCCTTGGGGGGATATGCCGGCTTGGGCGCCATCCGAAGGAGACAACGCGGGTTTCGCCGCCACGTCGGCTGATCGAGCAGTGAAAGCGGGGCTCTCGGTCCGATCGATGCGTGAGACGGCACGAGACACGCTCGTCTGGCATCTCGCTAGACCGGAAGCCGAGCGGGCGAAGCTGAAAGCCGGGCTTTCGCCGGAGAGAGAGGCTGAGGCGCTGCTGGCGATCGCGAAGGGTGAAGCGAAAAAGGGGTGATTTTCATGAAGAATGTCCCGATTCTTTCAGCGGTTTTGCTCTTTTGGGTCATGTCGGCGATTGCCTCGTCCGCGCCGGTTCGCGAGTCAGAGCGTATTCCCGTCGATCTTCGACGCACGACGCTCGTCGTACGCGATGTCGACAAGTCGCTTCCGCTCTACCGCGACGCACTCGGGCTCAAGGTCATTTATGACCAAGTCATCAGTGGGACCACGCGACTCGTTTTACTGCGAGCCAATGACGATTTCATTGGCGTACTTGGGCTGATGCAGAGACTGAATCAAAAAGATTCGCTGCCGGCCCCAGAGTTTCGTCGGGCCCAAGCGGGAGATCCGATCTTGGTGTTCAATCTTCAGGATCTCGAAAGTCGATTCGAGCGTATTCGAACGACACCCCACGTTACTGTGGCCGAGGCGCCACGCCGGATTGATTACCCGGCGGCAGACGGCGGCGTGATTCCCGTGATGTTCAGTGCCGTGTGGGATGCCGACGGCAACTTTATCGAGATGAATCGGATCATGGGGACGCCCGCCGGAGTCGGACGCTGATTCAGAAGCGGATTCCGATCTTAGTCGAGGCGCCGAGGTTATCGCCCGTCTTTTCGACCTCGATTGCAAGGCTGCCGAGGAAGACGCTGAAGTTGAGTCCCGCGAACACGCGCACCATATCTGGAGATTCTTTCGAAAGCGGGGCGATGCCGCTCAACGCAGACTTTTGCGGAGTCACGTCTCCCCAAACCTTGCCCATTCCTGCGTAGGGCCTGAAGTTCAATAGGCCTTTGCTCACCGTGAGCTCAAGACTTCGGGTATCAAGATCCAGTTGCTCGAGGCCGGTCAGTTTGGTCGTCGCAGCGCGGATCGCGATGGCGGGCAACGCGACGTTTCCTTCGACCAGTGCGTACTTGACTTCGGCACCAAAGAATTGGATGCCCGTCCCCGGTATCGTGGCGTAAAAGCCGCCGACGTCCACATCGAAGGGAAGGCCTTTTTGTAGCGAGATGCGCGGCACGGTGAGATAGCTCTTTTCGGTGCCGAGCGCGATACCCCAGGGAAGATCGGTATCGGTCTGCATCACTGACACGCCCACTCCGACATCGAATCCGGTGATACCGAGAGGTTCTGCGGGAGTGATGGATTTATAACTCAGAGCCGATACGAGATCACGGGAGAAAGGCTTGAACTGCGCCTGGCTCAGCGAGCCGATGTCGTCGATCTCCGCCCAGCTTTCGAGGGGTGTTCCAGCGAAGGCGAACGCCGCGAGGGCGAGTCGGGGGTAGCGGGCTAAACGAAGGTTTGCGAGGGCGATCATGGAATCCACCGTTGAGCGAGGCGCCGGCTTTACCCGCGGCGATGGCGCAACTTTAACGCGTAACGCACTCCGAGAGCTGACTCGCGCCAGAGATAAGGATCGTTTTTTTGTATTGAATGGGTCAGGCCGATTACCTACTCTGCGCGGATGGGTCGCATCGGTTTGTTTCTGTTGTTCGTCGCCATTTCCACCATTGCATGGTGCGTCGTCGTTCCGGTGTTCGCGCTGCTGTTTTCGTGGACTGAATACGTCTCTGGAATCAATTGGCTTTACTTGCCGCATGGCCTTCGCATGATGCTGGTGTTGCTATTTGGTTTGGCGGGCGCTCTCGGCTTCTCGATCGGATCTCGAGTGCTGAGGTGGGCTGAACTCGACGGCCTGACCTCGAATCCCCTGATTGATGTGCCGTTGGGGTTCGTTCCGGGCCTCGCGGCCTATTTCGCTGCGTTACTGACGGTTCGCGAGTGGCCTGGAAAAGGCATCTTGCCGCGAATCGGCCAGGGCATCCCCGCCATCGATGGGCGCCGTCTCATTCTTCTGGCTTTCGTCTCCGCGATCCTCAATTCTGGGGGTCATATAGCGGTTCGCACGGTGTTTGGGCGCGAGCAACAGCCTATTAATGATGATTTTTTGATGATGCTCGTCGGTGATTTTTTCGGAGCATTGGTGTTGCTGTACACACTGAAGCGCATTATCGTATTCTTTGAAAATCGTAAGTCCGGCGTCAGCCCCCTATAATCATGCCAAAGCCGAAGAAGGAGCTGGTCGAGCTATATCTGAGGTTTCGTTGGCTTCTGGGGGCGCTCAAAGATCTTCCCGAAGCGGACTTGCTCTCCACGCCGAATACTGAGGCTCTGCTGGCTGAAATCGCGCAAGCCTGGAAGCGGGGAGAGCCGTACCCAATGTATAAGCTGCTCATTCGGCGCGATCTTGGTCATATCAATACGATCCGAAAGCGAATCACTCAACTGAGAGAGGCCGGCTTCGTCGATTTTGAGGGGGTCGAAGATGATGCCCGTGTGAAGTTGGTCGTCCCAACCCAAAAAGCCCTCGAGTATTTTTCGGCTTACGCATCGTTGATCCGCGAGGTGGACAAATAGGGATTTCCATCGCCTCGGCGCGTGTCGTTTAGTACAATCCTTGGAGCAATTTCTTTGTCTCCAAGGTATAATGAAGTATCTTAACTTGATTCCCGCGCTAATCATCGTGGCGCGCTTCAACGGCGAATCAATCTCCAGCTTAATCGGTGCTCTTCGAGCAGAGGGTCTCGGCGGTTATCGCGCCTGTCGTAAGCTGATCTATCGTCTCGAGAACCTTGGGTTACTCAGCATCGGACTCAGTGCCCGCGAAGATCGACGAGAGAAATCGATCGTATTGACTGAGCAGGCGAGAGCGACAATGTCGGAGCTGCAGAACCTGCTGTCGCGGATTTAAGGGGCCTCTTCTGCCCCAGCCGAACGGCTCGATTGTCGGTAGACGGGCTGACCACAGGCTTTCGTGATGAGCTCGCCCAGTTGCTGCGCTGCGTGACTTGGGACTGCCGCCACGATACAGCCGCCGAAACCTCCGCCTGTCATCCTTGCGCCGCCCTCTCCGTCGGCGTGCTGATCGATCAGCGTATTGACCAAGTCGGCGAGCCCGTCGATTTCCGGAATGGTGACTTCGAAGTCGTCTCGCAGAGAGCGATGAGACTGTCGTAGCGCGCGACCGAATGTCCTCAAATCTCCGCGTTGCATCGCCTCTGCAGCGATCTCGACCCGCGCGTTTTCAGAAACGACGTGCCGCGCACGACGAAGCAAGATGTGATCTTGTGGTTCGGGCAGTGTCTCGAGCAGGTGTGGGTGAAGCGCCCTTAAAGAGCTGAGACCGTAGAACTCAGCCACCTCACGACACTGCTGTCGACGTAGGTTGTATGCCCCGGTCGCGAGTTCACGCCGAATGCCGGATTGAACGACCAAGATCGACCATGACGAGGGCAGTGACCGACGCTCGATTGTGAGATCTCGGCAGTCTAAAAAAATCGCGTCGCCCGGGGAGGCATGTGCGATCGTCATCTGATCCATGATTCCGCATAAACATCCCGCATAGCGATGTTCTGTCGATTGACCCCAATGGGCGAGGGTCGACGGCTCGACTTGGGTAGCCGGCGCGTTCGCGAGCAGTGCTTTTCCGACTGCGATAGACAGCGATGCGGACGAAGATAAGCCGGCACCAGATGGGAGGTTCCCCACGATTGCGAGATCCGCTCCGCGGGGAGTGATGCCGAAGCCCATCATTTCGGCGCACATCCCCCGCAGGTAGTTTCCCCACCAGCCCGTCGGACCCACCGCAGGTATGGCTTGAGTCGTGAAGCGATCGTGATGAAGCTGGCCGTCGCTGAGACTGACTGCGACCACTTCTCCGTCCGTTCGGGGTGACACGGCCACTGCAGTGCCGAGATCAAGTGCGAGAGGCAGCGCAAGCCCCTCGTTGTAGTCGGTGTGTTCACCGATCAGATTGACTCGACCCGGCGCAAACACCTCGTGCTGAGAAATCGCTCCGAGTTGCCGTTGAAGTAATGCTCGGGCGTCTCGAAAGAGGGGGTGCATGTCCATCGAAGCTCGAGAAATCAACTTGGCTCGAGGGCACGCAATTGCTCGGCGGCCTGTTCAGGCGTGAGATCGCGCTGCGCTTCGGCCAACATTTCGTAGCCCACCATGAACTTCCGAACGGTCGCCGACCGAAGTAATGGCGGGTAGAAATGAGCGTGCAACAGCCAATGCTCGACCGAAGACTGTCGATGAGGTGCGCCATGCCAGCCCATCGAATAGGGGAACTCACAACCGAACAGCGCGTCGTATCGACGAGTCAGGTCGCCCAGCATTAAGGCCAAAGATTGCCGTGCATTATCACCTAGATCTTCGATGCGTTTCACATCGAAGCGAGGCAGAAGCAACGTCTCAAACGGCCATGTTGCCCACCAAGGAACGATGACAAGCCAATGATCGTTCGCCGAGACCTTCCGCTCACTGTTGAGTTCGTACCGTGCGATTTCCGAGAGCAAGATCTGTCGATGCGTATCCCAATAATGTTTTTGGTGAGTCTCTTCGAGTTGAGGTTCGTCGGGGAGGTGATTCGATGCCCAAATCTGTCCGTGCGGATGGGGATTGGAACATCCCATCATCTCACCCTTGTTTTCGAAGATCTGAACCCATTCGTACCGAGCCCCGAGGTCTGCAGACTCCGTAGCCCAGCAGTCGACGACTCGGCGTATCTCGACGGTAGACAGGCGAGCCATGCTTCGGTGGTGATCAGGGGAGTAGCAGACCACTCGACAATGACCCTCGATACCTTGACTCAAAAACAGCGGATCGCCGCTTGACGGTGTTTCGTGCCCGGTCACCCTGGAGCTGAAGAGCGCCGGAAAATCATTGTCGAAGACGTAGGTGGTCTCGTATCTCGGGTTGAGAATGCCACTGATCCGCGGATTACCCGGGCATAAATAACACCCTGGATCATGTGCAACGGTTGATCTGGCTGTGGAGGCCGAGACCTCTCCCCGCCACGGACGCGCATTGCGATGCGGTGATACGAGCACCCATCGGCCATTGAGCGGATTGCGTCGGCGATGGACCTTATCGGTAGACGCGTGAGTCATGTGGCAGGGGCTCGGAGATCACGAAAGCCGATGTACTCAGCGCGGCGAGAGAGTGCGACTCGATTGAAAACGAGTGCGGCGATGACGGAGCTTACAAGCACGATCACCATGAAATGAATGTAGTGCAGCGTGATGAGCCCGGAGGGCTGCCAAACGAAAGTGTAGAGTGCATACACGCCGAATCCCCACGCTACCCCAAAGATTGCAGCCCAAGCACCGACGTTCCGGAAAAGCAGTCCCACGATAAAGGCGGAGAGGATGGGCATCGAAAACAAGCCGTTCAGTTGCTGAAGAAGATTGATGATGCTGTCGGCATTCTGAAACACGGGAACGAGGAGGATGGCGATGATCGTCACCACCATCGAAACCACCGCGCCGAGCCGCCAGTGATTGGTCACTTTGCCGATGAATTTATCGTGGAAGTCCACTGAGTAGAGGGCGACCGTACTATTGAGCACGGCGCTGAAGGTCGTGATCACGGCCGCTGCGACCATGGCTGCGAAGGCGCCAGATAACCAACTCGGCAAGACTTCGGCGACGAGCTTCCCGTAGGCGGCGTCACCCACATCACCGAAGAGCTTGTAGGCGACCACACCCGGGATCACGACGATGGGGGGCACGATGAGAATACGGATCGCCGCCGCAGCGAGTACACCTTTTCGCGCCTCCTCGACCGTCGGGGCAGCCATCGCTTTCTGAGTGATGTTTTGATTCGTCGACCAATAAAAGGTTTGGATGAAAAGCATCCCGGTGAGTAGTGTGTGCCAGGGAATGGGGGAGTCGTCACCCCCAATCATGGTCAGTCGCTCTACGGGCACCTCCGACACGATGTCGAAATCGACCGCCGCCAAAGATAAAAAAACGATGAGCAGAGCGAGACCCAGCACTCCGATTCCAGAGAACGTATCCATGACGGCGACGGCGCGTAGTCCGCCGAGCATGGTATAGGCGGCGCTGATCAGAGCCAGTCCCGTCGCGAAGAGCATGACGGACGTGGTTCCTCCGAACAGCGATTGCATGAAGAGTCCACCGCTATAGAGCGCCGCAGGAAGATAGATCACGATATTCCCGAAGAGGAAGAGCCCGGAGATGAGCGTCCGAATGCTTGTCCCTCCATAGCGACGCTCGAGCAGCTCTGTCACCGTGGTGCATCGGTTCCGGTAATAGAGCGGGACAAACACGTAGGCGAGAATCAATAGACCAAAGAATCCGGCGATCTCCCACCACGCGAGCAGCAACATTTGGTTGCCATTCATTCCAACGAGTTGGTCGGTCGAGAGGTTGGTGAGGGTGATGGAGCCTGCGACGAAGAGCCAGCTGAGGCCACCGCCCGCCAGAAAAACGTCCTTGCCCGAGCCATCGTGAGTTGGACGCGAGTGTCGAACCTTCCAAAAAGTGGCTACGGCGATCAAGAGCGTCAGCGCGACGAAGATCAGGATCTGGACGATCCCGTCGGTCATCAGTTGAGTTGGCATGTTCTCCCCCCGGCAGACGCCTCAGTCGGCGATAATAGGGATATTAGGAGGATGTGTGCCAACGACCCCGTCGACATGGCGGCTCGATGCCCCAGCGACCACGCTGATTTTCGACCTCAGCCGGGGGGTGGCCGAGCTTGCCTACCTTGGCCCAGGCCTGCCTCCTGAGCAAAACGCCAGCGTCCTCTGCGGGGCGCTACAACGAGGGGCGCATGAGTCTGAGCCTGACGAGCGTATCCCGCCGTCGATCCTTCCTTGTATCGAGGCGGGATATGCCGGCTCGCCGGCGGTCGAGATCGCTCGGGCAGGGCATCAGCTGGCTCTTCGGGCGGAATCGGTCGGCGTTGAGGGTGACGATGCCGCAGTGACGTTCCACCTCGTTGATCCCGCACTGACGCTCTCGGTGGAAAGCCGGTGGAGCGCTCGACACAGTGGCGTCATCGAGGTGAGCCAGCGCGTGAACTTTGAGGGCGAGGATCCGGTGCAGTTGTTGCGCTGCGCCTCGCTCGTCCTGCCGCTACCGCGATGGGCGACCCACGTGACCCAGTTTTCGGGCCGATGGGCAGCCGAGATGCATGCCACCCGATCAGAGATTTCCAGATCGGCCCGACTGCATGGCGAGACTCAAGGGGGGACGCCCGGATTTTCGGGTGGTCAGTGGCTGCTGTTCGAGTCGGCGGACTCGACGGAGCATTACGGTCTCTCGCTTGCAGTTCATCTCGCGTGGAGCGGCGATCACACCTGGACGCTCAGGGTTGATCCCGACGGACGCGCCGTACTCTCGATTGGGGCGCGGATCCGCCCTGGTGAGATCGTGTTGTCTCGTCATCATCCATTCGTTGCGCCGTCGGCCGTGATCGCCGTGAGTTCCTCGGGGCGTGCTGCGTTGAGACAGAGGCTCCATCGGCACGTCCTCGATGAGCGATTACCGCAAGCCTTTTCGCGCGCCCCCAGAAAAGTGCATCTCAACACTTGGGAAGCTTGCGGCTTCGCTTTGTCCTTGCCGAAACTCAAGTCACTCGCTGAGCAGGCGGCCGAGCTCGGTATCGAGCGGTTTATCTTGGACGATGGGTGGTTCAGCGGTCGACGGAACGATCGTTCGAGTCTTGGCGACTGGAATCCGTCGGTCGACGTGTTTCCGGAAGGTCTCGAGTCGCTCATTCGTCACGTCGAATCGCTCGCGATGGACTTTGGGTTGTGGATCGAGCCCGAGATGGTGAGTCCAGACTCCGCGCTTTATCGAGCGCATCCCGATTGGTGTCTTGCAGTAGAGGGCCTTCCACGCGCGACGCAACGCCATCAGCTCGTACTCGATCTGACTCGAGCTGACGTCACCGACCATCTTTACAACGTGATCGATCAGTTGCTTCGGCGTTACTCGATCGCTGCCCTCAAGTGGGATCACAATCGGGAATTGTTTCCGATTCCCTCCGGAAGTATTGGTCAAACTCAAGCGCTTTATCGTTTGCTCGATCGGCTCCGCGAGACACACCCGAAGGTGGAAATCGAAACGTGTGCAAGCGGAGGCGGGCGTGTCGACTACGCACTGCTTTCGCGCTGTACCCGCTTCTGGGCGAGCGATAACAACGATCCGATCGAGCGATTGCGTATCAATCGATCTTGGCTGCAGTTCGTGCCATTTCGTATCTTGGGTCATCATGTAGGGCCCAGCCCGAACCCCATCACAGGACGAATGCTCTCGATGGATTTTCGAGCCAAAACCGCGATGTTTGGTCATATGGGTGTCGAGGCCGATCCTTCGACGATGAGTGAAGACGACCGACAAACGTTAAGTGCGCACATTGCGCTCTACAAAGAGTGGCGCGACGTCATTCATCACGGCTCAGTCTATGAGCTCTGCTCATCCGATGAGGGAGCCGCCGGGTGGTTTGTCGTGCAGATGAACCGAGGGCTTGCATTAATCACGCAGTCGCTCTTCGCACAGCACTTTGAGGCGGAACCGATTCGCTTACACGGACTGGAGCCGTATCAAAGATATTGTGTACGACTGCTGACGCCTTGGCCGGAGCATCCTGCGCGGTATCTCAACTCACCTCAGGTTTGGCGTGAAGGAGTGCGAATGACGGGGGCCGCGCTCGCCTATTCGGGAATTTCTTTGCCGCGACGTCTTCCCGGTACGGCATGGCTGATTGCGGTGGAGGCGGAATGATCGCCCAAGTGACGACACCTCGGCTCGGTGTGTGCTACTACCCGGAGCAATGGCCCCGCGAGTGGTGGGCGGACGACGCCCGGCGGATGCGCGAGATGGGCCTTTCGCAGGTGCGGATCGGCGAGTTCGCTTGGAGTCGGATCGAACCCGAGCGGGGTCGATTTGATTGGGCGTGGCTGGATGAGGCGATCGAGGTTCTAGCAGAGGCGGGGCTTGCAGTCGTGATGTGTACGCCGACGGCAACACCGCCCAAATGGCTGATCGACCGTATGCCCGATATGATCGCCATCGATGCAATGGGTCGTCCGCGCAGGTTCGGCTCTCGTCGTCATTACTGTTTCTCGCATGAGGGCTATCGCGCGGAGTCGCGACGTATTACTCGAGCCGTTGCTGAGCGCTATGGCGCGCATCCCGCGGTCATTGCGTGGCAGACCGACAATGAGTACGGCTGTCACGATACGACGCTCAGCTGGTCTGTGGCAGCTCTAAAGTCTTTTCGTTCGTGGCTCGTCAATCGATACAAAGATATTGGCGCGCTGAATGCGGCGTGGGGCAATGCGTTTTGGAGCATGGAGTATGGATCGTTCGAAGAGATTGATCTGCCCAATCTAACGGTGACGGAGCCGAACCCCGCGCACGTTCTCGAGTTTCGACGCTTCTCATCACATCAGGTGGTGACGTTCAACGAGGCACAGTGTCGAATCCTGCGGGAGTACTCGCCGGGACGAACGCTGACCCATAACTTCATGGGTTTCGTCACGGACTTTGATCACCATGAGGTTTCCCGCGATCTCGATGTCGCCTCTTGGGATAGTTATCCGCTCGGATTTCTCGAGCAGTTCTGGTTCACGACAGATCAAAAGTTACGCTATGCCCGGCAGGGTCATCCGGATATCGCGGCATTCCATCACGATCTGTATCGCGGTGTCGGGCGTGGGCGATGGTGGGTGATGGAGCAGCAGCCGGGACCTGTGAATTGGGCGCGTTTCAATCCTTTGCCTCTGCCCGGGATGATCCGTCTCTGGACTCTCGAGGCGATCGCTCACGGAGCTGAGGTTGTCTCATATTTTAGATGGCGGCAGACGCCGTTCGCCCAAGAGCAGATGCATGCCGGATTGCTCAGGCCCGATCGCAAGGATGACGTCGCGGCGGATGAAGTGCGTCGTGTCGTCGCTGACCTTCAGTCTCTCCCTGATGAGCGCGTGGATACTCAGCGGTCGACGGTAAAAGCAGAGGTCGCATTGGTATTCGATTACGACGCCGAATGGATCACCCAGATTCAGCCGCAAGGCGCAGGCGAGTCGACGCTGCGCACCGCCTTCGAGTGGTACAGTGCGCTACGCAGTCTTGGGCTCGATGTCGATGTTCTGCCGTCGTCGGCTGATCTCTCTCTCTACAAAGTCGTCGTCATACCGTGCTCACCGATTGTCAGTGAGTCTTTCGCGGCACAGTTGCGCGCCATATCGGCTCACGTACTGATTGGACCCCGCTCCGGCAGTAAGACGAGCCACTTCGCGATTCCCTGGGAGTTGCCGCCAGGGAACTTGCAGTCGCTCATTCCGATCAAGGTGATACGTGTTGAGTCGCTGCGCGAGGGGATGATCGAACCGGGACGCCATTTCAATGTTCATCGCTGGCTCGAGCATGTTGAGACGTCGCTGGTACCCGAGTGGGTACTCATGAGCGGGCGAGGAGTACTGTATCGACATCAGAATGTTCGCTATCTCGCGGCGGCTCTCGACGACACGTCGACACGCCAGCTTATGAAGACCCTCACTCAGGAGGCGGGGCTTCATCTCTGTGACCTGTCCGAAGGTTTGCGACTACGACGCCTCGGCGATCTTCGATTCGCATTCAATTATTCCACCCATACGCTTTCGATCAACGATGTGCTTCCCAGCAATGCGCGAGTTTTACGTGGTGCCGTAACGCTCGCGCCGGCGGAGGTCGCGATATGGATCGAGTGATCAAGACGGTTATTTCTTTGCTCGTGATCTCTTTGGTGCAGAGCGCTTCGGCAACGGCGCCTCTGGAGGCCGAGCTCAATACACTGATCAGATGGGTCGTTGGCGACTTCGACAATCAGCAGCAAGTGGTTCATGGCGAAAACTTTTTGGCCGAGTCGACGCCCGACCCTTCACGTACTCCCGATCTCTTGTTTCCCGTGTTCGCGCTGGTTGAGGCGCCTGCGCTCGGTCGTCACGTGATCTACCTGCAGTGGCCGATCGGCAGTCCGGAGGGTCGTTTGCAGCGGCAGCGGATCTGGGCTTTCGAGATCGACGAGAGTCGCAACACGGTCATGATGGACTTCTTCACGCTCCGCGATCCCGATCGCTGGCGCGATGCTCAGCGCGATCCGAAGGCTGCGCTGCGTAGCATTACTCGAGACGATTTGATCCCTTATCCGCCCGCATGCCGTTTGCCCTTCAGGCGTCATGCCGATGTCTTCATCGGCGAGATTCCACGTGGTGAGTGCCGAATTATCTCGCAGCAGACCCGCACGGATATGACGATCAACGCCAAGATTGTCATCGGTCGCGATCAAGTGTGGTACGAGGAGTCGGGCGTACGACAGGATGGCAGCGTGGTGTTCAAAGTTCCAGCGAGCGGTAGCTATCAGTTTCGTCGTCGGAGTCGTTGAGAGTCGAAGTTCATGACAAGGCATTCAAAGATTGCTGCCCTCCTCGTCGCGTCCATCGGCGTCATGCTGGGCGGTATGGAGTGGTATAGCCGTACGCCGCTCGAGTTCCGGCTGCCGCCGCTTGGGTTTCCTGACGATCGGGCGATGACGTTGGTGTTTCATGGTAGCGTCGATGCGGATAATCCTCAGTTTCCAAGGGTCGTGGACGCCTTGAAGGAGCAGGGGAAGGTCGCTCGCTTCGTGCGCTGGGATCCGTGGTCCGACACCCGGCTTCGTGCTGCGGCGAGTGCGAAGCGAGCGGGGGAGCAGGTGGCAGAGCAGTTGATCGCGCAGTGGGAAAAGAGTCCGCAGGCGCGTGATCTCGAGCTTATTGCGCACAGTTCCGGAGCCTACGTACTGGATGCGCTTTGTGAGCGATTACGTGAGCGGATGACAACGCCCCCGCGTATCACCATGGTTTTCGTAGATCCGTTTCAGATCTGGGGATTTGTCGACTGGGCTCACGGTGCTCGAGAGCACGGACGCTGTGCCGATGATGCCGTGGCGATCATCAATACCGATGATCCCGCCCCGTCGACCAACCGCCCGCTCGCCCGCGCGAGCAATATCGACGTCACTCTCGACCCTCGTCGTGCCTCCTTCAAGGAAAACGGGCATTACTGGGCGTTGGAATACTTGATCCTAGAATCGACAAGTCGAAATCATTGAGATTCACGCCAGTGTTTTTAAGTAGTCCCGCAGCGACCGGCCGGGCCGACCCATGATTTTCTGGAAGGTATCGGTCTTGTGGCCAGGGGTGCGGCCGCTCGCGATTTCAGCGAAGAGTGTTGCGACCGCATCGGAGTGCCATTGGTTTAGGTGGAAGGGACGAATCGCCTCTTGGAACGCCTTGGGGTCGCAGTCGTCGTAGACCACCGGCTGACCGATCAACTCACCGATCACTTTCGCGACGTCATGGAAGGTCATCACGGGATCAGGTCCGGTGATGTCGTAGCACTGCCCGTGATGCCTCGTCTGATCGGCATCGGTGAGCACGTGGGCGATAAAAAGCCCTGCATCGTTGTTGTCTGTGACGGCGATCGTTCCTTTACCCATGGGCATGGACAGTTTTCCGGTCGCTCTGGCGGCCTTCACGGAGCCGCGGAAGTTCTGCATATAGAAGCTCGGTCGCACGAAGGTCCACTTCATACCCGAGGCCATGATGGCGTCTTCGGCGGCGATATGAGCGAGCGGGATCGGGCTCGTGGTGCCACGTACGGCTTCGGGCGAAGAGAGCTTGATGATCCAAGGTAGGCCGGCCTCTTTCGCCGTACGGATGAACGAGAGTTCGAGGCGCTCCTGAGTCTCGCCGTTGGGCAGGACTAGTAAGGCACGATCGATGCCTGCCAGAGCGCGGCGAATGGATTCGGCATCGTCGAAGTCGCCCTGTACGAGTTCGACGCCTTGCTCGGCCCAGGCGGTTGCTTTGGTCAGATCGCGCACCAGTGCGCGGAATCGCACGCCCTGAGCCAGCAACGCCCGCGCCGTCGCTCCACCGATATTGCCCGTGATGCCCGTCAACAGAATCATGATCGACCCCCAAGTTTCGAGATGAGCCGCCCAAGGGGCGGCAATCGTTATCGTAACTGCCATTCTCGATGGCACCCTCGATCGCGAGGTCCGACGGCCGTTCTGCGGGGTCGGAAGATACGGACTGGGTCATTTCGAGGGTCGGACCTACAATCAACCGATGAGTATTCCCATGAGTCAGCGCGGGTCTCCCGCCGTTGAAACCTTTTTTGATCCGCCGACCGGGACGTTCAGCCACGTGGTGTCGGATCCCGATCGCCGAGTCGCTGCGATCATCGACCCCGTCCTCGACTACGACCCCGCAACCCGACGCACGTCGACCGCCTCTGCAGAGAGGCTGCTCGATCATGTGCGTCGCGAGAATCTGCGCATCGAGTGGATTCTCGAGACTCACGCCCACGCGGACCATCTCACCTCAGCGCAGTGGCTGAAAGCCAGACTTCCCGGCTCGCGCGTAGGCATTGGCGAGGGGATCTGCCAGGTTCAACAGACCTTCAAGTCTCGGCTCAAGCTCGAAGTCGATTTCCCAACGGACGGACGTCAGTTCGATGCGCTCTTTAAGCCTGGCGATCGCTTTTCATTGGGTGAGCTGCACGTGGACGTCATCGCGACGCCGGGTCACACGCCCGACAGCGTCACCTATTTGATTGGCGATACCGCGTTCGTTGGCGATACGATTTTCGCGCCTCATTACGGAACAGCTCGTTGCGACTTCCCGGGAGGTGACGCCCGCACGCTCTATAGCTCGATGCAGCGGCTGCTGTCGCTACCGGAATCCACTCGAATATTTCTTTGTCACGATTACCCGGGCGAAGGGGTCGCACCGCAATACCTCAGGAGTCCCATCGATCTTCGAGACAACAACATTCACCTGAAAGATGGCGTGACGCTGGAGCAGTTCGTTGATATGCGAGAGAAGCGAGATGCCACGCTAAAAGCGCCGAAACTTCTCGAACCGTCGTTACGCGCCAACATCCGAGCTGGCCATTTGGAAGATCCTTACTTTAAGGACTAACACTCGGGTCAGACGTGGAGTTGATCAGGAGGTCAACCCCAGCATTGCGAGAATTTTGTATCCCGAAAAAACAAGGACTGCGGCGACGCCTGTCAGGAGAAAGACTAACACTTCCTTGGTCGAGTCCTTCATAGGTCTCGGGACGCGCTACCTCAAAGACTTTAATGTCGAGCGGCAGATGTCGAGATGCGACTCATCGAGACGTCCGTCTTTGGCCACTTCGATCACCGTTTCAAGAACGAGCGCAGCCATTTCGACATCGTTTCTCGTACTAGTGAGTTCACCGCGGAGTTCTTTGATGAGTTTGTCTCGGGCATCGAGCTCGCGGATCAAGGGATCCCAGTGCGGAGCGCGGTGGCGCTCTAGCAGGGTATCGACGACGTCATCGTGCGTGCTGAGGTAATCAGCGTTGAAATTGGGAAGTCCGAAGTTGCGCAGGCTCGGGATGGCGGCAAGGGTGGATTCAGTGACCCGTTCGAATCCCATGCTCCATTCTGAGTATTGGCGCTCTGTGATTTCGTCACGTCGCAAAATCTTGATATCGCGATGTCGGGAATCTTTGGAGATACGCTCGATGAGCGGATCAACGACGGCGGCTTCGCCCTCGATCGACTGCAAGAAAGTGCCGTTACCAAAGAGCAGCATTCCCGTCAGCCCCTTGGCGGTGTTGTTACGGTGGCATTGGGAGAGCAGGCCAAGTAGCCCGTCGGCGGAGAGGGGCTCTGAGGCTTGGCTGAGGTAGGTGACGCGAATCATGAATTTGACCTTGGTTGATCGCCCGAATCGAGCTCAAGTTTACGGGACGCCGATCGCATTTTCGAAAGCATGCGCAACCCAAAGAGCCCGATCCCACCGATCAGGAGTATGAGAAGGCCGACCATGCCGAAAACCATTTCACTGAGAGAGAGCACCCGACGCTCCTCAACATCCCAACGTCCTATTGAGATCCGCATTGTCAACTAAAGTGGACAGAATCGCCAGTCTGAAGTTCGATTAATCAACCCAACGACAGATCAGGGCTGAAGCAGGAACCGAAGTGGTTCGTGGACTCGAGCGGCCCATGCTTTTTCGTTGTGACCTGCACCGTCGAAAACACGCGAAATAAAGCCCGGAGAGCCGTATCCAAGTTGGCTCATCAACGTATCGATGTTCGATTGAGCGAGATCGTAGAGCGCATCGAGTTCAGCGGTTCCTTGGTCCATGTAGATTCGTGTTGATGATGGGGCTGGCAATGCCCGACGGAGATACGCCATCAGAGCCGCCGGGATTTCTTTGTTTCGTTCATGGATGCCGATCCAGTGGGGACTCAACGCTGTGTCCAGCCCGCTTTGATTGGTCCAGTGTTGAAGTTAGTTTAGGCAGCCTTTTTGCCGGCTATAGAGATGATCCGAGGGCTGGGGGCGAGCCCCCAGGCCTC
>Ga0194130_10000447_pt1 | contig 79199 bp, 73 predicted proteins | sample TA2KigsurfametaG_FD_160084 | JGI IMG/M metagenome (GOLD analysis project Ga0194130, IMG submission 160084) | Freshwater microbial communities from Lake Tanganyika, Tanzania - TA2015050 Kigoma 12 surface | ecosystem: Environmental > Aquatic > Freshwater > Lake | place: Tanzania: Lake Tanganyika... | reverse complement strand
TCGCCCCAGCTTCCAGGATCCGCGCGATCTCTTCATTGCTGTACCGCTTCTTCTTCATTGATCTCTCCTTTCCTCTTGAAAGATCCTATGATTTCCGCTGGTACGATTTTAGGGCGTCAGGTCACCGTGCCACTGGTTGGTGCCGGAGCGGGTGACGGCATTCATGAGAGCGCCTGCGTTGCGGCCGTATTCAGCTGAGTAGGCGTTGGTGTTGATTGAGAATTCTTCGAGGGCGTCGGGGGGAGGGAAGACGGAAGGGGAGTTGAAGTAAGGGTCGTGGTTGTCGCCACCGTCGAGGACGTAGTTGTTGCCGTTCTGGCGGCTGCCATTGATCGAGATGGTGTCGTTCTGACCCTGGCCGCGGCCGGCGACAGCGCCCGCGCCGGGGACGAGGCGTTGGAGGTCGAGGGCGTTGCGGCCGTTGAGAGGGAGCTCGACGATGCGCTTGGAATCGATGACTTCCTTGAGGGTGCCAGAGCGGGTTTCGACCTGGGCGGCGTTGGCCTCGATGGTGACGCTTTCGGCGACGTCGCCGAGTTGGAGGGTGATTGCGACCTGACGATTTTCGTCGACTTGGAGGCGGATGCCTTGCTGGAGGAACTTCTTGAAGCCCTGGCGCTCGGCTGTGACTGTGTAGGTGCCGATGGGTAACTGGGTGACGATGTAATCGCCGCGCTCATTGGCGAGGGTGGTGCGCGATTGGCGCGTGCTGACCTGAGTGATGGAGACGGATGTGGCGGGGACGGCGCTGCCGCTCGAATCGGTGATGGTGCCGTAGATGGTGGCGGTTCCCTGGGCGTAGGCGAAGGAGGCGCAGATTAGAGTTAGGACCAGAAGCTTCATTTAGTTGGTAGCGTAGCATGCGCGACCTAACTGATCGGCGCGCCGCAGTTTCTCTAGTTCTTTTGTTACCCTGATCCCCGAGGAGTTGGATCGCGCGTGATGGTTCATGTATGGGATAGTTCGTCCGATGGAACCCGCATACCTGTCGAGAATTTGGTCTTATTCGGGGTTGAGGGCGAGATCACAGTGGGTGATTTGGTTGCTGCGAGAGTGCGGCAAGAGGTGGAGCGGTACAACGCAACCCAACCAGAGCGCTTCGAGGGTGTAGTGCAGCCAGAAGAAGCCGAGCAGTTGTTGAACGGGCCGTCCAAGTCGAGAGCACCCAAACTCGATGTGGATAGGCAGATCCAGCGTGCGCGCCGGAGTTTTGCGCGGAACGGATTTCTCATATTGTTGAATGGCAGACAAGTGGAGGATTTGGCCGAGGTGGTTGCAAGGGGGCCAGAGATCGAGTTGGAGTTTGTCCGGCTTGTGCCTCTGATCGGAGGCTAACGAATGATCTCGATGATTGAGCAATACCGCAAGCTGATGGCTGGATTTGCTGAGGCGGCGGCAGGGCCAACCAATGCGCAATACGAGGAATATGAACAGTTCCGGCAAAAGATGATTGCAGGCTGGGCGCAGTTAGACTCGAGCGAGCGATCAGGCGTGATCGTGGAGTTGCTCGAAATCCACGATGCCAATTTCTGGTTTCTCGGGGAGCTCAAGTGCTTCGTTGCCGTACTCTGCAAGAGAGATTTCCGCTTTCCTCTTGAAATGGCCGTGAGGGCAGTGAAAGCGATGGGCCGTTGGCCCTTTGGCGCCCCTTATCAACATGTGTTTGGCGCGATCGAAGGTCTGGATCTCGTCCCAGAGCTGCGCGAGGAATTGTTGCAGCTTCGCAGTGCAGTCAACCGGATGCGGATTGGCAATGTAGAGGCGATGGACTGGCACCAGCGGATCAATCTGCTGTTGGGCGAGACGCCGACCATTGGAGAATCTGCGCGAGGCTCCTGGTTAAAGAAAGTGTTGGCAGACTCGATCGGAAATGCGCAATGGGCTGCGCTGCTTGAGCATTGCGGGGAGATGTCTGGATCGGTTGCGAGCAAGAAGTGGAGTGTCACGGCGAAGGACCTGATCGGCCGACTGGAGCGACAGGAGTTTTTGAGCCGATCGATGGAGTGGCTTGATATGGGGCCGACGATGGAAGACCGCGACGTGACCGTCCCGGAGCCGGATGCGAGCTACCAGAAGGGCTTTGTGTGGTGTGTCGCAATTGACGGCGACGGGCAGATGGCAAGTCACCTCGGGGACTTTGCCGTGGGGTGTTATCGCAAGATTACGGGACTTGGGGCCGTGTCACAGAAGGTGGGAAATGCGAGTATTCAGGCCTTGGCGGCGATGCCTGGTCTGGTGCCGGTGGCGCAGCTGAGCCGGTTGGCTGGGAGTGTGAAATACGATATGGGGCGGAGGTTGATTGAGAAGTCACTGAACGAGGCTGCTAGTCGAAATGGGTTGAGCCGGGATGCGCTCGAGGCAATGAGTGTGCCGAAGCTGGGGCTAGATGCGAATGGCGTCAGGATCGAACGAGGGGAGAGTTGGGAAGGCTATCTGATGGCAACCGCTGAAGGCGGATTACTTGAGTGGTATCAAGCTGGAAAGCTGGTGAAGAAGGCCCCGACAGAGGGTAAGGAACTGAAGCAAGCGAAAAAGGAGTTGGATGGGTTGCTTGATGCCCAACGGTTCAGGCTTGAGGGGATGTTGCTTTCGCGAAGTGAGATGAGCGGGGTGCAGCTGCGGGAGCTGTACCTGGAGCATCCTGTAGTTGGGGTGCATGCTCGCCGGTTGATTTGGGAATTGGATGGTGTGCCCGTTATCGCTTGGCAAGGGCAGATGATCGAGGTGTCAGGAGCTGTGCGGCCCTTGCTGCCCGAGGCCCGGGTGAAGTTATGGCACCCGGTGGAATGGGACGTGGCGACGGTGTTGAGCTGGAGATGCTGGTTTGAGGATCATCCGGTGAGGCAACCATTTAAGCAAGCCCATCGCGAAGTCTACTTGCTGACGGAAGCGGAGCGAGAAACAAGGACTTTCTCTCGGCGCTTTGCCGCGCATATCGTGAAGCAGCATCCGTTTGCGGCGCTGTGCCGGGAGCGAGGATGGACTTACAAGTTGATGGGGGATTTTGACTCGCACAACAATGCTGTGCGTGTGCTGCCGCAGTGGGGACTGGAGGCGGTGCTGGAGATGGACTACGGCAACCCGAAGCACCAACCTGCGGTGGGGATTCTGATGGAAGCGCGGACGGGGAATCTCAGGTTCCAGCGCAATCGCGAGGCAGTGTGCCTTGAAGATACTCCGAAGGGTGTGCTCACGGAAGTGATGAGGGATGTGGATCTGTTTATTGGAGTCTCCAGGATTGGCAACGATCCATATTACGGAATGGAATCCTCAGCGATGAATGCGGACTACTGGAGTAGTTATGCCTTTGGGGATCTGACAGAAGCTGCGTTGGTGCGACGGGAGGTACTTGAGCGTATCCTGCCCAAGCTCTCGATTGGGAAGGTGTGCCAGATTGAGGGGAGGTATTTGCATGTGAGGGGAAAGCTGCATGAATACAAGATTCATTTGGGCAGTGGCAATGTGTTGATGGGAGGTAGTGGCCGCTATCTGTGCATTGTGCAGAACGCCAGCGACGTTGCGGGACGGGTGATGCTGCCATTTGAGAGAGATGGCGTGATGGAGACGATTTTGAGCAAGGCGATCTTGCTGGCCGAGGATGGCAAGATTCGCGATGAGACGATCTTGAAACAGCTTCGGGCGTAAAAAGGGAAGGGGCCGCAAAAGGATTGGTGCATCCCTGTGCGGCCCTTGAGTTAGTGAGGGTTGACTTAGGCCTTGGTGGGCTTGTCGGAGACTTTCCAGGTCTTTTCGTCGAAGTACATGACTTTGCCTTCGCGGAAGCTCTTGACGGCCATGGTGATGAGGACCTGGGCGCGGGCGCCGGTTTCGACGTCGAGCTGGGGCTTTTGGCGGGTGCGCATGCAGCTGAGGAAGTTGCCGACGTGGGTCTGCATGGTGTTGTTCTCTTTGACCGGGATCTTGATCTCGGTTTCGCCCTTGAACTTGTCTTCAAGCTCAGGGACGACGAACTTGCCGCGGGACTTTTCAGCCTTGAGCGTGATGTAGGGCGAGAAGCCTTCAAAACGGCCGTGCTCGACCATCGTCAGCGTGGCACCGTGGCCGCGGATCAGGCCGGGGATGTGCTGGGAGTTGGCCATCGAGGCGCTGAGGACGAGCGAATGGCCCTTGGGGTATTCGCCGATCAGGCTGAAGGTGTCGGGCACTTCGCGGTCGGGCTTGGTGGGATCTTCAGGCAGTTTGTCGAAGGCATAGATGCCGCCGCCAGCCATGACCTTGTGGGGGAACTGGGGCTCGCCCCAGCAGATGTTCATCGGGGCGACGACGTGATAGTAGAGGTCGGTGGCGATGCCGCCGGAGTAGTCCCAATACTTGCGGAAACGGAAGAAGCGGTCTTGACCCATGTCCTTGACCCAATCGCGCTTTTGCGCGGGGCCGAGCCACATCTTCCAGTCGATGAAGTTTTCGCCCTTGCCGTCCGGGCCGGCTTCTTTGTCGATGGGCCAGTTCCATTCGCCTTCGATCGAGTTGCGGTGATAGCTGCCCTGGCTCAAGAGGATCTTGCCAAGCATGCCGTCGGCGATGACCTTGCGTGCCTGAGCCCACTGGTCGCCTGAGGTGGTCTGGGAGCCGACCTGGAGGATGCGCTTGGTTTCCTTCACAGTTTCAGTGAGGCGGCGGGCTTCGTCGACCGTGTGGCACATCGGCTTTTCGAGGTAGACGTCCTTGCCCTTGTCCATGGCTTCGAGGGCGATGGTGGCGTGCCAGTGGTCGGGGGTGGCGACGATGACGGCGTCGACGTCGGAGCGGTTCAGGATCTCGCGGTAGTCGAGCGTGCCGTCGCACTTGAAGGCTTCTTTGCCGCGGTTGACGCGCTTCTGGTAGACGTCGCAAACGGCGACGATCTGGGCGTTCGATTCGCCCTTGCCCGCTTTGTCGAATTCGCGGGCGACATAGAAGCCGCGGCCGCCGGTGCCGATGACGGCGACGTTGATACGGTCGTTTGCGCCCAGGACGCGGCCCGAGGCGGGCTTCGCGGCAAAGGCGTTGACAGCGCTGAGAGCGCCGGCGCTCATGAGAAAGGAGCGACGATTGACGGAGTCGATGGACATACGTGGAGTGACCTCGACGTATAGTCTATCGAGAGGTGTGGGCTCAGGTCAAAGGTTTGGCGAGTTTGGGGTTAAAGGCGTTGTACCAGGAGTGGAGGCAGGCGTAGTGGGTGAGGTACATGATGAGGACGGCGGAGATGCTGATCCAGGGAAGTTCTCGCTTGGCGAAAGACATGACGCCGTCGCCGACGACCTGGCCAGTCATGAGGAGGCCAATGCCAACGCTGAGCAGGAGGATGCGGCGGTCGAGTTGACGTTTTTTGAGCAGTAGGGTCCACCAGTAAAGGTTGAGCAGAACCATCCAGAAACTGGCGACCTGACGGGTTTCGACCATGGTGAGGTAAAACGGCTTGTCCTGGGTGGCGTTGAAGTAGAAATAGGCTCCGAGGGCTACGAGGATGGATATGACAGTTAGGCCACGCAAGATGTTGGTGTCAAGTGACAAGGACTGGAGGGTTTTGCGAATCAGCTGAAGCATGAGGATCAACAACAAGATGTGCATGAACAGGTCGGCGGCGGCGTAAGAGTTGTTGAAATTCGGAATTTGGCGGGAGGCCAGGGAGGCGGAAGTCAGAAGAAAGAGAGTGGCGGAAAAGAGGATCGCGACAGGATAGTCGCGGTTTCGGGAATCCAGGAATCGTGACAAAACCCTGGCTTGGAGGAGCAAAGCGATGATAAGGCCATATTCCGATAAGGCCTTTAAAATGAATTGAGCCACCGATTCCTTCAGTATAGACCGAACCTATAAGAAGTAATACAGTGGCTCTGAAAAATTTGTTCTGTTTTCGGAACAGAAAACTGGGTGACCGAACTAGTCGTTCATGTCAGGGCCGATGACGATCGGGATAATGAATATATCTTCATGCCTCCAGCATTGAATTTACCTTAGAACGAGAGTCCCATTGAAGGGGACTTCTGAGCTAGGCAGACACCCTTAGCATTGCTCTAAGGTGAATGCGGGTCAAGAAGAATTTTTGAGAATTTTTCTAAGGTGTTACCCTGAGGGCGTGATTGGGCATCCGTTGCGGTTGGAAAGCGAGAGGGTTTTGCTGCGGCCGCTGGAGCGTGGGGACTTCGAAAAGCTGCTAGAAGTGGCGCAGGAGCCCGAAATGTGGCAGTTTTTCCGGTTGGGGTCACTGGCGGAGAGGGACCGGATGGCGGCCTGGATTGACGAATCGCTGGGGCTAAGGGAGCGTGGTGTGGATTATCCGTTTGTCACTGTGGATGTGGCGAGTGGCCGGGTGGCGGGCTCGACGCGGTTCCGGCTGATCGACTCGGCGAACCGGAGTGTAGAGATTGGGGGGACGTGGCTAGGGCAGGAATTTCGGGGGAATGGTTTGAATGGGGAGGCCAAGCGGCTGATGCTCGAGTATGCGTTTGAGGTCATGAAGGTCGTCCGTGTACAGTTTCGTACGGATTTGCGAAATCTCAGGTCGCAGCGGGCGATTGAGAAGCTGGTGGCGGTGAGGGAGGGTGTGCTTCGTAAGGACTTCATTTACGAAGACGGCTACCAGCGTTCGAGCGTTTTCTATTCGATTCTGGACGAGGAGTGGGCGCGGCTTAGGGCTTAGGCTTGTTGGGGAGCTTACGAAATTCTTCGCGGGTGATTTCGCGGCCGATGAAGGCAACTTTGTCAAAGGGCCATCTGGATTTGATCCAGGCTTTGACTTCGGAGTAGAGGCGGTCTTCAAAGCCAATGACGTACTGGTTTTCGGTGACCCACATGCGGACCGTGGCATCGTAGCCTTGCTTGTTGCTGGGAGAGATATAGACGCAGCCGAGTTCGCGGGATTCGTCCATGTTGAGGACGGCGTAGGTGAACTTGCGGCGGGAATCAAAGCCTTGCTGTTCGCCTTCGACATCTTTGACGGCATCGGCCATGGAGAGGCCGGCGTGGGGCCAGGAGGTGGAGAAGGTGAAGGTCTTCTGCAGGTGTTCGATGGAGGACATGTAGGCGGCGTAGTCCTGTTTGGCGTACTTGGGGCCGAGGGGACGGAGTTTGTAGGTGCCCTGTCTGGAGACGTAGATTTCGGGGACCTTAAAGTCGGCGGGGACGAAGGTGGGGGTGATGGACTGCGCGGCCAGCAGGAGCAGGAGGGCGAAGGTCATGATCCGGCTAGTATAGCGAATGGGTAAGGCTTCGCGGGAGCGCAGCATGGCGGCGGTGACGCGAGGGTGGCGGCGGGCATGGAAGACGGCGAGAATCCAGAGCGGAGTTTCTTGGTGGGCATAGGCGATGAAGTAGTTTCCGACGAGTTTGAAGCGGACTGGGAGAGAAGTGAGATCGGGGCGAAGAATGCCTTGGCGAGGATCACTGGCGAGTGCTCGCATGGATTGGAGGAGAGCCTTGCGAACCCGCCCCGCCACCTAAACGTTGTCGTCAGCGATGTATTGCCAGATGTCCTCAATATCGTTAGCCGCTTCCGGATGGAGCCGAAAAGACTTGCCGATGTTCATTTGACCAGATTGGCGAGGAGTTTCTCTTCCTTGCGCCGCAGTGATTCGAAAAAGGCTTCTCCGTCAATCGACTCAACCCGAGAAGACTTTAGATCTTCGTAACGGGCATTGATCGATTGGCGAATGGAGGTGAGTTCACTTGCGTAGCCTGCGAAGGCGTCGGCGAGCAGGTCACCCGGAGAACGGCCCGTGGCCGCAGAGAGGTCACGGAGTTGTTGTTCGAGGTCGGGAGCAAGCTGAACTTCCATGTTTTGACGTTGTGGCGTAACGGGGTTGGCGTCAAATGCCGAATTGGGACGATTTTTTGTGTAGTGTTTTAAAATGGGCCGATAAGGGGCATGAAGGAAGTGAGCCATGGGATTCGGCAACTTGTCGATATCGCGGGTGGATGGCGCGAGTGCTGTCAGACCCCGCATTGCGGAAGCGCAGACCGAGCGCGCGAAGCCTGAAAGGGCGCGCGGGGCGTCTGAAGCCGCAGGGACGGTGTCTTCTGGAGTTAGGGGCGCGGAGCGGTCGAGGTACCGCAGCCGCTCCAGCGAGGAAGGCTCGCTAACGCTCACCACGGCCGAAGGCGATAAGGTGACGATCTCGTTTAAGAATTCACAGACGGCGAAGGTGGATCAGGCCCGCTTGTATGGCCCGAATGGCGGCTTTGAATCGACGCGGGTAAAAACGCGGGAGACGGCGCAGCTGTCGGTGAGTCTTGAGGGCAGCCTGAGCGAAGCGGAGCTGAAGGACATTACGGATCTGGTGGCGAAGCTTTCGAGTGGGATCAGCGCGGCGCGGGGCGGGGATGTGCAGGGTGCACAGCAGCAACTCAGCGAGCCGAAGAATCTGAGCAGCATCGAGAGCTATAGCTTTGCGTATCAGCAGAGCTCGTCGGAGAGCTTTAAGGCGGGTTTTCCGGCTTCGCGTAATAGTGCGCGGGCAAGCCTTCAATCTGCTCCACGTTGAAAACCGTGTAGTCTTTCATGAAGGGAATTTCGCGCTCCGTGTCCTCGCCTTGTTCGTTCGTCTCGGTCTTGGTGATCGAGTTCGCGTAAACGACAAGGGAACCGTGTTCGCCCTTCCGAACATGGGCGTCAAGCTCAAGGGCCCGCTTGAACGTCATCCAGATGGGCGCGGCGTAGCCTTTCTCCATCGCCTCACCTCATAACAAAAGGACATTCATGCCCCGGTAGGGCGTGCCGTTGTGGCGCAGGGGCCGTGAAATCTTGCCCGCCGTCTGTTCGGCGCTCCATGGTTTCATCCATGGCCGGATGCCTTGCTCTAGGTCGGCAACGATGCGGTCGGTAGCGCGGGTGGAAACGTCCTTGCGGTTAAAGTGGCTCACGCCGTTCTCGTCTTTGGGTGCCATTGGTTTTCCTCCTTGGGATGCGGTTGCATGGCGCATGCAACCCTGGCCCTCGCCGAGAGCGGGGGGTAGCAAGCGCAAAGGTAAAGCGATCCGGGAGGGGAATCACCCGGCCTGCACAAGCCCGGCTTCAAAAACTTCTCTCTCAAAAGAAGCCGGGCGCGGAAGGTTGGGGAAACCCGGTCCGAACCCTTGTGCGCGCGAGGGGGGGCTGCCCCTTAGCAACGGTTTTGAATTCCGTATTTGCGAAATGCGATCGTTACCCGAATGGGCCGAGACCCGCGCCGCCGCGACTGCGGCGAATATAGTTAAGGGTTGATCACCGAGGCCGTGTACAGATTCGTACCTTCGTATCCGCCGACGCCCTGGAAGGGATTGGCGACGGGCGTATCGAGGAAGTTGATCAGGTTCTGGTCGCGAACTGGGCTGGTGGACTGATACTGCCGGAGGATAGGGTTGGCGTCGACTCCGACAGTGAGATCAGCGGAGATGACCTTCCCCGCGCGGCGCGCGACCCAGGTGCAGTAAAGGCTCAGCGGCGGCGGCGCGCGAGCAGGAACAGGCAGCCCAGTCCACCCAGAGCCAGAGTGGAGGGTTCCAGGATGGCGGCGCCGTTGTTTGCGGCGAGCGTCACGCTGACGTTGTCCAGACCGATGTACGCGTCGGCATTAGGGTCGGCGATTCGGAGTAATTGAATTTCCGTCGAGCTGGCGAGAGCAACAAACTGGAGCGATTTCTGCACCCAATCCGTCGAAGCTACATTGGCGGGTCCGGTATGAGTGAACGTGCCCTTGCTGACGCCACCGACGAACACCTCGACACCGGAGGCAAGGGGCGGGTTCGTAGATCCGTAAATGTCGCCCAGATAGAAGCTGAGGTCATAGGTGGAGCCAATTGTTGTCGCGACCGATTGGGCAACGCCGGATCGGGGTACCAGGCCGGGCCCGGTCAAGTCGAGGTGCTGCACGCCGTCCTGGGCACCGTAGAGGCCGCCTCCATCGCCGTACCCGTTCCTCAAGGCACTCACACTGCCGCCCGTGTCTCCCACAACGGTCCAAGCGCCGATGCCGGATCCCACGAAAAAAATTTGCGAGAGTTCAGTGGTAACTGGCGATTCAAAACTCCCGTTGGTGATCAGGTTTGCTTGGAGATGGGGGGCAGCCGCTACCAGGGCGCCGAGGAGGTAAGCGAAATTGGCAAATTTCATTTGGCAATGACACAGCGTGGCGAGGCGAGAATTCAATGCCCGAATTGGTGAAGGAATTCGGAAAAGTACCAGTTCGGAGCGAAAGAGGGGGCCAAGTACCAGAACGAAACACGAAATCCCTCACCCGGCCGGGGGATGCGAGGGAGGAGGCGCAGGCCCTAGCATGAGCGGAAGAGGAAACCAGGATTTCCGTTTTAGCTCCCGGCACGGGGCCATTGTACACCCTTCGCCTTCCTGTGATCCTCCGTGGTCGGTTCTCATCCTTCGGGAGCCGTCCTCCTCTCCGCGTGGCGCGGTTTTGACCGGCCGCAAAATTCGAAATCCGGGAACATCCGTCTTTTCAGCGCCTGCCACAAACACTTCTCCCGCCCAGCCTCCTTTCTCTCAAGATTTCCACCTCTCCGGGCCGTTCCTCACCCCGCCGGCACCGGTAGCGCTTCGATCCGCCGTACCATGCTCCCGAACAGCCGCCGCGTCAGATGGCTCTCCGCCAGCATCAGCCAGTAGTACCGGGCATGCTTGACCAGTCTGCCGCCGGTCTTCACCAGCCGCTGCTGCAAACTGGTCAGCGACCAGTTCTGGATCTTCCTTGGCAGCACCAGCCGCCGCCACAGGTTCCCCAAGTTGTAGGCGATCAGGCTCAGCAGCAGGCGAACCTCATTCGAGCGGAACCGGTGGCAACCCAGCCGCGTCATCTTCACCGCCTGCTTGCCTTCCTTGATCCACTGCTCCGCCGTCCCGCGCTTGTTGTAAAACCGCACCACCGCCCGGCTGTCCGTCTCCAGGTTCGTCACAATGAAGCCCACCCGTGGGAACAACTCGCCACAGTGGAACTCGATCTTCGCCACCACCCGGCGCGCCGTCTTTCAACTGGCCGCCCGGTAGAGGAAGCTCTTGTACAAGACCACGGGCTTATGGCTGGGGCGTCCTACCGGTCGGGTGAGCAACTCGGCGATGTCCCGCTCCAGGCTGTCGTTGGCCGGGATGCGGATGGCGTACTTCACATCGCGCGCTTCCAGCGCTTCGTAGATCTCCGGCTTGGCGAAAGCCGCGTCAGCCCGGAAGACGACATCCTTACCCAGCTTCTGTTGCCGTGCGATCTTCGGCAACAGAAGTTCTTCCCAATCATCGCCGCTGTGGACGTTGCCAGGCCGCAGCTTAGCCGCCAGACAGTCGCCCTCGCGGTTGAACAACATCAGCGGGTAATAACAAGTGGACTCGAAGTGGCCGTTGTAGGCGCTGTTCTCCTGCTGGCCATGCACCGGAATCTCGGTCGAGTCCATGTCCAGCACGACGCGTTGGGGAGAGCCCAGGTTCTCGGCTTTGGCAATCAACTCCCGGTTGATCGCCGCCAATCCGGCGAAGTTCTCTTCCTGGCCCAGCACTTCGGTCTCGAACGATTGCAGCCGTGAGGTCAAGGCTGCGCCCCGTTCCCAGATCTTTTCGGAACCGATCAGCCGGAAGGTTGGATCCTGCGAGAGCCGCTCGGCATCGTTGACGTCCTCGTAGCCGGCAATCCGGCTGTAGACGGACTGGCGCAGTAAGTCCGCCAGCGGAAGCTGGGTATTCTTGCCGCGCCGTGAGTCAGTCAGGTTTTGGGCAATGAGATCACCGAAGCCCAGCCGTTCGTCCAACTCACGCACCAGGATCAGACCGCCATCGGAGGTAACGCGCGATCCCTGGAAGTCGATCTTGAGAAGGCCGTTGAACGAGAGCTGAAAGGGCTGGTCTTGTTTGTCACCCATTGGGTGCTGTCCTCCGCAGGGGTCTTCACTGCCTTGAAACCCCTATGGATATTGATGCGGACGAGCATCCGAGAGACTCGCACGCGCCGCTCAAAACGGAAATGTGGGTTAAGGCGACACGGTTGTCTGTCACTGCTTAAGATCAGCAAGGCCGCGGCGGACGGATTGAGTGCCGAAGTGGCGCTTGAGCGAGTCCATGGCCGCGGCCAGACGCTGTTCCTTTTCGCGGTTCACTGTTGTGGGGGCGGGTTCGAATAGCGACATTTGCGGGCTGGGCGCGTGGGCGCGGGAGGCCTTGAGCCAGAGGGCACGCAGACGGACGCGGCGTTGCCAGGCCTGGGTGAGCAGGGCGGGGAGGTGGCCGTAGAAATCGGCTTCGACACTGGTGGGTTCCGGTAAGGTGAGGCTGCGCTCGGATTCTTCGCGATCGGTGTAGCGCAGGCCAAGGGTGAGCTTGCGGACTTCCATCTGGTCGGCGCGGACGGATTGCATGAGCGGTTCGAGTAAGGCGCGGAGGGAGGCGATGAGGCGCGAGGTTTCCCAGACGTCTTCGGGGAATTCGATGGATTCGCGCCAGGTGGGTTCGGAGGACTGTTTGGGTTTGCCGACCGGGGATTCGTCGATCCCTTGGGCGCGGCGCTGGAGCTTGAGGGCGTTGCGGCCGAGGATCATTTCGGTGGCGTCCAGCGGGGCGCGGGCGAGATCGCCGATGCGCTTGAGGCCGGCGACTTCCAGGGTGTCGGCATGATCGTGGGTGATGCCGGGGAGCCAGCGTAGAGAAAGAGGGGCGAGGAATTCGGCTTCGCCGCCGGCCATGATCTCGTAAGGTGCGTGGGGCTTGCGCATGCGTGCGGCAATGCGGGCGACGGTTTTGTTGGTGGCCAGGGCGAAGGTGAGCGGGACGCGGAGCCAATCGGAGACGGTGCGGCGGAGGTCGTGCGCATAGGCCAGCGCCGGGCCGGAGAGGTTTTCTGTACCGGTGAGATCGAGCCAGGCGGCACCGGAGCCGGCGGGTTCGATGAGGGGCGTGCGCTGTTCGCAAAGCATCAGGATCTGATCGGAGAACTGTTCGTAGAGATCGAAGTGAGCCGGGATGGTGACGAGCGGGGGACACATGCGGCGGGCCTTTTGCATGGGGGTGCCGGGCCGGATGCCGTAGCGCCTGGCCTCGAGACTGGCCGAGAGGACGATGCCGCGCTTTGCGCCACCAATGGCGAGGGGGCGGTTGCGGAGGCGTTTGTCGGCGGCCTGTTCGATGGAGGCAAAGAAGCCGTCGCCGTCCCAATGGAGGATGCGCCTCATGGTGTAAGTATTTACAGTATACGATTTTTTTGGCGGATTCCGCGGGAGCGTTGCGCTTGAGAGGGTGAGCATCCAAGAGGATGCAAATCAGAGGAGAAAAATTATGTTGAAGCGAATGCAGTGGATGGCGATGGTGGCGTTGCTGGTGGTTGGGGCGATGCCGGGTGTCGCGCAGCAGTTACGGTACCGGAGCTTGATGCGGTTTCATGTGAAGCCGGGACATATGGCGGACTTTCTGGCGGCGGTGAAGGCCGATAAGGACGCGATGACAAAGGCCGGATACAAGCGGGCGCAGACTTGGTGGCGATCGCGGACTGGGGATGGCAACGAGGTCGTGCTGGTGCGGTATTGCGCGAGCTACGCGGAGATGGAGGCGACCGAGAAGCCGGATGCGCAGGTGTCGCTCGCGCGGGCGCGGGTGACGCAACTGGCGTCTTCGACCGAGACGGTGCTCAACGAGGTGATTCCCGAGGCGACGATTCTGGGGGATCGCGCTAAGCTGCCGCCCTACATTCGGGGGATGCGGGCGACGGTGAAGCCGGATCAATTGGCGAACTTTGCGAAGCTGATCCGCGAAGAGGTTGGCCCGGTGGTGAAGAAGGCGGGGCTGCCCTTGTATGTGGCGACGCAAGTGCGCTTTGGCGAGACGGTGAACCAGTTTATGACGGTGGTGGGGATCGAAAGGATGAAGGGCTTCGATGAGACGCTACCGGTGGAGAAGGCGATGGGTAAGGCGGCCTACGATGCACTGATGGTGGAGTATGGCGCGATGGTGACGCATACGGAAGTGCAGATTTACAGCTCGTTGCCGGAATTGAATTACCTGCCGCAGCCGTAGAAGGTTTTGGTTTCCATGGTTCGCGGCGTCTCTTGACTTGAGGCGATGTGACGATGGGGCGCCCTCGCACTGGTTTAGAGAGAGTCCAGTGCGGGGGCGCTTTTTTATGGGAAAGTACCTGGTACGGATCCTTGTTTGAGTCAGTACTTTTCGATGCGCCGTGGGATTTCAATTCGTGTTCACTCATGAGACGCTATCGTCGGTTGGCGATTTCGAGGAGGAAACGGTAATGAAAATTGTAAGTGTAATGGCGCTGGGCACGGCGCTAAGTTATGGGGCGGTGATTGGGGTGACGGGAGATGGTGTGATTATGACGCCGAATGCCACTCCGAACACGGGTGCAACGGCGAACTTCTTCAATGATACTGGATTGGACCGGAAAATCCGGGCCTGGAACGAACAACAGAATGTAGAGTTGTCGCAGACTATCAAAGTGGATCTGGTGTCACCAAACACTTACAACAGCGGGAACTACGCGCCAGGGAATTTTTCGATACTGGCGGGGACGTATGTGAGCAGCCATCTGCTGTATTTCGATCCGCTGGAATCGGCTACGCGGCGGGCGCGATTCCAGTTCGATCAGGACATTATCGGAGTGATTGTTGAGGATGGGACGGGCGCGGCGACGGACAAGTTTTTGGCGAGCGACTTCCTGGGGAATCCGCTGACGGTGTATCCCGGGGGTCACTTTAATGCGCGCGGTGTCGAGTTCGGGCCAGAAATCGTGACTCTCGAAGTTGGTTTGCGATATTTGGAGGTCACGTTAGCGGCATCCAATCCTGGCGATCAGATTCGCGTGATTACTGCCGGAGTTCCGGAGCCGGGTACGTTTGCGCTGATGGGCGCGGGCTTGCTTTTCGCGGCTGCGCTACGGAAGCGGAAGTAAGTTAGAGGGCCTTGGGGGCGTACTTTTGCTGGATCACGGTGAGGTACATTGCGACTCCAAGGCCCAAAAAGACTAATACGGCGACGATGGCGCCCTGGTAGCCGCCGGTGGTTTCGATAACCCAGCCGGTGAGGATCGGGGCGACAATGCCGGGGAGGCTGGCCGCGCAGTTCTGAATGCCGACGATGCGACCGACGGCGGCACCGGGGATGAGGGTTTGTGTGAGAGCCCAGTAGTTGGCGGTAGTGAGGCCGAGGCCGCCCAAGGAAGCAATGACCATCCACATGGCGATGTCGGCTGGGGTGTTGAGGGCGGCAATGAGGCCAGCGCCGGCAGTAAGGAAGCCGCAAACGGTGAAGGAGCGGCGGACGGTGACGGCGTCTTTGCCCTGGCCAATCAGGTAATCGGCGGCAAAGCCGGCGAGAGTGGCGACGACGGCCATGGCGAGGAAGCTGGCGGCGGTGAAGACGCTCGAATCGTTGAGCGACATCTTGAAAGATTCCTTGAAGTAGGCGGGCATCCAGGTGAGCGCGAAGTAGACGAAGTATTGATAGCAGAAGGTGCCGACGATGGTGCCCCAGATGACGGGGCTCGCCATGACGGAGAGGAAGGGGACATCGCTGCCGCCGGCGTCCTGCTTGGCTTGCTGTTCGCGAGCGCGGTCGTCGTTGGTCATGATGGCGGACCAGGGGATGAGCCAGAGTAAGCTGCCGAAGCCGATGGTGAGGAACATGGTTTGCCAGCCGAAATTGGTGAGAAGCTGACCGGCGAGGAAGGCTCCGAGCGCGGGCCCAACCTTGGCGGCTGCCATGAGGATGCCGATAGCGGTGCCACGGCGGCGCTCTTCGAAGTTGAAGCGGATCCAGCGCATGGCAGCCGGGGTGACGACGCTTTCGCCGATGCCCAGCAGGATGCGAAGGAGAAAGAGGGTTTGGAAGGTGCCGACCCAGGCGGTGGCGGCCGAGGTGCAGCTCCAGAGCAGGAAGCCGGCGGCGTAGGTCCATTTGACGCCGAAGCGATCGACGAACCAGCCGGCGGGAATTTGCAGCGCGGCGTAGGACCAGAAGAAGGCGCTGTTGAGAAGGCCGCGGTCGACGTTGGAGAGTTGGAAGAAGCTGAGGAAGCCTTCTTTGTCGGCGAGGGCGACCGAGAGGTTTACGCGGTCGAAGTAGGCGACCATGAAGCCGATACAGAGCAGGGTGAGGATGGTCCAACGGCGGGATTCGGAGATTTCGCCAAGGGTGGTTTGCTGGGGAGCGAGCTTCGTTGTTGCCACGTCCTTAAAACACTATCAGAAACCTCGGATTGTCCGATGAGGTTGGTAAGGAAACTTATCGATGATTTCGATCTTTAAAAACATGAAGTCGGAGGCGGCGCCCGCACCGGCATCGGCGGTGGTGCCGCAGGGCTCGGCAAGAGCTTTGTTTTTGCTCTCTGAGGCGTTGAAGCTGAACATGATCCGGGCGAAGGGATTGAATCATGAGGAATTAGCTGCGAGTTTGGAGATGCTGGCGGAAATGTCAGACGAGGGTGAGGCAGAGGCCCCGATTGTGGAAGCCGGTGGGAAGGCTTGTGGCGAGGTGCAATCTTACTTTCTGCATCTGGGGCAGAGTATTGATTCGGTGGGGTTCGATCTGGCGACGAGTATTCGCGCGCTGGCGACCTTGCTGCATAGGAACTCGGAGAATCAGGAAGAGTTCCTGGGCGAGATGGAGCAGATTCGCGATAAGTTTCAGGCGGGGCACACGCTGGATGACATTCACCAACTGCGGTCGCATCTGGATTCTTGCCTGACTTCATTGCGCTCTGAGCTGTTCCATGCGCGACAGGCGCAGGCCGAGCAAAAATCGGCGATGGCAGAGCATCTGACGCAATTGCACAAGAGTGTTTCATCGTTGCGGTCGAAAGTGCAGCCGAAGCATACGACGGGGCCGGCCTTGTCGATCCTGAGGGTGAGGCGGTTGAAGAAAATCCGGGAGCGCTATGGCGAGGATGTGGCCAAGAAGATTCTTGACTATGTGACTCAGATCCTGCTGGTGCGCTGGCCGGCGGCGTATGACATTACACCCTATGGGGATGAGTGTCTGGTGATTGTGGATAGCGAGAATCTGGATCTGGAGTTCCATCGCAATGCGCTGCGCAAGCTGACGAGCGAGCGACATGTGATTTCGACCAAGCTGAACGGGCATGAAACCCTATTGCCGCTGGCGATGGATTGGACCGTGATCCGGGCCCCAGCCGACGGGGACATGGAAGAATTCATTCGGAACTTCCTTGACGGAATGACACAGAAGGACAATCATACGGCGGTGCTGGACAAGACGCTCGGGCTGAACGCCTGAGTGCGCCCTTTCTCAGCCTGCTCTTTCTCTGCCTGCTCTTTCTCTGCCTGCTCTTTCTCTGCCTGCTCTTTCTCAGCCTGCTCTTTCTCTGCCTGCTCTTTCTCAGCCTGCTCTTTCTCAGCCTGCTCTTTCTCAGCCTGCTCTTTCTCTGCCTGCTCTTTCTCTGCCTGCTCTTTCTCTGCCTGCTCTTTCTCTGCCTGCTCTTTCTCTGCCTTACTTGTCGAGATGGTCGACGATGATTTTGGCGAGGTCTGCGATCAGGTGCAGGCCGGGGTTATCTTCGCCGTAGTCGATGGATGGGATGTCCTCTACCGTGATCGCGATGGCGATTGGGCCTGACTTGCCATAAACGATGGCGACGTCACTGCGGAGGTGATCGAGTGCACCGGTTTTGTTTGCCACCGTGAGAGTTGAGGGGATTTTGCGTGCAATGCCATCGTTATATTGCTGACGCTTGAGAGTGGCGAGAATGTCTTTGGCGCCCGGGATCTTGTTGGTTTCGATCAACTCGAGCAGACGAACCATCTCCATCGAGGTGGACGAGCCGAGGCCGTACTTTTGGTTTGCTTCGAGCAGACCGGCCTTCGACCAGCCCTGAGCGGCTTTGAGTTGGGTACCATCGCCGCGGACCTTGCGCATGAGGCGCGTCGCGGGCAGGCCCAGGGAATCCATGCGTGCATTCACGGCGTCGGCACTGATGCGCTCAATCAACATGTTGGTGGCCGTATTGTCGCTGACAACAATCATGAGATTGGCGACACCGAGCAAGGGGAGCTCGACGCCGGGCCCGAGTTCGCGCAGGACGCCGGAGCCGGAAACCATGTCGGCCTCGCGCATGAGGAGCTTTTCGTTGAGCTTGAGCTTGCCGGCTTGCGCCTGAGCGTAGATCTCAACCAGCACGGGGAGTTTGATGGTGCTGGCGGTGCGAACCTTCTCATTTCCCTGGATTTCGACGGTGGTGCCAGCCTTGAGGTGTTTGGCGGCGAGGAAGACCTTGCCGGGGCCCTGGGCGATGCGCTGTTGCAGTGCCGTTTCGAGATCCCCCGCGAAGAGGGACAGGGTGAGCAAACAAAAGGTGAAACAGTTTCGCATAGGTAAATTCCAAGAGTATCGAATGATTTATGCTAAAGTCCAGAAGGCAGGACCGTTAAATTATGTCATTTTCGAAACTCATCTCGATGGGGTGGTTGACGTTGACGCTGGCGATGCCGGGGTTAGCCCAGATTGTGCTGAATACGACGACGCTGCCGAATGCGTCGCAGGGGGTGGCTTACAGCACGAACCTGGCATCGATCGGAGGCACATCGCCCTACTCCTATCAGGTGACTTCTGGCGTGCTGCCCACAGGGATTACGCTTTCACCGCAGGGAGTACTGGCGGGAACCAGCCAGACGGCGGGGAGCTACAACTTTTCGGTCCTGGTGAGGGACAGTTCCAACCCGAATCTGACCGCGGAATTTCCGTTGACGCTGCTGGTGACCAATAGCAATGGGCTGCGGATTTCGACCGGCTCGCTGCCGCAGGGGCAAGTGGGGCAAGGGTATAACGCGACGCTGGTGGCAAACGGCGGTACGCCACCTTATGCCTGGGATCTGGTGTCTGGGGCGGGGAATTTGCCGAATGGCTTGACGATTACGCGCGAAGGTTCGATTGTCGGTACGCCGAATTTCGCCGGGGATTTCAATTTTGTGGCGCGCGTTACCGATGCCAATGGGTCTGGCAGCACAGCGATTTCGAACTTTACTTTGAGGATCAATTCGAGTGTTCTGAGTGTTTCCACGACCAGTTTGCCGAACGGTAGCCTCGGAGCCTTTTATAGCCAGGCGTTGAACATCACGGGTGGTGTGCAGCCCTACACGGTCAGCATCAGCAGCGGGTCTCTGCCGCCGGGCTTGAGCCTGGGAGGAGGCGCAGTGATCTCCGGGACGCCGACGGCGGTCGGCAGCGGGAACTTCACCGTGCGCGTGACCGATGCGGTGAACAGCTCGGCGCAAAGAGCGTTGTCGATCAACATCACTCCACAGCAGTTTTCGATCAATCAGGTACCGTTGCCGACCGGGCAGGTCGGTTCGCCATACTCGGCGACGGTCACGGCGGGCGGTGGCCAATCGCCATACGTCTTCACGCTGCTGAGCGGAATTCTTCCTTCGGGAATCAGCTTTAGCAACGGTGTCTTCAGCGGGACGCCGACCGTATCTGGAAATTTCCCGTTAACGATTCAAGTTCGTGACAATACCAATGCGACTACTTCGGGCAATTTCAGCCTGGTGATCAATTCGACGACTCTGCAATTGAGCAATGCCTCACTGCCGAATGCAGTAATCAATCAGAGTTACAACGCAACCATCAGCGCAAGCGGTGGGCAAGCACCCTATACGTTCAGCATTGTGAGTGGGTCGTTGCCGGTGGGCTTGGCCTTGGGAACCGGCGGAAGCTTTAGCGGGGCACCGACGACCAGCGGAGTGTTTCAGTTTACGGTGCGGGTAACGGATGCTGTTGGAGCGCTGACGCAGAGCATTTATTCGCTGACGGTGAATAGCAGTTCTCTTGCGTTCACTTCAGCCTCGATCCCGAACCCGCGTGTGAATCAGACTTACTCGGCCAGTCTGGCTGCTTCTGGCGGAACTGCGCCATATCTGTTCACCATCGCAGGTGGGAGCCTGCCGCAGGGCCTGAACCTGGGCGCGAATGGTTCGATCTCCGGAGTGCCGACGCAAGCCGGAAGTTTCCAGGTTACGTTCCGGGTTCAGGATGCCCAGCAGAACACTGCCCAGGTGACGATAACCATTACAGTGGAGGCTTTTGGCTTCAGAATCACGACTTCTTTCTTGTCGTCGGGCCGCTTGGGACAACCGTACTCTGCGGGAATCACCGCTGAGGGTGGAACGACTCCGTACGTGTTTTTCGTGCTGAGCGGTCAACTGCCGCCGGGAGTGAATCTGAATTTTAACGGCACGCTGGCGGGTGCGCCGACTGTGGCTGGAAACTACTCGTTCGTCGTGCGCGCCATCGATAGCGCAAACAATGCCGCAGAGGCGAATTTCTCTCTTGCGATCAACGCGTCGAACATTGCGCTAACCAGTCCTGCACTCGCGACCGGCACACTGAACCAGCCCTACAGCGCGAGCTTGTCGTCGACCGGTGGTACTTCTCCTTACACGTATTCAGTCATATCTGGTGGCTTGCCTCCCGGTATTACGCTGTCGAACGGCGGCGTGTTTTCAGGCACACCCACTTCGAGTGGGACCTTCAATTTTGTTGTGCGAGTGCAGGACAACACTTCGACGAGTTCGGTCTTTAATCTGTCGATTACGATCAACTCCACGACGCTGTTGATCACGACGTCGACCCTTCCGGCGGGTTCGGTTGGCTCACCTTATTCCGCTTCGATCGCGGCGACTGGCGGTACGCAACCGTACGGGTTCAGCCTCAACGGTGGAGCCTTGCCGAGCGGTATGGTTCTGTCGCCTAACGGGCAATTGAGCGGCTCGCCGACACAGAGTGGCAGCTTCTCATTTGGAGTTCGAGTTACAGATAATCTTGGAGCGACGGCAACGCAGAACTTCTCGATTGAGATCACTGGGTCGGGAACGCTGACCATCGTGACTGCCAGCTTGCCCGGGGCGCAGCTGAATCAGTTGTACAACGCAAGCGTGTTGATTTCGGGCGGTGTGTTGCCCTACACGGTGACGATCATTAGTGGCAGCCTGCCTCCAGGACTGACGTTACTTGCCAATGGTGGAATCTCGGGAACCCCCACGGCTGGTGGAAACTACAACTTCATTTTGCGGGTTGTGGATGGGTTCGGGTCTGCAACGCAGCAGAGTTTGTCGATTGCGGTGAGCACGTCCAGTTTGGCGATTGCCACGAGTGCTCTGCCAAACGGTCAGCTTGGTCAGTTCTACACAACGCAGCTTTCTGCCACGGGCGGCACCGGGCCGTATAGCTGGTCGATTGTGACCGGTACGTTGCCTGCGGGGGTTACGTTGAACGCAAGCGGTCAGTTGTCGGGATTGCCGACGACGGGTGGTGGATTTGAGGTCACGATCCGGGTGACAGACACGACGAGCCTGACGGCATCGAAGACGTTTCAATTCGCGATTGGATCGACGATCCTTGGATTCCTGACGACAAGCCTGCCGCAGGCTTATGTCAATCAGCCTTACTCGGCACAGTTGCAAGTAGGCGGCGGTGCGGCACCTTACAACATTGTTTTGATCGCGGGTTCACTGCCGTCTGGACTGTCGTTGACCCCGAACGGATTGATCTCGGGCACTCCGCTAGCAACTTCGTTCTCGAACCTGACCTTCCGGGTTACGGATGCGACAGCGAATACGGCCCAGGTGAATCTCAATCTTGCAGTGGGGCAATCGACGCTGTTGTTCTCCACGTCGAGCATTCCATCCGCAGCGGTCAGTCAGATCTACAATACGGCGCTGGTAGCGACGGGCGGCGTGCAACCTTATTCGTTCACGGTTACAAGCGGGAACCTACCTCCAGGCTTCATTTTGTCGGAGGCTGGGATCTTGTCTGGTACAACGACGCAGGCCGGGATTTACACGTTTGTGGTGAGAGTTCGCGATAGCGCTAACGCGGCCGTCTCGCAGAGCTTCAACCTGAATGTGTTGACGAGTAGCCTGTCGATTACAACGACAACCTTGCCCAACGGTCGTGTGGGCCAATCCTACTTGCAGACGATTCAAACCGCGGGCGGTGTGCTGCCGATCCGGACTGAGTTACTGCAGACGATTAATGTTGGGCCGCCGCCTCCTGGATTGACGCTCTCCCTGGGCGGGGTGCTGCAAGGAACGCTTACGACCGCGGGCACTTACACGTTCTCGATTCGTGCCACGGACGCTCAGAACCTCGTTGCGACGGCTACGTACACCGTAGTCATCGGGCCGCCGGCTCCGGCGTTCACCTCGACGACACTGCCGAATGGCACGGCCGGGCAGGCGTATTCACAGGCCCTGGCCGCCAGCGGTGGGACAGTTCCCTATATGTTCTCGCTGGTGACTGGATTGTTGCCGCAGGGTTTGACGTTGAGTCCTGGCGGGCTGTTGGCGGGGACGCCGACGACGGCAGGTAACTTCACATTCACGCTGCGAGTGAGCGATGCGGCTCAGCAGAGTAGTGACGCTACATTTTCGATTGTGATTGCCAGCGGTGCGACACCGCTTGCGATCAGCGCTTTGGCACCGCCTCCGGGCGTGCTGAACTTCCCCTACAATTTCAACTTGTCCGCGACGGGTGGCCGGGAACCGTACTCCTGGTCGATTCCGGTGGGGCCGATTCCAAATGGATTGAGGCTCGATGCGAATGGCTCGATGAATGGGCTGTTGCTGTCGCCGGGCAGTTATCGGTTTACGGTGCGAGTGTCGGATTCAGCGGGTGCATCGGCTGACACGACGCTTGGAGTCACCGTGGCGGGAGCGGCGCGTCTGGCGAATGGGCAAGTCGGGTCGAGTTATTCCGAGACGGTTCCTTCCCCGACGACAGGCCTTGCGCCGTTCACCTTTGCATTGAACGCCAATGCCCTGGGCGCGTTGCCGGAGGGTTTGAATCTCGGGCCAGATGGTCGAATCAGTGGCACGCCGGTGAATCCGGGCGTGTACACGTTCGGTCTATTGATTCGCGATGCCAGTGGCTTTGCCAGCAATGCCGCCGTCACGCTCACCGTGAACGCAGCGCCGGGTTTGAGAATTCAGACCTTGACTCTACCCGGCGGCTCGACTGGTGCTGCCTATAACCAGACCTTGGTGGCATCGGGTGGACGGGATCCCTACAACTGGGCCGTTAGCTCGGGCACGCTGCCGAACGGACTGGTGTTGAATCCGGTGAGTGGGCAGTTGACTGGGACGCCGACCTTGCAGGGCACAGGCTTCTTTGTCGTGCGCGTGTCGGATACGGCGGGAGCTTCGGCGACGGGCTACCTCGGCATCAGCGTTGGACCGGCGGGTTCGCCGTTGCTGAACGCGATTACGAGTGCTGCCAGTTACGGCGCGAACGGGATTGCGCCAGGCGAGCTGCTGACGATCTTTGGTGGGACGCTTGGGCCGCAGACGCTCGTACCGTTCGCGCTTGCGAATAATGCAGTACCGACGTTGCTGAGCGGGACTCGAGTTTTGTTCGACGGCGTGGCCGTGCCGCTGATTTACACGCAGGCGGGACAGGTGAGCGTGATTGCGCCGTTTAGCCTTGAGTCCAGGCCTTCGACGCGTGTTGTGGTGGAGTACCTTGGATTCCAGTCGACGCCGTTCCTGATGCCAGTGGTTGCATCGAAGCCCGGGTTGTTCACAGTGGATGGCAGCGGCGAAGGGCCGGGGGCGATCCTGAACCAGAATGGCTCGGTGAACACGATGTCAAACCGGGCAGCGCGTGAATCGGTGGTGGTGCTGTACCTGACAGGAGCGGGGGCGATGTCGCCTGCGGGCCTCGAGGGACGTGTCGCTACGGGTGTCTCGGAGTTGAACCTGCCGGTTCGGGTGAGCGTGAATGGAGCGCCGGCGACGGTGCTGTATGCTGGCAACGCTCCGGGCTTGGTGGAAGGTGTTGTTCAGATGAACATCCGCCTGCCGCTGAACACTGTGCCGGGTCAGAACTCAATCGTGGTTCAGGTGGGGCCGAATGGCACTACTTCGAATGTGACGGTTTGGGTGGAATAGCTGGTGGTTTAGAAACCGACGCAAGCGGGGGCGATGTCGCTTCCGCTCTTGCGAAGACGTGTTGCCACGGGCGTGTCGAAGTCGAACCTGCCGGTGCGTCATGCTGCCAACTGTCTGTTGCAGTTGGCAGATGTTTCCAATACAGACCGCCACATACTGACGAACCTCTTGCTGGATTTGGCAATTCAACTCACTAGCTGATAGTGTTGCCCCTGTGTGTTGGAATTTGCCTGTAGGCCTACAAGGATGTTTCGCGCATCAGCGCGTGGGCGCTAGAGCAGCGGTTGCTGGGGAGCCAGAGTGTAGCGCCTGCGAAAGTGTTTAGTGCTGGCAGCGCACCCTGTTTGTTGGAAGAACTAGTGCCGACAAACAGCCTCTGACTGTTGACCCTCAGGCTGAAATCAACAATTGCCGGGACTACCCGCTGCTGCTGCTGAGGGAGCGGCTTCGTTTTCTGGGCCTGCATGGATTAGTCTGGCCAGGGTTGTCAGCCTTAGACTCGGCAGTGGTGGCGAGCTTGAATGAATCGCCGCACGCTGATGAGCGTTGTGCCGGATCTTGCCTGAACAGGGAGTCAGATTTGAACCTGCTGAGGCGGTCGAGCGTGAAGGCATTGCCAGCGACACTGTTTAGTCCTGGCAGTGCTGTCTATTGGTAGCTTCAGTGCGGACAGACCTCCGCCTGCTGTTGAAGCTTTTGTGGGATGTGGAAACCGCAGTCACTTGCTCATGGTGTTGTCCCGTGCGTTTGCGAATTTGCAGGTGGGCCTGCAAAGATGTCGCACCCCAGCAGGAAGGCGCTGTGAGTCTGAACTGCTTGCGGGATCAATATGGAGTTCGACGGATTGAGTGAACTAGCTCTTCTCGGCGTCCCAGTCGACTTGCTTGATCTCCGGAATGATGAAGGCGTAGGAGAATGCGCCGAAGACCGCCATGCAGGCGACGGCGAAGAATGCGCCATCGAAGCTCTTGGTGCGATTGACGATCTCGCCCGTGAGCCAGCCTGCGGCAACACCCGCGAAATTGCCGAAGCCGTTTTGAAAGCCAGTCCATTTGCTGGCAGCATTGGGCCCTGCGAGTGTTTGTGTAACAGCCCAGTGGTTGGAGCTGGCGAAGCCGAAGATGAGGCAGGCGAGCAGGAAGAGGCCCATCGAAACGTCATCGTTGGGGGCAATACCGGCAGGATACATAATGACGGCGCTCAGCATGCCGGTGACAATGAAGGATTTGCGGATCAGCGTGGAGCTGTGGCCTGCAGAGATGAGTCTGTCAGAAAGAATCCCTCCGGCGGTGGATGAGATGGCGATCATGAGGAAGGGCAGGGAGCCGAGGACAGCCATTTTTTGCGTCGAGAAGCCACGCTGTTTTTCGAGGTAGTAGGGAAACCAGTTGACCATGAAATACCAGGCATAGTTGAGGGCGAACAGCCCGAGGAATGTGCCCCAGACGGCGCGGCGGCTCAAGAGGTCGAGGGCAGAGGGTTCCTTGACGGCGACTTGTTTCGTTTGTTCGCCAGCGTGCGACTTGGGTGCGGAGCGAAGCCAGAAGGGGAGCCAGGCGAGTGCGCCAAATCCCAGAATCATGAAGAGGGCGCGCCAGTCGAGTTGTGCCACGATGAGGCCGCCAATGAGGGTACCGAGGGCCGGGCCGAGTTTGGAGCCCGCGTCGATGAAGCCGTTGGCTTTACCGCGCTGATTTTCAGGGAAGTCTTTCGCAATGATTTTTGAGAAGGCAGGGTAGGCGACAGACTCTCCGACGCCGAGGATGAGGCGAAAGGCGAACAGGGTGGTGAAAGAGTTGGTGAAGCCAATGAATGCGGTGGCGAGAGACCAAACAAGGAAGCCGATGGCGAAAACGCGATGCACGTCGTAGCGCTGGATCAGCCAGCCGGCGGGGATCTGACAGAGAGCGTAGGTCCAGAAGAAGGCTGAGGAGAGCTGGCCCATCATGGCGGGGTCGATTTTGAGTTCGTCGGTGATGCGTGCGGCGGAGACGCTCAGGTTGCCGCGGTCGATGTAATTGACGAAGACGGCGATGACGAGGAGAATCAGTAGGCCCCATTGCATGGGTGGCTGCGCCGCGCGCGCGGGAGTGGACATGCGGGTTATTGTTTCATGAATCGGACTGGGCGTTTGCTTTTGGGGGGTTCTTTCTCACGGATGCGAGGGTGAGAATTCGGGACAGGATGGGCTTGGTTGCCGTCCAATCCTGTTCTCCAAGGGCTTCGAGGGCATCGATCTGAACCTTGGTCCAAAGGGGTTCCCCCCGCTTGAGCACGGCGCGGCCGAGGCGAGTGAGTCGGAAGGCTCGCTTGCGACGGTCCGTCAGCAGCACAGGCTCAATCCAGCGCTGCTTCTCAAGGATTTGTAGGGCTCTGGTGGCTGTTGTCTGGTCCATTCGTGCGTAGGCCGTGATCTGAGAGACCGATGTCTCGCCGTGACCTCGAATCGTCATCAGGATGAAGAATTGCATTGAGGTGAGGCCAGCGGGCTGCAGGGCTTCATCATAAACCTGGGTGATGGCTCGTGCGACCTGGCGCACGCTGGCGCAAACGCAGACGGGGAGTTTCGTTGAGTCCACTTCAGGCATTGCAAAGAAAAGAATATCAATCCGTTGACAGTATGGCAATAAGAATGTATATACATATAAATGGCCATTGAGACTCAAACACAATCAAGAGTGAAGCCGATGCGGCTGGAGGCTATTGACCTACTTCGCGGATTGGTGATTGTTGTGATGGCTCTTGACCATGTGCATGACTACTTCTCGATTTCAGCGGGAGTATTTGAACCAACGGATTTGAGTCGTACGACTGGAGCATTGTTCCTGACAAGGTGGATTACACACTTTTGCGCACCGGTCTTCGTATTTCTTGCAGGCGTTGGAGCGTTTCAGGCGAGCGTCCGAGGAAGGACAAAGACTGAGTTGAGCCGGTTGTTATTGACTCGCGGGCTCTGGCTAATTGCTCTTGAGGTTGCGTTTATTACACCGTTTGGATGGTCGTTTCAGCTGACGTGGAGCTTGATCCGATTGCAAGTGATCTGGGTGATCGGGTGTTTGATGGTAATTCTCAGCGGAGTGGTGTGGCTGCCCTCACGGTTGGTTGGATGGGTGGGATTGGTGATAGCGATTACGCATAATTTGTTTGATGGAGATCGTGGGCGCTCACTGGGGCCGATTTGGCAATATCTCCACTCGATGCAGTTCATCAAAGCGTCCGAAGGGCATACTGTGGCTTCGCTTTATCCGATTGTGCCCTGGGTGGGTGTGATGATGACGGGTTACGGGCAAGGCGAGATTTGGGGATGGGCGGCTGAGCGGAGGCGGCAACATCTGTGCGCCGGGGGAATTGTATGTCTGGGTTCGTTCGTGCTGATGCGGCTAACCAACTGGTATGGCGACCCAAGTCCTTGGACTCCACAACCTGACTTTGTTTTTAGCCTGTTCTCGGTGTTGAATGTGACGAAGTATCCTCCCTCGTTGAGCTTTTTGTTGATGACACTCGGCCCGGCGCTGCTCGCGCTGCGGTGGCTGGAAGTTGAGACTAGAGTCGGGTTGAGGTGGCTGCTCGTGTTTGGGCGAGTTCCGTTGTTCTTCTATCGGATCCATCTCCCACTCATCCACGGGCTGGCCGTCTTGCTGTCATTGCTCATCCATGGGGATGCCGCCTGGCTCTTCCGCGACCCTTTTGCGCTTCGCAGAGGGCCAATAGCGGCTGCTTCGAGCTACGGATTCGAACTACCTGTTGTTTATCTGCTTTTGGTTGTTTGTGTGGCTGTTTTGTATCCGCTATGCCGGTGGTACGGCGCGATGAAGCAGCAAAGCAAACACCCCTTGCTTTCCTATCTCTGATCTACTCCTAATCCCAATCAACTCAAGGAAATCTATGAAATCCATTTTTTAAAATTTGATCCTCGGTGCAATCCTCGTTGTGGATTGTGTCGCGCAGACGAGCCCGAAGGCCCCCATCGCGAGTAAAACGACTCAAGTCATGGCGATCTTGCGAGCTCGCAAAGGTGCCAGCTTGGAGGATATTGGCAAAGCCATGCCCGCCGAGATTCGAGCCACGGTGCAGCTGTACCTGGATGGAAAGATCACGCAGTGGTACTCGCTCAGCGATGGCCGGGGTGTCGTGTTTTTGCTGGATTGCAAGTCGGTTGAAGAAGCGAAGACTTTGCTGGAGCCACTGCCTTTGGTGAAGCAAAACGTAGCGACGCTTGACTACACTGCGCTGAGCCCTTTGCGGCAGCTTGAGCTATTGATGAAGTAGCTCAGTTGAGACTTGCGTTATCTGGCAGCGATGTAGCCCGTGCGAGCGCGGATCGAGTAGTGGCTCCTCGAGGGGTCGCGCATGCGGACCTGGATGCGGCAGGGCTGGCCGGGTTTGCGGGCTGGGGCTTTGTACGTCAGGCTGTGGCGCTTTCGTATGCGCTCGATGACGGTGGCGAGGCTGAAGTTATCGGATTCAAGATCGAAGACATCGCCCCCAGTGGCTTCAACAAAGGGCTTGATGTTGGCTTTGAAGTTGGAGGGCGGGATCGTTTTTCTCGGAAAGATCACAGCGCTCATGACAACGTTCGTCTCCCAAAGTCCATCACGAACTTTGCTGTCTGAAAGTGATTTGGTGCCGAGGTTATCCGTGAGCATGATCAAGCCTCGGCGGGCATCCGGGCGGCTTTCGCCACGCAGGTAAGCGGCAGCCATTAGAGTGCACCGATTCAACTCGGTGGCGCGATTCTCGACGCGGATGGTCTGAATCTTTTGGTCGATCGCGACCCAATTCCATGTGGGAGCTGACACAAGATAGGGCTGATTGTCGAAGGCGAGGACGCCCACTCTGTCTCTGAGCCGGAGTTTGGTGAGGGCTTCGCTTGCCTGCTGTTTGATTTGATCGACCATACGGCGCATGCTGGAGCTGATGTCGAGAACCAGCAGGAGGTCGAGCTCCTGATCGAGATCACTGAGTGTGATGGATGTTTGTTGCTCGCCGTTGTCGAGCACGACGAAGTCTTCCGGCTTGAAGCCAAGGACTTGCTTGTCGCCATCGCGAACATCCACGTCGACCCGCACCAGGTTGACGTGGGTGCGAAACACCACGCCGTCCTGCGCAGTTAACAAGCCCAAGGAGCAGATCAGGGCACGCCACATCTTGCGATCAGTCTACAAGAGACCAGTTGCAGCTTTTGAGCTTCTTCCAGGAGTCGGCCAGAGATTCGGGATGAACGCGGGTTTCACCGATGACGGACATGAAGTTGGCGTCGCCATTCCAGCGCGGGAGGATGTGCAGGTGGATGTGTTGCGCGATACCCGCGCCAGCGACTGAGCCGATGTTGAAACCCATGTTCAAGCCTTCGCATTTGTATTGCGCGCGGATGTGACGCTCGGCGAGTCGGGCGTAGCGGGCCAACTCGAGCCATTCCGCCTCAGGCAGATCTTCCAGCCGGGAGACGTGACGATCGGGAGCAATCATCATGTGCCCGTTGGTGTAGGGGTACAAGTTGAGCAGGCCGTAGCAATGAGTGCCACGAAAGAGGATCAGATTCTGTTCATCCAGTTCAGGCGGTGATTGCGCCTTGTCGCAAAAGACGCAATCTGGGCGCGGACCTTCGTCTTTGGTGACGTAGCGGTAGCGCCAGGGGCTCCAGAGATGGTCCATTAAAGGGCTGGAGGTGGTGGCGGTGGGGCATCCTCACCGGCGTTGACAAGGTCTTTGAGTTCCTTGCTGGGCTTGAAGTAGGGAATCCGCTTGGAGGGAACTTCCACGCGAGCCCCAGTCTTCGGGTTGCGGCCAATGCGGGATTGACGCTGGCGCGTGCGGAAGCTGCCAAAGCCGCGGATTTCGATCTTCTCGCCGGTCTTCAGGCTTCGCACCACGCTATCGAAGATCGCCTCGACGATGATCTCTGAATCTTTGCGGGTCATCTCGACGACTCTCGATACTTCTTCAATTAATTCGGCCTTGGTCATAGGCGGTTAGGCTTCCTCCCGGGAGTTTTGTTCCGATGGATCGTCGTAAGCTTCGGCACTTGACTCGAAGCCGTGGCTGGCGGCTTCGGCCTGTTGCTGATAGCCCTTCAGGCGTGTGCGGTCTTTTTCTTCGCCGACAGCCTTGAGGCTTAAACCGATTTTCTTCTCCGTCTCGTTCATGCGGATGATCTTGAATTCGTGGTTGCCGCCAACGGGCAGGGCAGTGGTTGGGGTTTCAGCGCCACCACGGCCGCGGCCTTCGTTGCCGGGAATTTCTGAGTTGTGGCAAAGGCCTTCGACGCCCGGGGCGAGTTCGACGAAGACGCCAAAGTTGGCGACGCGAACTACCTTGCCGGTGACGAGCTCGTTCACCATGTGAGTATTGAAAAACGACTCCCAGGCATCGGGCTCCAGTTGCTTGATGCCGAGGCTGAGGCGGCGATGGCCGCTGTCGATTTGAAGGATCGCGGCTTGCACCATCTGACCCTTCTTCAGGAGTTCTGAAGGGTGCTTGATGTGTTTGGTCCAGGACATGTCGCTGACATGAACGAGACCGTCGATGCCTTCTTCAATTTCAATGAATGCGCCGAAGTCGGTCAGCTTGCGGACACGACCCTCGACAACACTGCCGATGGCGTAGCGCTCGCCGAGTGTGGTCCAGGGGTCGGCTTCGAGTTGCTTGAGGCCGAGTGAGACGCGCTTGTCCTGGGGGCGGATATCGAGCACGATGGCTTCGATCGTGTCACCAGGCTTGACGACCTTGCCCGGGTGCTTCATGCGGCGGCTCCAGGTCATCTCCGAGATATGGATGAGGCCTTCGACGCCGGCTTCGATTTCAATGAACGCACCGTAATCGGTAACACTGACGACGCGACCACTGACATGCGAGCCAATGACGTAGCGCTCGACTGCGGTCTCCCACGGGTCGGCGAAAAGCTGCTTGATGCCGAGGGAAATGCGGCCCTTGTCTTTGTCGAAGCGGAGAACGCGAACGGTGACGTGCTGGCCACTGGCGACCACGTCGGAGGGATGATTGACACGGCCGTAGCTCATGTCGCTGATGTGGAGCAAGCCGTCGATGCCGCCGAGGTCGACAAATGCGCCGTAATCGGTAAGGTTCTTGACGGTACCTTCAAGCACTGCACCTTCAAAGATGTTCTCGATGGCGGCGGTGCGCTTGGCTGTGACTTCTTCTTCAATGGCGGCGCGGCGGGAGACGACGACATTGCCTTTGCGGCGGTTGAGCTTAAGAATCCGAACCGGAATATCCTGGCCAACGAAGGCATCAAGGTTATGCGTCGGCCGCATGTCGATCTGGCTGGAGGGCATGAAGGCGCGGACACCCACGTCGACGCTTAAGCCTCCCTTTACCTTCGCCAGAACGTAGCCACTGATCAGGAAGCCCTCGTTCATTGCTTGCTCGAGGACATCCCAATGGCGCAGGCGGGGGACTTTCTCGTGCGAGAGATAGAGGAACCCCTCAGGGCTTGTACCCAAACGGTCAATTACGACCTCGATCTGCTCGTTGGGTTGGATGTCGTGAAGGAACTGATCGCGGGGGACAAAGCCTTCGGTCTTTTGACCGATGTCGACGATGACCGCATGCTCACTCACCGAAATTACATGGCCAATCAGGATCTCCCCATCGCTGGTGGTATCCATCTGCCCGTAGTCGGCGAGCATTTGCTCGTAGTTCTCTTCGGCGCTGGCTGCCTCGGCGGCTTCTTCAGCCGAGCCGGGTAGAGGGGCACCGGGCATTCCGTGCTCATGATCTCCGGATAGCTCCGAAGGATTTTGTTGTGGTTCGAGGGGCGCCTTTGGCATCCTCTCATCGGGCAAGCTCGCCATTGCCGAGTCTCCATTGCAAAACTGCGGATTCATGAATCATGTTTACGGGCTGAAGGGGAAGTGGCCAACAAACGAGGAGAGCCGAGGCTGGGGTCTCCCATAAGACCCTGGCCGCGATGTAATCACTTTGTAACAGATTCCCGACAAACCGTTGAATCTACAACATCTTCGGAATATAGCGGAGACTGAGGCCAGTGTCAATCAGCCAAAGGTTGCCAAGATTCGATGAGAATTGCGGCGATTCGGCTTGGGGCGGGATTTCTGGCGGAGAAATTGATTCACTTCATTGAGGCTGGCGAAGTAGCCGACGAAGCCATCGCGGCCTCTTGCGGGGCTGCTGCGCAGCTGAGAGAAGTCTCGCGGTTCAAATAGACCCTGGTCGCCGATGATGGCCGTGCCCATGGGGCGGTATTCATGGGTCCCGGCGCAATAGAGAAGTGGAGACTGGTGCCAGAGAGCGAAGCCCATGACTTGATAGTATAAGGGCAAACCATGACTCGACGCGACTTACTGATGACCTCCGCGGCAATGGCCGCGCCAATGATGACGAGTGCCCAAACAGCCGCCAAGCCGCGGCCGGGGCGGATCAAACAGGGTGTTTGCGGCGGCGTGCTGGGCCGGGGCTTCGACCTCGAACAGCGTTGCAAGATCGCAGCGGAACTGGGGGCTACCGGTCATGACCTCGTGGCGCCTAAGGACTTTCCCATTCTGAAAAAGTACGGACTTGTGCCGACCATGGTGCCCGGTATCGGTTCGCTCATGTATAACTCAACGGACCTCTCCCGGCATGATGAGCTTGAAAAAATGGCGATCGAAGTATTGAAGTCGGCGCAGGAAGCAAAGGCTCCGAATGCGATTCTGCTGAGCGGTAACAAGTGGGGGCAGAGCATCGAGAAGTGTCTCGATAACAATGAAAAGTTCGTTCGGCGCATCATCAAGCGTGCTGAAGACGCCGGAGTGACGTTGTGCATGGAGCTGCTGAATAGCAAGGTGAACCATCCGGATTACGCTTGCGACCATACGTCGTATGGAGTGGAGTTGTGTAAGCGAATCGGGTCACCCAGGTTCAAGCTGCTGTATGACATCTACCATATGCAAATCATGGAAGGCGACATCATTCGGACGATCGAACAGAACTTCCAGTACATCGGCCACTTCCATACCGCCGGCAATCCGGGGCGGCATGAGTTTGATCTGCAAACCCAAGAAATGAACTACATGCCGATCGTGAAGAAGATCGCCGATCTTGGGTTCCAGGGCTGGCTCTGCCACGAATACAGCCCGCGACCTGGAAATCCAGACCCGGTGAAGACTCTGGATGCAATGTTGAAGATTTGCGAGGTGTAACTCGATGCAGAAGTGATGGCTGGCATTGTTGCTGGTTGTTGCAGCGTCCAGCCAGGACGCGGATGTTGTGTTGCGATCCACCATGCGTTTGGTCACGGTGGATGTGGTGGTTCGCAACAAGGATCGCAAACCCGTTGGGGATTTGAGCCCTGCCGACTTTGTGGTGCTCGATAACGGGAAGAGACAAAAGGTGCGGATCTTTAAGCGTCCTTCCGAACTGGGTGTTCGCGAAGATGGGCGCGCGATCGTTGCGCGGATGCACTTGGCTGAAGACTTGCCCGCGGGAATTGCTACGAACTTCTCAAGAGAAGCCGCAGCACCGGCTCCAGTCGTAACGGTGATTCTGTTCGACGCATTGAACACTCCGATTGATGATCAGCGAGTCGCGTGTAAATAGATCCTACAGTTTCTTGAGCAGTTGCGGCCGCAGGATCGAGTGGGTTTGTATGTGCTCGGGGCGCGGTTGAAAATCCTGCATGATTTCACGGGAAGTGCCCAATCGCTGCTGGAGCAGATGGCGAAGTTCAAGGGAGACCCGCTGGCGAACCCAGGAACGGAAAGCAGTTTTTCCGCGTTTCTCAACGATGCGAAGATGCAGGAGATCCTTACGGATCCAAACGCGCAGGAACAGGCGATGGAGCGGATCGTTACCGACCAGTCGATCGGTGTAGAGAAATTGCAGTATCGGGTGATGAGGACGTTGGCTGGGCTCGAGTCGATTGCGAACTACCTTGCGCCTGTGCCTGGCAGGAAAAATCTCCTCTGGGTGTCGGCAGCATTTCCGAGTGTCGTGAGCACAGATGTGCGGACCGGTACAGGATCCCCGACGACGTTTGCGCATCTGGCTGATAAGGCGGCGCGTGCAATTGCGAATGCAGGGGTTGCCGTTTACCCGATTGATGCGCGAGGCGTGATGGTGGACCCGATGTATCGGGCAAAGGTCACGTCTGCAGACTATCTGATGGGCCAAGTGGTTGGATTGTCGCGAAGCCGTGGCGCAAGGCGTGGGCCGCGAGCGTCCTTTACGAGTCCGGACCCATTGGTCTATGGAGACCGTGACGAAACCGTGGCGCATCACGATGTGATGAAGGACCTGGCCAAGCGGACTGGGGGCAAGGCATTCTATTCGAGCAACGACGCAGCTCAATCCATCCGCGAGGCGATGCAAGATGGAGAGGGGACTTACTTGCTTGGCTACTATCCGGAAGGCTACTCCGACGACGGGAAGTTCCGCCGGCTCGAGGTGAGCGTTGAGAAAGCAGGGCTGCGCGCCAAGCACCGCGAAGGATATTTCGCCGATTCAAGCCAACCTGTGCGGGATCAACGTGAACGCGAGGCTATGTGGGATCTGATGGTTGCACCGCTGGAACTTAGCGCTGTGCCGATGGCGGTGCAGTGCGAGGCGGCGGAGCAGGGAGTGAAGGTTTCGATGCGGTTTGACGTAGCGGCGGTCACCTTGCGGCAACAGGGCGAGGCCTGGCTGGGAGAGCTTGAGATTGTGTTGTTGTATCAGGATGTGAAAGGGGCCAGCAAGGGTGGTGCGGAGCAGAAGTTGCCGCTCAAGCTCTCAAACGAGGATCGGCGTGCAGCGATGGAGGCGGGCTTGAATTATCAGCTGATGTTGCCTCGCGTGGCGGGAGCCACTTCGTTGTTGGTGGGAGTGCGTGATGTTCCCAGCGGACGTGTAGGAACCATGAAGGTGACGCCGCCCTAGGTGTAGTGGGCCCAGAGCTGGATGCGATTGGCGACGTCCATACCTTGTTTAAGAAACTCGGCAGCGATCTCTTCGGGTTGGTTGGCATTGAGCTCATAGACGGCGCACAAGACGGCAGCGTTGATGAACTTGCTCGAGATGTAGGGAACCGGTGGGGATTTCTCGCCGCTGACTTCGTTTTCGATTTCGCCGGTATAGTAGATCGCCTCGAGAACGCTTTGCGCTGCGCCGGGAGGCGTCTTGGGCATGGCTTCCTTAGCGGCGAGACGATTTTCTTCATTGGGTTGTGCAATCCAGGCCTCAGCCAGACTCAACGCTTTGAGCTCGGCAGGATCGGATTTGGGCAATGCTGCTTTGCGAGTGCAGAACCAGCCCCACCAGATCGATTCCCTGGGTGTAATGGCGTGGGAGAGGAAGGCGATGGAGTCCATCCAGAGCTTGCGCTCGATGAGCAATTCGGCATAGTGGCGGGCGTTTTGCGCGAGCGGAAGTAATTCTTTGGCTGGCTGTTTGAGTGCAGCCTGAATTGCAAGCTCTTTGGCGGTTCTGGCGGGCATGCTAGTTCTGCAAGATCATCGGGGCCTTAATCGTAATCGTGCCGGGGTTCATGCTGATTGTGGACCCGCCGATCTTCAGCTCAATGCTGGCAGGGGTGAGCGTGATGCTGGAGCCGCCACACTCCATCTTGATTTCCTGCGCGGCCTTTTCGCCGATTTTGCCCGCACTGCATTCGAGGTTGTGGTTGCCCATCGACATCGTGTGCGTCGTGCTGCCTTGGTCGAGGGTGATCTTGCGATTGCCCTGCTCGAGCTTGATGATTTGGTCGGACTTCTGAACCGTAATCGTGTGCTTGTTTTCGATCAGTTCGTCGTAGTCTTTTTGGGCATGCAGATAAATCTGCTCGCTGCCCTTTTTGTCTTCGAAGCGGAACTCGTTGAAGTCGTCGGAGGAGCCGCCTGTCGACGATCTGCTCTTGATGCCGGATTGAGTCTTGTTGGCAGGCAAGGCGTAGGGCGGCATTTGCTGGTCGTTGTAAACGCGACCCGTGATGATGGGGCGATCGGGGTCGCCTTCGATGAAGCTGACAATTACTTCCTGGCCAATGCGAGGGATGGAGATCTGGCCCCATTGCGAACCAGCCCAAGCGCTGGAAGCACGAATCCAGAAGGAAGAGTCGTCGCCTGGTTTGGTGAGGCGGTCCCAATGGAAGTGGACTTTGACGCGGCCATACTTGTCGCAGTGAATTTCATTCCCGGCAGGGCCGCAGACGATTGCGGTTTGCACTCCGTGAATGACTGGTTTCGGATGTTTACGCGTGGGCCGGAAGGGGACCTTGAACGGGATCGACGAGAAATGAAAGGAAGCCGTTGTCCCTTCGTCGCCCGCCTCGCCGCCTTGCGCGTTCTGGCGGCAGGAGAAGCTGGAACTGAGAATGATGTAGGAGTCGTTGGTTTTGCTGTCGAAGTGGTTTTCGACTTCCATCCGGTAGCCGGGGATCAGTGTGGTCGCCACAGTGTGAGAGTGGATGATGCGCAGGCGGGCTTCTTGTTCCTCAAGGCGCATCTTCGCGTAGCGTTCGCCGTCGGCTTTGTTTTTGTAGTTGCCGGGGTAGTCATAATTCTCAGCAAGTTGCTTGCCCTTGGTGGTGGCTTCAAGGCTGACGCTGCTCTTTTCGAAATCAAAATCCTGGAAGGTGACCTTGCCGGTGTGTACCGAGATCTCCTGCTCGAGCTGATCGACCACGCCGCCCGCCGCGCCTGCGAGCGTGCCCTTGCCGTAAGGGAACTTGTAAACGTGCGGGCAGTTCTGCGTCGCGCTATTGACGTTGGACAAAATCAGTTGGTGCTTGCCGGTGGTGTGCTCGTACCAATAGAAGATGCCTTCTTCTTCTAGAATTCTCGAAATGAAATTGAAGCTGGTTTCTCGATATTGAACAGTGAACTCACGCTTTGGGAAAGAGCCCTGGGTTTTGAACGTAAAATCCTTGATGTTGTGTTCCGTAAGGACTTTTTTGACAATCTCGACCGCGTCCATGTTGATGAAATGGCGGCAGTCGGTTTCGAGATTGAGAAACCAAAGTGAGGGCACGATGGTGATGGCCCAGTAATAAACAGGCTCCTGCTGGTTCTCGACACCAATGAGCTTGGATTTTGAAACGAGGCCATGCAGAATACGGGGTGGATAGTCCTCGCGGCGCAACGTAACGACGACGGGTTTGCGTAGTAAGTCTTCGTCGTCAATGGACTTGTCCTCGGTGGCCATCGTGATGTTGAAGCTGTAGGTGTTGGAGACATACTCGCTGCCTTCAATATTCATGAAGACGAATTTGTCTTTGCCCAGATGGGGTACCAGCACTTCGTAAGGGCGTTCTTGTTGGAGAAGCGGCATATCGGCGAATCTTCAGTCTATAGCTATAGCGTCATTCCGTGTGGAAATGGGTCTAAATGGCGCTACCCTATTGAAAATGAACCGAATTGCTGTCTTTCTGTGGATCTGTGCCAACGGTCTCATAGGGGCTCAGACCTTTACTGCGAGGCTCAGCGGGACAGTGCTTGACCCAAGCGGCGCACCGGTTGTCGGGGCGACTGTCGTGGCGACGCAGGTGGATACCAACGCGACCAAGTCTGCGGGCACGGATGCGACGGGTGTGTATGCGATCCCGGTGCTTCCTCCCGGACTGTACGAAGTGTCTGTGACCGCAGCTGGATTTCAAAAGCGGGTCCAGAAGCAGGTTTCGCTTGAGATCAACCAGCAGGCGGCGCTCGACTTTCGGCTCGAACTGTTGAATGTTGCCACTGAAATCCAGGTGACTGAGGAAGCCCCGGTGTTGCAGACCGAGGCTGGCAGCGTGGGTACGACGATCAACTCGCAGACGATCGATGAATTGCCCCTGGTGCAGCGGGACGTCATGGCCGTGGTAAGGCTGGCGCCGGGAGTTGTGGCCAAGGGGCAGGTGGGCGATGCGCGAGGGGGGCGCGGAGTATTTAATTCCAATTTTTCGGTGGGTGGTGGCAGAACCTCGACCAATGAAGTGTTGCTCGATGGCGCGGTCAATACGATTGGTGACTTTAATGGCGTAGCCTTTAGCCCGCCGCCGGATTCCGTGCAGGAATTTCGGGTGGAGACGAACAGCTTTTCAGCGGAGTTTGGCCGGACGGGCGGTGGGGCTGTCAACATTGTCACCAAGTCGGGCGGCAACAAATATCACGGCACGGCTTACTACTATCATCAGAACGATTTTCTGAACGCCAACAGCTTTGTGAACAACCGGTTCGGTACAGTGCGGCCTGTGTTGCGACGGCATCAATATGGCGGCACCGTCGGCGGGCCCATTTTCAAGAACAAGACCTTTTTCTTTACGGCGTTTGAAGGGCGTCGTGAGAAAGATCCCGTGCGTTCCATCACCAGCGTGCCCACTGAACTGGAACGTAATGGCGATTTCTCCGAGACCCGGTTTCTTGGCCCGACCGGGGCTCGCCTGATTGAAATCTATGACCCCAATACGAGTCGCATTGTGGGCAATGTCAGATCTCGCGATCCATTCCCTGGCAACGTGATCCCGCGAGGGCGATTTAATCCGGTATCGTTGCGAATGCTGGCGGAGTATCCGGATGCCAACCGGGCCGGGTCTTCCATCACGGGCCGACAGAACTATCTGTTTGCGGGCAATCGCGCGTATTCACGGGATCTCTTTACGACGCGCGTCGATCACATCTTCAATGATCGCCATCGCTTGTTTGGTCGATTCTCGCAACAGAAATCGCTCGATGAACAACCAAGCGTGAAGGTGCGTTTCACCAATTCGAACAACACGAAGGACAGTTTTTATAACGCCGGCTTTGACGATACTTACCAGATCACGCCGTATCTGATCAACGTGTTCCGCTACATGTATGTCCGCTATCGAGCCAACCTGGTTTCGAACACTTTGGGCTTTGACCCTACAACGCTCGGGCTTCCGAACTACATACGGGATTCAGCGAATGTGCTGATCTATCCCAATGTTTCGGTGGGTAGCGGGATTCCTGATCTTGGGGGAACTGCCTTCAACAACCAGCCGCGCGATACGCAGGGGATTCAGAACAATCTGGTTTGGGTGAAGGGAAAGCACACTCTGAAGATGGGAGGCGAATACCGGCTGTATCGCTTTTATCCTTTCCAGGTGGCGAACCCGACAGGGGCTTACAACTTCAATCAGTTCTATACGTCGAGCGATCAGATCGGAACGGCAAGGCCTGAGCAAGGGTTGGGGCTCGCCAGCTTCCTGTTGGGCTTTGGTGCTTTCACGTACGAGAAGGTCGAGCCCTTGAGCGCCTATCAGCATTACATGGGCAGCTACTTTCAGGACGACTTCAAGGTGACTTCGAAGCTGACCTTGAACCTGGGTATTCGATGGGAAACCGAGACAGGTACAGGCGAGGCGCACAACCGGTTGACTTACTTCGATCCGGAAGCAGATAGTGGCACTGGGTTCAAAGGGGCACTGATGTTCACCGGGGGCCAGAGTCCCCGAACGATTCGCAAGACGAATTGGCGGAACTTCGGCCCCAGATCGGGCTTTGCCTACAGGTTGACGAACAAGACTGCTGTGCGTGGCGGGTATGGGATCTTCTACTTGCCGATCGGTCTTGAGACGGCGATTGTTACGACCCCGTTTAACTTCAACGTCATTGCTGACGTGTTCAACCCGGACTATTCGCCGAAGACGACATTGAGCAATCCGTTTCCCGGGGGAATCGTCCGGCCGAACTCAAGCAATCGTGTGGACAACGGATCGTTCCGGCTAGGCAATAACGCCAATATCGTTTTGAGGGATCAGCCGAACAGCTATGTGCAGCAGTGGAATTTTGCTGTGGCGCAGCAGGTGGGACGGACGAGTTCGGTGGATGTGACCTACTTCGGCAGCCGCGGTGTGCGGCTGCCAACGAACAGCCTCGAACTGAATCAGATCGACCCGAAGAATCTCGCCAATGGAGGAGCATTCTTGACCGAGCAGGTGCCGAATCCATTCTTCGGCAGAGGGCTGCCAGGACTGTTGTCTCTGCAGAGAGTTCCGCGGATGCAATTGCTCAAGCCATTCCCGCAGTTTGCTTCCCCCACGACGGCGAATGCGTTTGGGGGCAGTTTGATCTACTTCAGGCCTCCGGTGGCGGATAGCATCTACCATGCTGTGACGTTCCGCTACGAGCGAAAGTTTTCGCGCGGGTTTTCGTTGGGGGCGCACTATACGATCTCGAAAGTGCTGGAGACGGGCGGGGGAGGGAATGGGATTGCATTCCTCGACCCGGCCGGCATCCGCGACACTTACAACATCCGCCTGGAGCGTAGCGTGGGATCGTTCGATGTGCCGCAACGGTTGGTTATGACGTTTTCGACGCAATTGCCGTTTGGACGCGGCAAGAAGTATTTCAACAAGAACAAGCTGGCGAATCGGTTCATTGGCAACTGGCAGTTCTTCTCGAACACCACGATGCAATCGGGGCTGCCTGTGAATGTGGGCGGGCCAGACTTGTCGCGGCTGGCGGGAGCGAATCCTTCGCGCGCTTCGGTGGTGCCCGGGATCAATCCAGAGTTTCCGCTGTCGCAGTCGATTGCGAACAGCCGGGATTGGTCGAATGCCTGTGGATGTACGAAGCCCTGGTTTGACCCTGCAGCATTCCGCACCACGCCGGAGTTTCAGATTCCAAACGGGCCGCGATTCCTGCCGAACATTCGCGAGGGATGGCTGCGGTCGACCGATGTGAATCTACAGAAGTCGGTGTTCATTACCGAGAAAATTCGCATGTCGCTACAGTTGCGGGCGTTCAATGTGTTGAACCAGGTTTCGTTCGGCGGACCAAGTGTGGTCACCGTCGGGCAGGCGAACTTTGGCAGCGCAGGGGGAGTTGTGGACAATGCCCGCCGGGCCGAGGTAGGGGCAAAAATCTACTTCTAAGGCGTACCATTGAGGTATGATCCGTTTTCACCATCTGGCCTCATTGGCCGTAGTGTGTTCGATGGGCCTGGCACAAACTGTGCCCGGCTTTGAGAAACTCGCCACGATTGAAGGCATCACCGAATACCGTCTTACCAAGAACGGCCTTCGGGTGTTGCTGATTCCTGACCCTTCCAAGAACAAGTTCACCGTGAACATGACCTACATTGTCGGTTCGCGACATGAGAACTATGGCGAAACGGGCATGGCCCATTTGCTTGAACATATGGTTTTTAAGGGAACACCGAAGCACGGTAATATCCCGAAAGAACTCACAGACCATGGCTGCTTCCCCAATGGCACCACGAGTTGGGATCGTACGAATTACTTTGAAACCTGCAGCGCGACCGACGAAAACCTTCGCTGGGCACTTGACCTCGAAGCGGATCGCATGGTGAATTCTTACGTGGCGCGTAAGGACCTGGACAGCGAAATGACCGTGGTGCGCAATGAGTTTGAGAGCGGCGAGAACAATCCATTCCGCATCACATTTCAGCGCACGCTTGCCACGATGTTCGAATGGCACAACTACGGCAAGACGACAATTGGGGCCCGCAGTGATATCGAGGGGGTCAACATCGAACGGCTGCAGGATTTCTATCGCAAGTATTATCAGCCCGATAACGCGGTGTTGACGATTACAGGCAAGTTCGATGAAGCAAAGACACTGGGATTGGTTTCAGAGTTGTTCAGCCCGATCCCCAAGCCGCAGCGTGTCCTTCAGGCAACCTATACGGAAGAACCGGTGCAGGATGGCGAGCGGACGGCGACAATCCGTCGCGTGGGTGGAGTGCAGGTGTTGATGGCTGGCTATCACATTCCCGCCGCTTCTCATCCCGATCTGGGGGCGTTGAATGTGTTGGATGTGGTGCTGAGCGACGACGCGAGCGGCCGCCTGTACAAGCGTCTGGTCGAAACCAAGAAAGCGACGCAGAATTTCACACAAACCTTTGAGTTGACCGAGCCTGGCGCGGTGTTGCACGGCTTAGTGCTATCGAAGACCGATAACGTTGAGGAGGCTCGCAAGATCCTTCTCGATACGGTGGAAGGCTTTGCCAAGGAACCAGTCACCAAGGCCGAGGTGGAAATTGCCAAGCAGGCCCTGAGAAAGAATTACGAGAACCAGTTCAATAACGCCGAGCGCGTCGGATTAACGATTAGCGATTACATTGGCATGGGTGATTGGCGGTTGTTCTTTGTGGTTCGCGATGCCACTCTCAATGCGACACCTGAGCAGGTGCAGGCTGCGGCGGTGAAGTATCTCAAGGCATCCAATCGTACGATTGGCCAATTCGTCCCCGAAGATAAGCCGGATCGCGCCGAGGTTCCCAAGGCTCCGCTGGTGTCTTCGCTTGTCAAAGACTACAAAGGTGGTGCTGGCGTGGCGACGGGCGAAGCATTTGATTCTTCGGCCGCAAACATCGATCGGCGCACGGTGCGCAAGACCCTGTCGAGTGGTTTGGAGTTGATGATGCTCTCCAAGAAAACGCGCGGCGAAAAAGTGAATGCGCAATTGGTGCTGCGGATCGGGGATGAGAAGTCCCTTTTTGGCAAGAGCGATATTGGCGGCTTGACTGGCGCCATGTTGGATCGCGGCACGACCAAGCGTTCGAAGAAGGAGTTGAAGGATGAGCTCGATCGGTTGAAGGCGAACGTGCGCGTTTTTGGCGGCGCAACGCAGGCGTCGGCGTCGATTGAAGCGACACGCGCGAATCTTCCCGCCGCCATTCTCATCGCCGCGGAAATGCTGAAGGAGCCGTCCTTCCCGCAGAGCGAATTCGAAGAGGTGGTGAAGCAGTCGATCAGCGGCGTGGAGAGCCAGATGAAGGAGCCGCAGTCGGTGGCTCTGGTTGCGCTGTCACGGCATGGCAACCCCTATCCCAAAGGCGACCTTCGCTATGCAGCCACTCCGGCTGAGCGTATTGAAAACTTGAAGGCTGTGAAGTTGGAGGACCTCAAGGCGTTCCATAAACAGTTCTACGGCGCAAGCGCAGCGAAGATGTCTGTTGTCGGGGATTTCGACGAAGCAGCGGTTGCCGCGGCGGTGGAACAGTCGTTTGGTTCCTGGAAGTCCGCAACAGCTTACAAACGCGTGCAGTCGCCCTATCGCGACGTGCCAGCAGTGAATCAGTCTTTCCAAACTCCGGACAAGGCGAATGCTGTCTTCTTTGCGACAGCGCCGATTCAAATCACCGATGAGAGCCCGGACTATCCTGCTCTAGTGCTTGGAAACTACATGCTTGGCGGTGGCTTTTTGAACTCCCGTTTGGCCTCACGCATTCGTGGCAAGGAAGGCTTGAGCTACGGTGTCGGTTCCAGTTTCAACGTTTCACCGAAGACCGACAACGGCGGTTACTTCGGCAACGCGATTCTGAACCCAGCCAACATCACAAAAGTGGAGAAGGCGTTCTTCGAAGAGTTTGAAAAGGCTTTGAAAGAAGGCTTTACCAAGGAGGAAGTCGATGCCGCGAAGAAAGGCTGGTTGCAGCAGCGGCAGGTGATGCGAACCGAAGACGGCATGCTCACAGGCACGCTGACCAACAATGCCGCCTTTGATCGCACAATGGCATATCAACGCGATGTCGAAAGCAAAGTGGATTCGCTGACGGTCGAGAAGGTGAACGAAGTGTTCAAGAAGTACATGGATGCTTCGAAGATCAGCATCTTCAAGGCGGGCGACTTTGAGAAGGCGGGAGTAAAACCGTAAGCAGAAAAGAAAAGGGGCCCCCGGCGTAATGCCGGGGGCCCTTTTTTATTAGGTGTTTAGACGTATTGGAAGTTGCCGTCGGCAGCGACCGAGATGGTGATGGAATCGGGTCGAGTGCCTTCGGCCATCATCGCCAGCAACCGGCGGCTGATGTCGGGCAGCACCGTGTTGGTGAGGATGTTGTCGACGTTGCGAGCGCCCGATTCGACTTCGGTGCAGCGGGCTGCCACGGCGTCGATGACGTCGCCACCTGCGATCAGCTCGATCTTGTGAGTCGCCTTGAGGCGCTTCTGGATCTTGCCGAGTTTCAGCTTGACGATGGTCTTCAACACTTCGTCGCGCACTGGGTAGTAGGGGATCAAGACCATGCGGCCCAGGAAGGCGGGCTTGAAGATCTTGTCGAGCTCGGGCTTCATCGCACCGATGATGCCTTCGGGCGAGGGCATCGTTTCCGGGTCGGCGACCAGCTTCATCAGCGTGTCTGTCGCCGCGTTGGAGGTGAGGATGATGATCGAGTTGCGGAAGATGATTTCGCGGCCTTCGCCGTCTTCCATGCGGCCCTTATCGAAGACCTGGAAGAACAGCTCAAGCACGTCGGGGTGCGCCTTTTCGACTTCGTCGAGGAGTACGACTGAGTAAGGACGGCGGCGAACCGCCTCGGTGAGAACACCACCTTCGCCGTAGCCCACGTATCCGGGAGGCGAACCCTTCAGGGTGGAAACCGTATGCGCTTCCTGGAACTCGCTCATGTTGATGGTGATCATATTGTCCTCACCACCAAAGAGCATGTCGGCGAGGGCCAGCGCGGTTTCGGTCTTACCGACACCCGAGGGGCCTACCAGCATGAAGACGCCAACGGGCTTGACCGGATCGTCCATGCCGGCCTTGGAAGTGCGGATGCGCTCGGCGATCGAGTGCATGGCGTGATCCTGACCGATGACGCGAGCGCAGAGGTGCTTCTCGAGATCAAGCACGGTCTGGATCTCATCCTTGAGCATCTTGCCGATGGGGATGCCGGTCCAGGCAGAGATGACTTCACCGACAACCTGGGCATCGACAGAAACCCGCATCAACGGCGCTTCCCCTTGAAGCTCTTCGAGCTCCTTGGTCTTGGCATTGATCTTGTCGCGCAGTTCGTCCTTGTTGATGCCTTCGGCGTTGGCCATGATTTGATCGCGCATTTCGCGGATCTCTTTCACCAGGCCACCCTCGTTATCCCAACGGGCCTTCAGCACGCCGAGCTTTTCTTCTGCGGCAGCCTTCTTGGTGGCGATCTCGGCGATGCGTTCGGCATGGTCGGCGCCGATTTCGATTTCGCGATTCAGTACGCGTGTCTGAACTTCATAGTCGTCAATCTCGCGCTGCACGGCTTCCACTGCTGGCGGGATGGAAGACTGGCCGAGAGCCAGGCGAGCGCAAGCGGTGTCGAGAACACTGACAGCTTTGTCGGGCAGCTGGCGATCTGGCAGGTAACGGTGCGAGAGTTTTACAGCCGCCGCCAGGCCTTCGTCGAGGATGAGCACGTTGTGGTGCTTCTCGAGCATAGGCAGAATACCGCGCAGCATGAGCTGGCAATTGTACTCGGTCGGCTCTTCTACCTTGACGGTCTGGAAGCGACGGGTGAGTGCGGGGTCTTTCTCGAAGTACTTCTTATATTCGGCCCAAGTGGTTGCGGCAATCGTGCGCAGTTCGCCGCGGGCGAGCGCGGGCTTGAGCAGGTTTGCTGCGTCGTTCTGGCCCGCCTGGCCACCAGCGCCAATCATGGTGTGGGCTTCGTCAATGAACAGGATGATCGGCGTCGGCGACTTTTTGACTTCGTCGATCAGGCCCTTCAAGCGATTTTCAAACTCGCCTTTAACACTGGCCCCGGCCTGGAGCAAGGCGAGGTCGAGTGTGCGGAGCGTGACGTTCTTGAGAGGCGGCGGAACATCGCCGGCGACGATGCGCAAGGCAAGCCCTTCCACAACAGCCGTTTTGCCAACGCCCGCTTCGCCAACCAGGATCGGGTTGTTCTGCCGGCGGCGTGTGAGGATGTCCACCACCTGGCGGATCTCGAAGTCGCGAGCAAGAACGTTATCGATCTTGCCGTTCTTGGCGTTCTCAGTGAGGTTGATCGTGTAGGCGTCGAGGTTGGGAGACTTCGATGCCGGGTTCACGCGCGGAGCGCCATCTGGGCCGGGGGCCGAGGCTCCGGCAGAAGCCTCGCCTTCGCCGAGGTCCTTCATTTCAGACTCTTCGTATGAGGAACCACAAATGGCGGCGAAGTTATCCTTGAGGCTCTTCGGGTCGATCTTCTTGAACTCTTTGGAGACGTCGCCCATGAGCCGCACGAGCTCTTCGTTTTGCGTCAACGCCACAATGCAATAGCCGGTGCGGACGTTGCCCGAGCCGAAGTCGAGCGAGGCGGTTGACCACGCTTCGCTGAGCATCTTGACGAGCGTCGGGGCCAGCACTGGGTTGCGTGCGTTGCCGCTCTTGAGCTTGTCGAGCGAAGCGGTGAGCTGCGCCGAGAGCTTCGATTTGTCGACATCGAACGCCTTCAAGATGGCGGAAAAGTCTCCACCGGAATACTCCATGAGTTTCATAAGGAAGTGTTCGATTTCGACGTCGTAGTGCGTGCGCTGCAGGCAGAAGCCCGCCGCCGCCTGCATGGTATTGCGGGTGGTGTCGTTCAATTTTCCGATCAGGGATTTTAGATTGACGCTCATCAAGTCCTCCGGTGGTTTCAGCCAGGTTGGCTAGTTCAACTGAAAAACGGTGTCTCCGGGATCCGACGTCCTGGGCAAGGCTGTGTTCATCCAGGTGAGCCAGCCAAGCTTGGGAGGTGAATCCGAGTCTATCCCAAGTTGACAACGTGGGACAGAGTTACGGTCGAGGATCAATTGCACTTCAAAGATCAACTCGCCGTTGGTGAAAAATCTGGTTACGGCTTCCAGCGGCTTGTAGGCATTGCCGCCTGGGAGAAAGTCGACATATTGCTCCAGTGTTAAAGGGCCAACGCAGATCTTGGCGCGGGACGCGCGATCCCAGACTGCGTCACCCACTACAACACCAAAGCCAAGTTGTTCGGCCTCGGTAGGTGGGTCAGCGAAGGTGCAGATGTCCTGTTCGGAGAGCGGATGCCAGGACCCGCCAAACTCTTCAACTTGAATCGGAACATCGAAGTAGTCGCTTAGGAACTGCTCGAGGGCGAGAGCCGAGCGGGGTTGTAAGCCAAGCAGGCCTGTATAGAAGATGAGCGAGGTGTCGCTGACAGCTTGCCGGTTCGATAGGCTAGGTGTGCCAATGCCGATGAAGTCTTTGAGATAGTTCGAGAGCCGATCCTGCCGGTCGCGCTCATAGCTGACCCAGAAGCGGTGCTTCTCCCAGGCCTGGTAGAACAACGAGACGATGCGGTGATGAAACAGGTCGAAGAACTCGAGCATCGTGCGGTCGCGGTCGCGAAGCCGCTCGAGCACAAAATCGGAGTAGACCAACGGAAGCACGCCCGAGGCCCCAATGAGGCCCATGAAGTTGACACGCATCATCGGCGGCTGCCATTTGAACTTCTCGTCGTTGTATTGCGGCCACTCAATGCTGTGGATCTGCGAAGGCGGAAACCAGTAAGCCGGATTCACGCCGAATCGAACTACTTCCTGATTGGGATTCTTGGGGAAGTTGCCTGGAGGCTCGAGGCCATGTCCCAGACGAGAAAGCAGGCGCACGGCCTGGAAGAAATGAATGCTGCCCGGCCGGTCACCAAAGATATCTTCGATCCAGTGGCGGCGGACCTCGAGCGGATAGTCGGTTTCGGGAGCAGCTACACCAAAATCTTCTGTCCAGCGCGTGGAGGCCATTGGCGAAGCGGCTCCTTTCTTTGAATCGTGCGCGCGGTGAGCTGCGTAAAGCTGTTCAGCGTGGCGTAGTTGGAAAGGAAGCGCTCAAGCACGGCGGCGAACAGATAGACACCGCCCCCGACATACTGCTCTTCATCAAACTCGATTTCAACATCGAAACCGCGGGCAAACGCGATGCCATCGTCGGAGATCAGACGGGCGAATTTGCGCTTGGATTTCAAGTTGGAAATGCCCGCGATGATCTTCTCGCTGTAGGGCGAGTTGGTGATGTTGTACAGATTCAGGATTTGCTGCAGGGCGGGTTTGCCCTCTTCGACGAGGCTCAGGTAGTTGAGCGAGAGGTGCGAGATCAGGCGCCAATAAATGTTCTTGCCGATGGAAGGCCGCAGGGTGGATGTGGGCTTGCGCAGCGCCACAATGCGCTTGAGCGGTGCGCTCATCTCCAGCTCGAAATCACCGTTTTCACTGCCAAACGGAAGCCGCGAAGGTAAATCACGGTTGGTGCAGAATGTTTTCACTGTGATCGCGTCAACCTTGGGATGGATGGGGCGGAAGGAAAGGTCGACGAGCGACAGGTACATGTCGGTGCCGTCATCGTTGGCCCGGGGAGACTGTCGCCGCGAGGCGATGTAAAACGTCTGCTGCTTTTGAGACAACTGCGCATGCCGGATCGAATAAAACGGTTCGTACTGCAGAGTGGTCTGCTGGTCCACATCGATCGATGTGACTTCGGTAATCGAATGGATCTCGAGCGCGTTCATGCGCCGCACGTCAGGAACTATCGGGTATTCAGCCCGTTTCTGATCGAGCGGGATCGGTTCGCAGGTTTGCGGGAAGAGGTTGATGACCGGCGTGGCCGTGGTGCGGAAGCTCGAAGCATTGATGCCGTTTTCAAGCCGCAGCCGCACATCTTCGGAATCGATACGCGAAACCAGGAAGATCACCTCGAACTCGTTGGTGAAGCCCTGTGCCAGCACCTCGGCCAAGCCTGAGAGTTCGATGAAGAAGAACTTCTCCGGGAAGGCGAAGAGCTCCTGCAGAAGCCGGTAGGCCATGAAGGAGCGGCCCGGATAATCGAGCACGCCTTCGTCCTTTTCGAATCCCATCGGCCGGATCGAGGATACCGGGATCTCAATCGGCGCCTGCCGGGGATCTTTCGGGTTCCGGATCAGGACTCGAACCACCTTGCTGGCGAGCACCTCATAGAGCGAGTGGATGATTGAGGATTCGCCGTTGAGATAGATCTGGAGCTTGTTGAGTTCGACTGCGGCCAGGTTTACATCGACCGGGGCGGAGAATCGAACCGGGATCGCATACTGCGAATCGGGGGCCTTGAGGGCCGGCCGCAGCCGGTCGGGCGTTGCGAACTCGGCGTTCGAGACAGTCACCGGATACAACGTGAGGTCGTAGCAGGTGCGGAATTTGCACGGCACGCCCTGGACTGATTTCGAATAGAGAATGGAGCCGCTCGGGATCAGCAGGCCCTTGTCGAGCTTTCCCTTGGTGGGGTCAAGCTCGAACTCGACAATCGACATCGAAGGGATGGGTTGAATGAAGTGCGGATAGACGATTCCGAGGATGGCTTCGGTGAGCTCAGGAAACTCATCGTCCACTTTCATGTGCACGCGGGCGGCAAGGTAGGCAAAGCCCTCGAGCAGGCGCTCCACGTGCGGGTCTTCGCACTTATCGGCTTCCAGGACCAGGCGAGAGGCGATCTTCGGATAGCGCTCGGCGAAGTTCGCCGCCATCTGGCGGATATAGGTGAGCTCGCGTTCGTAGTAAAGAAGCAGATCGTCTCGCATGGCTACTCAGGAAGTTCCGATCGGACTTTGTAGCTTTGGCTCACTGCGTCGAGCGTGGTGTCGAAGGTGATGTGCTCGGGAGCGGGGTCCATCATCAGTAAGCCCTCGATGCGAAAGTCCAGGCGCTGGATCGCTTTCATCGATTCGTCTCTGATCGGGATCACGCGGACGTCGGAAAGACGCGGTTCGAAGACCTGAATCGTTTTCTCGATGGCGCGAAGAAGACGTTGTTGCTCGGCCATTTCCGACAAACGAACCGAGGAAATGTCAGGGAGACCGTAGACGTAGACGGACTTGTTCAATTCGACGAGAGAAGCGTCGGGAGGGATCGCGATGCTTCGTGAATTGAGCAGCCACTCAAGGTCCCGGCGCACGGCTGCTCGCAGGCGGCGCACGGATTCCGCTCGCGTGAGTGGGGCCTCAGATTGATTTCGAGGGTCGCCATCGACCAGGCGATCCACAACCGAGAGCGTAACCAGGACATCAAGTTGAAATGCCACTTAGCTCATCTCCTCGTTCTAGGATCGCAGCGAGAGTGCGCGAACGGGGTCCAGGCGGCAAATCTGTTGGAAGATCCGGGTTCGCTCGGAGGAGTCGTCAATGGTTTCCTCGTGGTAGAGGTAGAGATCGACGAGGGCCTGCACTACGACGGAGCGATCTTCCCACTCGGGGATACGGAAATCAGTGAGCTTCTGTTTGACATCCTGCAGAAAGGGCTGTGAAATGTCCTTGGCGTTGGCCTGGATGCAGAGTTCGGCTACCTGCAACTGGCGCAGGAACTTGCCGCGCGCCGAGGGTTGTGATTCGATCTCGTTGCGCATAATCTCAAGGGCTCTGCTCTTGTCGCCTCGCCGGAGTGCTTCCACGGCGACGCGGAAAGGATCAGCCAGACGTTTGCGCCAGGGCAGGGCACTGGGCTTCGGGGGAGGGTTAGAGATGGCGATGTTGGGGTCGACTTCTTCGCCTTCGGGTACTGAGGCGGGGTCGTCTGCAAGCTCGTCCAGCCAGGCCAGCGTTTGCGGGTTGCAGGCCGGGGTGTCATCCATAAGAATGGCGTTGCGGATCTCTGGAACGTCGCGGAGCAAGGTACGGATTTCGCTGCGGATGGCGGTGGCCACGTTATTGTAATCGTCGCCAAGGCCAATGCAGGCTTCGGCGGACATGCGTTGCAGATCGAGCCAGGCGCGGCTGGCCGGCAGCGCCATACTGGCCTCAGTTAGGTCCAATAGCTCCTTCCATTTCTGATCGAGCGCATACACGCGCAACTGCCGGCGGATCTCTGTCGGTGGGGCCTCAAGCATACGGAGGTCTCCTTTGGCGGCGGCATTGCGCAATTCGCCAAAGCGCAGACCGCGCAGCATCAGGTAGGGCCCGGGGTTGGTTGGGTCCAGCTGGCGGAGTTGGGCGGCTGTGTTGACCAACGACTCGATGATTGGCTTACGGGTTGGGGTTTCGGTGCCCGTGAACGCGGAAATGTTGAAACCTGGCCCGGCGGGTGCGGCGGCTCCTTCAGCGGGTGCCTCGCCCTCGGCAGTTTCCGCGGTCGCGACTTCTTCAATCGGGTCTGGTTCGATCTCGCGCTTGCGGTCGAGCAGGCTCTTGTTAACCTGCTTGATTTCTTCAATGGCCTGGATGAACTTGGTGAAGCTTGGAGAGTAATCGCCGAACTTGTCATCACAGGCGGCCGTGAGCGACTTTGTGTCCGCAATGATCTTGTTCAGTGTGGCATCAAGGTTGACGTAGAACGTCTTGGGAGTCTGCGTGAAGCTCTCGTCGAAAACTTCCGGCGGAAGCTTGCCGTCTTCGAGCTTGGCTTTGCGAGCCTCTTTGGCGGAGTCGGTGGTGACTTGATCCTCGTAGCCGACTTCGCGCGATTCCTTGTACTTCAGAAAGCTGTAGCCGTCTTTGCAAAGAGAGAGATTTCGGACCAGTTGAATCAACTGGCCATTGAGCCATTCGAGAGGTGTCGCGCGGAATTCGGCGTCGCCATCTTCCAGTTCTGGATAGAGGTGGTCCCAGAAGCCCTCAACCAGACCTTGCATTAGGGCAATGCCTTCGGTCAGGCCCGTAAAACCGCGTTGCCTGATCGCAGCTTCTGTGAGCCAGGCGGCGAGTTGAAGGTCCTTGGATCGAGTGGCGATGGCCTCTTCGCAGAGCTTTGTGGTGAGAGGCCAGTCGGCGACCTTTCGCTCACGCTTCCAGTCACCCTGATCGAGGTCTTCCTCCTCGCGTCGGGCCTCCTTGATTTTGTCGTAGAGGGGATCATAGCGCAGGTCCGCGCCGCCGGGATTGTCTCCCGGCACAGGCTGGAGAATATCGTCGCGAAAGGGCATTTATTAGGAGTTTAAGCTGATCGAGGCAGAGTCGTCGGAGTTGCTGGTGGCTTCGACATTGTCGAACTCAAGCGTGCGAACTTCGAGCATGGGTACTTCTTCGCCATCCACGAGAAGAATCTTTTGTCCAAGCGGGTAGCTTGAACCTTCATCCTCCACCCAGAGGGTTTGGCGACCGAGCCAGACGGATTCGTCGGCGTAAGTGAAAGAAAAAGGATAAATCGCGGGCAGCAACACTTCGCCGAGTTCCTGGCCTTTGAACTTTGGGCCTGTGCGAATGAAAGCAGGCAACCACAAGGTATCGCGCAGGCGCGTTGGCGGTTCGATGCGAATTGAGGCAATGTGCTCGAACTGAACCCACATGTATGAGCCTGCCCCGAAAACTTCCAGCCGGGCGCCCAAGTCGTTGTCGGCGTCTCGGATCTCCGAGAATGGCTTGCCGTTCAACTTGCCACTGATTTTCGAATTGGAAGCGGTCTTCGGGAAGCTTTGTTTTTTGTACATGTCATGCCGTTCCCGTTCGGCATGGATGGCGGAGAAATACAGAATGGCGCCAAGCTTGGCTTGTTCATTGGCTCCCGCGAGAAGATTGAGGTGCTTCTCGGCGCGATCCAGTTCGCCAGCGATGCATAGGGCTTCAAACATCGATGTGCGGGCTGACACATCCGTCGGGTGGTTACGCAAATGTCCGGCAAGCGCTTCAAGCGCTTGCCGGACGTGCCCTGCTTCAATGAGTTGGGAGGCAGGATGAGCCATACTACAGAGGCTTGTTTTCCTTGACGGAATACTTCATTGCCTTGAAACCGTCGAGGCTCTTCTTGTCGGCTTTTTCCGGGGCGTACGCGAATTCCATCTCTTCGTAGGCGATAGAGATCGATTCCACCGGGTTTTCACCGCCGCCTGAGACCTGCAACGAAGAGACGTAAACGCCCTTCAGAACAATCTTGAAGTACTCCTGGTTGGTGGTGCCGATCTGCTTCATAAAGCCGAGTGTGGCTTCATCGAAGGCCTTGCAAACCAGGCAGTGCTTCAGCAGTTCGTGCGAGGTTGGGTCGACGCTCTTCATGATGTTGAGTTCAGAGAAGTCCGGACGTCCAGCGCGGCTTTCGCCCGAGGCCTTCGCGGAAGCGGCAGAGTTAGTCGCACCCCAGCTAAAGCTCATGATTTCAATAGCGCCCTTCTTTACCGTGGATGTTCCTTCCACGCCTTTAATCATCAAGTAACAGTTTGTCATTTTGTGAGTGTTGCTCCTTCTATCTAGGTAAGCGTTTCGGGTTTCGCTTTTGGGTCACGAAACCCGAAGAATTATTTTGCGGCTGCTGGCAGTTCGGCCACGAGTCGCAAAGACACCGTCAACTCGTCGAGCTGGAAGTGCGGGCGCAGGAAGGCCACGGCGCGATAGGCACCAGGCTTGCCAGGAACGTCCATCACTTCGATTTTTGCTTCGCGCAGCGGACACTTGGCCTTGACCGCAGGGCTCGCGTTGTCGTCAGGGGTGACGTACTGCGTGATCCAGCGGTTCAGGAAGATCTCCGCGTCGCTCTTGGACATAAAGCTGCCGATCTTGTCGCGCATCATCGACTTCAGGTAGTGAGCATAACGGCTCACGGCCATGATGTAGGGCAACTGCGTGGACAGACGAGCATTGGCATTCGCCTTGTCGTCATCATAAAGCTTGGCCTTTTGTCCGCTCTGCACGCTGAAGAAGGCGGCATAATCGGTACCCTTGCAGTGGCAAAGCGGAATGAATCCGAGATCGGCCAGTTCCTTCTCGCGGCGGTCGGTGATTGGGGTTTCTGTCGGACACTTCATGACGGTGTCGCCGGAATCGGTCTGGAAGTTGTGAACCGGCAAGCCTTCCACCAGGCCACCGCCTTCGACGCCTCGGATGGATACGCACATGCCGTACTTAACGAAGCTGTCGGCAAGACGAGTGCCCATCGAATAGGCGGCGTTAGTCCAGGTGTACTTCGAGTGATCCGATCCATCGACGCCTTCTTCGTAGTTGAAGTCGTCGATCGGCGCTGTGTCGCGGCCATACGGCAGGCGGCCGAGGGTACGCGGCATGCATAGGCCAATGTAACGGGAATCCTCGCTCTGGCGGAAGCCTTTCCATTTGGCGTACTCGGTGCTGTCAAACACCTTGGCCAGATCACGTGGAGCATCGATCTGAGTCCAGCTTTCGAGATTCACCAGGCTCGGTGCGGCCGCCGCAAAGAACGGAGCATGCGCCGCCGCGGCAACCTGCGAGATCTTCTCAAGCAATTCGACATCTTCAGGATGCTTGCCGAATTCGAAGTCGCCGATCAGCGCGCCATAGGGAGCGCCGCCGAAGACACCGTATTCTTCTTCGTAGATCTTCTTGAACAATGCGCTCTGATCGAACTCAGGGGCGCGTTGCATGTCGCGAAGCAGATCCTTTTTGGTGGCGTTCATGACGCGGATCTTGAGATTCGCGCTCGTGTTGGAGTTGAACACCATGTGGCGCAGACCACGCCAGGAGCCCTCGAGCTTCTGGAAGTCAGCGTGGTGGAGGATCTCGTTCAACTGGATGCTGAGCAGGTGATCGATCTGCTGAATGCGCTGATTGATCATCGTCTCGACGTCGCGAGCCACGTTCATGTGGCCTTCGAGAAACTGTCCGACGAATTCCTTCACCAGGTTTTTGCCGCGTTCGCGAGCCGGAGTATCGGTTCCGAAACGGCCTTGCTCGACAATGCTATCGAGCAGGTTAAGTTCTTCGGCTTGTGCCGCCGCGGCTTGAGCTGCTGCTTGCTTTTCGGCCATGACTTGTTACTCCTTATTACCCAATTCAGACTTGATCTTGTTGAGGGCTTCTGTGTCAGTGACTGCGTTGAGCAGCGACTCTTCGAGCTTGTCGTTGCCTTGCAGCGAGCCGCGCAGGTCGGACAGACGTGTGCGCAAATCGAGGAGCTCCTTGAGCGGGGGCACCTGCTTGGCGATGTTGCCAGGCTCGAAGTCTTCCATGCTCTTGAAGCTCAAGTCCACGCGGAGCTGACCAGCGTTGGGGTCTTCGCTCAGCTTGTTCTCGACCGTCAGGAACAAGTGCGGCTTCATCGCCTCGAGCACCTTGTCGAAGTTGTCGGGATCAATCTCAACAAACTTACGTTCTTTGAGCTTCGGCAACGGTTCGGTGGGATGACCGGTGAAGTCTCCCAGCACGCCCATTACAAAGGGGAGCTCTTTCAGTTCTATGGCGTCGCCTACCTGCACATCGTAGGTAATCTGTACGCGCGGCGGCCGCACTTTATCTAATTTATGCTGGGTACTGTCACGTCCCATGGGTTATCCTCCTTAAAGATTGATCCTAATTCTGGCTGCTTTTCAAAAACAGCTGACTCGGTTACTGTAATAAAAAACTGAAGCCCTGTGAATGGGGTGAGGTGATCATATCGCGATCTAAGGAAAAATTTTGGGATTTGGCAGTGTATGGATAAGGTGAACACTCGATGAAACAACTCCAACCGGTGATTTGGTCGAAGGGCACATTTCTGCAACCGCAACACTTGCAGGCGCAGGATCGTTACCTTGAGAGCCTTTTGCACTTCCGCCAAGAGGCCTTGCGATTTGCCCCCTATGGCTTTCGCCGGCTTGTTTTCAGCAAACAGGCACTGGCCGCTGGTCAGTTGTCGATCGAGCAGGCCACTGGCCTGCTGGCCGATGGTTTGGCTTTCGACATACCTGGCAGCGATATGGCGCCGGAGGCCAAGCCGCTTGCGACGTGGTTTGAACCCGTGCAGGGCGTGGCTCCGGAATCCCTGGATTTGTATCTTTCCCTCCCTACGTATCGCCATGGCGGTGCGAACGTGGGGCGTCCTCAACTGCAGAAGGATGGTCGCTACCTCGTCGAAACGATGCTGCTGAATGACGAAAACAGCGGACTCGCGCAGAAGCCCGTTCAAGTCGCGCGCAAGAATTTTCGGATCCTCACCGAGTTTGAACTCGGCGAGGGCATGACGAGCATTAAGCTCGCGCGCGTTCGCAAAGATGAAGCCGGGCAGTTTCAGCTGGATCAGTCCTTCGTTCCCCCTCTCTTAGATATAGCGTCAAACGAACACATAATGGGTCTCGCAAGACGCACAGTTGAGCTTTTAGCTGCAAAAAGTTCGAATCTGGCCGGGATGAGGAGGCAAAAGAACCTCAGTTTGGCCGATTTCACCTCTGGAGACATCGCCAACTTCTGGTTGTTGTACACAATTAACTCGAGCTTGCCGGTGATTCGGCATGCATTTGAGTCGCGTCATGGCCATCCGGAAGACTTTTATGCCGAGCTCACTGCCCTGGCCGGAGCGCTGACTACGTTCTCGAACGATATTGAACCTGCTGACTTGCCCGTTTATCAGCACGACGATCTCGGTCCCTGCTATCGCGACCTGTGCGAGAAGATTTACAAGCTGCTCGAATCCACGGTCCCAACCAACTTCGTGTCCATTCCTCTGAAGCTGATGCAGCAGAGTATCCTCGCTGCCTCTCTCGACGACGAGAAGCTGTTGCGGAACACACGGTATTATTTGGCCGTGAGTGGGGATATCGGGGAAGGCGAACTGATCCAGCGCACGCCGCTTCTTGGCAAGCTCTGCTCGGCAACACATATCGAACATTTGGTGCGCAACGCCTTGCCGGGGGTTCCGCTGACGCACTTGCCGATTCCTCCCAATTCCATTCCCGTGAAGTTGAACTTTCAGTATTTCGCCCTGAATCAGACGGGCGGAGCTTGGGAAGCGATTACGCGTAGCCGCAACATTGCCTTTTATGCGCCTGGGGAATTGGCCATTACCAAAGCCGAAGTCATCGTTGTGTTTCCTGGCTGATGCTCTGGTTGCTTCTGATCTGCGCCCTCCAATCGGCTGCAGCCGACCGCATGCTGCTTTCTGAGCAGACTCGTGAGGGTGTGGAAAAAGTTCTGGCAGAGGCGGTGGCCAAAGGAGAGCGACGCATTGAAATCGTAATACTCCCGGCTGGCGAAGCGCGCCGCACGCCTTTCGGTGAATTCGCGTTCGGTTACGGAGGCCAGGGGCACGGGGATGTGTCGCTGCCAAACCCGGCTTTCTTTCAGCACCTCGATTGGGTTCTCAAACGCGTGCAGTCGCGGCGGCTGGAGGCTGTGGTGTTGCCGGTAGATCGAGGCTCAAATCTCGTAGGCAGGAATGACAGGGAGAAGTGGTTTGAATGGGGAAGGTATCTGGGGCGCCGGTATATGAAGGCGAAGGGGTTGGTGTGGTTGAAGCAGGACGATGCCGGACCCCTGCTTGCAGTCGAAGAGGGGATCCGGCAATTCGATACGATTCATCGTTTTGAGTCAGGCCGCTAGCGGCAGCCTTTCCTGGCATTCCCGAATCGTTTTCATGTCGAAAAACTTGTTGCGCCGCCGCCAAGCGAAGTTCTTCTGCAACTTGGCGTGGCGCAGATGAAAGGCCAGCTCGCGACGAACTGCCTCGATCTTCTGAGGAGCTTCCAGGCTTGAGTTCATCTGACGCAATTGCTTTTCGAGCGATTGAGCACGCGAGCGATGGCTGCGATGGTGCCACAAGCCAACTACGATTTCGTTCGCCAGCGAGACTTCTTCTGGATTCCCAGGCCCAAGCCGCGCATGGATTTTGCGGTACAGGTGATTGAATCTGGCAATCTGCAAGTCGCTCACTGGCGTTTTGCTAGGCGGCAGGTAGGTACTCATGAAGGGTCTCCTCGATCGAAAAGCTCTCGCCCTCGCGCAGGCGCCGCAACAGTTTTCGCAACGTGGCCAGCTGCTTTTTCTGCTGGTCGACTTCTTGTTGAAAGCGGCGGATTGAATCAATCGTGATTGGCAATTGCGGCGAGCCGGCCGCCAAAGCGTGCTTGCGGTCGTACAGCTTGGCGCGCACCTTTTCATAACGCTTGCGCAACCACGATGCGGTCACCAAGCGGTCGAAAATCTCCATTTCCGCCTCGTTCGACGGCCGGAATTCGGCCTGTAATTGGGCGCTCAGCGCGATCAGCTCTTCGCGGTTTTCCATGGGGTAGAGAATCGATTCGTTGATGATGTGTTGTTCCATGGGTGGGCTCCTTTATTGGTTGGTTGAGGGGGAATAAGTTTGCACCGCCAGCGCGGCAGAATATTCGCGATTGATCCGTTTGAGTTCGTGAAGCCGTTCGAGAATGTTCTTGACGTTCTTCTTGAATTCGGCTTTTTTCTGGGCTGGTAATTCATCGATTTTGCGCTGCGGTAGGGAGCGGGCGTAATCGATCAGGTATTCGCATCGGCGCTGGTTGTACAAGGATTGGACCAGCTTCTTCGCGATTGCCTGCGTGATCGGATTGGAGGGTTCAAAGCGGCGTTGAACTTCCTCTTCGATCACTTCGAGTTCTGTGTTGATCGGCATCGTTCTGGGTCCTGAAATGAAATCGGGTGGAGGGCCCGGTGTGTTTTACCAGACCTTCCACCCGCTTGAGAGTATGCACAAAAGGCAGTGCCAATAAACTGCAATTACTTCAAAATGTGTTGACAATAAACGAAATATATTTTCAAAAAATATGTGAACGGCTTTTGGCAGCCTTGGAAGTTGCCCAGATGTGAGAGTTGCTACTTCTTAGGAACCAGCTTCAGCAGTTTGCCCTGCTTGCTATCGATCAGAAGATAGAGTGCGCCCTCGGGCCCCTGCACCACATCGCGGATGCGCTCTTTCAGCTCAGTCAGCAGGCGCTCCTCGCCAGTTACTTTCTCACCCTCGATGGAAAGCCGAGTCAGTTGCTTGCTACCCATACCGCCGATGAACAGGCTCTCCTTCCAGGCAGGAAACAGAGCACCTGTATAGAAGGTCATGCCGCCCGGTGCGATCACCGGGTCCCAGTAGTAGACAGGCTGCTCAAGGCCCGGCTTGGAAGTGACGCCGCCGCCGATGGCGCCGCCGACATATTCAATGCCATAAGTAATCGTAGGCCAACCGTAGTCGCGACCCTTGCGAGGCACGTTCAATTCGTCTCCTCCGCGTGGCCCATGTTCAATCGTCCAAAGGTCACCTGTGTCGGGGTGCAATGTCGCCCCCTGGATGTTGCGGTGACCGAATGACCAGATCTCGGGCCGTGCATCCTGCCTGCCGAGGAACGGATTGTCTTGCGGGATCTTGCCATCGGGAAGGATGCGGACCACCTTGCCAAGCAGCCCATCGAGCCGCTGCGCCTGCATCCGGCCCTCCATCGTCGAGCGCTCTCCTGTTGTGATGAAGAGCGCCCCAGACCGGTCAAATACCAAACGGCTGCCGTAGTGCAGCGTTGAATTGAGCGCAGGCGTCTGATGAAAGATCACTTCTACCTGCTCGACCTTTGGCTTGTCTCCAAGCACTAACTTGCCCCGAGCGGCGGCAGTGTTATTGATGCCACCTTTCTGTGGCTCGGCGTAGCTCCAATAAATCAGTTGATTGGTCGTGTAAGCCGGGTCGATCGCAATTCCCAGCAGCCCGCCCTGATCGCGGGCATCGACCGCGGGCAAGCCTGCGACTGGCGCGCTCAGTTTGCCATCCTTGCCGAGCACGCGAAGCAATCCCGGTTTCTCGGTAATCAGAATCTCTCCGCCTGGCAGAAAGGCCATCCCCCACGGAGATTCGAGGCCTTCGGTGACGGTTACCGTATCGAAGGCAACATTCAACTTCTGTTCGTCGATGCGGGTCTGCCCCTCAAATGCAGGCTTGTAGCTGTCCGCATTCGGCGCCTCTTTCTCCACTCCTCGTGTCACTACAGGAGCCTTTGAAGCACACCCTGCCAGCACAATTATGCAGGCGAGCGAAGAAAAAGAGAATAGTGAATTCGGTCTGAAGGCGCTCATGCAGTCACCATTCTCAATGCACACAATCATTTCGGCAAGCTCCAAGTGCGTCCTTTCCTTGCAGTGATGCGGAACGTCTGATACCCTTGTAAGTTCCGGTTAGGCCAACGTCGGAGTCTCGCCCGCAGCCTTTCCACGTTCGAAATCGCTTAAAAATTTACATGGAACAGATGCTCCACAGCGCAGGAGCCCTGCTAATCCAGGCCCTGCCAACATTTTTCGTCGTCGTACTGCTGCATTGGTACTTAAAGTCGACCCTCTTCCAGCCCCTTGAAAAGGTGCTGGAAGAACGGCATGCGGAAACGCAAGGTGCCCGCGAAAAAGCTGCCGCCGCTCTGGCCGCTGCTGAAACAAAAGTTGCCGAATATGATCTAAAGCTTCGCGCTGCCCGCACCGAGATCTATCAGGAACAGGAAACCTGGCGCAAGCAACTTCTCGACGAGCAGACCGCTGCCGTTACTAAGGCCCGCGAAGAAAGCCACGCCCAAATCGTCGCCGCAAAGGCCGATATCTCTGCCCAGGTCGATCAGGCTCGGGCCACCCTTACCCGCGAAGCAGAAGCGCTGGCCGATCAGGTTGTTGCCGGCATCATGAAGGGAAGCAGGAATTAACATGCTCCGCCTTGCCGCACTCTATCCGTTGTTTGCACTCCTCGCCCGCGCCGCTGCAGAAGCTGAAGGGCATGGTGCCGAACCCAGCATCACCTTTAAGTGGATCAACTTTGCGATCCTCGCCGTCGGCCTGATCTATCTGATTGCCAAGTTCGCGCTGCCTGCGCTGAAGGCCCGCGCCTCTGCTATCGGTGAAGACCTCGCCTCCTCCAAAGCGACCGTGCAACAAGCCGAAGCTCAAGTGGCCCAGCTCACCAGCAAGCTCTCCAATTTTGATTCTGAGATCAAGAGCATTCGCGAACGCGCCTTGGCCGAACGCGAAGCTGAAGGTAAGCGAATCGCTGAACAAACCCAGTTGATGCTCGCCAAGGTGGCTGCTCATCGCGAAACCGAAATTGGCAACCTGACGCAAGTCGCCCAGTCCCAGCTGCGGTCGTTCACCGTGGAGAAGGCTCTCGAGATTGCTCACGCGAGGCTTGCCACCCAAACCGATCCCGCCACGCAAGGCGCACTCGTCGCGGCCTTCGTCAGCGACCTCAAGCAACAGGAGGCCCGCTAGTCCATGTCTGAAGCCCTTGCTGCTCGCTACGCAACTGCATTCGTCGAAATTCTTTTCGCACCCAACGCTCCTCTCTCTCCCGAGCAGGCCCTTGGGGAACTCCGCGCTTTCGATGAGATGGTTGCCTCTGCGCCTGACCTCAAGCACATCCTGAACTCTCCGGCTGTCTCGCGTCCCCGCAAGCGCGGTGTGATCGCCAAGATCGCCGAGCAGACTGGCCTCAGCGCCACTGTGCGTAACTTTCTCTATGTCGTGATTGATCGCGGCCGCCCGAGCCTGCTACCGGTGCTGCGCCAAAAGGTGGAAGAATTCGTCGACGCGCGCCGTGGCATCGCCCGCGCTTCTGTCGCAACGGCTTCCTCCCTCAACGACGAACAAAAATCAGCCATCTCGGCCCAGCTCTCACGAGTCTCCGGCAAGAAGGTGGTGTGTGAATTTCATTGGGATCCAGCCTTGCTTGGCGGCGTTGTCGCCCGCATCGGCTCGACTGTTTACGATGGCTCCGTCCGCGGAAAACTCACCGCGTTGAAGAGTCGGCTTACGGCATAATCTTTTAGGAAACGAAACGAACTATGGCTCAAATCCGGGCAGACGAAATTTCGCGCGTACTGCGTCAGGAAATCGAAAATTACGACCAGGCTGTCAATGTAGAAGAGACAGGCTCGGTTATCAGCGTTGGCGACGGTATCGCCCGCATCTATGGTCTTGAAAAGGTCATGGCTGGCGAACTCGTTGAGTTCCCCGGCGCCGGTGTCTCTGGCCTCGCGCTGAACCTTGAAGAAGATCAGGTCGGCGTCGTGTTGCTCGGCGAATTCCAGGGCATCAAAGAAGGCGACGAAGTGCGCCGCACGGGTCGCATTATGTCGATCCCCGTCGGCAAGGCCATGATCGGCCGCGTCGTTAACGCTCTCGGCCAACCGATCGACGGCAAGGGCCCGATCGCCACCGATTCGTTCAATGCCATTGAGCGCCTCGCTCCTGGCGTTGTCGATCGTCAGCCCGTGAAGCAGCCGATGCAGACCGGCATCAAGAGCATTGACGCCATGATTCCGATTGGCCGCGGCCAGCGCGAACTGATCATCGGCGACCGCCAGACCGGTAAGACTGCGATCGCCCTTGACGCCATCATCAACCAAAAGGGTGGCGACATGATCTGCGTATACGTCGCCATTGGTCAGAAGCGCTCCACTGTCGCTCAGGTCGTCAAGACGCTCGAGCAGCAGGGTGCAATGGAATACTCGATTGTTGTTGCCGCGACGGCCTCCGATCCCGCTCCGATGCAATACCTCGCGCCGTTCACCGGCTGCGCCATCGGCGAATACTTCCGCGACAATTCCGGCCACGCACTTTGCATCTACGACGACTTGTCCAAGCACGCCGCAGCTTACCGCGAAATCTCGCTGCTGCTCCGTCGTCCTCCGGGTCGCGAAGCTTACCCCGGTGACGTGTTCTACCTTCACTCCCGCTTGCTGGAGCGCGCTGCAAAGCTCTCCGCCAAGCTCGGTGGCGGCTCGCTGACTTCGCTGCCGTTCATCGAAACCCAGGCCGGCGACGTCTCGGCCTACATTCCGACCAACGTGATCTCAATCACCGACGGTCAGATCTTCCTTGAATCCGACTTGTTCAACTCGAACATCCGTCCCGCCGTTAACGTCGGCATCTCGGTGTCGCGTGTCGGTGGCAGCGCTCAGATCAAGGCCATGCGTCAGGTATCGGGTTCGCTTCGTCTTGAGCTCGCTCAGTACCGCGCTCTCGCGGCCTTCGCGCAGTTCGGTTCTGACCTCGACAAAGCTTCTCAGCAACAGCTCACCCGCGGCAGCCGCCTTGTGGAAGTGCTGAAGCAGGCTCAGTATCAACCGCTCCCGGTTGAAAAGCAGGTGCTCATCGTTTACGCCGGCACCAGCGGCGTGCTCGACGATCTGCCGCTCGACAAGGTGCGCCAGTTCGAATCTGAGCTCTATCGCTTCGTCGATAACGCGCACGCGGGAATCCTCGCTGAAATCCGCGAAAAGAAGGAATTGAGCGACGACCTCAAGAAGACCATCAACGCGGCGCTCAAGGAATTCAAAGACCGCTTCGTTGCCGAAAACGCCAAGAAATAGTCAACGGCCATGCCTAGCCTCATCGATTTACGCCGCCGAATCCGGTCGGTCAAAAACACGCAGCAAATCACCAAGGCCATGAAAATGGTGGCCGCGGCCAAGCTGCGCCGCGCTCAAGAGCGTGTGATGGCTGCGCGCCCGTATTCGGAAATCTATTCGCAAATGCTGGCTGACGTTGCCGGTGCTGCTGCCACAGCTGGCGCCGACGTGAGCCATCCCTTGCTTGCGGTTCGTGAAGAGAAGCGCATCCTGCTGATCCTGGTCACCAGTGACCGTGGTCTAGCCGGAGCTTTCAACTCGAACCTCACCAAGGCTGCCCAGGTATTCCTGGCCGAAAACAATGGCGCGGACTTCCAGATTGAAGCCATCGGCCGCAAGGGCCGTGACTTCTTCTTCCGTCGCGAAATGAAGCTTTCCGGCGAACATCTCGGTGTTGTCGACAAGGCCCGCTTTGCCGACGCAGCCGCTATCGCCCGCAAGATTACCGCCATGTACGAGAACGATGAGATCGACGCCGTCTACCTCATCTACAACGAGTTCAAGAGCGTGATCGCGCAAAAGCTGATGCAGGTCAAACTGCTCCCCGTCGCCGTTGCCGGCAGCGAAGAGCCTAAGGATTACATCTACGAGCAGGCGCCTGCGCAATTGCTCGGCACCCTGCTCCCCAAGTACGTCGAGACCGGTATCTACCGGGCCATGCTCGAAAGCGCTGCCAGCGAACACGCCGCGCGCATGACAGCCATGGACGCCGCCAGCACTAACGCGGCCGACGTGATCGAAGGGCTGACGCTGCATCTCAATCGCGTCCGCCAGGCCAGCATCACCAAAGAAATCATCGAAATCGTCAGCGGCGCTGCCGCTTTGGGTTAATACGGAGTCATTCAAACTATGTCCACTACCGCCGCTACAGTCGTAGGGAAAATCATTCAGGTCGCCGGCCCCGCCGTCGACGTGCAGTTCCCTGAAGCGCAGATCCCCGTCATCTACACCGCCGTCCGCATCACTTCGGAAGGCTTCAATACCCCCGCCCCGATCGACATCATCGCCGAAGTTGCCCAGCACATCGGCGAAGGCCGCGTGCGCTGCATCGCGCTGCAGCCAACTGAAGGTCTCGTGCGCGGCATGAACGCCGAGTCGCTCGGCGTGCCGGTCACCGTGCCGGTGGGTCGCGAAGTCCTCGGCCGGGTGCTCAACGTCATCGGCCAGCCGGTAGACGAAATGGGTCCTGTGAAGGCGAACAAGTTCAGCTCGATCCACCGTGAAGCTCCAGCTTTCGACGAACAGTCCACTGAATTGCAGATGTTCGAAACCGGCATCAAGGTCATCGACTTGATCGAGCCCTACCTTCGCGGTGGCAAGATCGGCTTGTTCGGTGGCGCTGGCGTCGGCAAGACCGTCATCATCATGGAACTCATCAACAACCTCGCCATGAAGCACGGTGGCTTCTCGGTGTTCGCCGGCGTCGGCGAGCGTACCCGCGAAGGCAACGACCTCTGGCTCGAGTTCCAGGAATCGGGCGTTATCGACCCGAATGACTTCTCGAAGTCCAAAGCCGCTTTGATCTACGGCCAGATGACCGAGCCCCCAGGCGCCCGCCTCCGCGTCGCGCTCACCGGCCTCACCGTCGCCGAATACTTCCGCGACGAAGAGAACGCCGACGTGCTGCTCTTCATCGACAACGTCTTCCGCTTCACTCAGGCCGGCTCTGAAGTATCCGCGCTGCTCGGCCGTATGCCCAGCGCCGTCGGTTACCAGCCCAACCTCGCCAGCGAAATGGGTACCCTGCAGGAGCGCATCACCTCCACCAGCAAGGGTTCGATCACGTCTGTGCAGGCCATCTACGTGCCCGCCGACGACTACACCGACCCGGCGCCCGCCACGGCGTTCACCCACTTGGACGCTACAACCAATCTCTCGCGCGACATCGCTTCGCTCGGCATCTATCCGGCCGTCGATCCGCTTGCTTCCACTTCCCGTATTCTCGATCCGCTCGTCGTCGGTGAGTTGCACTACTCCACCGCTCAGCGCGTCAAGCAGATCCTGCAGCGCTACAAGGACCTTCAGGACATCATCGCCATTCTCGGTATCGACGAATTGAGCGAAGACGACAAGCTGACCGTGTCGCGTGCTCGTAAGATTCAGCGCTTCCTCTCGCAGCCCTTCTTCGTCGGTGAACAGTTCACCGGTCTCAAGGGAAAGTACGTGAAGCTCGAAGACACCATCAAGGGCTTCAACGAAATCTGCGACGGCAAGCACGACGCTCTTCCCGAACAGGCCTTCTTCATGGTCGGCACGATCGAAGAAGCCATCGAAAAGGCTGAAAAGCTGAAGAAGGGTTAACGACACCGTGTCCACGTTCCTTCTCGAAGTCGCCACGCCAGAAAAGCTCGTGGTTCGCAACGATGCCTCCGAAGCCCAGATTCCGGGCACCGAGGGCATGCTCGGTATCATGCCGGGCCACGCTCCTCTGATCAGCGAAATCGACTCGGGCGAACTCACCTACACCATGGAAGGCAAGCGTCATACGCTGGCCATCGCCAAGGGTTGGGTTGAGATCTCGTCGAGCAAGGTTCGCGTGCTGGTCGATTCCTGCGAAGCTCCGGATGAGATCGATGTGAAGCGCGCTGAAGAGTCTCTCAAGCGTGCCAACGAACGGCTGCTTTCTCCGAAGCAGGACCTCGATCTGGCCCGCGCTCTGAACGCCGCCAAACGTGCTCAGGCGAGGCTCGCCGTTGCTCGCAACAAGTAACATTCTCTTGGCGGCAACCTTGCTTGCCGCCGAACCAAACTACGAAGCCAGGGTCGATGCCATCCGCAAGACTCCTGGCTTCGTCGCATTATGGGACTTCGTGAAACGATCTGGCGATCGCTTTGTTGCCCACCAGCATCCACGCGACAAGGCTGACCTGGCCCTCGACCCAGTCAACTACGTTCTCGACTATTGGAACGAAGGCCGTGCCGCCACGATGGCCGACTTTCCGCAACACAAGCAGGGGCCTTTCGGCAATGCGGTTGAATTTCGCGCAGAAACGGACCTCAATTTTCGCCCGGTTCTGCTCGTGCCAAGGCAGCGATTTCACAATTCTCGCATTGACGTCAAAGGGGCAGGGAAGTCCGTCACTCTGCTGGCCTGGGTACGGCGCACCAGTGGTAACCACGCCATTGCCGGCATCTGGCACGAGGGAACAGACCTGCATGCCAACTCAAAGCAGGCAACACGTGTGGAACGTGGCATGCGCCAATATGCTCTCTTTGCGGGCCTCGCAGCAAACAACGGCGCTTCTGCTGCTCACGTCTCCGAAAACGGCAGCAGTTCTTTCGGCGACAAGTACGCCCGCAACATTTCTGTCACTCCAGAAAAGCTCGCCGAAGCATGGGCCATGGTGGGTCTTCGTTTCGACAACAAAGCCAACACGGTGAGTTCCTCGATCGACGGCATTGAAACTGAGTATTGGATCGACAATCCCAACACGCACCCTTTCTTCAAGTGGCCCGCCAAGGGATGGCGTGAAGGCTCTTACACCCCGCCGGAATCGAAGCCGTTGCGCCGTGAAAAGACCTCGGCCGACGAGCTATTCACTGATCGCTTCACCAAAGTGCTGGTTACGGACAATGGCTCCAAACGACAACTTGTCGCTCTCAAGGCCAACCCCTTCTGGTTCCCGCATGACCTCTACACACCCGAGACCGGCGGACCTTTCACCATCGGCCGCGTCATCCACTCATCGCGCGGTACGGGCTTCATTGGTCTCATCGGCGGCGTTGCCGTGTTCGATCGCGCTCTGACTCCCAAGCAGCTTGAGCGTATCGCCAAACTCACCCAGCCCTAATTACATCCTCGGCAGCCACATCCCCAACGTCGCCGCTGCCACGCCCCCCGCTGTGGCGAGCGTCAATACGATCAGCAATCCCGCCACGGCCATCTTCCCCATCGCAGTTCCGCGATCCCTCGCCCATAAATACAGCTCCAAAATCGCCAGCGGAATCAGGGTTTGCGCAAAGCTCAAGAACGTCAGCAAGGGCCCATCAAAAGCTTTCAGGTCAAACCCAACCGGCCTGCGGTAGATCATCAAGATCAGCATCAGGCTGATGCGAAAGCACCAGACTCCCCCCGTGACGAGAAATAAGCGCAGTGCCCAGCGCTGATGATCCCGGAATCGTCGCGCGATCGCATGTCGCAGCGTCATGGCCGCACAGAGCAGGAGAAGCACCGCATTCAGTGTGGTGCCCAGGTGTTGCCCCAGTCCTCCCACTGTTCCCCTCACCCAAAGCAGGTACAGCCCGCCCACGCCCATCAGCGCCGCAGCTCCCAAATATAGCCTGCCATTCCAGCGATAAAACTGTGGGTACCGGTTGCGAATCCACGGAGCCAGTTGCGCCGCACCGCCCGCCAGCATTACCACCGCAAACAGTAGATGCAGGCCCAGGGTGATGTTTCCGGAAGTATCGCCCTCGACGTACCCACGCGGCATCGCCACATTCCAGCCTTTCATGTTTCCAGCCGCCAACGCCTTGCCATAAACCACCGAAACGTAAGTCGCGAAGATCAGTTGTCCAGTGATCGCAACGACCGCCCAACTACGAGCGGAATTTTCAAGCATCCTCTGCATACCCAAACCCAAACGCAGTCCACAACGAATTGTTCCCGCCGCCGTCAATTGGTGGGGATAAAATGACAGTCTCCGCATGAATCGTCGCTTTCCCGTCGATCGCCTGACCGGCGCGACCCTCGCGCCCACCTCCGATCTGCTCAGCGTTGAGGAGCCGCTTCTGGTGCTGGTAAACCAGAAGCCCTTTGCCACCTTGATGCGCACACCGGGTGACGATCCGGCTCTGGTGGAGGGTTTCCTGTTTGCCGAGTCGCTGGTCTCCCAGCCCTCCGAGATTCTCTCGATGAGAGCCTCCGACCATCCAACCTCCCAGGAAATGCACGTCGAGATCCCAATCTCCCAGGCCGCGCAACTGCCTGCCGTTCGCAGCATCTATCTTTCCTCAAGCTGCGGGGTTTGCGGACGCACTTCGATCGAAGATCTGCTCGATCGTATCTCGCCGATCCCACCTCTTGCGATCGACCCTCAAATCCTGACAACCCTACCTGCGAAACTTGCCGCCGCGCAGCAGCAATTCCCCGCCACCGGTGGCGTTCATGCCGCCGCGCGCTTCAACGCCGCTGGCGCGCTGATGGACCTTGCCGAAGATGTCGGCCGTCACAATGCTCTCGACAAACTGATCGGGCGTGCATTCCGGGCCGGCCAACTCCCCCTTCAGAATCAAATCCTGGTGATGACCTCCCGCGCCAGCTTCGACATCGTTCAAAAGGCCGCCATGGCGGGCTTGCCTGTGGTTGCCACCCTTGGGGCTGCCTCAAGCCTTGCGGCTGATCTGGCGGCCCGCGCTGGCCTCGCATTGCACTGTTTCGTTCGTGCCCAAGGCCTGGTTACGATACGATCAAACCCATGAGAGCGTTCGCCATCCTGGTCCTCATTGCCGCCGCCACCCTGATTGCGGCCCTACCCGAGTACAAGCCCCTGTTCAATGGAAAGAATCTCAAGGGCTGGGTCAACGTGAATACCAACGCCGATACCTGGAGTGTCAAGAATGGAATGCTGGTTTGCTCTGGCCAACCCATTGGCGTGATGCGCAGTGAGAAGGAGTACGAGAATTTCCTGCTTCACATCGAGTGGATGCACCTGGAGCCGGGTGGGAATTCTGGGGTCTTCGTCTGGTCGAGTGCCGAGCCCGATCCGCGCACTCGCCTGCCAAACGGCGTCGAAGTGCAGATGCTCGAACTCGACTGGCCCAAGCTCCACGTGAAAGACGGTGTCACGCCTCCGATCGCCTACGTCCATGGAGAACTGTTTGGCGTCGGCGGTGTCAAAACCATCCCCGACAATCCTCGCGGCGAACGCAGCAAGTCGATCGAAAATCTATGCAAGCCGCGTGGAGAATGGAATACCTACGATGTTGTCGCCGTCGACGGCACCATCAAGCTCAGCGTGAATGGCAAGTTCGTCAATGGCATTGCCAAATCCACCAAACGCAAGGGCTATCTGTGTATGGAGTCTGAAGGCGCGAAGATTCACTTCCGCAACATCAAGATCATGGAGCTACCTCCGTCGGGTACTCCCACTGCTCCCTAGTCGATGACTTGTAAGAAGTGCAAAATCGCGATGGTCGAGCATTCCGGCCGTGCGTTTCACAAACAAAGAAAGTGGCGCTGTCCCCGCTGCGGCAAAGCTCGCATGCAGAAACCCCGGCCCCGTCCACCCAAAAGTTAGCTGGCGTGAATCCAGCGTGTCAGCGTATCTGCCAGATCGCCCACCGCCACTGGCTTAGTTAAGTAATCATCCATCCCGGCATCAAGACACTTCTGCCGGTCATACGGCATCGCATGCGCCGTCAAAGCAATGATGGGTAACCGCCGCTTGCCGGAATTTCCCATCTCTTCTTCCATGGCGCGGATTTGCATCGTCGCGCTGTACCCATCGAGCACCGGCATTTGGCAATCCATGATGATGGCGTCGTAGTCTCCGCGCGACCACATCGCCACTCCTTCTTCACCGTTGTTCGCGATGTCGACGCGATAACCTAACCGCTGGAGCAACGATTTGGCAACCTTCTGGTTTACCAGATTGTCTTCCACCACCAGCACCTGGCCACTGGCACCGATTTCGGGTCGTTTTTGGATTTCCGGTTCTGCAATACAAGCGCTCATGTGCTTTGCCTTGATACGTTCATTTCGACGGTTGGAGCCAGAACTTTAGAAAAAGTTTCGCTGGATCCGCTTGGTCTCGTCGTGAAGTCCTAAGTCTGAACTGTCTCTCGAATGCCCCAAAGCGACTTCAGTTTGCCTGTAAGCCCGGTTCCGTTGACAGTCATTTTGCCGAAGAGTTCTCCGGCAAATTCCGTGTATGTCATGCCCAGCCGTGATCGTGGGTCTACTGGCCGTCCAGCCAGAATCGCCGAGCGAACCACAGGGTAATCGTTCGGGAACACCTTCGTGATCTCATGTTCCACCAGACCATTGATTTCATTGGGGCTCGGGTCCAGCTTCGACCACCGGTTAACGAGCACTCCAGTGCGAGTCTTGGGAATTTGCAGCCGCGCCAGTTCTGTGCAACGGTGCTTGGCCAGTGTCATTGAAGGAACTTCGGGCGTACAAACCACAAATACTCGTTTTGCCCGACTTACGAATTCAATCGTCGCAGGATTCACGAGTTCGGGCAGATCCACCAAAATCGCGTCGTAGCTGCTGCGGACCATCGCAATCAAATGAAAGTAGTCGCTCCAATCCGGCGAGGCCGCATCGAGCGAACGCGAGCTCAATAGATAATCGACTCCCTGTGACGAATAGACAAACTCCGGAAGTCGTCGCTTATCAAGATGACTGATCGCTCCAAGCACCGACTGAAGCGAATGCTTCGGCTCAGTACCCAACATGATCCCCATCACTCCGCTCCGTAAATCCGCATCCAGCACCAGAACCCGCTTGCCTTCGTCCCTCGCCAGAGCCACCGCGGTATTCATCGCGATCGTTGAAGAGCCGCTACCCGCCTTGGAAGGCAGAAAGCAATAGAGCGTTTTCTCCAATCCGCCTTTGTTTTTGCGCAGACAATCCTGGATTGTTGTCCGCATATCTTCTGGCGTGCAGTCTGCTGCAAGCACCACGTCAAAGCCCACACGAGACGCAATCAGCGCGGTCTCAACGCCAGGGCCAAATCCAATGATCACCGTCGTGGGAGCCACTTCGCGAATCGCTGCCGCAGTACCCAAAGCTTCGATCGCGCACAAATCCACCAGAACCACTTCTGGGTCTACAACTCCAACCACACGCTTCAATTCGTGATCGGTCGTAAGATTGTCATAGTCTCGCGCGACTTCGATGCAGTCTGCTGTTGCCACCAGATACCGCAGCAGGTGGGCACGTTCTACCCCGAATGTAAAAGGATTGAGCTAAACATTCTTTTCCTTATCGGAATTCGCGCTCCTCTCTCTAGGAAAAAATTGGCCTAGGTGCTAAACCCGTGTTGCCTCCGGTGGTGCACGCCGTCGTACATCTGGCTCGATTTGAACAGCTCATGCCGCCCATCCGTGGCCTGATCCCGGACTTTTGCCCGGAATGCGTCCATTTCCCCAGCGCTCATCGGCTTAAATTGCCGCGCCAGTTTTACGTCCGCCTTCAGTTGCTCCATCGAGGTGATTCCCATCACCTGCGCACTAATCGGCAGACTCAGGCAATATCTGTAGCACTCATCAGCAGTTAGACCTAGTTTTTCGATCAATCTTCCTTGAGTGTTACCCCCGGCCAATCCCTTCATCCCAATCACCCCTACATTCTTCCGTAAACAAACCGGCACCACCTCTTTCTGAAAACTCCGGTAGTGCGCATCCATCACATTGATCGGCATCTGTGCCGTGTCCCACGCATGCGGCTTCCCAAGCATCTTCAGATGAATCGCCGGATGTTTATGCCCTGTAAACCCGATAAAGCGGACTTTCCCCTGCTTCTTGGCCTCCAGCGCCGCCTTCAACCCGCCCTTTTCAAACACCCAGTCGGGGTCGTTGTCGTAACACATTTCGTGAAATTGCCACAGGTCCAGGTGATCCGTCTTCAGACGCTTCAGCGATTGCTCGAGGTCTCGCATCGACCCCTCATAATCCCGCTCGCAATTCTTCGTCATCAAGAACACTTTGTCGCGTCGCTTGTCCATCGCGAGCGCCTTGCCCATCACCTCTTCGGAATGTCCGTCGTGATAATCCCAGGCGTTGTCGAAAAACGTCAGCCCCTCATCGATCGCGGCGTGCATGATCCGCACCGCTTCGTTGTCATCCTTGACGCTGCCGATATGCCAGCCACCAAGGCAGGCAATCGAGACCTTCAATCCGGTCCGGCCCAGCATGCGCTGCGGAAGCCCGGTCGCGCTCGCTGGCGTCGTCTGCGCCAGAATCTCTTCACTCAATGCGGCAATCGATGCCGTGCGCAAAAAGTCGCGCCGTGTCGCTGATGTGTTCTCCATTTGGCGTGGAGTCCATCATTTCTTGGGAAAGCCTGCAGCCGCCTTGACTTCCGCAATCTGAGCCACATGCCGTTGCCCATGCGCTGCCAGCAGCAGGAACATCTGATAGGCGTCCATCTTCATGTTTGGTACGATCCTCAACCGCAAGTCCTGATCCTTTGTCGTGTCAACGTAAGCAATGGTGCGCAGGCGCCGTTCGTCGAATGCTCTCAGAGCGGCAGCCGTATCGGGAAATACCTTCTTCGGCGTGGCTGGGTCGGGAGCTTGCACCTTCTGGTCGCGGTTCCGGATCCCCTTCATGAACTCTTCGTCCCCTTGTGCGGCCTTCGCCCCGGCATCGGCCGGCATCTTCGCTACCTGCTGATAAAAACCAAACAAGAAGTCTTCGGTCATAGCCAGGTGTTCAATGACTTCTGCAATCGACCATTTCTCCGCGCTGGCCTTCCAGTTCAACTGTCCGGCGCTCAGCCCGGCCACAGAATCCACCACCATCTTGCGAGATGCATGCAACTCGCTCATGGCTCGGTTCCTCTCGCCCTGTGTAAGGTCCTTGGCGGCTAAACCTCCTGCAATCAACGCCAAAATGGCTATAGTCCGTGTCATATCCCTTCCATCCTAGTACTTTTTCATAGGTTTGCTCCTAATGATCCTCTCCCTTTGGGCCGATTCTATTTTTAGAAATGGCAAGTTTGTCCACAGCCGCTCCACTGGCCGCAATCGGGGAACACGTCGAGCTCTTTACCGTTCTCGACACGGAACCCACAATCCTGCTCGTAGACGGTGTCGACTTGAATCGACGCGTGGTCAAAGCCACTCTCAACACGATTGGTGCCCGCTTTGTAGAAGCCAGCCGCCCCAGCCAGGCTTTCCAGATCCTCGCTAGCGAAAGAATCGATCTGGTGGTCTGCGATATGTTTCTTCCCGAAGTAAATGGGATGGAATTCTGCCGCAAGCTCAAGGCAGACCGCAACACCCAGCTCATGCCCGTCTTGATGCTCACCAGCGTCCAGGGTAGCGAGCATGAGGTGGAAGGCATCACCAGCGGTGCTGATGAATACTTGTTGCAACCGTCGCACCCCAGCGTTCTTAAAGCCCGCGTGCTATCGATGCTGCGCCACAAGGCTGCCCTCGATTCTCTGGATGAAGTGGAGAGCATTTTGTTCACCCTGGCCCAGGCTGTCGAAGAGCGCGATAAGTGCACCTCGGACCATTGCCAGCGCCTGTCCTATTTCAGCGTTGAGCTTGGTATCCGTCTCGGCCTCAGCCGCAACGAGCTTCTCGCCCTGCATCGTGGTGGTTATCTGCACGACATCGGCAAAATCGGCATCCCCGATTCGATCCTTAACAAGACCGGCGAGCTCAATGAAGACGAATGGCGCGTCATGCGCAGTCATGTGATCCGCGGTGAAGAAATCTGCCGCCCCATGAAGTCCCTCTCAAGCGTGCTGCCGATAATCCGCCATCACCATGAAAAGTGGGACGGCACTGGTTATCTTGACAAGCTCAAGGGTAAGGACATTCCGCTGCTGGCACGCATTCTCCAGATTGCTGACGTCTTCGACGCTCTATCCAGCGAGCGCTCCTATAAGAAAGCACTCACCACCGAAGAGGCCTGTCGCCAGCTCGAAAAAGAAGCCGCTGCCGGCTGGCGCGACCCTGAACTAGTCCCCCTATTCGTCAACATGCTGGAAAGCGAGTCCGACGAATCCCGCATGTCCCGCAACCTCCGCGCCATGGCCGACGGCATCAACCAAAGCTAATTCTCAACCTCTGACAAACTGCGAAGCTGTAGTCAGGCGAACCATGAGGATTCGAGTCGATAAGAGCGCAGTACAGGATGGGGTCTGGGCGGATTCGAGGACGTGTAATCGACCACCACAATCTTGCCGTCCGGTAGCTCTGCCCAGGCACTGTAACCACTGTTTCCAAGGCTAAAAGTGCCATTGGGCTCGAGCATCAAAACACGGTCGCGGCGGAACTGATCCGGGTAGCCGCTCCTGGCCGACCACGACCAATCGATCGAGCGATCGCGACGGTTGGCTACCTGCACTCGAATGGATCGCCAATGCGAGACGCCTGCGTTGTCACGATAGAGCGGAGCCGTCAGTGGACGCTTCGTATCGTTTCGTTGGCTCTCGGCGTTGCCAGGCCGGCGTGTTGCAACGCGATTTCCAAACCGGACAAATCGTGTATGGATGCCTTGTGTTGACGCCTCCAGTTTCTTGACACCATCCACGAAAATCTCAACGCGTGGGCCGTGATTGAGGATGCGCAGCTTGTGGAAGCGACCGCGCGGAATGGCAATACCTTCCGCTGGTCGGTCTGCCAGTTCGACTCGATCCGGCAGCAGTCGCACGTAAACTCCGGCAGCGATGAGGCAGGCATCGGGTGCGGCGCTGTCGACCTTCACTTCTGCTTCGAAGTCGACGCGGCTTTCGTCATCCTCGACCGGATAGAGAGTAAACTCACAACAACCTTCATTGCCCTCGATTGTGGCTATGGTCAGATGGCCCCCTGTGAGTCGGCAGACTTTCTCATTCCAGATGAAGCTATTCGGCTCGAAGCCAAAGCGCTCCTCGGCGTCGAAAGCGAAGACGCACGTGCCGGGAGTGCCCCAGGCATTGCGATAGCTCATCAACATGCGGCCGCTCGCCAGCTTGCCGACGATGGGGCGATGAGCATACACAGGAAACAACTCAGGCTTGGCCCAGGTCCGTCCTCCGTCGATCGATAAGCAGCGTCGGCTGGGCTGGCCATACCGGCTCCCGGCGTCGCCGATGCGAGAGATGGCGATGACGCGGTTTGGCGCGTATTCTGCGATGCCGACTTCACAATCGCCAATGAGAGGGTCATCAAAAACAGGATGGGTTTCTTCCCAGCTCTGGCCGCCATCGCGCGAGAACACGCCGGTAGAGCGGTAGTAGTTCGGTCCCCAGGGCAGGGAAGGATTTTTCTTGGCGGTGGTCGGCTTGGAATCCGTTCGCGTGTACAGCAGCGTGCCGTCGCTCAGCTCGATGATGTAACTCGGCTCTCCGCCCAGAGCATCGATTTGTCGAGGCCCAGACCAGGTCTTTCCCTTGTCGTCGGACGTCCACAAATGGTTCGACATGCCGCGCGGCGCAAGCTGCCACTGGCTCAACATCGGCCAATCGAATTTCGAAGTCTTTTGCCCCTTGTCGCTCAGCAGAAGTAGACGGCCATTGCGCGTCTTGCCCAGTTGCGGGGCTACCCAACAGGCACGGTCCTTTTCAAACGAACTGGCGGAGATCAGTTGATGGTCGGTCCAGCTTCGGCCTCCGTCTGTCGAGCGGCAGCACCATATGTCAGAGATCGAAGCGATGTGTTCATCGGTCCGGCGATAGGTACAAACGAGCTCGTTACCAAGCGCTGCGAGGCCTGCGGAGTGCATGTACCAGTCCGCTTCTTCACGAATGGTGACGATTCGCGAAGCGTCCAGCTGCGAGGGTAGCTTGCGGCGCTTCGACTTTGCGAGGGCTGCGCTGGAACCTGTGACACCTGCAGCAAGGGCGGCGATTGCGATGCGACGTTTCATTTGGTGAGTTTTTTTCCTTCATTTTGAGCGCCAATGATATCGGCGGGAGTGGGATTCGGGTTGGACTCGAGATAACTCAGAACCGGTTGAGTACGCCGCTTGAGAAGGTCGAGACCTTCAGGGATGCGGCGGAGGATCTCCGCGGGAAATGCAAGTGCGCCGTCAGAATCAAAGGCTACGATGTGCCCGGTGGCGATTGTGGCACCACGCATCTCGATGGGCTTGCCATATTCCGCCACGTGGGGCACTCCATGGCGGAGCATGGTTCCTTCAGCCACCGTAGGAAAGGCCAGCGCTTCAAGGGCGGCACGGTCCCGGATGTGGCCGTCGACAATGGCGCCGGTCACGCCGAGGCGTGCAAGGATCCGCGCCGACATTTGGCCAAAGAGAACACCATCGTGGTTGAGGGATTCGGCTGGAGCGATGCAAAGGATCCTGGGGCCAGCCAGGTGCGAGACAAAGGTGTACCAGTCAAAGTTGTCCAGGGCCTGGGTGTTTGTGCTGACGCCCATGCGCGCCGTAACGGCGTAAGCAATGACGGTAGGCTGCTTGGGGTCCGCCACGAGGCGCGTGAGGCCGGGGGCGAAGACGCCTTCGTTCCGCGGGCGGATGTTTAGAAGGGCGATGGCGGATTCGATCTGACTAGCGGGGACATGACGAAGTTGTGCGAGGATCATCGCGTCAGTGAGCATGCCTGTGAGCGTCTCCTTCTTCAAGATTGAGTTGAGCGGGCCAGGCGAGCTCGACGCCCTCACGTCGAAGCCTTTGTTGAAAACTCTCGGGCTTGGAGGCGACGGATTGTGGGACGGTATCGTTCTCAAGGCACCACGCGGCGAGAAGCGCGGCGGCTTCTCCAATGTTCCATTCGACCGGATGCAGACGATAACAACCGTTGGTGACGTGTGTTGAGCCGATGTTCTTGGCAGCGGGCAAAAGGTTACTCACGCGAATGGGCACCAGGGAGCGTAGAGGAATTTGGAAAGGCAAGGCGGGAACGTCGACATAGTTGTCGCCGCCCGCGGATGGATGGAGATCGATGCGGTAGTACCCGATGCCGACAGAATCGGCGAAGGGTTCAGCGAAGGTAGCGTCAGGCCGGAGTTCCGCAGAGACCTCTTCTTCCTCGATAGTCTTGAGGGCCTGAATGCGACGGGACTCGCGAATGTACGGTGAGAGGGCGAGACCGTCTTCGGTGCCGAGTACATGAGGTGCGAGCTTGAGGCCCGGGAATTGTTGCTGCATCCAATAGAAGACACAAAGGCTCATTTCGCGGGCGGCTTTGAGATGGTGAGCGCGTTGCTCGGGAGTGGATGTGATGAGATCCCCGTCGCGGTAATCAATGAGAGGCCAGTTCACCAGACAGATATCTGAGGGGAAGAAGCCAGGAGGATAGAGAGATCGATCCCGGAGACGGCGGTAGCTCCAGAGGCCACTGAAGGCCTTCGGTTCTTCCTGATGGGGCGCGAAGCGATACTGTAGTGGCTCCATCGTGCGAGGGTGTGGGACGGTCCAACTCAGGAGAGGACCAGGCCAGCGGGGATTGAGCTTGGGTATGTAATCGCGCCAGTAGTCATAGCGGGAAGGCTTGGCGATCCGGTGGTCCTGGCCTTCATGGTGCTCCATGGCGAAGCACCAGCTGAAGGCTTGGTTGTTGGCGGGGCGGCCGGGGCTGCCGGACTCGTGCTCGCATTGGGCGAGTGGGAGTAGGTCGCCAAGTTCAGTGGCATCGAGAAAGTAAGACGCTTCGACCAGCTTCGATTCGCCGCAATGAGAGACGGTGGCGGCGCGGACTCGGTCGCGATCAAGGTCGAGGGATGAAACAGTGGCATGACGCCAAATTTCGAGACGGCCGCTCGCGACATAAGGGGCGAGCATGGCCTCCATGACGGCAAGGCTGACGCGGGGCTCGTGACAAAGCGGAGAGACCCAGCCGTTGCCGGGATTGAGGCGCGGTTGGGCGGCGTACTCCGGCAGCATGGGATAGTGACGGCGATAGTAGTCTCGAATGCCTTCGCGCAGCACACGGTAAGAGGCAGTGCAACCAAAGTCTTCGATCCAGCCATGTTCATCAGGGGGGACTCCCTGGCTCGTGAATTGGCCGCCGATCCACGCGCTCTCTTCGAGCAGGATCACCCGGCGGCCAGCGCGTGCCGCAGCCAGCGCTGCCGCGACCCCGCCAGTGCCGCCTCCAGACACTAATAGGTCTGCGCGGGTGCCCATTTTCCACTCACACGCAGATGCTTTTTCACCATTTCAACCATACCTTGGCGAGTAGCTTTTCCGCTTTGACAATATTCGATGACGGGACGCTCGCGGCGTTCGATTTCGTCGATGGCCTCTTGTAGATGGGGAAGAATTCCAGGAGGGACGATGAGGACTCCATGTTGGTCGAGTTGCAGGAGATCGCCGGGGGCGATGCATTCTCCGTCGATCAGCACCGGTTTGGCGAAATCAACGATATGGACGTAGCCATGAGAGACACAAGTTTGGCGGTAGGCTGCCTGGAAACCGATCGACTTCATTTCATCAAGATCGCGGATGGCGCCGTCGGTGACGGTGCCGACGCAGCCGAGCGCCATGTGAACGCTGGCGTTTACTTCGCCCCAGAAGCACGCGCTGCCCGGTTGCTGGTCGAGGTCCTTGACGACCGCAATGCGGGGGCCTGGGATGGACTCGATATGTTCCCAATAGTCGAAGCTCTCCTTCTTGCCAAAGCTGTCTGGAGATTCTCCCGAGATGAGGCATGTGGAAGCGTAGCCGGCGATGGGCGGCAGGCCAGGCTGCATGACTTGCCAGCCAGGTTTGAGAAAGCCGCGGTTGCGTGGGCGCACATCGAAGAGCTCGATTGCGTTGGCGATTGTGGGCGTGTTGTACTTGCGCAGAGGGGCAAGCGGATCAGGATTCGATGACAAGAGTTGTTTTCCTTTCGGTTCCGGGAGTGCCGGAAAAAAGACTGATGGTGTAGCCAGTGGCGTAGGCGATGAGCGCGGCGAACAGCCCGTGCCACAGCCAGGAGATGTGGCTCCATTGGGCGAGAGCAAAAACGCTGGCGGTGCCGACAATCATGCCCCAAAATGCTCCGGCAGCGGTGGCCCGGGAGGACGTCATACCGAGGAGGAATACGCCAGTCAGGCTGCCGCCAAAGAAATTCTGCAGTTTGGTCGAGAGCACCAGAATGTTGCCGAAGCGATCGACGCCGAGGGCAAGAAGAGTGGCGCTGAGCCCAATTGAGGCAGTAAGCCAACGGGCGCGAGCCAGGTCCACCGGCTTGTTGCGAAGACGGCCGAGGAAATCCGAGCTGGCGACGGTAGCAAGGGAATTCAGCACGCTCGATGCGGCGCTCATGGCTGCGGAAGCAACGGCGGCTAGTAGCAGTCCTCGGAAGCCGACGGGAAGTTCCTCGAGGATGAACTTGGCGAAGATGCGATCCGTGGGTAGGTCTGGCGGCAACTTGCCTGGATGAGAAGCATAGTAGGTCCAGAGGCCCGCGCCGGTCAGGAAGTAGATGGCCCCCACGACCGACGCGATGAGCATGGTGGAGGCAAGAGCCAGCCGGGCGCGGGAAAGCGAGGATGTGGTCAGCATCTTCTGGAGCTCAGCTTGATTGACCCTGTATTGACTAAGGAGAACGAATGCTCCGCCGATGATGCCGTTCAGCACGGTGTATTCGCTTTCGAAGTCGAGGCTGGCGTCCCAGAGACGCAACTTGCCCGCCGTGGAGGCACTCTCCCAAACGCTTTGCAGGCCGCCGGAGCGTTCGGCAATCAAGTAGCATGTGCAACCGAGGCCGGCCAGAAGAATGAAGAGCTGGAGCGTGTCCGTCCAGATGACGGCCTTGATGCCACCAAGCGTGGTGTAAAGAGTGATGGAGCAACCGGTGCCGACAACGATGACCCAGAGTGGCAGACCGGTGATTTCCACAAAGAGAAGGCTGGGTGCATAGAGTCCGATCGCGAGATAAAAGAACTTCAGAAGAAAGAACTGGCCGCCGCCCCATAATCGCGTCCGCAGATCGAAATCTCCCGCTCCGCGATTTTGATGGACAGCTCCCTGGGACATTTCATAGAGAAAATGTTCGAAAGGAGATGTTCGATGTCGAGAGAAAACAAACACGATTCCGGGGCTGCGGAAGGAGCCCGGAGG
>Ga0194130_10000444_pt1 | contig 79355 bp, 115 predicted proteins | sample TA2KigsurfametaG_FD_160084 | JGI IMG/M metagenome (GOLD analysis project Ga0194130, IMG submission 160084) | Freshwater microbial communities from Lake Tanganyika, Tanzania - TA2015050 Kigoma 12 surface | ecosystem: Environmental > Aquatic > Freshwater > Lake | place: Tanzania: Lake Tanganyika... | reverse complement strand
TTAGGAAGCCGTCAAAAGATGTTAGATAACAGTAAACCTTTTTAGAGGACTCCTTCCAACTGTCTGGAACGCTTTTTTGCTGGACTTTATTCAACGCTATAGATTCTCTCAAGTTCCAATAAATCTTCTATCTTTAATCCATATCGATCTGCGACCAATTGATAGTCTTTTGTGGAGGCCAAATCCTCCAATATATTGGTAAGCAGTTCTTTCACTCGTCCCATGGTGCCACACCCTCATCGATATCTGGTCCATAGAATCTCGGATCTGCCATCAAATTTGGTAAAAGAATTAGTTCCTCCCACATGGCTTCGATGACCTTCTCGTTTTCTTCTTTGGCAGCAATTCTGCATTCCATATTTGCAAGTTCTAAATCCTTATTTGAATACATCATCGAGTTTTCTCCTTGATTAATTGTGATCTTGGCTTGCCAAGCACAGGGTCGCCTGGAAACACACAATGAATGTTCCTGTATTCAGGATACTGGCGCATCGCTTCTGCTACTCCTTCTGTGCAATTCGTGTAAATTCCAGGAATCTCCCGAGGCCCACCTTGATCGCTGTAATTTGGTTGTAACCAAACATAAACCACATATTCTAGCATGCGTTTTCTCTCGCTTTTACACGAGTTTTCTCCAATTGTTGGAACAGTATGTATTTAGCACGATTCATGTATTGGCGAGCGGTCTCGGTGTCTGGTTGACCATACTCTCCAGAGATCACCTCCTGAGCGTCTGAGAGCATACCAGCAGCGAGCATGAGTGGATCATGAGATTCTTGTAGTGCTAAATCAATGGCGGCCGCGGTGCATCCGTAGGCCTGGCATTCCCATTGGTATTTTTCTTGTGCTGTTTTCATATTTTTGTTTCCTTTTTTATTTTCTATGGAACCAGGATATCATACTTTTGCCTTTTTGTCAAGCCCTTTTTGCACTTTTTTGAGTATGGCTCTAAGCTCTTGATTTACATCAGCATATTGAGGTTTCTCCGCATGGAGGTCCGCTAAGTATTTGATTATATTGAGTTCTTTTTTGGTCAGATTAATGAGCATTGGCGATCACCTCACCGTAATCAATGGTAGGTTCAGGCACCACGATACCACCTTCGTATTCCAACTGGCTGCGTTCAAAGCATGATAACCAATCATCTTCTTGAAGGTTATAATCAATGATTTCACGGCGGAAGTAATTGTTATCCAAATCTTCAATATCAGAGCGAACCGCCTCTACAATCGTGGCTGGGTCAACTCCCTTTGGAAGGTTGGTGACTTTAATACTTGCGCCACCTTTCATCTTCCAATAATATTCTCCGGTGAACCCGTTATGGGCTGCATAATTTTCTCGGTCTTGCGTATCAATCACTAGCATCATATTCTATTTCCTTTTGTATTTTATAGGACCATTATATCACATTCCCGATAAAAGTCAAGCATTATTTGCTATTGATAATCAAGAGCTTAGCATTAGCATAAGCCATTGATTTACAAATAAAAAAAAGAGGCGCCCAAGTGTGAGTTGATTGGCGCCTCTGGAACATTGATACCATAACCCGTTCAATGAAAGGTTCAGAAGTGCCAGGTGACCAGTCTGGACCACTATGGCTGTAGTAATATTGATATGGTCAGAATTTATAAAACCATTATACACCAACCACAAGTAAAAGTCAAGCCCTCCTTATAAACATATAAAATGGATCAATTCTCCTGTTAAGTAATTAACATATGATATGGAGTAATTCTCCTGTTAAGTAATTAACATATGATATGGAGTAATTCACCTGTTAAGAAATACATTCCTTTACAAATCAACAGCTTAGCGCTAACCCATTGATTCCATTCGCTTTATAGTGCTTGACATTTTTGCCGTTTTATGATAGAATGAACTTATAAACTAAAAAAAGGAGATAAAAATGAGTAATATCAAAGACCTAACCAACCAATTATGCGCCATACTCAAGGCCAACTATTATAAGAATGGTTCAACCCTTGATTATAACTGGATTACCGAAGAGGGTAATCGCTACATCAAGATCATCATGGTCAATAATCAACGCTCTGTCCATGCTTTCGTGGATAAGAGTAATGGTGACCTATACAAGGCCAAGTCATGGAAGAGCCCTGCCAAAGGTGTTCGCTTTAACCTTGTAAATGACATTGAAAAGCTTAAGATTATAGCCGATTGGGCTGGTGGTTACCTTTACAGATAATAAGGAGATAGAATGAAGAAAAAGAATAAGAATATCGTATTAACAAAAGAAGAAGATTGTAGCATAGAAACCATTGAAGCTTTAATTGAAATACAAAAAGAAAAGGAAAGAAAGCGTGGACCAACCGACGCTGAATTAAAGAAGATAAATCGCATGAGGTACCTATTCCATGGGAAGGAGTCCGCTGATGTTTATACCATGCCTCTGAAAGACCTATTCAAGTTGGATGAAGATATAGAGGTTCAGGATACGGCCTGCGATAGTTTTGATGACTACAATGCAGCCAATCGGATTGATAGGACTTTTTACTAGGTCACCAATTCCCTCCACGATCATAACCAGGCGGTAACTCGTCTAGGTCATGTATGGTCGGAATCTCTACAGCATAGTCTTCGCCATTCATAGTGGCCAGTGGTGTACCAAACTGACGGCGCTTTGCAGCCGCTTCAGGCGTTTGGTTATACTCTGTAGCCACTCGGCGCATGGCCTCTCGCATGGCCTCTGTTGGTTCTTTGTCTTTACTTGCACACGATTGAGAACAGTAAGGGCCTTTCTTACGATATTCTTTATCGCAAAACTTACAATTTTTTAGTTTATAGACGCCTGGCATTGTATCTCACGGATCCTAGTGGTTATTTTCCAGATTGGTTACTACCTCATGGGAGAATACTACCACCTAGTTTTAATTTGGCAGGGATTTCGCCCGCCGATGGCAATACTCTCCCATGAGGTGATTACCTACTTATCTATACTATTCCTCACCTTCTCAAACACCTCTTTACGGTCACTAAACTTATATGAGCCATCAAGTTGCAAAAAGAAGGCTGTCCATCCATGGTTCCCATGGAATGTTCCTGTCACTTTCTGACCGTTAATGGTATCAAAGTATATCCATGGATAATTGGCTGCAAAGGTCACTTGAATACCTAACCTTTGTAACCTGGTTATAAACCTATCTACTTGGTTTCTCATTCCTATTCGGATTCTCTCTTTTACATAAATCTAATTCATATTGTAGGTATATACCATGAGCGGACTCTATACTTCTTACAAGGTCTATCATATCTTGAAGACTATCGGCATCATCTGTATTCCAATCATTTTGGTGTAATACTTGGATGATTTGTTCTTTACTTAATGGTTTCATATTATCTTCATATAATTTACTCATTTTCTCTCCATTCTTTTCTCATGCTCTTATACTGTGAATTCTCAGCGGCCATTCGCCGATACTTTAGAAATATACTTGCGGATTCTGCATAGTGACAAGTGGCATGATCGGATTCTTGCTGCTTGATGGTACGGTTAGGATTATACTTTTTGCCACTATGATGATTGGCATATCGTCTGGCTCTTGTAAATCCCATTTCTAAAAATTTACGAGCCATGTCAGCACCAATGAAATCTTTTTGTTCAAGAAAATTGCAAAACATGGCATATATGGTACGAGCAGACTTTTTGGCGATGGCAGGTGTTTTAAATCTCCAATGGCGGCATATGTCATTGGTATAGGGTCGAACAAGTAGCACACCTTGCTCCCCTCTTCCAATGCGATAGTATGGTCGTTCATCGGTCTTGGTAAAATCTAAGGTTTTATATGGCAGGTCATAATCAAATTCTTTCATACTTTATACCTCTATGTATTTCAAAGTAAATAGACCATGTTGGCCTTCTTTTGGATAACCACGGGGGTTACAACCAATTTTCGTTTCGCCAATGACATACTCACTTGGGTCATGAGTGTGACCATGGATCCAGGCTTTAATCTGTGGGCGATAGGCAATAAACTCATCTAGGTTCGTATGAAAGGCGCCATTACCAATATCACCTGACCACTTCTCATGGCAGGATTGGAATGATGGGCTATGATGTGTAATCACTACAAACTTCTTGTCTTTTGGCTGGGTGACAATGTTAATATACTGGACAGTTCTATCAAATTCTTGTATGGATAGCTGAGGTGTATATTTACGATAGTTCACTCCATCAAAATACTTGATGATTCTCCAGTCGGGCATGAAGTCGGTAACAGCGCCCATAGTCATTGAATCTTCTTCATTCATATTTGTCCACATGGTTCCACCAACAAAGGTGATGTCTTCTATGTTTATGGTTGCATTGTCAAGGATATGTATATTGGGTAGATGGAATAGAGCATCTTCTATATCAGCCACGGTGTCATTAAACAGATAATGGTAATGCTCATGGTTACCAATGACATAGAGCACCTTTGGAAATTCTTTGGAAACTTTTTGGAAAAAATTTGAAAATACTTCTTTGGTGTGTAATTGTTTCGCCACACATATATCACCGGCAAGCACCAATACATCGGCTTGGTTTTCATTGGTCAGAGTGAGGTCGGCAAACTCAAGGTGTAGGTCGGAACAATAGGCGATTTTCATAGGGCTATCCTATCATAACCAATGGGTTATTGCGGCAAACTAATCCCAAAGAGCACGATAATACTTGCCAAATAGGCGGAGACCATTGGCAATACGGGCATTATGGGCGGCTAAACCTTTGCGGTCAACCTTGAGCTTGCGGACTGATTTATTGAGGTTAGATTCTTTATTCGCTTCAGTATGGACATAGAATGGCGCTTCGTGGTCATCCATAGATAACTGTGTGAAAGTCCATATCATCTCATCAAGGATATAATCATATCGCTCAAAGAAAGTGTTGTTGTTATCTTCAAATAGCTTATGGACATCTGAATTGTCTGTTCCTTTGGCACCAACTCTTAATCTTTTTGGTACATCTTCATCAGCAATAAACGGTGCGCCATGTTTTACTCGTTTGAGCTCTTGTAGAATAGGTAAAATAATTGGTGATAGGGTATGCTGAAGTGACCAGGCATCCCATGGATCAATCTTAATATACTTGATGTCACGATTGATAAAGTTTCTGACGGCAAAAAGACCATCACAAAATGGTGCCAATACATTAACCAAAAATTTAACTATAGGCTCATTATATTCAATATCAACTGCCTCTCGCCAAAACATAACTTTCTCTATGATGGTGTAGGGTGATAACCAATTATCTTTGGATTTATTTGTATAGATTTTCATTATTTTTTACTCCCAATCATAAGTATTTTACAAATATGTTCTAAGCGTTCTACATGCTCAAAGGCATCCCATGGTGTTTCGCCAATGGCTACAACACCGTGATTTGTGATACCTACAATATCATAGGTATTTCCTATATTCTCATAGCAAGCGTTAGCTAGTTTTTGTCCCATTGGAGGCAATTCACCTACATTTGGTGCCACTTTTGTGTAACGAGAAAGTTCTGGAAAAGACCAACTGATTTCGTTTAAGTCATACCTAGCAAGCATGGCAGCTATAATATAGGTTGGATGTAAATGCAGGACTACACGATCTTGATTGTTTGCATTTTTTTGAAGTTTGGCATGAAGTGCAATTTCACCACTTGGTTTTCTGTATGTATTTTCTGTAATGTCCATCCAACCAGCATCAATCCAATCAGAATCGACTAATTGAATTTCACGAAAAGAAAATAAATCAGGTGTCAGGTCTTGTTTTCGAACACCACTTGGTGTGATGAAAAAAGTGTTCTGCTTGGCATAGCGAACACTTACATTTCCATCTCGACTTGTAATCCAATTTCGTTTGTATGATTCTTTCAAAACATCACAAACTTCTTGTAGCATTACTCTTTTACTCCATAGATTAATTGCATGACATCATGCACACAATCATCAATTGGATTGTGCTTGGTAATATGTATATATGGGTCATAACCAAAATAATTTACTTTACAGTAACCATTGGTTGCATTTGTAAGAAAATCTATGGCTGTTCTTACATCTCGCCATCTTTTAAATGGAAAAATTGGTTCTATTTGTAATTGTTCTTCCATAGAATCAAGGACTAATTGATCTAAATTACCACGAGCCCATACATAAGAGTTGGGTTCATTTTTACTCTCTGCCCAGCGCCTCATTCTTTCGTAGCCATTTTCAAACTTTTCATCGATGGCAGGGTTTGGTTTAAATGATTTAGTTTTGACATGCTCACATTGTTTTGCCCACCATTCCATGGTGGTACGACCAACACTACGGTTTAATCTTTTGATTTGGTCAGAAGCATCAAACTTACAAAAAAAAGTATTATTTCTTAATTGTTGTGGTGTTGGTTTACCATCAGGATCAAAATGGATGCAGGCCATGGATAGAATCACAGAATTGGATTCTTTACCAAGCGTTTCTACATCAAACATGAACATTACACACGATTTCCTTTTTGCAGGTTATCTTCTTTACGAATTAACCGACAATTATCAACCGTTGTTGGTCCACCTAAACTAAAAGGAACTATGTGGTCAGCATGCCATTTTTCCGTATCATTGATTTCTGATTCTGGAATAATTTCACCGTCCAAAGTTTTACCATTTTGGCGTTCCCATGCTTCATATCGTTGAACCTTTGTAAATATTCTGTTAGGATCTAATCCAAATTGTTTAGAGATATGCGGACATTTTTCCAAATCTTTTTTAATGGCATTATATCTAGCTTCTAAATCAGATTTTCCTGAAGACATAGAAAGTCCTTCATATGTATGGTCGCCTCTAGTATTAGAAAGTAAAATTTCTTTACTTCCTAATCGTTTAGATTCAGTTTTCATAAACCACTCAATAAATGATTCATCATTCTCAATTTTATTTCTACTCATGTGAATAGCAAATAATCCCATGAATAGGTTTAAGAATGTTGATGGATTTATCTTTTTACCACTATACAAACGACACAAAAGGTTAGCGTGTTCAACCATCTGACGACCATTTGTACCTGGTTTTTTAACCCAAGCTTGATAGGTCGTAGAGTTATCTGTATATGCTAAGTTCATGTCATTTTGCGTTACGCCGTTAGCTGGACCATAAGCAAAAATAACTGCACATTTAACCATCAATTCATCAAATTTGTAATGTATATTATTTGAATAAAATTTGTTTTTTTCTTCAAACTTGCTAGAAATTTCTCTTATTTCGTCAGCCATTTTAACTAATAAAGCATTACGCTTTTCTTGGTCTTTTAATGGTTGACCTTCATTAACATAATAGAATAAATCAGAAACTTGTGCTCTAGTAGATAAATCATATTCACAGATTCTTATAAGCACATTTTTTTCAATAAACTCTTTAAGTTCAATTGGATGGTTTTTCATTAGATTGTTTTTTTTATCAATCGTAACGGCTGGAATATCAGGTAATATTAACGTGCCATGAGCAATACCTAATTCATTGTTTAAGTATTTTCGTATTGATGTGGTACGGTTATTACCATCAATAGCTAAATACTCATATCCTTTTTCAATCCATGATTGAAAATATTTGTATTCTGGAGAATCTTTAACACATAATTCTAAACAGTTTTTTAGGTTTGCGATAATAATAGGATTGGGAGCAAATCCAACCACAACATTTCGCATATATTCGGCACCAGAATTTTCTTTCCAACAAGCATATCTGTTAAAAGATACATCTAGAGCTACTTTCTGTAAAAAATGAGAAATTTTCTGACTTGTTAGAGGCCAGTCGCGGTATTCGTATTTTGTATATAACATTGTAAAACCTTTCGTGTAAATAAATTTATAAAAAGTTGCTACATTCTCATTGAAAGTATAAACTTTATAAGAGAACATATACAATTATACAGAAATTTGTTATTTTATGTGGCAAACATGTATTTTTTTTGTTTTAATTGCCGTTTTGATAGATTAATTTAATCTTTTGTTGGATCTTTGAGTATAATGGTCACCGGTGGTTGTGCCATTGCTTCTTTAATGGCATCTTCAAGTGATTGTCCTGAGCGACCACGCATTTTAGCACGAGCTTCTCGCTTCATGCGGTCTAGCTCACCGGGCATTAGAAATGGTGGCTCATCATCATTCGATGGAAACCAATTATTTGTCATATGTAAAGGTCAAGTTCATAACCAAGTAAATTGATATTTAAAATAAAAGTCTTAAATCGATAAGATAAATGAAAACGAATCCATTGTGTGGTATCTTTTACCAACTGCACATTCAAACAACCAAAGCTTTGGAACCAATAACTTCTCCATCCTTGAACATTTGTTTCACGGGTAATCTTCATATCTATTTTAATCATATTGCTATCCTATCATAATTATTAAATAAATGAGGCAACTATCTACCACGCCCAGCTGATTTTTTGGCAGGTTTGTGTGAAATGACTTGGTCTTTTATGACACCCTTGCCTGTATCCAAGTCTTTCTTTTTCTTGCCGATGTTTTGTTGTTCGTTTTTCTTTGCTAATAATTCTTTGAGTGTATCAGCGTATGCCATATTTTCTCCTTGACTTATCCAATTAGAATCCCACATTTCTTTATATGGGTCATCTTTGATGAAATCTTCTTTTTCCCACTTCTTAAACATGTCTATTTTTTCTTGAGGTATAGCTAGTTTTTCTTTTGGCTTGTTTTTTTCTTCAACATAATTAGTTACCTTTTCAACTACTGTTACCGCCACAGATATTGGGTTTAGATAGTCGGCGGGTGATTTAGTTGGTGTAGCATCAGCCATATACATCATACCAACTGTTGCAACTTCAAGTATCATTTAATTTCTTCTTTATGTGAATAAATTTTATTTTCTAATTTAACAATGTGATTATTAAATACGCCAGATATGGTACCACGAACATTACTATCAGATATAATATTAATTGCACCATTCATGTCTGCTTTAAAATTATTAATCATTGTTAGAAACTCTTTAAGAATATCTAATTCTTTAAACTGATTTACATTTGGTTTTGAATGAATTAAACTTCCTAGCATTTCATTTTTAGACATAATATCCCCAGCCAGTTTTTTGTTTTTTATTTTTTGAGTAATTACTTGCTGCTGATGAACCATATACAATACTTGATAAAATGACTGTGGCTGCCCATGCTTTCCATGTGTATGGAATTTCCGTATGAAATAATATATTTAATGACCAAATAATGGCAAAAGGAATAACCGCAATTAAACTAAACAACAATGTTGTTGCTAATAATATTTTTACTACTTTCATGATCAATCTCCTATGTGTTTTTAATGTTGTTATTGAATCACCCAAATATAAGTTGCAAAAGTATTTACAATTGCAAAATATAAATTATGTATTAATAAAGGTTTATTAAATTGTTTAAAATAAAACTCATGGACTAATATGCAATGAGCTATAACCAATCCAGGAAATGCGTATTGTATACCTGGTAGTTTAAGTGAAATAAATGTACCTGAAATAATGAATAGTGTTGTCGCTATCCATTTTATATCAAAATCTTTCATTTTACTATCTTTCTACATTCAGCATAAGCTTTTCGGTCATTTACACTTATAAGTTTTGAGTGTGATTGCTTTTGACACCCTTCAAAACTATTAAATTCTTCGGTGTATAGTGTTTGGTGATTTAACACCACAATCAATACCCATGTAATGGTCATTAACTTGATATATCCTTATAAAATTAATTCTGTTAGTCCTGCATTTTCACCCATTATGCCTTTGAAAAAAGTATTAAAGGCTAATGAAATTCGTGTGTTATCGCCACCCTTGTTTTCAACCATGTGTGTGGTACTTGATGGAAATAAAATAATCATACCAGTTTTTACAGTATAAAACCATGATTCTGAATTATACCAATTCCATTCTGAAGGCACCGGTTTGATTTGTTGATAACCTTTTTTCTGAAATGTAATTTTATCATGTTCATCATTTGCATTGATGTATAATACACCAGAAATAAAACTATTTGGATGTTCATGGCTATGATGCCATTCTTTTTCTTTAGTATAATTTGTCCATGATTGTGTAATATATGGTGCCATTTCATATTTTGGTACATAAATTCTTTTAATGAATTCTGCTACATGAGCTGTGAGAATATTACGAACATCTTCCAAACCAGGTTCATTGAGTATATAATTATTGGCACTTGTAATGTTACCAGCATTTGACACAGTTTTTTGTTCGGCATTTTGAAAGATTTTCATTTCTGAAGATGTAAATGGTCTATTCATATGAGAAACATAAATCGGTGTTGGAAAAATACCAGAGATTTCTGGTTCAACAATCGTTGTTATATTATTCATTTTTTTTATGTTTATCATATTGTATCAGAATCATCTATTGAATTAAGATAAGAATATACTTTTTCATAGGCCTCATTTTCATTAAGTGCTAACACATAGGCAAGTAGCTCATCATCATTAATGGATATAGGAAAAGGTATTCTTTTAAGATATTTAATTGGAATGGTCATAGGCAAATTAACGCAAAAATAACTTGAGTTTTTGATATTGTCTATGGTTTTTTTTACTTCAGGTAATATATTCATCACAAGGTCATCATATAAAATTTATTCTAGGCACAATCTGATAACGATTCAATCCATCTTCTTGTGCAAGCTTTATCGTCTTCTTTGCATGGTGGAGTTTCATCTGGAATTAAACTCAATACAGCAGCTTCTGTGGCTAAATCTTTAACATCTTCTTTTTTGTTTTCTAACATTGTATTCACCTTTTGGGTTATTAATAAACTCAACTTGTGGTTGATTCTCTATTTAGATATTTGTATATTCTAACATAATAAGTAAATCGTCTTGGTTCTCTTTCAAAGTTTGGAAGATAACCAAAATAGTCTAACATTCTTTTATAATATAATTCAATTTCTTGGTCTGTCATTAATAAACCCAAGATACGAATGAATAACGGATACCTTTAGTGCAATCTCTTACTAAATGTGGATACATGAAGTTTGATGGAAATATCAACACATCACCTTCACCTAAAGGAATAACCTGGTCCCACATTACAAACTCAGCGCCTTCATAATTTGAATTGAGATTACCAACAATACTTAATGTAGGTATACCTTTTATTTTACCATCAAACATTGAATGAATATGATCACAATGTAATTTCATATTGGTTTGTTCAGCATAACGATTGAAACGAATTTCTGTAAAACCAGCCCAGCCACTAAACCATGAAAAATTTAAGTCTTTCATGTATTGTGTAATTAAAGTGTGTGTCATTTGCATGAGCTGAGGTTTTGTTTTAACATCATTAAAAAACACCGATAATTCTTTTTCAGTTGAATGATATGAATCAGTATTGACATTGTAGAATGTGTGTTGTTGCCAATCTACTTTGTCTAATTCAATACAAGTTTGATGACATATATCGTGTGGAATAGCTCCTTGGAACACGGTCACATAAGATTCTAGGTCTTTGTTAATCATTTCAATGGGCCTTACAAAATTATTCAATACGCTCATTTAATTTTTCTAATAATATAGTATCATACACTCATTTATGCTAAATGTCAAGCTATTTTAAGGTGATAATAAAACTATTTAATTACCTTTTGATTTATGTTAATTATACACTTATTGGTAGAAATATGAGGCAATAAAAAACCCGCCGTAGCGGGTTTCTTATAAAATATAATATTATTCTGGTCTTGTCTCTTTAACCCAAGATGTGGTGTCTTCATCCCAGCGATAGAATTCATTTTCAGCTGCGTCTGTTGGCATTGGTGTTGGTGCTTCCCAACGACAAGTTGTTTCATTTAATACCCAACTTGGATATGGTTTTGGATGAATAAATGCGTCACGACCTTCGTCATACGTCATGCCGATACCAGCATAGTTTTTACGAATGTTGTGGTTATATGATGTTTGAATCCAACGAATGCCTTCTTGAACGCCGAATACGCTTTCTTGCCATGCACGGCCGGCTGCTTCTGATTCGTTACCTTCTCCGTCAACACAGTTCCAATTATCAACTGCGTGAACTTCAACTACGACATTATCTGAATTTACTTTAGCGAAATGTGCCATTTGTTACTTACCTCCATGAAAAATAGTGATACTCATATTTATAAGGATTATTTATTAGTTTATGGAATAAATGGCTGATGTGGCTGCATTAGTTGTAAATGTTCCTGGTCCAGTAAAGGTATGAATAGTATATCCCGGTGATGTTGTTACTGTTCCGCCTGTGGCGCCTTGACTACCCGAATAACGGATAACTACGATACCGGATCCGCCAGAACTACCTGGTGCGGTTTCAGCTGCACCAGCTTGACCACCACCACCACCACCTCTATTAGTTACTCCATTTGTTTTAGTAGTAGCAGAACCTGCGTTACCACCTGAAACTCCAGGAGTACCAGGACCACCAAGACCATTAGTACCTCCATTACCACCGCCACCACCACCACCAGCGTATGTAACTGATGAACCAGTTATAGAGGATGCGGTTCCATTTCCACCTGCACCTCCATTAGATCCACTACCATTACCTCCTACAGAACCAGAACCTCCACCGCCGCCGCCACTAGCATCATTAACTCCGTTTCCACCAGTATTACCTTGTCCGGGTGTACCTGAACCGCCTACCCCAGCAGGATTAGATCCTCCACCGCCTCCGCCAGATCCTCCAGAACCTCCGTTTCTATTAGCACCACCGCCACCATGACCTCCGCCGCCGCCAGTAGATGTAATAGTAGTTAATCCTGAACCCGATATTACAGAATTTGATCCAGAACTAGCAATAGTATTCCTATCAATTGCACCAGCACCACCACTACCAACAGTCACAGTATATGCTGTTGAAACGCTTACTGGTGATGTTCCTGTTAGATATCCACCAGCGCCGCCACCGCTACCTCGTTGAATTCCAGCTCCACCGCCACCAGCAACCACAAGATATTCAATAGAAGTTACACTAATAGCGGCTTGTGTTTGATTTAATCCTGTAGGATATCCATAACCTGTTGGTCTTATAAAAGATTTATTACTTACAACTGTTGTGTATTTTATTTTTGGCATAATTAATTTACTGAATAAGTTGCAGCTTGAATAAAATTAGAATTGGTTGCAAATGTTCCTGGACCCGTAAATGTGTGAACAGTATAACCTGGTGCAGCTGATGGACTTATTGAAGAACCACCAGTAGCTCTTTGAGAACCTGTATAACGAACTACTACGATACCTGAACCGCCAGATGCACCATTTGCACCTTCTTGTCCGCCACCTCCGCCTCCGCCAGTGTTTGTAGAACCTGATGTAGCTGATGGACCTCCACCATTTCCTCCACCACCAGAAGAACCACCTACTTGAGCAGGATTTGATCCGCCCGTACCAAGTGATGGTCCAGTGTTGCCTGAGCCTCCTCCGCCGCCTCCAGCATATGTTGTTGCAGTTCCTGTAATAGAAGAAGCACTTCCTGCGCCACCCTTACCAGCATATGAATCAGTATCAGTTGCATTAGCGCCAGCAGCACCAGCACCACCTCCACCGCCACCTGCGCCGTTTAGGTGATTATAACTATATCCTCCACTATTTCCTTGACCTGGAGTTCCTGAACCGCCAGCGTTTCCTAATCCACCACTAAAACCTGATCCGGTTCTTCCACCGCCGCCGCCAGAACCACCTGAAGTACCGGTACCTCCATTAGAAGCACCTCTACCACCACCTGAAGATGGAGTTATTCCAGGAAAACTAGAATTGCTTCCTGAAGTGGCTGTTGCTCCTCCAGAACCAACAGTAACAGTATAAGGTGTAGAATTTGTTAGTGTGAGAGAACCTGTTAATAGACCACCAGCGCCACCGCCACCGCCTCCACTATTACCACCGCCTCCACCGCCCGCAACAACTAGATATTCAATTGCATCGGATTGAGCTTGACTTACATTTAATCCCGCTGGAAATGTATATCCGCTAGGTCTTACAAAAGTGTTTGTTGGATTAGAAACTGCGTATTTGATTCCCATTTAGAATAATCTCAATGAATTTTTTCTTTTATTTAGTTGACGGAATAGACTGGTATACCAACTAATGAACCTGATCCTGTGAATGTATGAATTTGTTTACCAGCAGAAGTTGTGACTGTACCACCTGTGAATAGAGCTGTAGCTGATGTGTAAGATATGATGACTACACCTGAACCACCAGCACCACCTGTAAAAGAGCCGCCACCGCTTTGACGAGAAGCAGCAGAACCACCACCACCTCTGTTAGTAGTTCCATTATTACCATTTGCGTTTGTATCAGGACAGCTTGCACCTCCATCTGTTGCTGTTCCAGGTGTGCTAGCAGTAAAAGAAGAGCCTCCACCGCCACCTGCATATCCAACACTTGAACCTGAAATATTTGATGAAACGCCTGCTCCACCATTTCCACCTTTTGATGCTTGACCTATCTGCCCTACAGCTCCAGCACCACCTCCGCCACCACCCGGTCTGTGAGATGTGTTTGGAGAAGTTCCACCATTACCACCTGCATAACCTTGATTAGCTGTTCCAGCACCGCCCGTTCCACTTGCGGGTGAAAAAAATCCACCACCACCGCCTGAACCACCTAACGCTCCATTACTTGATGGAGAAGCAATATCTCCTCTACCTCCACCACCACCACCTATAGATGTTACAGTTGTAATTCCTGTTCCACTGATAGATGAATTTGAACCATTACTACCAATAGTAGGAACAGTTGTTCCGCCATTACCTCCAGCTCCAACTGTAATAGTATAAGTATTAAGAGTAGATAAAGTAATTGCAGATTCTGCTGATGCACCTCCACCTGAAGACCCAGCTGAAGTTCTTAAACCACCGCCACCGCCACCAGCAGTTCCGTCTCCGCCAGCAACACCGCCGCCACCGCCGCCTCCAGCTACAACTAAAAAGTCAGTAGTTACAGCAGGACCTAAAGATAATCCTGCTGGATAAGCGTAACCAGAAGGCCGAACAAAAGATCCGTTGTTATCGGAACTAAAATACTTGATTTCAGCCATTAGCTAATCTCTACACCAAATGCTGATATTGAAACTGAACCCGAATTTGAATTGGCAGCTAGAATTGTACCAGCTGGTAATGTAAGACCTAAACTTAACAATGCAGTATCAGAGGCGGGAACCACACCACCACGAACCACAAAATATGTGTTGGCTGCCGTTGCTGAAAAACCACCAGATGGCATTACAATAATTGAATAGGATACATTAGCTGCTGTTTGATTTGCTACTGTAATGTTATTGATAACCGCTGAAGTTGAAGCTGGAACCACATACACATTACCTTGAGTATTTGCAGTAGGATTTAATTGTCCTAAAATTTTAAGTGCGTTAGCCATTATTTGATTTCAACTCCATAAGCGTGAATAGCAACACCTGCAGCTGAAGAGGACGCATTAGCACCTGTTACATTAGCTGAAAGAATTGCTGATGTTGGTAATGTTACACCTGTATCTAATACTAATGTATCAGCTGCAGGTATGTTAAGTGATTTAAGAATAAAATGTTTAGTTGCTAATGCTTCAGTAGAAGGTCTGGCGACTAAATCAATGAGAATATTGTTTTGTGTGCCATTACAAACTGTAATTAGATTGACAACAGTATTCGTTGAAGCTGGAACCACATACACATTAGAGTTTGTATTGGCCACACCAGCGATTTGACCTAGAATCTTATAAGGTGAGGCTGAAGCTGGAGCATCTGGTATGACACCAATACTTGAAGAAACGATTGATAGTTGTCCGTTTGATAATGCAACTAATGATGTATTAGCAGCAGAAGTTAAACGACCTTGTTGGTCTACTGTAATGACTGGAATTTGTGTAGAACCACCATAGGTGCCTGATGTAACTGCTGTGGATGCAAGTTTTGCGGCTGTTACATTGGCGTCTGCTATTTTAACTGTGGTGATTGCGTTAGCTGCAATATCGGCTGCAACTACTGTTCCGTCTGCAATTGAAGCAGCTGTTATTTGACTGATTGCCATAGAATCTCTCTAAACAATGATTGATGAATTTACATTTATAGTGTATTTATCTATTCAAAATGTTTAATCCTGATGTTTTATCAATTGAGTTGGGTCTTGATTGAATATCCAATTAACAAATTTGCAAGCTAAATCTTCATTTGTGAAGTAACGAGTCATTACTTGTCCCGTAAGTGTAGAACAAACAAATATAAGTATGTTTCCTTTGTAATTTGAAAATTTAATCCACCAATATTCATGAACAACTGGGTGCCATGAACGAAGATGTTTGATAATGTCGGTCTCTAAATTTTTCTGCATATTGGGCAATAATTGAATTTATTTAGCGAAAATGTGTTGGCCGGCGCATCTTTGTTTTATACATAGCTGGTGTCCGGTTTGATAATAAATGAGCTTTCCTAATCCGACATGAAACCCAATCATTATAGTAATCATCAGTTCTTAAAGCGTCCCGATTAAATATCTCCCAGGTCTCCCAATAAGCACATTCAGAGCGTGATTTACAGAGATGTAATATCTCTCTTCTAAACACATTTTCTCCAAGTGTTTTTACCTCTTCTTGAATAATTTTGTTAGAACCAAAGTATTTTTCCCAATCAGAAGTAATTCTAACTTTTTTGGATTTACCTTTTACTTGACGCCTTGCAGCTTTGGTAAAAAACTTCTTACCTACATATTTACGACCAGTTCTGACATTTGTAATAAGATACACCATGCCAAAATATTCACCAATTTCTTCACCCGTAAATTCTTTATGATTATATGTCCATTTCAATCTGTGTAACCGTCATCTTCCTCGTTGAATGATTTTTTAATTTTATCAATTTCATCTATCATGTATTCACCACAGAATGGACAATAGAGAGGATCTGTTTCACATATCTCTTTGTCATACTGTATCACATATTTAGACCCACATTCACACGAATGGTGTTTGTTTGCCATAAGTTATTTTATTGAATTATTTACACGAACAGTTAAGTTCGTAGTTTTTAATTGCAGCTTTGATAGCATCTTCAGCAAGAACTGAACAATGTATTTTTACTGGAGGGAGTGCGAGTTCTTCAGCAATAGCTGAGTTTTTGATAGTAGAGGCCTCTTGAAGAGTTTTACCTTTGAGTAATTCTGTCACTAAACTTGATGAGGCTATGGCTGAACCACAACCATAGGTCTTAAATTTAGCATCTGTAATGACACCATTTTCTACTTTGATTTGTAATTTCATTACGTCACCACAGGCCGGTGCACCAACCATTCCTGTGCCAACATTTGGTTCGTCTTCAGGAAAAGAGCCAACATTTCTTGGATTTTCATAATGATCTAATACTTTTTCAGAATATGCCATAAAATTATCCTATGCTGAAAATGATGAACCACAACCACATTTACTTGTGGCATTTGGGTTCTTAATTTGAAATTGTTCAGCCATTAATGTTTTACTATAATCTATTGTAGCACCATCAAGATATTGCATACTCATAGCATCTACAAGTAAAGTTACGCCATCTTTTTCTACTACAAAATCATCTTCACCTTGAGATTCATCAAAAGTAAAACCATATTGAAAACCAGAGCAACCACCACCAGAAACAAACAGTCTTAATTTAAGGTTTTGATTGTCTTCCTCGGCGAGTAAGCTTTTAATTTTATTAATAGCGCCTTGTTCTAATGTTACCAATTGTTTTTACTCTCTAATGAATCTTTAAGTTTAGGGTTAAAATTGACACGAATAATCTTTTCAGCCTCTGTTATGGATAATTTATATTTTTCTAAATCTGCAACAGGTAACGATGTATTTGGAAATATGTAAGCTGCTGACTTTTGATTCTTTACATCAACAATTACTTTATATATTTTTGTAGGAATACCAACATTGTTACCAATGACCGCATAACCTTTTTCATAAATTGGTCCAGAAGCTATATATACATCATTATTTTTCAATACATATTCACGCACTTTAATTTCTAATTGTTTCCAGATACCACGGTTATTATTTGGTATCTGTGGAATCATATTCGTTAAAAAGAATGATTCAGACATGATTTCATCATTTTGTGTATTGTCAGCGCCAGGACTTAAATGACCACGGTCATATGGTTTACCAGCATAATCTGCTAGTTGACTTTGATGTTGAACAGGAACTTCAGGATCAGGACGAAAGTCATCTTTGCGTTTTGCTGGGCCTGTAATTGATTCTTTAGTAAGATGCTCTAGCACATATACAGCGGTCTTTGTATTGTAATTATATTGTAAAGCATAATTCTTTTTACACATATACTGAACATTGACCGCCTTTGACACCGGTGCACCATAAGGTGTAAATTGTGGACATTTATCATCAATAGGATTCGCCAGAGATGTTAATGGTAATAGTAATAATAGTAATATTTTCCTCAAATTAATTTATAACCTTTATTAAATTATATTATTTAATCCGTTCTGTTATCAACCCACGGACGCTTGCCTAACATATGTAGGTTCAAAGTTTTTTGAATACGGTCATGTTTAACTGAATCTTCATCAATAGTATTGCCTTCGTATTCTTCAGCTTTGTTTACTGGAGCTGAATATGGTCGTTTTGATAGTTGTTGTTGATTACCCGTATTCTTTTGTTGAACATCATCTTCTGCATATACTGATATTGTTGTGCTTAATAGTGTTACCAATAGTAGATTTTTTAACATTTAATTTCTCCTTAATATTTGCATAACCTATGCAATTACAATTACTTATACAAAGGAGAGGTTAAAATTTGAATGTCTGCTTATATACATCAGGATATGCTAAATGACATACACCAATTAGTATATATCATAGTTTTAGGTTTGGCTCCAAACATCACTCCAATTACCTGATAAAGCACCTTTGGCATAATCAGTAGCACGATTCTCAAAAAAGTTTGTGTGTGTCGGTGCGTTAATCATTTCTTCAACCCATGGTAATGGATTCTTTTTCACTTTGAATACGCCTTTCATACCAAGTGAAATAAGGCGCCTATCACAGATATAACGAATATATTGTTTTACATCAGCTGCAGTTAAGTCTGGCATATCACCCATTTCAAAAGCTAAATCAACAAACCTATCTTCCAATTCAACCATCTTTTCTGCGATGGTGTAGATTTGGCTCTTTAATTCATCGTTCCAGATTTCTTTGTTTTCTTCTATATAGGTTCTGAATAATTTAATCATAGATTCACAATGTTGTGTTTCATCCACAATAGACCATGTAATCACTTGGCCCATACCCTTCATCATACCATGACGAGGAAAATTAAGCAACATAATAAAAGAACTAAAAAGCTGCATGCCCTCCGTAAAAGCAGAGAAGACGGCGATGTGTTTTGCAGTTGACGCAAGGTCACCATTCTTTGAGCTAATATCCGTAACGTAATCGTGTTTATCCTTCATTTGTTGATAATCTAAAAATTGATTATAAGTTGTATCTGGTAAACCTAATGTTTCAATGAGGTGAGAATAAGCTGCAACATGAAGTGCTTCACGAGCTGCAAAACCTAATAACATCATACGAACTTCTGGTTGTGAAAAATATGGTAGATAATTCTTTACATATCCTGAAGCTACATCTACATCACCTTGAGTAAAAAAACGAAAGATGTGTGTTAAAAATTGTTTTTGTGATGGTGTAATTTTATTCTTCCAATCTTTGACATCTTCAGCCATAGGAATTTCAGTATGAAGCCAGTGACTTTGTTCATGTTTAAGCCAAGAATCGTAGGCCCAAGGATAAAAAAATGGTTTGAAACTGGTTCTTTCGTCTGTAATTTTGTAATCGTATTTCTTGGTCATTTTTATCCTTCGCAAGCTACGCAAACGGATTCTTCCGTTGCTAATTGTTTTAAGTCTATCTCTTTAATTGCTTCACGCTCAATCTTCTTGGCCACTTTATCAGCTTTACCAATCTTTTCAGAACGGCAATAGTATAGTGTTTTAAGTCCTGTTTTCCATGCCATAAAATGAATTGCATGGAGGTATTTCACATTCACATCTGGTCTAAAGAATAAATTAAGTGATTGAGCTTGATCAATATATTCTTGGCGATCAGCTGCATGTTGAATAATCCAGCGTTGATCTATTTCCATGGATGTTTTGAATACATCTTTAGTCCAATCATCTAAAATATCCAAATGTTGAACCGAACCATCATTCGCAATAATACTCGACCAAATTTCATTATAATCTAATTTAGTATCTTCTTCACATTTCTTTTTAATGATTATATCCAAATAACGATTCTTGTTTAAGAAAGCACCACTTAAAGTATCTTGGCGATAAGCATTAGCACGATAAGGTTCTATACTTGGACTGGTGTTTCCCATAATGATACTGCTAGAAGCGTTAGGAGCAATAGCCATAAGATGGCTAAAACGGTTACCCGTACCTTTGGCGTCAGGTGCTTCGCCACGCTCTCTACCCAATTTTTTATTTGCTTCATTTAATTTACTCCTAATATGATTAAACATAGTTTTATTACGACCAACGGTCATTGGATTTTCCCATGGTAAATTGTTCTTTTGTAGATAAGCATGAAATCCTAATGCGCCGATACCAATACTTCTTTCACGCATAGCAGAATATTTAGCTCTCTTAATTTGTTTTGGTGCATTATCAATAAAATGTTGTAAAACATTATCAAGCATTTCTGCTACATCTTTTAAAAAGAGTGCATCTTCTTTCCAATTATCATAGTATTCTAGGTTTAATGATGATAAGCAACACACAGCTGTTCTTTCATCATCTGTTGGTAAAACAATTTCAGAGCAAAGATTACTCTGACGAATCTTGAGGCCTAAATCTTTTTGCCATTGTGGCATTGCATTGTTACTTGTATCAACATAGTGAATATAGGGTTCACCTGTTTGCATACGCATTTCAAGAATGGCTTGCCATAAATGTTTTGCTGATACTACTTCACGAACTTCGCCATTGTGCGGATCTTTTAATTCCCAATCATCATTTGCGTTTGGATCAAGCATACATCTTTCAATAATGTGCATGAAGTTATCAGTAATGTTAATACCATGATGAAGATTTAAGCAACGCATGTTTTGATCACCCGTTGGTTTTCTCATTTCAAGAAACATCATAATATCAGGGTGAGAAATATCCAAATAAGCAGCATAAGAACCCCTACGAGTGCGACCTTGACGATAAGCCAAAGAAGAAGCATCATAAGTGCGAAGATGAGGCATAACGCCAACAGACTTATCATCAGTAGAACGAATACCGATACCAATTCCAACTCCACCTCCTAGCATTGACAACCAATTTACTTCTGATAATGTTTCAACGAGACCTTCTGCCGAATCATCCAGATAAGGTAAGAAACAAGAAATAGGCAGACCACGTTTGCTACGACCGAAAGAAAGGACAGGAGTAGAATAAGAAAGCCAATGCCTACTAACGTAATCATAAAGCCGTTGTGAATGTTCTTCATTACTTCCAAAAGTTTTTGATACATATGCAAATCTTTCCTGTGGTGACTGTTCATCTTCACGCATATATGATTCTTTAAGTCTTTTTAATCCAAGTTCATCAAAGAGAGAATCACGAGAATAGTCTATCTTTATACCGTGAACGATATTAGTCATTCAAATACTCCAAATTATTAAAAAATTACTGAGATATTAAACGCAAATGTGTGTCAGATTGTGTATGCTATATTTTTTTCCAGAATACAAAGTTTGTTTGCGCTTCTAAACCAGAGAAGGTGCTTCTACTTATAATATTTTTTATCTCATCCAAGGTAATTCCTGATAAAATTATTTCATTTATATCTTTATTATCAGAAAGAGTTTTCGGCCAAATGACGACATCATGCTGTGATTTGATTGCATCTTGCATCATTTTTACGATTTCTTTATTTCGTGGTTCGTTATCAAATATGAGTATCTTCTTGGGTGCATTGATGCTTTTTGCAACAGTTGTTAAGTTAGCATCACCAGAAGCTAAACAATTATTCAAAAACAAACTATCAATTGGGCCTTCAACAATCGTCACAGGTTTTGATAAATCCACACGATCCATACCATAAATTAACTTCTTATCAGAATCATGAGTTCTCAATGTTATATATCTTAATGTTTTATCACTATTCTCTAATGCACGACCCGATACCGCAATCAAATTATCATATTCATCATAGAATGGTATGACCAAGCGAGCATCATCAATTAGTTGATGCTCATTATTTGGAATCAAAGCATCAATGAATTGTTTATAGTGTAATGTAAATAATAAACGACCATAATGTTTAGTTGGTATTTTTCTTTTTTGTAAATATGTTAAACAAAAATGGCCTTGTGGAAGTTTATCACAAAATTCAGCATGATCAAATACTTTTTGTTTTTCTAGTTTATCAAATCTTGGTACAGGTACGTTAAATTTTGGTTCTTTATAATTAGATGATTTCATTTCGCCAGATTTATATCTTTCCATGATATATTCTTTTTGAAGTGATGGATCAACTTGATTAAGCAGATTGCTAATGTTGGCACCATGCCCACAATTGTGACAACGAAAGACTAAATTATTGCTTTTTTGAAATACATAACCACGAGCTTTGCTGATTTTCTTTTTAGAATCACCGCAGAATGGGCATGAAAAGTTCCAGAGATAATCTTTTTTTTGTTTAAAGTTTCTTAAACGGTAAGAAATTAACTTTAGATATTTTGAATCAATAATAAGTGACATAGAATCATACTATAACACAACTTTCAAAAAATGTCAATTAGTTTATGTAAGGAAGTAAGGTAGATATATCAACTTTACCTAAAATGAAACCGCCAACCAAAACTCCACCAAGAAGCATCCATTTCCATTTTTCAACTTCGTTTAATTCGGTAATAATTGTTTTTTTGTCTTGTTGTTTGTGCCTTGCTAAATCGGAACGAATATCATCTAATCTATCAGTAATGTGTTTTTCTACTTGATCAATGCGCTCATGAATTTCACGATTGATAGTGGTAATACGAGAATGAAGTTCTTTAATATCTTCTTTTAATTCTTGTTCTGATTTTTCATGTTGTTCGTGCCTCTGCTCATGCAAGGTAATCATTTGCATGAGATTGATATTGATTTCTTGAAGCTTACTCAATGAATCAGATAATTTGTGGCAAAGTTCATCGGTCTGCTCTACATCTTTTTTGAGCAAACCGATGCCTAATTTCAAATCTTGAACTTCTTGCTCATCAGGCAACATATTCTTCTTCTACCTTAGCTGCTGGTTTTGGTTTTATTGGCATTGGTGGTTGAATAAAATTAGATGTTTCAGACTTTTTTGCTGATGAATAAGCATTAGCACCAAAGAAAGCTGCAACTAAAGCGGAGATAGCCACAAAATATGTGGGTGCAATATTACCAATGATAGTAGCTGCGTCATCAACATCAAGCCATGAAGCAATAACAATAGTGACTGGATATAATAACATACCCCACAAAGCAAACCATGTCATCTTACGCATAGCATCTCGTTGTGCGTCTTGGTCTTCAAGTTCTTTACGCTTAAATTCCAAATACATAGCTAACTCTTGGCTACTTACATAACCATCACCATTAGTATCTGCTTCTCTTAAATGTTGGTAAGCGTTATCACTTACGCCTTGTTTTATCTCTGCCATGTTTCCTCCTTAAGCAACTAATGAAACTACATTGATTAGATTTTCAATGAGTTCATTTAATTTAGTTTTCGTTTCTAAATCGCCAGCCGCAGCTGCGATAGCCTTACTATGCTCTAAATCACGGAGTAATTCTTTATATTCACTAGCACTAATTTGTTTTGCTTCAAACATAGATTTGAAGTCGTTGGCCTCTTTGGCAAAATCTGCCACGGCCGCATTATCTGAACCTAATAATTCGTTTAATAAATCGCTCATCTTGGTTTACCTCCTACTACATTTTGGATTGTTACAGCATTCTTTTCTATCAAACCAAATTTAGTTGTGCAATATGGTAAACTTACAGGTTCAGTTTCTTTATATCTTTCACTTAACCCTTTTACAATTTCTGCCAACTCTGAAGACATCTTAATTGTTTCTTCATTCTTTGGTATTGATTGACTATAATTTCTTAATTCTACTGCCTTGTAATAAATTTTATTGACAGTATCTTTTACTTCTGGTGTACCACATTTGGCTGCGCCTAAATTGGCTTGTGTTCTTACTGAATTGATAAGAGCATATTCATTGTTATCAAATTTAGCCATGCGATAAGCATCAATAGCTGCACAGCTAGTTAAGAAAAACATGGATGCTATAAGTATTAATTTTTTCATTTCACACCTTCAAATATTTTTCGTTGAGTATTATACCATTCAATCCAAGCCTTATGTTTTTCTTGTAATTCATGGTATTCTGTATAGTTTGTATTTACGTTATCTAATAAATCAGATAATTTATTTTTACTAGGGTCTAAAGGTGTCAACTCTTTAGATGATTCTAATAAAGGTTCAGGTGCTTGTGGAAAAGACATCTTCACGGGCACACTTGTTGCACATCCAGTTAGTAATAAACTAATCAATAATAATTTTTTCATTTGGCACCATTCTTAACAGCACTATTATAAATGTCAATTGCTTTATCATTCAAACTACATTCAGCATCAATTACTTCTTTATTTTGAGCAATAGATTCTTTATTGATTGCAGAATTGATTTTAATAATTTTAACTTTTGAAGTAACTTGATTTTTAAGTTTATCATTTGCATCTTTTGATTGTTGTTCAGCTACTTTAATTTTAGCTTCTAATTGTGCTACACGAGCACGCCATTCTGATTCTACTCCAATACCACCTTCAAAATAAAGACCGCATACAAACAATACAATAGAAATCCAACGAATTGTTTTAATCCATGGAAGCAATCTTGTGAAGTGATTGAATATGTTTTGAATTAACCATGTCAATACAAGACCAGCAACACCTAGTCCAAATATAACATGAACAGCTAACTGAATCCACGAATCAGGTATAAATGACAACAACCACATATTATTCAGGTTTCTTTCTACGAATAAACGTTATAAACGAAGCTAATTTTTTTTTCTTATTGACACCGGGTTCACCTTGTGATCCAACACCAAGACCAGCAATCGAACCTGTTCCAACGGCATTTGCTGGAGCATCTTCACTCATTCGTTTTTTACGACCTTGACAATGAGCTTTTTGTGAAAATCCTTTTGGATTATTACAATTTATACTTTTTTTATATTTTTGTGACCATTCTTCACGCATATCTTTTGTTTTCTTTTTCATAGAATTAATAAATTCTCGATATACACCAGCGGCTTCTGTTTTACCCATGACACGAGCTCTTTGTTCCATGGCAATGGCAGCCTGTATCTTATGAGCATGTGAGCGACCACTTGATTTAATTTTACTCACACTTTTTTTTGCGTCTTCTGATGTAGCAAATTTTAAACCATGAATTGTACCTTTAGGGTCTTCATCGGTATATAAATCAGAATGTTTATCTGATTTATCTGGTTGACCTGGTTTTTTTGGTATTCTAGCATTTTCTTGCATTGGTTTACATTTTTTATCAGTATTGCACCAATACATTCCTAAACCACATTCTTTTTTAAATTCGTTTGCCATTTTTTATTTAATATCTCTTAATGTTTTGACTATTTTAAAATCTATTTGTATTTCTGAAGAAATTATATCTTGACCTTTAATACCAAAAACACGATCAGGCATCATACTTAAAAACACCAAATATGTTTTAAGTGATGAATAATCGTCTTTTGACATTTTGTAAAATAGCAAGCGAGTTGCTGCTTCTGGACCAAAAACATTATAAAGAACAACTAGATGATTTAAAACTAATCGTTCACGAAGCTCATCAAATTTACGGTATCTTTTGAATAAACGTTTAAGATAATTGAATCTCTTCATATCATCTTTAAACTCACTCATAATACAATTTGGTCTATCATAAGCTTTCATCGCATACATTGTCACATTGTCATTATTTAAGTCATTAAAGACCATTATTCTTCTTCTTCGTCTTCCCCCTCATCCGATTCTATTTCATTTAAATTTTCTTCATCTACAATTTCAGCGTAAAATTCATATCGATTATCATCGGTGAGAACATAAATTAAATACAAATAATATTTACCATTTTCTTCATCTAAATCAAGAACGATTTCGTCTCCTTCTGGATCAGTTCCGTAAAGTGCTGGAATGTTTATACCATAGCGATATAGCACTTTACGGACTTTCTGAATACCAGATTCTGGAGAAAGAATCATATCATTCAATTCATTATCTAATTGACGATTAATACCCTCACGGATTTTTTCATCCGTGATAGAAATAGGCGCATTAGGCCCTTGAGCTATAATCGTCTGTGTAAAGTCCACAATTAACTATCTGCGAAAACTACATCGTCATTAGCAACAGCGCCGCCGTCACCTGTCATAGAACCCATAGCCACTAAAGTTTCTACATGTTTGCGACCTGAACGACCGCCTGAACCTGTTTTTAATAATACCCAACCAGCATGACCGCCTTTTGGATTAGCTGCAACGCTTTGTTCTGTTGCATCAACACCAAAAACACCGATAGTTTCGCCTGCGATGAAAGCGCTAGCTGTTGTATTTGCATACATTAAGTTGCTGTTGTTCTGTGTATTAGTTAAATTAACTAATGAAGGTGCAAACTTTGGTACGCTTGTATTTGCATCTGTATTTGACCATAAAGCCATTTTAATATCTCCTAGATTTTTACTTAATTAGATAATATATTTATAACACAACCAAATAATTATACAGTCCGGTCTGATTTGGGTTGAGTATTACTTAACTCTGGTTCTGGTTCAAACTTATCAGACTTTTTCTTTTTCATAATATCTTTTACAATTTCAGCCTTGCGTGATTCTTTGACTGGTTTTTTCTCTTCTTTAGGTTTTTCAACCGGTTTATTTTGACCAGTAAATGCTCTTTGTGCAACTTCACGATTCTTAAAGAATGTTGACAATACTTTATGGCCACGGGATTCTTCTACTGTTTCTTCTTTCGTTACAAGATGATAAACTGGTTTACCCTCTTTATCTACTTGTAACCTCTTAAATGCGTTAGTAACCCCTTGTTGTCTATTTTTAGTTAATTTACCATACATATCAGGTTGCATACCATGTTTTTGTAAATTTTGTCGTGTAACTTTTGATAAGTAATTGCCTGCTAATTTTCGAGTGATTTCATCAATTTGTTCTACATCTTCATTCATTTCAGCGGTTAAGTAATTAGCAACTGTTGAAATGTAATCTTCTGCTAAAGTAATTTTGTTTTGACACCATTCAGGTAGATTATCAGAATCTTCAATCATATCATGTAATCGTTTTGCATTAACTATGATTGAACGCAAATCTGATTTAGCCATATCGCCTTCTTGGTCATATTCACCAATATCAAATTCATCTTTAATTTCCTCTGAAACCGTTTTCCAACTACCACCTTTTGATTTATACCATTTTGATGCCCAGCCATTCGCATATGCGGACGGATATACATCAAATTTAGAACGAGCTAACGATTTAGCACGAGACCAAAGTTCTGGATTTGTTGGTACATTTTTTTCGTTTAAGTTTTCCATATTTTCGCTTATCTTTCCTTTTCCAAAATTAGAAACATTGATTGGTTTGCCTTTTCTTTCAGGGTCTGGATCATGTTTTCTTTTAGCTCGAACAGCAGCTGCTCTTTCTTTTTTAGTAAGAGATTCTCTTTTTTCTCTAGACATACACTTAGGTTTTGGTTCACCAGGTTCTCTTGCACACGGACCTACAACCTCGCCTTTACTGTTGATTCTTTTCCAATCACCAGCAGGATCAGTTTTACTAAACCATTTTCTTAAATCTTCGTGTAGGTTAAGAAAAGACTTCATTTATTCACCTTTAGCTTGTTTCGTAGCAGTTGCATACATTACTTCTTTTGCACGGTCACCGTAACGAGCTTTGAAACCAGCTAAACCTTTTTTCATTGATTTAACAATTTCTTCTTTCTTTTTCATTTCTGGTTCTGTAAGTGAACGTTCTTCAATTTGTTCAACTTCTTCTTCAATTTTAACTGCTTGAACTGAGCCTTTTGCTATGTCTGCTTGTTTCTTTTTACCTGCAGCTTTTGCTTCTTGGTCTTTAAGTTCTTTTGTGAAAGTTTCATTATCAGGTTCTTCATTAATCATTTCAGACAAAGCTTTGAGGCCTTGTGAATTAATTAAATCTAACATTTCGCTAAATGATTTTTTCATTTTCTTTTCCTTTTCAATAGCATTTAATTCTGATTTCTTTGGACCTCTTAATGTATCAATTACATGTTTTTCTTTCTCTGAACCACCATATACACCCGGTCTTGCGTGGTGAATATAACCTGTAGCTGTTTTTGTAATCGCTTCTTCAACTTGTTCTGTTTCTTCTTTAGTCACACCTGCCATACCTTGACGTGCTAAATGACGAGCCGCTGAATAACCATAACCATATTTACCAGCAGTAGCAATCTTTTTAGCAGGTTTATCTGGTGTAAATGGTGGTTCTTTTTTCTTTTGTGCAGCTAAACGCTCATCTTCTTTGCGATTAGTGTCAATATTTTTATAGTAACCTTCATCTACTGTATCTTCTTTAACAGGTTTATGACCTGCACGAAGTTTTGCTAAATCGCTACCATCAATTTTATCTTTAGGTTCAGCAAGTTTAGCGATTGCTTTTTGTTTTGGTGATAATTCAGCTTCCATTACTTTGATGACTGCCTCAGCAACTCCGCTTAATTCTTTTTTGAGGTTCATTGTGATTCTCCTAAGTTTTAATTTTTATTAACAATTCCATTTTCTTAACGCTTTATTAATACGGCTATCTGGATCATTGGCAGTTTTTGTAGAGGTTAATTTTTTCTTCATACCTCCCATACGAGCACAAAATGATTTACGGCGATTAGCGGCCTTTGAACCTGGTTTTAGTTTGCTTGGTTTTGTTGTAACTGCCATAGAAAGTTTTGAACCTGGATTCTCACGGCGATATGATTCAATACCTTTGCGATTCAAACCGCCTTCAGGATTTTTACCTTCTTTGCGTTGCCATGCAGCCACTTCACTTAACTCTTGAGATTCGGAAACTGGTACACAATTAGGTACCATTCTATCTCCTTTTTTCTTGAGACCTACAGCTTTATAGCCGTCCCAGCATCTTTCTGTAATGTAAGTTTTGAACGATTTCATCCTATGGCCCTTTTAGCTTTGAATGATGATAATGAAATACCTTTTCTTTTTAATTCACCTTCTTTTTGATCTGACATTGATGTTGCCATTTCACCACCATCACCAATTGTTTCTGCTACTTGTGAAGCTTTACCTGTTTTCTTTTTAATTTTTTCACCCATATCTCTATCTGGACTTTCACCTGAAGCCGCCATGGATAGACCGGGTTCAATACCTTTGTCAATAGATTCTTTTAATTTAATCACATACCCTTGTTTATGTTTATATATAACGCCTTGTTTTTTGTGTGCTTCTGAAGCTGCATGTGAACGAAGCGTGTAAACCTTTTTATTGCCAGATTTATCTGTAACATATTTTTCTTCACTTAAGAAGTTTTCAAATTCTTCATTGATATTTTTTTTCATAGGTTTCTCTGTTGGTTGTTTTACAACTTTTACTAATGTATCATGAACCGAGCGATATGTAACTTCGCCGTTTTGTCCGTAACGACCAAAACCATAATATTGTAGACCAAGTCTTTGTGCCTCTTGTGCAGCTTTTGAACCAATATCTGGTGTTTTTTCAGCACCATTTTTTGCAATTGGTAATGTATCAACAGCTTGCATTTGTGTAGCCACCCATTGTTGCGATGTTTCAGTAGCTGGCGGTCTACCTACAAATTGTTGTATGTTTGTATAGAGTTGGAGTAATTCTTCTTTTTTAGCTTTAACTACTTCAGGTGAAGCTTGGCGTAAATCTTCAGAATTATCAAACTCTATGTAATTCTGACCAAATAGTTTTGCAAATTCTGGTCTTGAGCGTTGAACACTATCCCACTTTTCTTTACGAATATTTTCAGGAACGACACGGCCGCCTCGTTGACCTCTTTCAATATTTCTTTGTTTGGATATTTCATCATTTGTGTTGACGAGAATCATAGCTGATTCATATCCTAATTCTTCTAGTTTCTCTTTGATACGAGAAATCTTTTCATAGTCATCACCTGTGCCATTGATAATCAAACCATTACGACCTAATAATGCCAATCTTTGTTTTAATTCTGTAATTGTTTTTGCTTTTGTTCTAACAATATCTCTTTTATCTTTTTCAGTAGCAGGCATTGTTTTATCAAGGCCTTTTTTATCCATTAAGAATTCAAGAGCTTTATCTGAATTAATCTCTACTAGGCCTTGGCCCTCAAGTGTGTTACTTAATACATAATCTTTACCTGAACCTGGACCACCAGCAAGGAACACAGCCTTGAATATATTTTGGTCATGGACACCTTCATTTAATACTTCATTGAATGTTTCGTTAATATCTTCTTTCATATTCATACCCTTACGCAAATCGTGGTATAATTCTTTTGCGTGTCCATCTGATATGTGCTTAGGCACACCTTTTTTGAATTCTCTGTATTTACCAGAAGCTGCATGAACTCTCATTTTAGAACCTGACATGCCTGTGGTACCCTCTGCATCTGGATCTCGTTCACCAGCAGAATGAATTTGAATATTTTTAAAATTAAATAAAGCACTTTCATGTGATCCATTATATTTTTTTAACACTCTTTTATACTCTGGTATGCGATCTGAACCAGCAACCATGTGTAAATGTGTTACACCAGACTTGTGTAGTTTTGCAGCTTGTGTTAAAAAGTTAGGATGTTCTTTATTAGAAGTGCGAATATTTGTATTTGGAAAGAAACGTTTAGCGTGTTTAACTTTTTGTTTTGCTGTGAGAGGGTTAGATTTAGGATCGTTTGAATGTGATAAAACGATGTGATGTTCAGCGTTATGTTGTTTTGCTACTTCTTTGACTTTATTGACAAGAACCTCATGACCAGTCGTAGGTGGTTGAAACCTTCCAAAGGCCAAAACGGCATGTCTATCTTTTGATTCTTTAATTAAAAAGTCTATAAACTTCATTCTTCCGCCTCTACAGCAGTTAATTATTATCGTTTATTTATGCTTTTAGATGATGCAACCAACTGCCCCAGCCAGGATTATAGGTTCTTTTATCGTCACCAAAAATCTCATCAACGGCTTTTTGCACACCATTAAGTGGTTCACCCATGTTACCATAATCATGGCCTCCAAGGAAACCACCAATCTTAACTTTGGGTAACCATGCGTGAATGTCTGCCAGAACGGCTTCATATAGATGAGAACCATCTATGAAAACAAAATCCAATGACCTATCCTCATATCTGGAAGAGGCCTGGACGCTATCCATTTTTACAGGAGTGATAATATGTTTGACTGGTTCAATGTTCTTGAGGAAGATGTTATAAAGTGACCCTTCTTCTTCAAATGGGTCTTTGAAATGTAGATTTTCTTCAGGCGAACCTTCCCAAGTATCAACGGCATCAATAGTAATATTTTTGCCTTTATTGATAATCTCTACGGCTGCATAACAAACAGACTGACCACGCCAAACACCTATTTCAACAAATTTGGCTGTATCATATTGTTTGATAACATAATCATAAACATTTTCATAATTGAAGAATGTTTTTTCTTGTATTTTTTTGTAGAAATGATCCATTACTCGGCAACAATAAATGCGTTACCGTGTGGATGGCTGGTTGTCCAGTTTTCTTTGAGATGACCAAACTGATAGTCAAAATATTTAATCTTAAAACCAGCTTCAACTAGAGTGGTTAACCACCATTCCTCTGGTTCACGGACAACATGAGTGACATCCATTTCATACTCACGGATTCTATATCGTTTACCATCACCAAGTGGAACACCAACAAATAGATATTTACAACGGCGTCTAAATGCAGCCAACACTTCAGGTAATTGTTCTTTAGGTATATGCTCAAGAACATCTTTAGCAATAATTAAATCCCAGCCACCCTTGATGTCTTCAGTTGTTTCAATGACTGAAAGGTATGGTTTTACTTTTTCATGGCCATGTGTGACAGCGTATTCTGATACATCAACACCATAAGCTTCTTTACCAAGTAATCTCATCGCATACACCATGAAACCTTTGGCACAACCATAATCTAATACATTATCAAATTGTATATTGTTAATGATTGAAGAGGCTTCACGAATGGTTCTCTCTGGCATCCAACGATAATTTTCATAGGCACTTACACGACTACGAACACCATCTTCAAAATACTTTTCATCAAACACTTTTTTTAAGTTCATATTATATCCTATGCAAATTCATTATGTTTAGTTGGCATTAATACATCATCAATCAATTCATTCTGATAAGCATATTTACAGAATGAACAGTCATGATATCTTCTAAAAACATCAGGCCCACCAACTTGTGAATTATAAAAGTCTGTAATACCAGCAATATCACATAACTTAAATTCATCATTGACTTGATAATTATTTTCTGGTGCTAATTCGGCTGAAGGACAAACATAAACATTACCATCGGTGAACACGCAAGGTTTTACTCCGTGCATATAACAATGATTGTTTCTTCTTGTACCTTTGAAGTTAAAATCTGATAAGAAAGCGTATTGTAATTTACCATGTTTTTCTTCATGTTTACCAATTAACACTCTAATTGATTCAATATCTTTTGCAACAATGTCTGTGGATTTAATTGCATTAAAAGCAATCCGTGTTGGTATTTTCTTTTCTTCAACCCAAGCTAACATCTTCATAAAGTTTTCTTCTTTATATTCATTGGTTGCAAGTTTTTTAGCATGGTTATCTGTCCATTCACCCGTAATATTTGGGTTCGTTGAGGTGTCTGTGGCGCCATCCCAAACATATGCGGCTGAAATTTCAATGTCTAACCCATCAAACACTTCAAGATGATATGGGTATGGTTTCTTTTCGTCCCATGAATACATGCCTAGGCGAACCCATGACATCATATGCCAATTTTTAATCTTTTTAAGTTTTGAACCGTTGGTACAAATACCCATTTTTAGGCCTTTGTTATAACCATATTCAATAATTTCATCTAATTTTGGATGTAGTGTCGGTTCACCACCGCCTGTAAATTCCATACCAGTAACACCTAGGGCTGTAAATTGGTCAATGGCTGATTTCATTTGTTCAACCGTAAGCATTTCTGTCATGGCACGATTAGCAAAACAACAGAATGAACACGTTAGATTACATGGATTACAAGGTGACATATGAAACATGACCGGTCTAGGTCGTTTACCTTGTTGTAAATCAATCAGGCGATCCATGTGTTTAAGTAACTTTGCGTGATTACTTGAATAACTACGGCCTCTAATTTGATTATCAATCACATATTCTTTTTTTGGTTTGATAATTTTACTTACATTAATAACATCCATTTTTAACCCTTTAGTGTGAATTCATATACAACTTCGTGTCTTTGAGCACCTGACCAATCAATATCCTTTTTGTCAGGTGTGCCATATTTGTCTTGCATAAATTTAGGATAAACTTTGTTGAGTATTTCTTCCATTTCAAGGAAGGCTTTGTGTTTATCATAATTACTTGGTCTATCTGGATGATACATTGAAACTTCGTGTATTACTCCAGCCTTTTCACGGCAGATGGATGAAAACACCATATCAAATCCCCAACCACTATAAACTTTATGATATTCCCAAAAATCTAATAGAATCGGTATCAATGAAGTATGAAAGAATGGTGCCATGCCTTCAATAAAATTAGTTCTACTATAAACCCATTCTTTATTTTGATGTAGCACCGCATGAGAAGATGCTGAACCTGCAAGTGTTGATAATTGAAAAAGTTTCATATCATGTTTTTCTGCTAATTCTAAACCACGATTGACACTTTGAATATCTGTAACCAAATCATCGTCCCAAAAACCAATATAATTATAATCTCGCCAATCAAAAGTATCAAGGAAATGTTTTACTAAATCCCATTTGAAACCAACATCTTTAATTAAATAATCGTAAGTGTCTGGTTCAATATCAAAATCTTTATATTGATAAGCAATAACTTCATAATCTCTGTTAGATTTAGTGTAACGCCAATGATTGTTCTTATCATACGCTTCATGGAATGATAGTTCTTGGCCTACAGGTACAAAGATAATGTTACGCATATTTTTTCTCAATCAATTCTTTCCATTCAGGCACTCTATCATATTGGTGAACCAAGGAGAATACCTGTCCGTTGCTAGTGCAAACCATATTATTCACTAAAATTGGTGTTTTTTCTACCACTTTATCACCATATTTATTTTGTATTTGTGGACCTGTGGTACCTAATTGAGCTGCATAACCATCTTCACTCATGGCAAAATTAGTGATTGATTTATATGGTTCTAATTGTAATAAAACATTGAGTGCAGCTTGGTCTGGCCCACCACCACCTTCAATAAATGGGTTTGAACCGTTACATAATAGATAGATGTTTAGAAAGGCGTCAATCATAGTGTCAAAATCACCAGAGATTGTGCCTGCATTGTAGATAAGATTGTTACGATTGTGTTCGTGTATTAGCGGACCAAAAGATTTCAATAAGTTGTTATCACCCCAATCTTCATCTTTATAATGAATAGATTCGCAGGCAACATTAATCTTTTTGCCGTCTTTGATAACTCGTTCTAAAAATAAAGATGGGTTGGTTTGAAAGACCACATCTTTAACATCGGTTGTAATGATGTTACGATATTGTCCTTTGAGACCTTTTAAGAAATACCAGAGATGGTAGAATCGTTCAACAACGATGGAGAAATTATCTTTATATTCAAATCGTTTAGCTTCATCATTTTTCTTAAATGCAAAAATGGTGTAACCACGCTTAACTAATTCTTCAGTCGTTTCATAATCAACATTATAACAAATCATGGCTTTGGTGCCAGTAAAACCACAGGTGTCTAATGAATTAACCCAAGGTTTTATTTTCTCAAAATTATAACCAGTAATACAACCAACCACTATGTCTTTCATAATAACTCCAATAATATATTTTATTTAGTCTTGCGGTACTGTTTGAATCCTATAATTTTAGATTGGCCGGGTGTATCTTTTTGATACGATTTTAATAATGTATCTGTTCCCTCTTGTCCTGCACCCGATTTAGGTAGAATATCAGAACTCACAGCTTCATTCATACCACTTTTAAAGAATTGAATTCTTCTTTCATGTTTAGCAACCCATTCGTCAGATGGTTTGCCCTCACCCTTATAATAAGCTAAAGGTCTCTGTGTCTTTTTTGACACTAATGCCCAGCGACCATTGACTTGTTTTAACATTATTTAACTGTCCTTATTGTGCCATCTTCTTTAACGAAATAGGCTTCAAACTTAATATCTTCAAATTCTTTTTGTAGATGTAAGAATGCTTTTAGATTTTCAATTGAATCATCAAACAATCTTACTCTTGAAAACTGCTTGGTATTTAAATAGTTTCGAATAATAACCATCTTTGAAATAGCTGTGCCACGAATATCTTTAATTTTACCAGCTCTTTCAACACGAACACGATCAATATCAAAACCATATTTACGAAATGTATCTAAAAACTTTTCACGATCATCAAGGTCATCTCGTGCTGTTACAATAATAACACGACTTAATTCGCTTTTCAATGAGTTTTTTAGAATTGCCTTAGCTTTGGCCATCATACCTTTAATAGGTTTAGATTCATTGTAAAACTTTTCAGCATCACGAAATTCTTTGAAATCAAATTCTTCGCCATCTTTTAATTCATATGTATTGTATGAATGTGGAGCAAGTCTTTTAATAATCTTATTACCTTTTTTAACATTGACACGAGCTGTTGTTTTGAACAAAGTGTCATCAATATCAAATATGGTTAGTCCACCATCTTTGAATTCTTCAGTAATAAAACCGTAAAATGATTTCATTTTAATCTCTTGTAAGCTTAATTATCTTTTCAATTTGTGATTCTAAAATAGGTTTACGATTAGGCCATTTAATAATTGGTTGATTAGCTGTTTTCAATAAATTAATCAAAAGAGGCATTACAATCTTTTCTACTTGTTGAAGTCTTGATTTATATTCTTCAACTGTTTCGTCTTTTTGTGCGATAACTGCATTGTATTCCGCTTCATCTACAGCCGTAAAGCCGAAATCGTTATCACCATACTCTTGTAATATTTTGGTTAAATCATATGCCATTTTATTTCTCCCAGGATTTCGCAGCATTGAAATTAGCCTGACTAAACTCAAGCCTATCAACTAATTTAACTGCGTTACCTTTTAGTTTATCTACGGCCACAAAACCTTCTGCGTTTGTAATCTTGAAACCTTTATCTGTTTTTAGAAATGTTCCTGTGACCTGACGAATTTGTTGTAACTTTTTAACAATCATTGATTTAGATTCAACTAAACCATTTTGAATATCAAATATCTTTTTTAATTCTGTTGCATTATTACGATAAAACCTCATCAATTCTGATTTCTCAGCAATTCTTTTCTTTTTAGTTTTATCTAATTTAGCAGAAAGTATTTCTTTATTTAACTTATCTTCAATAAAACGAGTTAATTCACGAACATGTTTAAATGTATCACCAATGACTTGACCTGCACGAACTTTAGAATTGTTAAATGTTTTAATTTGTGTTCTAATGATTTCTGTTGTTGCTATTCTATTTAACACCACAGGATTAATTCCTCTGAATAAACTACCAATATCAGATAAAATATTTGTAATTTGTTTTGTTTCTTGTGCTGTAAATGTAGCTGTACCTGAGGCATCTACAAAAGAAGCATCACGGAACCAAATATCTTTGGTTGTCGTTAGATTATTAACATCAATATTAAATGAAGCTTTCATATCTTCCAATTTTTTACCTGTATATGAAGTATGAAACACCACACCTATTTGTGCAGCCATCATCATCTGTGCTAATTTAGAATCAACAGGAACAGCATACACAATTGTATTTGGTTGAAATGTAATGTAATCGGTACCATCAATGACTTCATTTTTCAAATCACCTTTAGTGAACATCATGTCACCCTGTAAAACACCTTTAATACCTAGTTTTGGTAAGTATCTTAATGCAACTTTAAGTTTCTTATTAAGACCCTCAGCTGGATGATTTATGTTAATATCTTTATCTGTATAATTTAATTTAGCATTCTTTGCAAAAACGCCTTTAGTTCCTACGAAGAATTTACCATTCTCTGGATTGATACCAGCAAATACAGCAGGTGCGCCGTCCCATTTTGTAGTGATATTTACTTTTGATTCAGCGTTGCCTGCTAACATATCTCGTAATGAACGAAGAAAATTAATTGAATCACGAGTGCCGGCTACACCACGATTAAGAACTTCATCTTCAATGTGTTCAAGATGAACATTCTTGCCTTCTTTGCCTTCTGTTAAGTATTCTGTGAATTTCATTTTATCTCTTATTTTGCAATTACAAATTTGCCTGATTTTATAGTCCTACTTGAAGTATATTCAATAAATTTCTGAACAGCTTTTGTATTTAATGGTTTTAATTTTTCATTATCTTCATTTTTTTTAAACCAATTATATATTACTGGCATAATAGCATTTGCTACATACAGAGCACTCAATGTTGCTCTTTCTTCATCATAAAGTTCTTTTGCTGGATTTTCTAATTTTATTCCAGATTTAACTTTAAATGTTTTATTAACTTTTGCTAACTCTGTGGTATATTTAACAATACCGGTATTGAAGGCTGTTTTTAGATTTTGACCAAGAGATTTATCAACTTCTGATAAAATCTGAGCAATCAATGGAATACCAACAACAGATCCACCACGACCACCAGCACCAGTAACCTCAATCTCACACTTAACCGCTTTATTTACTCCATAATTTCCACTATATGGATCATGGCGTATTTTAAGTTTATCTTTTTTATCTTTACTAAAATAAATTTTAATATCTCTAGTTACGGGTTTTGCTCTAGTATATTTTTTACTCCAATCACTCACACCATAATATTCAATGTTACTTAAATATTTTTCTTCATCAGACCTTTTGAAATTAACTTTTACTATTTTAACTTCATTTTCCGCTTTTTTTAGTGATAATGGAAGTAATTCACCGTCACTAACCAATTGACCAGTTATTTTGTTTAAATTGATGAAATTATACGATTTATTTAATTTGCCTTCTACTAATTTAACTTCTTTCAAAATAACCTCAGTTCCTTTTTTAGAAACAAAGTAAATGTCAGCAGGACTCCATTTGTTAATATCACCAAAATAATTACCTTCATTTTTGTTGGCGACATCAAACAAATAGGCTATATTTTCCATAGCATTTGAATTTCGTCCTTTTTCTTTTGCAGCTCCACGAACATACATAAAGTCTTGCCATTTTGGTGCTTGAATCTTTGAAAACTTTAAACTTATACTTTTAATATCAACAATAAGTTTTTTAGCAATATTTAATGACGATTCATACCAACCAGCAGAATCATTTAAAAACTTCTCAATTTCAATTAATGTGATTGATGGCAAATCGGTTTTTTTAAAACAATCATCTATCAATTTACCATAATGTTGTTTAAAAGTTTTATAATTTGGTAATTTTTTAAGGTCAAATTCTTTTGAAGTTTTTGTGGCGCCAAGATTGTCAGCTATTGCACAAAATAGGGCTTGGGCCGCCTCGCCTTCTTTTGGGGAATCTGCCATTCAACACTCCTTTTTTTTTTAATTATTAGAGTATTTATGCTAACATAATTACCGAATAATGTCAAGCTCTTTTCCAGAGGTCCAAACTTCCATATCAGTTCTAATGCGACTTTCAGATTTTAGCGTTTCATAACGATTGGAGGCTTTCTTTTTCCACCAGTCCACTATGTTTTTCATGTAGAATTTATCATAGTTTTCGGGGTCAGGAATGAGTTTAGTATCTTTGCCATTAACCACATCAACAAAGTTCTTAAATCCATAATTTGAAATATAGTATCTTTTTCTCTCTGTGAGACCTTTTGCTTTTTCAATTACTTCATTGAATTTGACCAGTTCCGGTTCACCTTTGAGTGCAACTTTAACCATGCTTATTACTTTTAGTGTTGCTTTTAATTTTTTACTTGAATCTGTTGGGTCAATGAGTTGTTCGCCGGTACATTCTTCAACATAGTCTTTAAGTTTCTTATAAGCTTCACCATCAAGCATAGGAACAAAATTACTATCAGTTAAACCTTTGAATCGGAGATATGGTTTCATACCGTCATATTGTGATATAGCTTTAGAAGATCCATAAAGACTTGTTGTTTCAAATAAACATAAGTTCATTTTATATTTTTCATTCATTAGTTCACGAATTTCATGTGAACAACATAGAGCTGCCAACAACTTACCACCTAGATAATTATAACCAAAAGGTTGTGATGGAACAATAGTAAAACCCATAGCTGTTGTATTATTAAAATTAGCAGCTGATTCTTTAGATTGTGTGAATACTTGCCTAAGTAACTCGTTACGAGGTTTACAATTAATCACCGGTGAACCAAGACGAATAAAACCAACAATCTTTTTTGTATTTTTTTCAAATATAGCAAACTGAATACATCTACCAGGAACAGCTCTTGATATTAAATGTGATGAGATAATTGTAATGTAATCCCACCAACGAGTAGAACCTAAATTTACAATTTCAAATTCCATATCATTAGGGTGTATAGTAAAATCAGAAAACAAATCTTCTTCTGGTCCCATACCTGGAAGATGAGATGGCAATTCTGATATTTGTGTTTTTTTCTGACTACGCATATAGTCATCAATACGGTCAAAATGATGGTAGTAATCTTCCATATATTTGGCACAAAATAGAGCTTGTTCTTTATTCAGTTTCATTATAACTTGAAGTCTTCAAATTTATTATAATCTCTTTCACGATTACCAAAACTATTTAATGGTTTATCATCTACTTGACCAGAATCAGCAAGGTTATTTTGTGCTGTTATTTCAGCATCATACAATCTCATTTTTGCTCTATCAACACCAATAACAAATCGTTTATAATAAGTTGGGTCAGAATAACGATTCTTTAACTGTTTAACAAGAATCTGATTTAGTCCTTCAAGTTCTTCGTTGGTCACCAAAGCAAACATAAAGTCAGCAGTTGCTGGTAGACCAAAAGATTCAGATGTGTCCTCAAGGCCAGGATCGGAGTTTGTAAAACCTGACCTTGTGGTTTGGGTTGCGGACACAATTGGCACATTATTCTCTACAGCAAGACCACGAAGTTCTTCGGCAATAGACTTGATGTAAGAATAAGTATTCACGTTAGCACCAGGTTTAACTCGTGCTGAGGTACAAATGTTAAGGTAATCAACAAATATAATTTGAGGTACAAAGTTTTTTTTCAGTTGAAGTTCATTGATTAAAGCTCTGAAATGCAATACAGAGGCTGCAGCTGTTGGATATTCTTTGATAATTAATTTACCATCAGTTTTTGCTTTGACAGTATCAAACTTACGGCTATAATCAGATTTAGATAAAGTGTGAAGTTCATTTAAATTAATATTTAACAAGTTAGCATCAATACGCTCTGCAATCTTCTCTTCGGCCATTTCCATTGTGATATACAACACATTAAGACCTTGTGCAAGAGCAGCAGCTGACATATGACACATAAACAGAGATTTACCAACACCAGTTCCTGCCAAAACAATATTTAATGTTTTAACTGGAAGACCACCTTTGGTAATTTTATTAAATAAATCTAGATCAAAACGAACACGAGATTCTACTGCATGATAAAAATCATAACGAGAATCTGAATCATTAATGTAATCATGACCAACATTATTATTAAATGCTACGCCAAGAGCATCACTTAATAATTTAGGGATTTCACCTTTTGATTTTTTAATATTTTTATGGTCAAGAATACCAACAGATTCCATAATTGCATTATAGATGGCTTTATCTTGACAAAACTTTTCAGTTTGTTCAATGAGCCATTGTGTTTCAGTTGGTTCATTTTTAACAAGATTAATTTGTTTAAGAAGATCAATTGCATTAGAAACTTCAGCCTCTGTGAGAGATTTCTTTTCTGTGAAATTAATTACAAGAGCTTCGTGTGTTGGTGGATTTTTATATTTATGAATAAATTCAAATATTTCACGGAATACTAAACGCTCGCTGTTATCTGAAAAATATTCTGCACGAACAAATGGTAAAACTTTTCGTGTATATTCTTCATTATAAATTAGATTCTTGAGTATCGTCTGTTCTAGTCTGTTCATCGTAGGTTTGTTTCTTCAATAATATTTCTGATAATATATCACCCATAATGGTATGCAATTTTTCATCATTTGTCAAGGTGTCAATATCGTGTTCACCTGGATTTATGATAGTATAACCAAATTGTAGTCTGGCAATTTCACCTTCTTCAACAACTCTAGCTTTATGGTAATGATAAAGAACTCCTTTATAACCATCTATAAGAAGTCCTATACCTGTAAGCTCTGAATCATTAAAATCTACAAATTGGTAATCAATACCTTCTTTATACATCTTCTTCTTCTGTTTCCACCACAGGAGATTCTGCACCTTCTCCCATAATGCTACTATAAGCGATTTCATATTTTTTCTTCACATATTCTTTAAAGTCGTTATCAAAGAGTAGGTCTTTCCAAAATTCGTCAGTTTGTGTAGCTTCAAAACGAACACGGTCACCAATCTCACCAGTCTTGCGGTCAATCTTTGCATACCAACCAGGACTTGGTTTAGAAATAAACCCACCTTCAATTGCAATATCAACAAGGCCAGAATACTTCTGAATACCACCATCAAATGAAACGGCAATTGGTATCTTTGCCTTTTCTTTGGTGTATCTTGATTTTTCAACATTAATAATAAAGTTATAACCCACAATTTCGGTACCATCTTTTTCTTGTTGACGACCAATGATGTAAATATTATCAGCCGAATAATAAGAACCCGTGCCACCGCCAACGATATCTTTAGGGAACATACCAATTTCTTTGTAGGTATGATTCACCACAACCATCGGAATATCTTTAAGGTTTAGGTGTGGTGTCACCATACGGAATAAAGATTTAACTTGTTTAGCTCTTGACATATCTGCCACAGATTTGCCTTCAAGGGCATCTTCAACTTCTTTTTTAGATGCCAAATTACCAATAGAATCTAAAACAATAATCAATTTATCACCACGATTGACCTCTTGTAGTTGTTGCATAATATCAAACTTCAATTGCTCAATATCAGTCAATGGAGTATGTAATACTCTTTCCATATCAATCTGAAATGTTTCAAAGTATTTTACTGGTGTACCAAACTCTGAATCATAGAATAGTAATACAGCATCAGGATATTTGTTCATATATGATTTTGCCATGAGCAAACTAAAAGCTGTCTTAAAATGTTTAGATGGGCCAGCCCACATCGTGAGGCCTGGTGTTAAACCGCCATCAAGGCGACCTGATAATGCCACATTCACCATTGGCACATCGGTAGGAATTATATCTTTTTCGGTGAAAAACTTTGATTTGGAAAGAATAGAACTTTCTTTGATAGTAGAATTCTTTTTTAATTTATCTAATATACTCATGCAAACTCCTCAATTGTTTATATCGTATTATACAGTATATCTAGTGTGTATGTCAAGTGTTTTATTATTATTTACCGTTATGGATTACTTTTATGATGAGGCACATCAAATACAAAAGTAATTCTTAATTCATCTCCAATGTTTTTAGCTCCATGTGGTTTTTTATTATCAAACCAAAAAAGTGTGCCTGGTTCTACAATTAATTCATCATCACCACAATGGTACTTATATCGGCCTTGTATGGAAAGATGGTATCTATCTTTGGTTAAGTAATAACTGCCTTGGTCTATGTGTGTGCCTACTATTTCGCCAACTGGTAACGATAAGAAACCACAACGAGAATGAGCATGAAAATGTCTTTTCATAAAATTTACAATCTCTGTATGTCTATCATATGCTGGCACTTTAACAGAAAGTTCCGTATTGTAAGCCATTTCACCAGGTGTTGATATAGCACCAACTATTAATTGTAATACTCCAGCTTTAATAGTGTAAATATCTTTGTCTAATTGTTGAGCAGAATCAAGTTCTTTTTGATTGCCCCAATCATCAGCATATTGTTCTAGTTGAGCTTTAATTTTAGAAACATTAATGCCAGTTTTAATGATACGAATATCAGACAAAGAAACTCTCCAACGAATTAGCTTTCTCAGTTTTCCAGCCAATACAATCTAAAATGATTTGTAATGGATCAATGAAAGACTTTTGAAATTGTGTTTCATAATCAATGAATTCATCAACACGAAATTCATTAGGCATTTTATTTGTAAAAGAAATGATATCAGTCTTAAATATATTTGGCTCACGAAGATAGATAAATTTAATTTTTTCGCCATCTTGAATCTTTTGATATTGTTTAGATATATTTAATTGGTCAAGCATATGATTATAGACCAAAGCACCACGAACATGAATTGGTGTGCCTTTAGACCAGATGTGTTTAGAATCTTTGTATTCATTTAGGCCATTCATTGATCTTGGAAAAGCAATATCTTCTACAGGCATTTTTCTAAATTCATCACGAAAGTTTTCAATCATTGTGTGTAATTCATTTTCATCACTTGTCATAATTATGTATAAGGCTTCTTTAATCTTATCACGACATGCTGTTGGTGTAGATGATTTAATAGCTTCAAGACCTGTAATCTTAATTTGAGGTTCAGCATATTGAACACCTTCAGAATTATACACATTCATAATGTATCTTTTCTTGGCAGTCCAAATGGCTTTGTCTGCTAGATTTTCACGTTTCATTTTCATCTTTTGATCATAAGCATGGATATAATCTGCCAACTCTTGATATGATTTATCGATAAATGGTTGAAATTTATCTTCACATACTTTGTCTAGAAAATTAATAACTTTGTTAGTATCACTTGTATCTTTCATTACAGAGTTAACCAATGGTTCAAGGTTAAGATAAACTGAATCAGTATCAATTGCGATTACAAAATCTTTATTTTCTGTTTTTAATAAACGATTGAGGTATTCATTAAGCTTTCTTTCAACCCATTGAATGCTTAATTGACCCGCCATAGTAATGCCCTCAGCTTGGCGTATATCAAAGAATCGGAAGTATTCAGAACCTAAGGCACCATAAGCAGAATTCAAACATTCTTTTTTAGTAAGTTGTAGATTGGCATAACGAGATATTAATGCACCGTATTCTTTTTTAGCTTCAGTTGTGGTTGCTGTTTCATATTTCTTTTTAGCCTCTAACATGGAATTCTTATACTTTGTTCGATCATTATACATCTTTTCTAAAATCTCTGGTAAGAAACCTTGTTTATTTGTTCTAAAGAATTGACCATTGGGTGTAAGAGTTACGCCCTCTAAACCACTTAAATCAATCTTTTGATGCAATAACTTTTCAACTGTAATACCTTGTGAAAGTATATCTCTCATTCTTGGTGTATAATCTTTTGGTTCAACAATAGTATCTGGTGCAATATTGTATTGCATCATTAAGTGTGGATAAAGTGAATTTAAATCAAACGATGCTACCCATTTAAATAAACCAATTTGTGGTTCTTTAACATATGCACCTTCATAAGCTTGATTTTTTTTAGATACAAATTTCGGTGGTACCACAATCTTTTTTTGATGAAGATAATTATGTGTTATTGTATCCCACATACGAACTTGAGCAAAGATATCATCATAATTTACTTTAGCATCATAAGCAATCGTAAGTGCCATTTCAATAAGGCGACCTTTTGCATTTAATTTTTCAACAAGTTCAACATCTCGTATATTATATTCAATGAACTTTTGGTAATTCTTTTTATATAAATCATGAAGACCATCATATTCATTATATGAAATTTTTTGGCCAACACCTTCAACCTGTGCAATATGATCAAGTCTATATGATTCTTGTGATCGATTCGGTGAAAACTTACGGAATAAACGCATATAGTCTAATGTTACACAGCCTAGAATTTCATAAATTTGAAATTTTCGGTTATATAATATATCTTCACGATCATTGATAACACCCCATGGCGATAACTTTTTAGCTTCATCTTCACCAGATATTCTACTGATACGATTAACCAAATATGGAATATCAAAACCATAAATGTTCCAACCGGTTATTGCATGTGGAGATTTTTGTTGCCAAACAATTAGAAACTCTTTAATAAGAGTATATTCATCTTTACAGAAAATGTATTGAACATCATCACGATGTTTTTGATAGACACCGCAACCAAATGTATAATACATGCGATCATCAGAGAATTTAACGGTAATAGCTGTAATAGGTTCGCTTGCAGTTTTTGGTTCTGGAAATCCATTTTCAGATCCAACTTCGATGTCAAGATTGGCAATACATAGGTCTGAATACTTCCAATCAATAATTTCTTCTGGATGGTTTTCAGCGATAAGTGCATATTGATACATGGTATTACCAAATATCTTAAAGTTATCTACTTCTGCATATCGCTTCACGAAGTCACGAGCTTCACGAATATTTTCGAACCTCATTGGTTCAACATATTCACCATGAAGTGTTTTCCATTCTGTTACCTTTTTAGATGGCAAATATAGCGTGGGTTTATAAGCTACTTTACTTTTGACTTGACGACCGTTGGATATTCCACGATAAAGGATTTGATTACCAAAAGTTATGGCACTTGTATAATAATTTGACATTCAAAGAGTATATCACACTTTTGGAATAATTGAGGCAATTTCGATACCCGCACCAAATACTTTGTTATATTGATTTTCTAATTCACGAACAGGTTCAGTAAGGCATAAAACATTGTCCATTGAAATCTTAATACCAGTTTTAAATTCAGAAGCAAACTCTAAAAATGGTGCAAAGCCCATTACAGTTCCTTCTTTTGTTGGTTGAGCGATTACTTGAACGGGTTGCTTGATGGTAATTTCATTTTTATCATTACAATCAACTTCACCAATAAGTGTTTGTGTTGTTTTAAGTGTAATTAATTTTAGTTTCATATTATAATCCAATTGTTAAACTTGCTGGCAAAACGCCGATAGTGACCCATCTTTTTGGGTATAACATTTCACGGCCTTTAAATTCATTCATATTATAAGTTGGATCTTGAACCCACCCAACAATTTCAACCATGTTATCATATTCACGAAAAAATAGATCATACCGATCTGCACGAGGCATTTTGTGTTCAATGGCTAGTTTCTTTGCTACTTCACGAGTATTCATTCTTTTCTTTCCTTAATTTCCTTAAAATCATAGAAAAAATCATTGTTGTTTCTGGCAGAATGTTTAGGATTACTTTCTACTGAATACAACTTTGTTGCTATTTTAAAATCTGGTGTTTTGAATTCAGGCACCGTCAAAGAAGCATCATAAAATAATGTTTTGTTGTTTGGTTGAGCAGCAAATTGTCCATTATCCAACTTCATAAAATTATAGCTCTTATGTTCTTCTACTGTTTCAGAAAATCCTGTGTTTAGATATCCAGGATCATTTTGACAAAAATCTACGGTAAACATATATTCACCAAAGTGCCATTTCCTATCTTTATCAAGAAATTTACATTTTAACATTCGTAAATTATCTTTTTCAACTACAGTAATATTATAACTTAAACAATCCCAAATTTGCAAGTAATCCAAAGGTAAAGTTGCATTTTTAAGGTCTGTTTGCCTTGATACAAAAGCATGTAAAGGAAGTTTATCATACATGGCGCCATAGTTAGGTAATAACGATTCAATACGAAATGCTTGGCCTTTGATACACTTTATTGAAATCCAAATACATGGTTCGTATTCTCCATAACCTTTTTCAAAGTCATAGAGAAACTCTTTCTTTACATAACATTGAATTGGTGGTAAATTGTGGACTAGAAATGCCATTATGTTTTTCTCTCTAATTCATGTTGATAGGTTCTTTGACGAAGCTCAGTAGAACTAAAACGATGTGTCCTTGAATTGTATATTATATCTATGTTACGATCAACACAAATTTGTTTTCCGGTGAAATCTTTGCCTTGATATTCTTCACCAATGAATCTTTTATTTAATGGTAAAAACATTAACAAATCTTCAAGGTCTTTTTCAGTTTCATACACAATAATTTCATCAACATATTTTACAGCTGATAGTTGAACATATCTTTCAACAATAGATTGAACTGGTTTATTTTTGGTTTGTGGTCTATCAATGGATGGATTGGTTTGTAATCCAATAATTAAATAATCACATTGAGATTTAGCTTCACGAAGCATAAGAATATGACCCGCATGAAGCAAATCAAAAGTTGAACAGGTGAATCCTGTGATTCTATTTATCATAAAACTCCAAATAAAAAAAACCTCACCGAAGTGAGGTTTTATGTTGTAAGAATATTGTTATTATTTATTCATTACATACATGGTCACTTCAAAGCCAAAACGCATTTCTTGAGCTGATGGTGTTGTCCACATATTATTTCTCCTTAGATTGATAAGTTTTTAATTTATAATCCAAATCGTTAGAGATACAATATAATTGCAAAGGTCTAACTTGAGTTTTATTGTTAAATATTATTACTTAACATTTATATTTTATAACACTTTCAGCTAAAAGTCATTACTAAAAATCATTAATTACTACTACTGTTTATCTGTTTAAATTAGGCAATTAGTCCTGGCTTATAAACTGTTTTGCCGTTTTCTTTTACCGCTGTTAATGCTTGTTTCTTGAGGTTATTAGCATCATAAGATACATGAACCCAACCAGAATCTGGAATACCTGGTGTATAGAATTCAAGAATCAATTGTGTGAAATCTAAATTGTCTTTAATCCATTCTGCTAATTCAGCATTAGGTACACCTGGAATCTCAATGTCTGCTGCCTGACCTTTACAATGGTCAGATGTTCTTGAACCACCTACAGCTGCATTAACTTCTGGTGCTCTATAACCAGAATTTACTTTAACTGCAACACCATATCCTTCACGGACTGGTTGCAAAATATTTTCACATAATGTTTTTAAATTATTTACAACTTCTTGTGTTGGAGTGTTATCTAAATTATTTCGAATAGCTGTTTCACTTTTTGTCAATTCGCTTAATGAAAAATTTTCGCTTAGTTTTTGTTTTAAATCCATCTTTTTAATCCTTTTCTTTTTCGATATTTTTTCCTCGTTTAAGTGGCGGCGCTTTGACTGCGGTTACAATAGCTTTAATCATCGCATGTTTAAATTCAATTTTTTTTCTACCACCAAAACTTGCCATTAATCTTTTGACTGTTTTTGGCATTTTAAAGTTACTATCAGAACCAAACATAATATACTCCATTTATTATTAAAAAAAGTGGAGGCCGAAGCCTCCATCTCTTATACTGCTGCTGCCTGTTCGTTAAGAAGTTCTGGTTTATAGAAATTTAATTCTTTACCGATTTCAATCTTACGAGGTTTTTTATGGTCAGGAATAACATTTTCTAAACCAATTTTTAAAATACCATTTTTATATTCTGCACCTTTAACTTCTACGGTATCAGCAATACGCAAAGTCTTAGTAAATGAACGAAGACCTATACCTCTATGTAGGTATTCGCCAGATTCGGCTTTATCTTCTTTGTTTCCTTTAATAATCAATTCACCATCATTTACAGATACATCAATATCTTCTTTACTAAAGCCTGCCACAGCTAATTCTACAACGTAATGATTATCATCTAGTTTTAGAATGTTATGTGGTGGAAATGAGGTTGTTGTATTCTTAAAATCTGAATTTAATAGTTTTTCAACTTCATCAAAGAAGTTTTCGAAACCCAATGTTGTATGATACAACGGTGTTAAACGACTTAATGTCATAGCTTTCTCCTTAAAATAAGCAAGTTTTCAAAATGTGACCCAAAAGGCATCACGTCCATATTTAGTCAGATTGACTAATATTCCTGTGGTTTTTTACCAATATTATATTTTGGAATTAAACTCCATTCATCCTTTTCTTTAAAAGCGATGATTTTAATTTGGTGAAGTGGTGCAATATTGTTTTCTAATAGTTTAGGATTTAGTATCTTAATTAGACCCCACTCCTCTAATAGTTTAGCGATTGCGTTTCGTCTTTGTATGTCATTTTCTGATAAATTGGATGGTTTACCATCTAATGCAAATAATTCTTTGAAATGAACAATATAATAATGTCCTTGTTTATGTAAAATATGACAAGACTGGTAAAGAACTTTTTCTTTACGAGATGATACTCCAATTCGTGTTAGTGTTTCACGAACTTTGAGAAAATCATCTGGTTCATTGAAAATGACTTCAACGAACTTACTCAAATCAACCATTTTTCTTTCCTAATCCACCGGTATCGGTTTGTTCTTTTAATTTTTGGATTTGTTCTTTGCTAAGTAAGCGAATGGCTTCACGAGCTTTTATATTGGAGAAACCAAAGACTTGCTTTATACATTTTAAATCTTCACTTTTCTCAGTTTTAACCCACTTAGCAAATGGTCTCTTTTGTGACCTGACTATATTTAGTAAAAAATCATTCTGTAGTTTTTTATCTAAAAAATGCAAACGATTCATTTCATTTGCATAAAATATACAGTCTTTATGTAAAGAAAGGGCTCTATTTACGATGAAAGCGTCATATGATTTTTCAGATATCTCATCAACAATTAAATCTTTCTTGTTCTCTAATATCGCATTTACATAATCAAATACACTCATATCTTCTCACTTTCAATCTCTATCCATGTGTGGTCACCTAATGACTTAACAGCACATATGTATTCATAATCTAAAGGTGGTCCAGAACTCCAATCTTTAGGACCATTAATAATTAACATATTTCTTTGTGTTCTTTTATTATAAATTAACCAATATATTTGTCCTTGAGTTATTTGAAACTCATAATGGGCATCATAAATCATATTGGTTAAATCTAATCTTTTTTTAATTTGATCAGCTTGCTTTCTTAACACATTGACCAATTCCATAATTCTATCATACTCTTGTTGAGCGCTTAATCTTGCGATATTAAGCATATGGTCTTTTTGTGATTTAACTGGAACTAAATCAAATTTTGGAGAACCAACATCCATAGGATATGGTAAATTGTTTCTCCTAGCCGGATCCTCATCTTCAAATCGCATAAGAGGCTTCTACTTTATCTAAAGCTTCTTCTATTATTCTTTTTTCAATATCTATTAAATTGATTTTCGTATCTTTTATTTTACCGGTTTCTATAAAAAACTCTATAACATTGTATGGTATTTTACCATAGATTCCATCATCTTTTCTACTTGTATAAGGTAAAATATTTTCAAAAGAAACAACACCAACAGTATTACCATCACATAACACTAGATAATCAAAAGTTTTTTCTAATGGCGTTTCATATCCATTAAAATTTTTCAATTTAATTTTAACTGTTGTTTTAGCGTTATGTTGAAACATTTTTAGTCCACCCTTAAATTCTAACCTTATGTTTTTTTCTGGAACAAAGAAATCACAACCAATCTCATCAATATATTTAATTTTATGGTTTGAAAACCTATAAATCGCATAATGAACCAATGTTGATTTCAGAAATCTTCCAGCAAAATCATTATATTTGTTTTTGTAAGAAACCATAACACTCATAACTTTATTCCATTGGACATTATCTTTTAGATATGATGTTATCTCATATTCATGACCAAACAAAGTTGTAATCACATTATTAATAGGATATGTTTTTACTTGTCTATAATTTATCATATATACTCACAGTTAGCCATCAATTCAGTTAAACAGGCAACTAGATTGATTTCAGGATCAGCTACAAATGCGTTCTTATATTGATAGTCAGCTATAATTAAAACTGCTCGTGGTACAAAATGTGGTTTCATAACTTCATATAAAGCATCATATATTTGGCGAAACACCATATTAGCATCTAACCCAGCTGTAGCCACCCATTTACGAATAGCATAGTAATTTTTTGCTTTAATATACTTAATGACTTCATCGATCTGAACATTTTCAATTTGAGATAAAATACCTACATCAATTTTACCAAACTGGCTGTATCTTTGTAACTCATTTAACACCCTACGAAAATCTGGAAAGTGTTTCTTAATTACTTCAGCAATTACTTTATCATCATATATTACTTCTTCAGATTCTAATATGCCTTGAATTTTCTTAAAGAATTGAGATGCCATAGAGGACTTCTCATCACCTTTAAGACTGAAGTCAATAACAGCACATCTCGAATGAAGTGGTTGTATTAGTTTAGATTTATAATTACATGTAAAGATGAATGAACAATTAGCTGCGAATTCTTCTATCGCACTACGAAGAGCTGGTTGAGTTGAGTTTGCTTGTAGATAATCTGCTTCGTCTATAATAATGACTTTACGGCCACCAGTAAGTGACATTGATGAAGCATAGCTTTTGATTTTGGTTCTGAATATGTCAATACCTGATTCATCTGAACCATTAATGACCATATAATCACAACCAATTTCTTCACACATAGCCTTAGCGACAGTTGTTTTACCAACACCCGCACCACCAGCAAGTAGAAGATTAGGAATACTGCTTTGATTAACATACTCCTGAAATGGTTTCTTCAACCGTTCAGGCAATATGCAGTCTTCTATTCTTTTAGGACGATATTTTTCCGTCCATAATAAATGTTCCATTTACACACCTCATAATATAAAATATAAAATTAATCTTCATTCAATTTAGCAAGCACATCAAGATATGAATCTTTAACTTGCCAGGTGTTACCTGAAACACTAAAAATGTTTGTCATGCGCTCTTCATCACCAGTATCTGGATTAATACTCATTGTTTCAAATACTGACATGACATGATTTGGGTTAATTGCAATAGAGTTTGAGGCATTACCACCAAAGGCGTTTTGAAAAATTTTAACAGCCACGATTAACTACCTTTCTCAAATTTAGAACCTTGCTCTGTTGAAATCCAATATTGTAATGGAATGTTTTTATGTTTAAAATGTGAAATACCTTTAGAGGTAATCTTAACACTATAACTACCGTTTAATAGTTTGGACAGATTCTCTGTTTTAAAAATCATACGATACTTATCACCATTACCTTTAGCAATCTCAAGGGCATCGGTATGGGCAGCATCATTAGCTAAATCTAAAGTAACAGCCTTAACAGATAAACCATCAGATTCAAATGCAATCTGTGGTGAAACTAATACGACTGCGGATCTCATAATCCAATCAAAATCTGCTTCAGATAATTCTAATGAGATTTCACATTCAGGCAATACAATATCTTTTTCTGGTGGTATTACTAACATGGCTGGTTCACAAAAGCGATACTTGGTCTTACTACGACCGCCATTACCAACAATTACAACATGCTTTTCATCAAACTCAAATGACGGATTATCTTTGTGTAAAGATACCGCAGATAAGAAGTTGTTTAAGTCATACACACCAAAGTTAGCAGGAATTTCTTCAGTAATATCTACTTGAGCTAAAATATTTTTATGTGAAGAAACTGTTTTAAGAGTTTTGCCTTTTTTAAAGTGAATACCAGGATTAATGGCACCAAAATTCTTTAATATAGCAAATGTTTCGTTTGATAATTTCATATACTTTCACCTTTTCTAATAATAACAAAATCATTATAAATCATTTTTGAATAAATTGCAAGAGGTCATCTACTTTATTGCCAAGTTCTTCTAAAGTGCCTTCGTTCTCTATTACATAATCAAACTTTGAACCCACCCAATCTGTTTCTGACTGGTGAATACCTTTTTGTTTCAACCTCTCTTTTGCTAATGCCCATCCAATATGGCGGTCACCCTTGTTAAATGTAATAGCATCTTGATACCAATCTGGTTCAGGCCCTCGTTTAACACGAACAATGATACCATTATGCTTATGAATAAACTTTAACTCATTCTTAAAACGAACATCGGTAATGACCACATTCTTATCACCCGCTCGTTTCAATAGTGAATTAATCCATATATCTTTATGAAAAACATTACGACCCGCTTCGGTGCCCAATAATTGAAGTGCTAATCTAGGCGAAAATTCTTTACCTGTCTTCTCACTCCAAAATTCATCAGGTTGTTCTCGCCATTGTCTAGAGGCTTCAGTATTGCCTTCCAATAAATCACGAGGCCAACCAAACATGATAGAGCAGGCATCTTTCAAAGGTCTAGCAAAACTATCTTTGATAAAACCTTTTTGCTCTAATAAATCACCAACGGAGCCTTTACCTGAACCAATAAACCCAACCACACCAATAAACATTACAATTTACCTGTATATTGTGCAACCTTTGGCATATCTCCTGTAAAGGCATAAGTGCCAATATGTTGCGTCTTCATCCATGGGCATAAGAAAATTTGACCACCAATTTTACGCCACATTTGGCAGAACATATAATCTTCTGATAGGTATCGTTCTGAACCACCACCAGTAATTGAATCTTTACTATCAATCACAGTATCAAAGTAGGCATGGATATAACGAGAACCATCAAAGTTAGCTTGACCTACATGGTCTGGTTTGTATTGAATCAATGGATAAGCTTCTTTCATCTTATCAAATACATGGCGTTTCACCATCATGTGACCAGTACCAATTTCTAATACTTCTAATGGGTCAGTCACCTGAAATTGTTTTGTGCCTTTTACCACATTAAATACATATTCACCAACCAATGTTTCTAATTCTTTTGGTTCCAAATCAGGATGATTTCGTGCAGCTTGTGCTACATTAGCCCAATTGATAGATTTTTTAGGGTAAGGACCACCAATAACATCTTTATCAAGCGCCATTAAAGCGATGATGTCTTGTGGTGAATAATGAATATCTGAATCAATGAATAGTAGGTGTGTAAAACCTGAGCGTAAGAATTCATCTACTAGGTAATTTCTTGCTCGTGTAATAAGCGATTCGTTGAATAGAAATGAAAACTTGGTTTCAATCCCATATTTTGACATGGTTGTTTGTAAGTCTAGGCATGATTTAACATATAGACCGTGTGCCATACCACCATACATTGGTGTTGCCACAAACAATTTATTCTTTTTTAATTCTTCAATCTTAACTTGAATTTCCATGATAAGTCCATTTTAATAATAAAAAAAAGGTGTGACACCTATATGTATCACACCTCTTTTGTGGTTCCTAAATTATTTTAGGCAAATGCTCTTTCACCTTGTTGGCGAATAGCGGCGATACCAGCTGCAACCATACGCTTCGTTGGCGCACCTAAACGGTAAAATGAAACTTTATCACCGTTAGCATTAATGCGTGTGTTCAAATAGATAGCATGACCATCATTTCGCAACTCATTGATTGTTGCTGATGGGTTTGCAACACCAAAAACAGATTGCATTTTAGCTGCTGTTAATGTATTGTAACCGCTTTCTTTTGAAAGATACGCAAGGATTTTTGATTTTACAGAATTAGATTGTCTTTTTGACATCTTTTTTTCTCCATAATATGAATCACTCTTAAATAAAATTGATTGAGAGGTGATTCTTCTCTCAATTTGAGTATTAACTATATCAAAAAATTTAAACATTGTCAAGCCCTTTCAAGGTAAACATTATAAAAAAGACCCATTGTTACCAACGGGTCAAGTGCCGAACTACTACTAAAACGAAGCGGCAACCGTGTCATCAGGACGGGAAGCCTCTTCAACTACTTCAGGCGCTGGTGCCATAATTTCTTCAACTGAAGCACCTGCGTCAACTTTGGTATAAAGGTCTATAAATGATGTTTTGGTGTCATCATCAAACCTATTCAAACATAATTCAATCGCTTTCATTTTGTCACCAAAGATGCCAAATGTTTCTACGATATGGACTAATCTACGGGTAGAAATCACTTCATCGCAACCACCTTCATCAAAAGTTTGGCGAATGACTGTTGCCCACGTTACAAGTTTTTCGGCAAAATCATCGTCAACCTTATCGACTGATTCTAACTCTTTTTTGATAATTTTTTTCTCGGTGGCAACTGGTGGCCAATCCTGTTCGTAGGTGTTACGGAAACGCTCAAGGAACGCTTCATTCAAAACATTGGTAAACATATAACGACCATCTTCTGAACCTTTACCTTTGGTATTAGCGGTTGCAAATACTGTAAAGCCTTCAGCTGGTGTAATCAATTCACCTTTCTTTTTAAGTAAGAAAGGTTTACCTTCAAGCACCCGTTGCAAGCAAGATAGATTTTGAGCGCCATAGTCAATCTCATCGACACACAAAACAGCGCCTTGACGAGCGGCAGTGGTCACAGGACCATCTCGCCATTCCATTTCACCATTGATTAAAACATAGTTACCAAGGAGGTCACTTTCATCGGTTTCTGGTGTCATAGACACCAATACGAATTTTCTTTTAAGTTTGGCACAAGCCTGTTCAATGGACATTGTTTTACCATTACCAGAATGGCCTGTTATAAAAACTGGAAAAAATCGTTTGGATTCTACAATAGAGGCCACATCATCAAAGTTACCGAAAGGAACATAATTTTTATATGTCTTTGGAACTAAATCGGAGAGATCCAATTCAGTAGTAACATTGGTAATACGATTATTAGAATCCTCTCGTTTCCTGACGATTGGAACGATTTGGGCCTGTAATTCAGGTAATGGTTCAAATTGAACATTGGGTGCGCCTATAGCGTTTGGAACACGATAGAGACCACGACCAATACGATTGGAATTGTCTTTGGTGAACCATTGGACATTGGTTAGACCTATGCCCTTCATAATGTCTTTAATTTCACTTTTGGTGACTTCCTGTTTACCTGTAGCCTTTAGGGCGTTGATAAACTTGTCACGCAATTCGGCACGATTGCTACTCATAATATAAAACTCCTTTTTAATTGTATAACCATTATATCAGGTATTTCACTATTTGTCAAGCACTAAATGTTCTTTTAAATCAATAACTTACAGGATTTAATTAAACCCTTATAAATCAAGAGCTTAGGCGGCGATGCCCTCAATGAATTTGGACACCACGATTCTATTTACTTGGCGCTTTTTATTAAACTTCATAAAGGCATTTTTTAATTTATTGGTTGTCACTTTACCTTCAATTTCAATTTCATCAATTTCGGTATTCAAATCTTTGCCACCAAGAATGAAAAAGAATTTATTAAAACCAGGATTATGGGACACCAAAGCTTTGTTTGTTTTCAATTCTTTAGATAATTGTGTAACTTTTTCCCAATGTAAAACTCTATTAGTAAATAATGTGCCATTTTTATCATAATACTTATTAGCGATAGCACCTTGTAAATTACGGCTGGTATTTGGTGTAATAAAGAAACCAAATATTTTAGAATTTGTTGCCTTACGGAACCATTCTAGTGTAGCTTTAATCACATAATCACGGTTAATATCATCTTGTGGATTAACCCTATACTCAAATTTAATTTTTGGATCCATAAAAATGATATTGGTAGAATGTGAATCAAACACTTTATCACGACCACGATTGAAGACTTTTTTTTCTAAGTCATAGGTGGTCAAGAGATCGTTATCATCTGAATTGGTTGGGTAATATGTGCTCGTTTGGTCAGCTTCGCCATCGTGAACAATAACCAAACTACTTAAATCTAGGTTATTCACTTTACGGAAGTTTAACATTACATCTTTCATAGCACAAATAGCTTGTGTTAAAGGTGTATTAGATAAATTTTCTGATTGTGGTCTATAGAATCTTATGGGACCATACCTAGTGCTACGGTCATCATAAGACGCTTTGAGCATTAGCATATTCTTGAGGCATCGATTGAATTCTGCATTACCCATTTTTGAATTAAGGTATTCACGGAGTAAAACACACCTCATTCTTACTTCACCAGGATTACTGGTAAACATCTTGTTTATCTCATCTTCAGAAGAAGATTGATTATTTATACCTATATCATGGTCTTTTTCCCAATTTGACCATGAATCAGAAAAGCTATAAACATGAAATGGAATATTTACTTTACGGCAAAACATCGCCAAGACAAGGATTTGCTCAATTGAACCTCCCATGTTTGATGACATTGAACCAGAATAGTCCAACAATAAAATAAGTCCGTGTGATTTGCCTTTTGGTACCATCATCACTTTACGGAAGATATTATCATCAAAAGAATAGGTAGCAATTTTATTGATATCAATATCGCCTGTATCAGATATTTTAACCTTAGCAAAAGCTTTAGCTGCCTTTTTCATCTCAAATTCTTTGGCAAGTAATGAGATATATTTTTCATTTTTATTTTTGAAATCACGAACCAATTGTTGGACATCACCTTCGGTAAATAGATTATTACCTAATTGTTCGTTCCATGATTTTTCCATCAATGAATGGACTTTTTTATATGGTGTAACAATTTTATCTAAATGAGCTTTAGGGAAAGTCACATAAACATAATCCTTACTTGATTCATCTAAAAGCATAGACTCATTTTTACGGAAGGCCTCATCGGTTTCACAGTTAGGTTCAAATTGGTCTTCCATAGCCACATTGGATTCTTTATCATTATTTACTTCAAATTCTTTGGTTTTTTCTTTTTCCGCTTCTAATTCTTGCTCAGATTCATCATCTGAATTTTTACCTTCATCATCACCAGTGCCCGCTTCTTCAACGGAATCAGAATCTTCTTCGAATTCACCATCAAAATTATTATTTTGAATAATAAAATTAAAGTCCTCTAATTCAGATAAGTCAAATTGCTCATCTTTAGAGTAAGCGTAGATTTCATTGGTAATTTTAATTACATCAGCCCACGATTCAGCAGCTTTAACTTTTTCAACCATTTTTTGTTCTTCACCAGTAAAAAATATTTTCATACTGTATTGGCTTTTGGTATAAATGTTTAATCGGTTGATGAAAGCCATATCATTAATATCACGGCCTTTAATGCCGAAAAAATCACGACCCATTAAATCAGTATAAGCTTTAATAAAGGAAGCTTTTAAGCCTGGATATTTTCGTTGGACTTTTTTCTCAATACGGGCATCCTCAACTACATTTAAGAATGATTTGAAATTTTTAGATTTGGTCTTATCAATCACGGCATCATGCCAACCTTCGGCAGGAGTATAAAGGGCATGGCCCACTTCATGGCCTGTTAAAAGGTCATATAGAGCGCCTGTCATATTTTGCCAGATTGGAAGATATAATACACGATTCTTTGGGTCAAACTTAGCTGTTTGGATTTTTGAATGTTGAATCGTGAGGTTTTCAGTAGCCATCAACTTGGCTAATTGTGATTTTGATTCTACGGTAAAGTTCGTCATATAATTACTTCTCAATTGTTATATGACCATCCTAACATAAAAAAACAGATTTGTCAAGCGAAATATGAGGGTTGGTGTAAAAAAACAACAAATGTTGTAAAAAAACAACATGTTGCGTGGAAACAACAAAATAAGAAAATGGAGCGGGATCCAGGATTTGCACCTAGTAAGTAAGCTGGACACCTACTTTGTTCTATCAACCTCCCGCAATTGGAGCGGTGTGTCTGGCTTGCACAGACCTTAATAAAGGGGATTCATTAATGTTCTACAACCCACCGCATTTACAATAATCATTCTAACATAACTTTAATCGTATGTCAAGAATTTTATTTATATTTACCGACCAACTTGACCTAGATATTTGTCTTTTGTTTCTTGCCATGTTAAAGTAATTAAATCATCATAGAAAAGTGTTTCATGCGAAATTTTACCTTTCTTTTTCAAAACACTAATTCTTGGTTTAGCTAAATCTTTTTTCCAAATTTCTACTAATGCTTCAATCGATGTATCAAAGTTTTTCTTGATGCCTGTTGAATCTTCACCTTTTAAAAACTCTACTGTTTTATCATACAATGGACACCAATATATGCCACGAGCATGAGCTGTTCTAATCAGTTCTTTAGGAATATTTAATTTAGAATAAGTAAATTGTAGTGAACGATTCTTGTGGTCACGTTTGTGTGGCTGACCGCTTGGTTTCTTTGCGATATACCATTCAAAATATTTCTTGGTATAATTCTTCATTAACCATTGACGAATTTTGTATCGTGTTTCTTTTTCAGGTTCAAATGATACTGAACCTGCTGTAAAACCCATTTTTTGCCAATAAGGTAGACCATCATATTGTGATAAACCATTTGGTTTTGCTTGGCCATATAATGATGTAGTTGTAATTGAAACTAATTTATCGCCATAGAGTTTTTCCCATAATTCTTGTATGGGTGTGGCTAAACATAGTAAAGCTAATAATTTACCACCAACATAATTGTAACCAAGTGGTTGTAATGGAACAATCGTTGAGCCAATTGCAGTATGGTTAATCATACCGCCTTGTGTTTTCAGTTCACGGCTCCAACCAATATAATTATCTCTTGGTGTTAAATCTAGGAAGTCAGATGAAATACAAATCACACCTAGATATTTTTGAGTAGCTTTATCTCTTACAATAAAATTCAAATTACGGCCAATGTTTGAATTGTTTTTCATGGTAGATGAAAAGGTACGAATACAATTCCACAACTCTGGATACTTATCTTGTTTATTGGCATAGATGAGTTCTGGTTGTAATTTTAAATATTCATCAGGATCCTGTGGATTCCAAAAATTAGTTTTTACTTCTTCAATGGCTCGTCTTTGGTCTTCATCTTCAATAACCCGTTTTTCACCTTCCCATAAATCATTTACGATAACAGCTGGATAGCGGTCTTGAACCTCACACCACTTTTGATAAAGTGTATATTCTTTTACGTCCATCCTTGATACATAAGTCAAGTCTTTGATGACGGTTTGTTTGAGTTCGTTTTCATCAACAAAAGGCATATCGTTAGCAGGATTTTCTGCTGACCATTTCTTCCATTGGGTTTCTACATCGTCTTTTGGGTCAAATGCGTATGCCATTATTTTTTTCTCTTAATAATTTCAGACATTCTTTGTGCTTGTATTCTTTGTAATTCTTGTGTGTTGTCTATGTCTTTTTCAATAGAGGCTGTAGTTTTATTTACAATTGTTAATTGTAATTTCAAATCATCTTGGTGTTTTTTTAGAATAGTAATTTCTTTATCTAAACTATCTGCTCTTCTTTTTTGAGTGTCTAGTTCGTAATTCATGTTCACTATTTCACCTAAAAATATAAGTGATATTGTGAGTGATACTAAAAATAAAATCCAAGCTACTTGTCTATCTGCCATTTTTTTTTCTGCGTGTAATTGTTTTAATAAGTTTTTCTTGTTTCTGTTTTGCTAATCTTAATGAAACTGGCCCAGCGTATTGCACAAACTTTACACCATTCATGTGATCTAGTTCGTGTTGATAACATCTTGCTGTTAAACCTTCCATTTTCATTTCAATATGTTCACCGTTTTCATTATAGAATGATGCCATAATCCATGACGGTCTTTTTATTTTAATATATAAAGCGGGATAGGAGAGGCAACCTTCATTGTCTTTTGTCATTTCTGCCGATTGGCTGGTGATTTGTGGGTTGATACAGGCAAATTGAAAGTGTTCGGTGCCAATCACAAATACTCTTTCAAAAACACCACATTGATTAGCTGAAAGGCCTAATCCGTTGAATTGTTTCATTGTCATCTTTAATCGTTTAATTAAAGTATTCATGTTTTTATTAGGTAATGCGTTTTTGTATATTGGTATTGGCTTGTTTAGCATTGGATGATTTTCATCAAACAATGGCAAAGGCTCAATCTTTTCCTCTTTTGTAATATTAGCACCAGTATCAATGGTGAATATTTCTTGGTTTAATATATCGTCACTCATTTTACAATCCTACTAAAGTTTTTAATTTTTTGAAACCGAATTACATTGTTAAATTTATCTTGTAATATATCGCCTTTATGGGAAATTACAAATAAATTAACATTTTCAAGCATATGTAATATCTTAATCAATTCGTCTGTACCATTTACATCAAGACTTGAATCAAATATCTCATCAAGTATTAATAAATTAGTATTAGATGAATTCTTTAATTTAGCAATAGCACGCCATGTTAACATTAGAGCCATGTCTATACGCTGTTTTTCACCTTCTGAAAAGTTATTGTAAGTAAATTCATCACGGTGCCTTGACTTAATGGTTTCTTTGAATGATTCATCAAGATTAAAGTTCACAAAGAAGTCTAATGATGCCAAATACTTGTTGACTAACTTATTAATAATAGGTAAGTATTGTTTAATAATTTTTGTTTTAATGCCGGTATCTTTTAACAAACCAGAAGCCACTTCATAATAGGTTTTTTCATCAATTAATTCTTTGAGTTCTTTTTCGGCTGTATCAATCTTAACTTTAAGTTCTTCCAATTGTTTCTGTTCGGTATCTGATATATCTTTAGTATTTTTTAATTCATTGATGTGTTTTTCAATACGAGCAATATATTTTTTTACTTCGGTAATAGAAGTGGTATTGGTTGCAATTTTAATTTGTAGTTCTTGTATTTGTTTTTGTTTTTCACTAATCTGATTTAGTTTGTTTTGTTCTTCTAATAATTTAATTTCTAATTGCGAAAGGCCTTCGGCACATTCTGTAATTTTATTGTTTAGATTACCAATTTCTTCTTCTTTAAATTGTTTATTAATAGTTTGTCGGCACGTTGGACAATTATCATTATGCTCAAAGAAATTTATATCTTTTTTATATTTGTTTAGATTGGTTTCAATCTGTGTTTCAAGTTGATTAAATTTTTTAACCTTTTGTTCTGTTTCCAAGCGAGCAATTACTTCAGCTTGAAGTGTATTAATTTTATTGTTGTTTTCGTTTGTTTCTGATTCTAATGTTACAACATAATTTGAATTGTTGGCAATATCTAATTCACATTCAGTAATTTTTTCATCATTGTTTTGTTTTAATTGTTTAATATGAGATTCTTTAAGTTCATATTTTTGTTGATCAATATCAATTTCATGCTTCTTGGTTAAAGACAAATCTTTATTGTTGATCATTCGTTCTTTGACCAGTCCGCTCATAGTAGAAAAGATTTGAATGTCAAGTAAGTCTTCGATGATAGTTCGTCTATCAGTATTTGATAATTGCATAAATGGTGTAAATGATGCTGAACCTAGAATAACAATCTGTGTAAAGGATTTATAATTCATTTTAAGAATAAACTTCTCTAGGTATTCTTGATAGTCACGAGCAGCTGCGTCTTGATTAAGTAGTTCACCATCTTGATAAATTTCAAAGGTGTTTGGTTTGATACCACGAATAATCTTATATGATTTGTTACCAGAATTAAACTCAACTTCAACTATAGTATCTTTACCATTAATTGAGTTAATTAGATTGGGTTTAACAATTGAACGAAAAGGTTTACCAAAAAGACCAAAGCATAATGCGTCTAGCATCGTAGATTTGCCAGATCCATTTTCACCAACAACAAGTGTGTTGCTTGTATTGTCTAATTTAATTTCAGTAAAGTAATTACCTGTTGAAAGTAAATTCTTCCAACGAACATAACGAAAGACGAGCATTATTCAGTTGTTTCCGTATTAAGTGCTTCTACATAAAGCTCACGCATAAGTGTTTTAAGTTTATCACCATTTACATTTAAGGCTAAATTATCAATATATCGATTAAGAATAGTCATTGTATCTTCAGCTTGGTTAATAATATCTTGATCAGTATCAAAACTCGTATCGGTGAAATCTTCAACAATAGATATATCAGACACGCCAGCTTTATAAAGATTATCAATTACATTATCAAACAAATATGGATTTTGTTTATTAATAACAACCACTTTCACAAATGTTTCTTTTAATTTATTAAAATTATAAGTTTTCCAAAATTCAAAATCTTGAGCACCATCATCATAATTTAATTTATGAAACATGCGATATGGGTTCTGTATAAATTCCATTTCACGAGTTGCCGTATCAAAAATGTGAAACCCTCGTGGATCATTATAGTCAGCCCAAGTTATTTCATTTGGAGTACCGACATAATATATGTGGCCATCATCTGATTTATGATGAAAATGTCCAGTTAATACCATATCATACTTATTAAGCTTATTTTTGTCAATACCACCACGAAAAACATTACCACGATCCATTTCAAACCCATCAATCTCAAAATGACCAAAAGCTAATTGTGATTTACTTTCATTGATTGCCTTAAAAATTGTTTCTTCATTTTCAGCACAAAGCCAAGGAATAACATCAAAAAATATGCCATCAAAATCAACGGTGGCAAAATCATCATATACTATGATGTTGTCATAATCTTTAAGTAATAGTTGCGGAGAATTAACTTCAAGAGTGTTTTTAAAAGAAATATCATGATTACCAAGAATGGTATGGAATATAATGTTGTTTTCTTTTAATTTATCAAAGAAGTATTGACGGCATAGATAGAGTGAATTAAAATTAATAAACTTTCGTCTATCAAATAAATCGCCTAACTGAAATACGGTTGTAATGTTATTTTCTTTAAGGTATGGAAAAAATACATTATCATAAAACTTTTTAACATACTTGTGAAATTCTAAAGAATCACCACGCATACCAAAATGGGTATCACCCAATACACAAATTTGCATTATTATTTAATTCTTAAATTGTTATATTGGTTTTTAAGTGTTTCTATTTCTCGTTTTATCTCAAGCTTTTGATATTTCATTTTGTTTAATTCTGCATCATTTACAAAATGACTATACCCATCTTTGATATTACTATCTAAAATTAAATGTTCTTCTTCTAAAATTCTAATATGTTGAAGTAACTTTTCTGTATTCATTTGTGTCCTCATATGAAAAAGAATTAGGAAATCTGAAACTAACTTCAGCGCACTCTCTGATAATAACACATAATATAATTAAAGTCAAGTATTTTACAGGTAATTATAGGTCTTCACTAAAAAATTTATCCAATCCTTTAGTTTTATTTTCTTTTCTCTTTTTCTTATTTTCTTCAAAATTATGAATGAATTCAGAAATGTTGTCGTATAATTCAAATTGTTTGGCCACTCCATCTGAATCTTCTAGTAATTCATGTTCATCTAGAATACCAAACTGTTCGGTTGCCTTATACTTAACATAAAGTTGTTTCTTTTCTTTCATTATACGGCGAAGAAAGGCAAAGTATATAATTTGTGTAAAGTATGCAAATGGATTTTTAGATTTAGCTGGATCGAAATTACGGAAATACATCATACAGTTTTCAATACCATCAGCTATCATTTCATCACGAAAAGAATATGATATAAAATTTGGTTTGCGAGATAAATGTTCAGCAATTTTTAAAAAACATTCGCCAACATAATTTGGAATTTTAGGTTCCTCTTTTTTTGCTTTATTTGCCTCATCACATTTTTCTTTATACTCTATTAGAGCCTTCAAGAAGTCAGCATTATTTACATAGTGTTTTGGTTTTTTTTCACTCATATTTCATCCTTAATTGCCTCAAAAAGTGCTTGACATGTGTTAATCTAGCCTTGCCCCCTTTAATTGTAATTGCTTTAGTACCTTATCCAGTAATGTTAGCACTCTTACACGATATTCAAATCCTAACATTCCTGATTTAGTTCCATTTTCATATGGAGGTTTTCTACCTGTTGAATAATATTGGTCAGCTGTCAAATCGATTCTTTGACCTTTATTATCAACTGCCCACCAATGATAGATGCCTTCATCATCTAGGGCATGATATAACTTAATTATTTTTGTTCCAAATATCTTTTGTAAGCAAGCTGATGCTGTATGACAATGACCAAACATAGGGTTAGATTTATTTCTTTCAATCCATTTTTTAGGTAATAAATCAAATGTTAAATTATTTATTATTTCATCACTTACTAATTTAAAATTGTTTGGTGTATAATCCAACATTAATGTAATTTCTTTTTTCTATCATCAGCTAAAATATTTAAATAGTTTTTTACTTTCTCTTGCTCTTCAGGTAACATTTCATTAATAATGTCATCACGATATTCTGTTATTTCTTCTTTTAATACTTTTAATACATCATCGTTTTTTACAATTGATATTTTAGCTTGCTCAACCATATTATTATAATATTCAATTAAATCTTCTTTTGGTTCAGCAAACGTTAATACATCATGAGAAGATATAGTGGCTATATTATCAGAAATTACCTCAAGTGGCAACCATGGTATCATCATTATTGCCGTGCCTTTAATGGTGCGTTTAACAATCAAAGACATAGGATCATTTAATTGAATCCATTCATTTTCCTCATCCATAATACAAGTAGAAATAAGATCCTCTCCGTTTTGTAATCGGATAACTCTAATTTTGTGTTGTGGAAAAGGTGTCATTTTTTAAATCTATATTGTAATATTTATAATTAAATTTTTCATCATCATATATTTTTACTCGCTCAATAAAATGTTTTAAGGTATAATTTACATATTTACCTATACGAAAATCATCAGCGATATCAAATAATTCAGCTACTGTTTTATTATTTCCAATTCTTAAGCCACGGCCAATTGATTGTAGATTACGAATTCTTGATTTGCTAGGTGATGCAAATATAATATTATGTAGATTACGAATATTGACACCTGTTGAAAAGGTGCCATATGAAGCTACAATAATGGCGTCTTTTTCTTTTTCAGTAATTGAACGAACAGACTCACGAACCTCAACATCAGTTCCGCCAAAGACAAAAAAAACATGCCTATTTTTTGCATGTTGTTTAATATTAGTGTAAAGGTCTTTACCATGTTTTTCAACAAATTGAAATAAAATAAGTGAGTTGCCTTTTAGCGATAAAGCTAAATTGCGTATAAAATCATTACGAGCTTTGTTTGCAACTATAAAATCAATTTCTTTTTTATAATCCCAATCACGAGCCGCTTTACATATAGGTTCAGGATACTTGAGAATCAGACATTTAATGTTAAAATCCGCTAACTGACCTTTCTCAATTAATTCAGATGTTGAGGTTGCCTTATAAACTGGACCAAATAAACCCTCTAGTACCAAACGGTGAGTTTGAGTTCCGTCTAAAGTTCCTGTTGTACCTACTCTATATTTAGAATTTGAGCAACCTGTAAGTATGGTGGTAAGTGATTTAGCTTTAAATTGGTGAGCTTCATCACCTAAAACAAAATCGAATTGTTCAAAATATTCTACAGGATTTTTATAAATTGACTGCCATGTAGTAATCGTTAAAAAATTGTTTGTGTGTTTGTCTTTACCTGAATATTGGCGATGGCAATATCGATCAGAATCATAACCATAAGATTTAAAATCAGAAAACATTTGCTCAACTAATGATGTGGTTGAAACAATTAGTAGTCCTTTGTTTAATCTTAGCTCTTGTAGATATCTTACAACAAGATAAAGTATAAGTGATTTACCTGAAGCTGTTGGTGATAATAAAAGAATTCTTCTATTTCGAATAGCATGAATAAAAGACTTTAACTGATAATCACGAATTTCATATGGTAAGTTTAATGTTTTTATAAAACTTTCAGCTTCTACTACCGATAATATATCAGTAGAAATTACATTTGAATCTATTTCAAGATTATAGTTTCTTTCTTGACAGAAGTTTTGAATATATGAAACTAGACCATGATAAATGGTAAAGTTGCGTAAATCTACTAACCTTATTTTACCATCCCAAAGTCTGTTTTTATAAGCTGGAACGAATTGATATCCAGGAACAAAAAATGTAAAATGATCTGAAAGTTCTTGAGCTAGTCCTCTTTCACATTCGAATTGTATGAATACTTCGTTTTTTTTATGGAGTATTAAATCAGACACCTTGAATAAATTTTTCCCAATCTATAAACGACCTAAGTTCCCAAGTCCGATTATTTAATTCTTTGAGTATTGAACTGCATACATCTACGATTTCTTCATGCAAGGCTTTTTGTGCTAAACGAGTGTTGATGTCGTTATCAGCTTCAATGTAATTATTAACTTCAGCTTTTAAGACATATGGAAATGGTTCCCAACCGTATTGTTTTAGTTGGTCTTCATCTAATTTACCTGTATAATATTCCCATTTCAAAACCTTCATCTTATTTAACTTAAAATCAGCTTCTTTGGCTAATAGACGATGTTTTGAAAGAATATTTAAATATTTGCTGTGTAATTTAGGAATGTCTAATAACGCTTTGCCTGGTTCTGTTCTATCTATTTCAGAATCTTTGCGCCACATTTCTAATAATTCTTCAAGTTGTTTCATATAATTGTTATCCTTTTACTTCAAGGATACATCACCTCCATTAAATTGTCAAGCGTTTTTTAGAATAATTTAGGTATAAATGTATGTGTATTGGCCAAATAAAAATATTTGATTAAAACAATTTTTCTACATCAAAATACGAATATCTAAAAGTAGCATCAGCCGTAATGATTGTATCTGGTGAATCTGTCACACTCATTACAAATGTAGAAAGAGTGGTAGGAAATACTTCAAAAAATTTAATATTATAGTATGGAGTATTTGATGATGAAAGCAAAGTAACAGTCGCATCAGAGTATTGAGGTTTGCTTATTGGAATGTTTGTTGCATATTTGTTTAATTTACTAAGATTTCTATATTCAGCAAATTCTTTAGGAAAAGTCATAGCACGAATCCAATCGTGTATTTCAAGCCATGATCTTAATTCTTCATCAACAATAAATGTAATATTCAATAAATCGTATATAGCTTTTTCACCAGGAATATACACATCAACAAATGGATTAGTTTGTGGAATTTCAGACAAAGAAATACCGGGTACACTTAATGATTGACAAAAATATCTAACATTGGGTGAACGACCAAAATTAAGTTGAAACTTATTTGGTTGTAGAAAGTTGGGATTTGTTGGATTACGAGTGCTTATTGTCATAGTGGTTTATTTATGCTAAAAAAAAGAGGACTCCTTACAGAGCCCTCTTTTGAGTTTTACTACTTTTCTAGTCTTTTATTATAGTTATAATTATAAGACTTTTAAATTACATCAAGTTTGCAACTTTAAATGCACGATAGTAGTTGTTAACCAACACAGTCAATGCACCAAGGCCTTGTGTTGTACCTTGTGCAAATGGGTTTGCAACTAGACCGTAACGAGTTTTGAAACCAATTTTTGGTTGGAAATTCGATGTGTCAACTGCACGAACCATTTGTAAAGGAACATATGGGCAATAGAATAAACCTGCATCATAAGCATTTGAACCTTTGTAACCAACAACTGCAAATTCTTGAGTTGCTGATGTTGGAGCAAACGGATCAATATACACTTTGATACGACCGAAGAGAGTACCGGCATATGTGTTACCTGTATCATCAACAGTCAAGGCTACATTTGCTTGTAAAGCTGAATTGTAATCAAGAATACCAGACATCGCCAACGCTGAAGCAACATCGCTTGAGCAAATTAAAATATTACCTTTGCCTCTACGAGTTAATTTAGCGATAGTATTGGCTTCTCTTTCAATTTGGAAAGCTAAACCTTTAACTTTTTCAACCATCCAACGACCGTTTGAATCGGTGTCGAGGTCAAATTTACCAGCAGTAGTTGTACCAACTTGGCAACCTGTTACAGCAGTACCATAGATTGTTCTAACAACTTCACGGTTAATTTCAGCAAGAATTTCAGCAGACAAGATGTTTGCTAATTCTGTTTCTGCATCTAAACCATGAACTGCTTTAAGGTCTTGTGCAAGTTCAATTGAGTATTCTGCTTTTAATGCTCTTGTTCTAGCAGTAACAGTAACTTTTTCAATTGAGAATGCCATTTCTGCAAATGTTAAATCTTCAGCAGAAGCTGTTGTTAAACCAAGTGATGGAGCAGCATTACCAACGAATGTGTTAGCAGCAGCAGTACCAACAGCAAGAGTTGTTTGTGCGGCAGAAACACCACCAAAACCTGTATTAGCTTCGTTGTAAAATGCTTCTGTTGCGCCTGCGGTCACATTAGATGTGCTAAATGTAGAACGCATAGCAAAGATTAAACCAGTTGGGCCTGTCATTGGTTGAACACCGCATACATCGTATGCGATTAAGTTTGGTAATGAACGGCGAACTAAACTGATTAAGATTGGATCAAAACCGGCAACTGGACCACCGGCAGCTGCTCCAGCACCAAAACCGCCTGTACCTGCTGCGTTAGCTGGTGTAGCTTCAGTAAGCATTTGACTTGCTTTTTGCATTTCTTGAGCTTGATTCTCAAGAATGACAGCAGTCACAGCCTTACGATACGGGTCTTTAATTGCAGGTAAGTCGGGGTGTTCAAGAACACCTTCCCACTTTTTCTGTAATGATTCGGACAAATACATTTTTTTTTATCTCCTAGATAATTTTTTAATTAAAATTTCGTTTTACTAATTGCATCGGATACTGCAGCTACAAATGGATCATTAATAACTTTCTTTTCGCCTTCAGTATCTTCTACGATTTCGTTAAGTTGTGATTCATCAGCTTTTTTAACGCCAGATGGAAAATAATTCTCACGAATTGTTTCAAGTTTTGATTTGTATTCGTCCTCTGTGGAGAATTCAACACTCTCTGCGAGTGATTTGATTTTTTCAACTTGAGTTGATGTGAGACCTTCACTTACTTCACGAGTTACTTCATTTTTGCGTGATTCAACTAATGCTTTAGCAAAGCTAACACCACGCTCAATTTCTTCATTGAGTTTGCTTTCAAGTTCTTCAACTTTACCAGCAAGTTCATCAACGAGATCAACTTTTTCATCAGGAACACTAATATAATGTTCTGCGAATAGATTGCGTAAACCAGCAATAAAGTCGTCTGTTAATTCTGTGCGTAAACCAGATTCAATAGCAATTTCATTGTCACCCATCCATTGGTCGACAACGTAAGAAAGATAATCATCTACTTTTTCTGTTAAATCTTTACGAACAGATGTGATTGCTTCTTCAAGCATATCAGCATAGTTTGCTTCAATTTCTTCTTGAATTTGTGAAACACGGTCATTAACACGAGCTTCAAAAATTGTAGAAACTTTAGATTTAAAATCTTCAGAAATTGTAGAATCATCTGCAAAAAGAGCATCAATATCTTCTTGCATTTTTTTCTTCATTTCTTCTTTATTCATCGCATATTTGTTTGCAGGCGCTTTAGTCATCATGTGATATGCTTCATCTTTTACTTTTTTCTTTTCATCGTTATGTTTTTCATCTTTGTGCATATCAGAAGCTTCATCGATTGTTTCTTCTTCGTCTGATTCTTCTTCTTCACCTACAAGTTTTTTACCTGCTTCCGGATCAGCTGAAGCAGCTGAGGGTTTAGTTGTTGGCGAATGTATCATTTTAAAACCACTGGTCGCTTTAGCAGTATCAACTTTATACTTGCCGTAAATATCACCGCCCGGTTTATTGTCGTCTAAATCTTGTTTTGGACCACCAAGGTCTGTGACCTCTGCGTCCACTTTGTGCATTGGTTCAGCTGGTACGGGTTGCTTGCGTGTTGCAAGAACTTCAGCAGCTGCTTCCATGAGTTTATTTGTTGCCATTAGGAATCTCCTTATGATTTCTTATTTATAAAATTAAAGTTTTCTGAGGTAATTTTCAAATAATTTTAAGGCCACCTCTTCAATTTCTTTTGAAGATGCCTTACGAATTTGTGTTTTTGCAAGGTCAAAGTCAGTTTCTACAAATTTACCTTCAATAAACATCCATTCTTTATTTTCCATGATGCCATTTACAAACGCACCCGGTGCTGATGGATCCGCAACAATGTCTGCCGCTGTTGCTAATTTGAGGTCATCTTGGACTAGGCTATAACCGTCTTTAGTTGTAACTACTGAACCAAGAGCTCTTGAAGATACACCAATACTTACATCGTTATCAATAAAGTTTTTGACAATTTGACCATATGGTGTTTCAAGGATTAAAGCCTTACCATAGAATGTATTACCATCTTCAGATAGTGATACAATTTTATGGGATACCCTTTCAAGATTGATTGTTGGTGTGTCAGGATGACCTAACTCACCTAATGCACGATTCGTTTTAATATATTCTTCATTGTAACGGTTGACTTCTTTTCGAAGAGTATCCATTTTATACATGCGATTGTTACGATTGACTGTATCGCCAACAAGAAATGTACCTTCAATGAAAAGATGCTTTTTACCGTTTTCTGAAGCCTCTGTAACATACTTTACATTTTCTACGGTTTCTCTAATAAGTTTCATGTTAGAATCCTGTTAATGCTGTTGCATAAGTTGCTTCTTTAGATACTTCTAATACTACTGTACCGCCGGTATTAATTGTAATTACAATAGATGAGGTATTATTATTTGCAATTGAATAACCATACTCATCAAGACGCATTTCGCCCGTATTGTGTAAAGAAACAATTGGAACAGAACTTCTGACAATTTGAATATTGCCGTTTGTTGACCAATTTATTCTTTTAATGCTTGCGGATGTTACAGTTTCATTAGCACTCGCTGATAAGTTAGCTAAAGCAACTGTAGTTGTACCTGTTCCTTCAATACGAATAATTGAAGGACTTCTTATAGAGTTAATTAATTCAAATGGCATTTTATTTTAGTCCTAATCCGGCTCTTCTTCGCATAGACATTTTTCGTTTTAATAATGTTCTACGAAGTTTAGCTCTTCTAGTTGTTTTCCATGACCGTTTTAATAAACGGGCTTTTTTAAGTCTTGTTGTTGCTGGTATTCGTCTAACTGTATTACCAGAAATACGATAACCTTTTATACCTGAACGTCTTCTGTTTTTTTGAACAATAATTCGTCCTTTAGCGTTTCTTCTTATTCTACGGCGAATCTTATTGATTCTTCCCATTCTAATAATATTAACATTACGTCTAGCAACTTCTTCAAGGTTTTCTACTTTTTCAAATCTATCTTCAGCTACATATCGTTTAGCACTTTTTATACGATCTGCGATCATTTCATCAAGACGATCAAATAATATTTTTTTTGCTTCGTCTAATTTATTTTGTAATATTAAATCAACAAAATTTAACACTACATTCTCTTTTGTGAAAATTCTGCCGCTTTTTGTAAATGTTGACGTGATTTATTAATCATGTCTTCAAACTTCTTTTTATTCTCATCATTCAATTTTTTATGAACATTAAGAATTGCATGAGCAGTTTGCACATCAACTTTACTTGAAGTTCCATCATTATGTTTAATCGCACCAAGTTGGTGATTATCTTTAATCTTTTGCAACTGTGTTATGTTGTTTTCATTAATAGTATTTATACCGTTTTTTAAATTTTCCGCCTGTATATTAGAGTCAACACCAGGACCATAAGGAACACTAAAATATTTGTTAATTTTGTTGTTAAAATAAAGAGCAATTTTTTGACCATTTGGATATAAACGAATGGCTTTTCTCTTTAATACTAATACAAAAGGTGGATCACTTGAATCTAATGCCTCATTAATTTCTTCATATTCCTCACGAACTGTTTGCCTTGTTTTTTGAAATAGTTGCTTACTTGTAATTAAATCAGCCATTTTTAAAAAAAGCATTTGCATCAATGCTCGGTCAGTTGGGTTAAAAGTTGGTTTTTCTTCACCCATTTTATTTAAAACACGATGAATTCTTTGTATTTGAGACCTGTTTGCTAATCCAGCTCGTACCAACGCATCAAATTTGGAGTAATCTTGTTTCTCCTCTTCTATTAAAAGTCTAAACTGTTCTAAAGATTTCATTTTGCCATTACTTTAGCAGGAATTAATCCTGAAGCATCAAATTCTTCTTGTGTTATAAGCTCATCTTTCATTGGTGTATCGGCAGTATCTTGCACTTCAATATCACTCATTTGAACACCATTGACTTCATTTGCATCTAAAACTTCAATATCTTGATCTTCATTCTGATCTTGTTCTATACCACCAAAAGATGATTTAGCAATTTCAATTTTACGATTTTCAAGTGCATTAAAGGCTTTAGCAGATAAAATATCTGTAAGTGTTTCTTTAGCTTGAGCAGATTTACCGGCTACAAGTTGATCAATAAATTGTGTTGTTTCCATAATTTTCTCCGTTATGTTAAGCTCTATTTATGTTACTATACTTTTCAACATCAGCATCAAGTTGAGGTGTTTTTGAATCTTCGGCACCACGTTCAACCGTGTTGTCTTCTGGAGGATATTGGTCAGCTGATACTTGTTCACCACCTTGCATTATTGGACCACCAGTTCCGTCATTTTCTTCTTGTTTAATTTCGTTTTCCATTTGTTCAATGTCTTCTTCATTCATTTGAAGAATATTTTTACGAACCCATTTAGATGAATAATAACGACCAATATATGGGTCAACCGTTTGAAGTAGATTTACTCTTTCACGGAGTAATTCAGCATCACGCATTTCGGTAAAATTATTATCTTTTAAGAAGTCATAGTAAATGGCTTCTTTGAAATCTTCCCATTCTTCTTGTGTGCAAATGCCTTTAAGTACCAATTGAACACGAAGAGCTTGATCGAAGATTTGAGAAAACTTATTTCTTAATCTTTGAACAAATTTAGCAAATTTAACTTCATCTCTTGTTACTTCAGCCACTCTACCTACACCAATCATACCACCTTGTTGCGAGTCTAATCGTGAAATAGGCACATTTAATGACTGTAATAACTTCTGACGAAAATATTTTACATCTTCTAATTCACCAAGGTTTTGACCAGCTGGAAGTGTGGTAATTTCAGTACCTTTACCGCCTTCACGGCGAGGTAACCAAAAATCTTCAAGCATTGACATGTGTTTGCGGTCATCTCTTAATTCACCTGTTTGAGCATCATATACCATTTTGTTACGATATTTGACCATAACATCACGAAGATATTGTTCTGCTTTACCTTTTGGTAAATTACCTACATCAATATAAAATATTCGTCTTTCAGGCGCTCTTGATAAACGGTAAATAACGATAGCATCTTCAATCATTCTTAACTGATTGAGTGGTTTGATAGCTTTATGTAAATATGAAATGACAAAAGTGTTTTTTGCATCCATCAAACCTGAATTTACATTAATAATAGATTCTGGCGCAATTCTTAAACCAGCATTTACATTACTTGTATAAGTTTGTGATGTAGTGCCTTTGTCATTATAAACATAATACTCAGCAATAGAGGAAATAATTTGAGCGCCAGTTTTTGGATCACGCTCTTTTTTAATCTCACGCACTTTACGAATCTTGCGTGGATCGATGTATCTTAATTCTTTAATACCTTCTTTTGGCGATTTTTCATCAACAACTACATGAAAATTAATTCTACCGTCAATGTACCAACGCTTAAAAAGGTCATCAGCCAGATTGCTAAAGTTAAGCATCTTCTGAATATTATTGTATTCTTCGAGTATTTTCTTTTTAATGGTTTCAGGTTGAGTTAGTTTATCTAAAACAATATTAGCTACCTTACCTGTTTCATCATGGGTGATGGCTTCATTGACAATATCATCAATCGCCATTTCTAATTCTGGATGGTTTGCCATCTCACGATAGCGTGTTACTAGTTCAATTTCATTACGAACAGAACCTTCTAAATCTACATAAGTTCCATAGTGAGCTGCAGATGTGATGGTGACTGCACCATCATCCATAGCTTGTGTTGGGAGTGCAAAAGAAGGTTGTTCAGGTAATTGCGGTTGAACAACATCTTTTCGACCTAGGGTAAATCCAAAGAGTTTGACTGCCATTTTATATCATCCTAAAAAAAGAGAAAGGCCGAAGCCTTTCTCGTTAAATTACACCACACCAGTTTCAACTGATTCCCACCATTGGTAGGACATAGTTACTGTAAATTCCTCAATTGTGTCATTAGCGCCCCAATCAACATCAATTGGAGCTAAATCTGTTGGATATAAACCAACAAATTTGTATCTTTTAAGTGTATCACCTTTTTTGCCAAATTGTCTGACATCGCCATCAACTGAATATCCTAACGGTGCAAGAGCAGCCGGATTACGCACATTAAGATTGTGACTATTAATACCATTCATCCATCTTTCAAATGCGTTACGAATGATAAAATCTTCATCATTGATAATGTTAATTGTCCAGTCTGCAAATGTTCTATTGCCAACAAATTTTAATTCACGGCCAAAATATTGAACTGGCACAACACCAATAGTTGAACCTGGTAATTGTGCTGTTTTACACATGAAAGTTAATTTAGTTTGTGCATCTCCTGGTGCAGAGAACACGGGAAAAGGCATAGACACTTCAAACAGATTTGGACGAGCGCCGTCACCAACCATTTGACTTCTAAATTCATTTACGGAAAAAGCCATTTTTTATATCTCCTGTTTCTCTATTTATTAAAACTTACCAACAACTTCATCAAAACTTACACCTGTTCTTACTGCTATAAAGTTAAGTTGAATAAAGTTAATTGATCTAGATGGTTTAATGAAAATATCACCGATAAATTCGTTTCTATCTATAACCTCTGGCGTATTGTTTGTTTCATCACAAACCACACGGAAGTCAAAGATGCCTCGGCGACCTTGAACATCACGCAAGAACGGTTCTACAAGAGCAACAAACTGAGCTCTGGTAAATTGGTCATTGAACTCAAAGAGAGAGAAGCGAGCTGCACGAGCAAGAGCTTTCTCAAGAACAATGAACAACCTACGAACATTAATACGATCAAAAGCGCTTGGTTTAGATAAAAGCGTCTTATCGCCAAATAATACTACACCTTCACCTTGGAATGTAACAATAGGATTAATACCTTTTACATACAAATCATCACGATTTGTTTTTGTTGGATTCCATGCAAGTTTAATTACATTTTTGATAATACCACGATTGAGACCGCCTGGTGAGAACCATGGATCACGTTCAAGGTCTGTTCTTGCACATAGACCAGCAATGTCACCATTTAATGGTACCCAGCGATACACATCGTTGTATTTGTCGTATTGATATTTCCAATTAGAATCTAATACCGCATATGAACTGCTTGTTAATGTATCACGATAAGCTTTAATATCTGTTACTTCAGAACCAGCGTTATCAACACAATCTGCTTTTTCTGGTGATAAGAATGCTAAACAATCTTTACGAGTTCCTGCCAATGTAATAAGATTAGCAGCAAGAGTTGTACCAGCAGGACCAGAAACAATTAATGAGATATCAACTGAATCAGCATTAGCAAATTGATCATAAGCTGTAATAACGTTTGCAGTAGAAATTGTGCCATCTGCACCATTAATAAGTGATATTGTCACATTAGCTGATAAATTACTAAAAGATTTATTGGTAGCTGTAGTGCCCCATGTTGAGCTTGCATTAGCATATGAAGCTCCGCCGTTTGCTGTTGGGTGACTTAACCAATGAATATATTTTGATTTATTTGTAATAACATTTTTATAGTAATTAGTATTGCCTGAATCATCTTTAGCATCTGACGCTTTAGATACAAAAGCATATTTTTCAAGAACTGTATTTTGTGTGCCTGTAAATTCGCCGTCTTGGTCAATAACAATAACGTGAATTTCATCATTAGCACCACCAACGGATGATGTATATGTTGAAGTGCCTGGTGCAGCTGTAAATTGTGAGGCAAAAGCCCAACCAGAGTAAGTATTTGCGTCACATAAAGAAACTTTAAGTGAGTTGCCTACAGCACCAGCATAGCGAGCTGCGAATTCACCATATGTGTTTGCACCGCCTGAAAAATTATCATCATAAGCATCATCATTTTTAATTAATACTGCTGAACCATTAGACACAGCATTTTTTGTTGAAGCAATACTACCTGCACGAACAGTTTTAAGATTATTTGAGTATGCTAAAAAATTCGCTGCTGAAAACCAATATTCATAGTTATCGGAATATGGTTTAAAAAATCTTTCAACTAGATTTACTTCGTCTGAAACAGTTACAATTTCATCGATTGGACCCCATTGAAATATACCAGCAAATGCTCCAATTGAAGTTGGAACTGAGGGGACAATTGTAGTCAAATCTATTTCTGATACATTTACCCCAGGTGAGAGCTGAAATGCCATTGGATTTCTCCTTTAAATAATTACTTTACGAATAATATAATATTGTTATTGAATTCTTTTATAGTGTATTTAGTTTTTTAAAAAATTGAAGAAGTATAGCCCTTTTCTGTCCATATATCATTATTTTCACGGTCAATCGTAATTTCCTCTCTTTTTCCGTCATCTATAATGCCCACAGGAGTTAAATCTTCGTCAACCAACATATTTTGCTCTGCCAACATTAACTTTCTTACATCAATACTTGTAGAATCTTTAAAGAATGTTTGCGCTGTTAGCCATGCAAATAAAACTAATCCCATTACTAAATCGTCATTATTGCCTTCTTCAGCCGCATAGGTGCCACGAACCCTAGAAAAAGTGTTCATTTCAGCTATTGTGTCAAAGTCATTAATGATTAATTTATCGTTTTCAATAAGTGTTTTTAAGTTAGCACATCCAATTTTCTTGACAGATTTTGTTGTTTTAATGCCAAAAGAGGTAGATCGTTTAAAACCAGCTGATATACTTTGACCTTTGATATGATGATGCTCTAACTTGTATATGTTTTCATACTCTAAATCATAGTGTAAAATATCAACCACTTGTTGACCTATGTTATTTGTTTCAATTAACGCATAGGCTTCATTATATTTTTTTGCCACCGAATAAATGATAGTAGGAAAAAATAATAATGGTAATTTATTATTTCTATATTTAGCAACCTGCTTATAGGGTGTTTGTGTTACATCAATCACGTTTATAGCAGAATAATCAGCCTCTATACCCTCTGCACAATCAACTGTGGCAATATACAGATTGCCTGGTATGGGTTGTTCATATATGTCTAATCCTTCATCTGAAGATATTGGATTATGAAATGCTAAACTTCTTAACTTGGTTCCAGAAATTAATGTTGCTGATGAACCAATAAATTCCGTTTCAAATTCTACACGAAACTGCTCTTCACTTGTATTTCGTATTGTTTCGTTTTTCCACTCTTCGTTACGACCTGGCACTTGTGACCAATGAACTTCTAAAGGTTTATATGTAGAACGACCTTCAATTGCATCAGTCCACATTTTATAAAACTGATTTAATCCATTAGGTGTAGATACAATAATTACTTTGGTTGTTTGACCAGAAGAAATTACAGGGTAAGTTGATTGAAAAAAGTCTTGTGCCATATTGTGTGGCACAAATGCAAACTCATCAAGAAATATTAAATTATAAGAACCGCCTCGGACACCATCAGCTGATGTGGCGTATGCAAATATCTTTGACCCATTTTCTAATTCAATGTTACCTTTATTCCAAACTAAAACACCTTGTTGCAACCATACTGGCAAATATTCATAAGCTTTGGTTAATCGATCTAAAATCTCACGAGCCAATGAACCTTTATTTGCTAATATGCCTATTGTATAATCTGGATTAAATAAAACAGACCATAACATATAACCTACGGTGGTGGTTGTTTTACCAACCTGACGAGGCATTTTTGCAATACAAAAACGATTATTATGAAATGTATTAACCATTTCTTCTTGAAATGGCCACATATCAAATGGAACCAAACCGTGATCTACATTTACAATTTTTACATAATTTCGTATAAAATATACCGGGTTCTCGGTACATTTAATAATTTCTGCTACTTGTTCCTCTGTGTAGGGTAAATCAATGCCTACTTTTTTTAGGCGTTGATTTCCAAGATAACCATCAATATTTTCCATTTATTTGTTAAACCAAACGCTCAAATGTGCCAATCCCATTATTGACCACATTAGAGGCATTTCATATAAACTGTGGCTATGATGACAAATTATCTCATTACAGTTTAAGTAATAACTTATAATTGCCATTATAAAGAATATTGGTGACCACAATCTATTATATATTTTGGTCATTTAATCAAAGTGCTTAAAAACCATGCGTGTTTTTGATGTTGGTCTAATATTTCTTGTAAGAAATTAGAAACTGCTGGTTCGCCAACTTGATCAGCTAATATAATACCAGCTCTCAAATGAATAATAAATCGGTCATTATCACTTTTTAATTGTGCAAACATTTCAATGGCTGATGGGATATTTTCATTGTCTTGAATATCACATAATTCAAGCATTCTATCTAAACCTGTTGGAGCGTAAGATCCTAATGCACGAATTTTTTCAGCAATTAAATCTGTGTTATTGAAAATTTGTTCATATAATTTAGCTAAAAACTTATGGTATTGAATAAAATCTGCACCCTCTATGTTCCAATGAAACGAGTGAGCTTTAAAA
>Ga0194130_10000439_pt1 | contig 79893 bp, 72 predicted proteins | sample TA2KigsurfametaG_FD_160084 | JGI IMG/M metagenome (GOLD analysis project Ga0194130, IMG submission 160084) | Freshwater microbial communities from Lake Tanganyika, Tanzania - TA2015050 Kigoma 12 surface | ecosystem: Environmental > Aquatic > Freshwater > Lake | place: Tanzania: Lake Tanganyika... | reverse complement strand
CCTGGCTGGCCCTGCCCTGATTGGCCACCTGTCCTCTGCTGGCCACCCTGTCCTGATTGGCCCTGTCCTGGCTGGCCACCTGGCTTCTGCTGGCCACCCTGTCCTGATTGGCCACCTGTCTTCTGCTGGCCACCCTGTCCTGATTGGCCACCTGTCTTCTGCTGGCCCGGTTGGTTTTGCTGCCCAGGCTGATTCGGCTGGCTAGTTTGGCCAAACGCTGATCCTGAACTGGCGAGCATGATAACAACCGCGCCGAAAGATCCTGTCGCGAATAATCTTAATTTTTTGTCCATGAACGGTACGCTAGGTCTACGAAGCAGAAATTTATCGGCTTCTGTGACCGGGCTCTCCTTCCATCGCTAGACTACTCCGACGCATGACGTTGTCTAGTACGACTAGCAGGAAATTGGGCTTTTCTTCCTTGTTCGCCGTGTCTGTGGTCCTTTGCTCCCCATTGCAACTCTCTGCCGCCACCCCTTTTGCTGAGGCACGGGTGAAGATCGCTGACAAACTCATCAAAGTAGAAGTAGCAGAGACTGCGGATCAGCGGAATGAGGGTCTATCCCGACGGTCAGCGAGCTCAAAAAAATATTTTATGCTTTTTATATTCGACACCCCTCAAAGGGTTAGCTTTTGGATGAAAGACACCAATCGTGATCTCTCGATTGCCTTTATTGATGAGAACAAAGTAATAGTTCAGATTGAGAGTCTCACGGCTAGATCATTGAAAACGGTTAAAAGTAGAAGCGAGCAAATTAAGTACGCTCTCGAGGTGCCTCGAGGCTACTTCGGTAAAAGCAATATAAAAATAGGTAATAAATTGGAATTAATCGATTACGTTGAATTGAGTTGAATGATAAGACCCCGAATTCTCCGGTATTTCTACGCTAGTGCACCCGGTAGGTGCCAAGGAGACGACAAGGGCGAGCGAGACTAGATGTGCAGACTTCAAACCGGTAGCACTACCTTCTAAGGAGGTTGGACCTGTAGACCTGAATAACAAAATTCGTGTTCGGTTAAGCGATTGAGGCCGCGTTAAGCCCCTAAGAGGTCTCCATTTGCGCTCCTTATGCAAGCTCCGTCATGAACCTAGAACCACATCAGCGTATTTGCAAACTAAAGCAGTATCTTGGGCGCCAAAATCTTCATTTTCAGGCGAGAGGCGTAATCTCGCCGCTTATGAGTGACATGAAGCATGAGGCGTCAACAATTCTCCATGTCGACATGGATGCATTCTTCGCCTCGATATCTGAGCTCTCCTACCCAGAACATCGAGGCAAACCGTTAGTTGTCGGAGCAGGCGCTCGCGGAGTTGTACTCTCCGCAAATTACGCAGCTAGAAAATTTGGTATTCGCGCCGCCATGCCGGTAACCCAGGCGCAACGAATAGCACCAACTGCAGTCTTCATCCCACCAGACCATGATCGTTACTCAGAAGTTTCTCGAAGAGTGATGGAAATATTCTTTCAATTTACACCATATGTGGAACCACTTTCGTTAGATGAAGCTTTTTTAGACGTCAGTGGCGCGCTTCGCATTTTCGGAAAGGGGCGTGATATTGCAGATTCAATTAGAGAGCGAGTTAGAAATGAAGAGAAAATTACTTGTTCAGTTGGAATTGCATCATCTAAATTTATTGCCAAGCTAGCATCGGGTAGGTGTAAACCAGATGGAGTGCTCGAGATTCCGAAGGATCGAGTCTTAACTTTTCTGCATCCGCTACCAGTAACAGAGTTGTGGGGAGTTGGACCAAAGACCGGTGAAGTATTAAAGCAACTTGGCTTAAGGACTGTTTCTGATATTGCAAATACCCCTCTAGATACCTTAAAAAGAGCCCTTGGCGAGAGCGCAGGAGAGGCGCTTTACGAATTAGCCTGGGGAAGAGATTTCCGCGAAGTTATAGTCGATTCTCCAGAAAAAAGTATAAGCGCTGCTGAAACTTTTTCTTATGACCTAGAAGATATTGAAGATATCGAACGGGAATTATTGCGCCTTGCCGAGCGCGTTACTCAGCGCTTGCGTGGGCGATCACTCCGAGCGAGAACCATTACTCTTAAGGTGCGCTTCTCTGACTTCACAAATCTCACTAAGTCGAGAACTTTGGCCTTGCCAATCAATGGGATGCGCGAGGTTTTTGAAATTTCAAGAGAATTGTATAAATCTTTAAAGTTAACCGGCTCGCGGATTAGGCTCCTTGGAATCGGTCTAGATCAACTGGTCGACGAAGATGGCGCTGTCGAGCAACTTGAACTTGGAAGTCGCGACCGAGGTTGGCGAGAGGCGCAGATTGCTATCGATAGAGCAATCGCTCGTTTCGGCCATGGCTCAGTTCAACCCGCTCGACTCATCGAAGATGACTCTCAGTGAGTCTGCAGGAGTAAATAATCAATTCGACTTTCGCTAGGTAGCCCCCTCTACTATTCTCTGGTTATGCCACTTTCCGAGCATGAAAAGCGCCTCCTTGCAGAGATGGAAGAGGCCCTTGCCGCGGACGATCCCCGTCTGATCTCCACCTTTAACGGCAAGACCCCAAATCGCTCGCGGGCGGTAATTGGCTTTTTATTGATAGTCGCTGGCCTCTTCGTGCTTCTCGCAGGTTTAGTCGGCCAGACACCTCTACTCGGCGTATTTGGCTTTGCGATTGCCCTAGGCGGTGCCGTCCTGGCCCTTTCAAACCTAGGTGGATTAATGGCTCGTTCCAGTAGCCCAAAGAGAGGGTCGAAGTGGAGCGCCCGATTTGAGGAGCGTTGGAATCGTAGAAGTCCTGAATAGCCAGAAATAGAGCTTAAAAAGCCCGCTTCGGCGGGCTTTTTTCATTTCCAATGAAGTTGCACCAAGGGTAGATAAATGGAGTAAGGTGGTTGAAAATGGAGTAAAAGGGAGTAAAGTGGGGAATTGAGCGGGACGGGGGTCTCGCCAACTTGGGGAGGTTCAAATGTTTTTGGGTACCCATGAACCTCGATTAGATGAAAAAGGGAGATTGATTCTTCCCGCCAAATTTCGTGATGAATTAGCGAGCGGACTTGTAATTACCAAAGGTCAAGAGCGATGTCTTTATGTTTTCCCAAGCAATGAATTTGCACGAATTACCGAACAACTTCGACAGGCGCCGTTAACTCAGAAGGCAGCGCGTGACTACATGCGCGTGATGTTCGCTGGCGCTCATGACGAGATCCCAGATAAACAAGGTCGAGTGATGCTTCCGAATGGTCTTCGCGAATATGCAAATCTGAAGAGAGATTGCGTAGTCATTGGCGCAAATACCCGAGTTGAAATCTGGGATGAAAAATCTTGGAAGAGCTACCTCAAAGATCGTGAGAAAGGTTTTGCCGAAGTTTCAGAGGAGGTGTTCCCGGGACTGTTCTAGGAGCTTCCTCTTCTCTGGCCACCGCCGACCTTCAGCCCGAACGGCGCCTCTTCCCCGGTGCCGCTCGACCCCCAGCATCCGTCGGCCGGCGGTGACCAGAGAAGAGGGAATCTAAACAAGGGTTGCTATGAAAAAGAATCAAGTTCAACACCTGCCAGTGATGCTAGATCGTTGCGTAGCCCTTTTAACTCCAGCCTTAGAGAATCGACAAGAAGCGGTAGTCGTTGACGCAACGATTGGTTTAGGAGGTCACGCCGAAGCACTTCTTGAAAAATTCCCCCATATTCGCCTTATTGGAATCGATAGAGATGAGAGCGCGCTCGAGAAATCTAGAGAGCGACTTTCTCAATTCGCCTCGAGAATTAACTTCTTTCATGCTGTGTATGACCAGATTCCAACCCTCTTATCAGGAATGGGTATCCATGGCGTAGCCGGGATTCTCTTTGATTTAGGCGTTTCTTCGCTCCAACTAGATGATCTCGAGCGCGGCTTTTCTTACTCGAAAGAAGCCCCTCTTGATATGAGGATGGATAGATCGAGATCTTTGACTGCCGCAAATGTACTCAATGACTATTCGCAGGAAGATTTAACTCGCATTATTAAAGTTTTTGGCGAGGAGAGATTTGCAAATCGAATCGCAAAAAATATTATTAAGGCTCGTGGAACGCACAAGCTAGAGAGCACAGCGGAACTCGCAGAAATTGTAAAAGCTAGTATCCCCGCTCCTGCTCGAAGGTTAGGCAGAAATCCCGCCAAGCGAACATTTCAAGCAATTCGAATTGAAGTCAATCAAGAGCTAGAAATCCTAAAGCGAGTGATTCCTCAAGCGATAGATTGCATTGAGCTTCACGGCCGAATGATCGTGATGTCATTTCAATCGCTGGAAGATCGAATCGTTAAACAAGCATTTGCAGATGTAACAAAATCCAAATCTCCAGTTGGACTTCCGATAGAATTAATCGAGCATAAAGCCAAATTCAGATTGGTATTCAACGGTAGCGAAACTCCTGACGAGTTAGAGATAACCAGAAATCCCCGATCGCAATCCGTTCGTCTCCGGGCCATAGAGCGGATCGCAATCTGATGGCACTTCCTTTATCCACTCCGATAACTCGATCGAGGGTAGCTTTTGTTGAGAAATCCTCGCGCGCGATTCTCAAGTTGGTCCCAGAGCTTCGACCCGTTGCCGGCCAACGAGCCAGTGATCGAATTTTTTATGGCGTCATCGGAGCGATTCTCGTCGTGGGTTTATTGGGCATACTTGGAATCAACATTTTGTTGGGCAGCGATGCGGTAAGGATTAAGAACCTTAAATTAGAGGCAATTCAATTGGCTGAAGAACGAGAAGCCGCGCGAAGGGAAATCTCACGTATTTCAGACCCAGAGAACCTTGCTCGTAGAGCTAGCGCATTGGGAATGGTTGAAAATAACAATATTAAGTTCATCTTGATGCGTCCTGAAGTCGCCACGAAAGCCGGTGAATAAATGGCTTCTGGATTATTTGAAAAGCGAATTAGATGTTTAGTTGCTGTATCACTAGTTTTGCTAATCACATTTTCCATTAGGCTGATTGATGTACAAGCAGTTAGAGCCGCGGGATATGCAAATAAAGCGGATCTTGAATTGACTAAGAAATCAATAATTTTGGCACCGAGAGGTTCAATAACTGATGTCAACGGTGTTGAGTTTGCTAGAAGCGTTACCGCTTATCGATTACTCGTCGATCAAGCAATAGTTGATTTTCCAAGAAAGTTGGCTGCAATCGCGGCTCCTATTCTAAATATTGACAAGGACTACTTGGAGAACAAGCTGATTGGTGAAAGAAGATACGTCGTAATCAGTCAGAGCGTGAAACCTGCAATCTGGAGAAAACTTCAAGAAGCGATTACTCAATACAATGACGAGGTTTCCAAAGAAGATGGCGGTTATGCAAATGAATTGGCTGGATTCTTCGCCGAGCGTATTTATGCCCGTGAGTACCCGCAAGGAGGACTTGCTGCGGCTGTAATTGGATTTGTAAATCAATCAGGTGACGGAGCCGCAGGACTTGAATACTCAATGAATTCCACGCTCTCTGGAGTAAATGGCGAGTACACCTATGCCAATGCTGCCGGAGCCATAATTCCTGGCACCCAAAAAATTACAGTGGAGGAGAAGCGTGGTAACACAATCCGTTTGACTATTGATCGAGATATTCAGTGGATTGCGCAGCGCGAAATTCGTAAAGCTGTCACAAAAGCGAGGGCGCAATCAGGGACGGTTATAGTTATGGATCCAGCAACTGGTGCAATCTTGGCTCACGCAACATTTCCGACTTTTGAACCTGGCAAAACGAAAGGTGTGGATTCACGGCGCTGGCAAAACCCATCCGTGCAAGAGGTCTATGAACCTGGCTCTACCGGAAAAGTCATTACTTTTGCTGCTGCGATGCAGGAGGGCAAAGTCTCGCCTGAGACTGTCCTAACAGTCCCTGACAAGATTAAGCGCTACGACAAAGTTTTCCATGACCACGATCCTCATCCAGTACTGAGACTTACTCTAACAGGAGCCTTGGCACAATCGAGCAACGTGGCATCGATAAAAGTTGGAGAGATGATTTCTCACGAGAAATTACATGACTATCTAATAAAATTTGGAATAGCTAATAAAACAGGTTCAGGTCTACCAGGTGAAGAATCAGGGAAATTGTTGGAAGTCTCTGAATGGTCTGGCACCACGGCACCAACAGTCGCATTTGGTCAGGGTTACTCATTAACAGCCATGCAGGCGACTTCAGTCTTCGCAACAATCGCAAACGATGGCGTGCGGGTTGCACCAATGTTGATTGCGGGCACTACCGATGCGGGTGGAAGGTTTTCGCCAAATGAAAATCGAAAGAGTGACCGGATAATAAGTGCTCAAACCGCATCACGACTAAGAGCGATGATGGAAAGCGTTGTCTCCAGTTCGGGAACTGCACCGCAAGCAGCAATAACTGGTTATCGAGTTGCTGGTAAAACTGGTACGGCGAAAAGAATTGATGACTCGTGCGGTTGCTATCGAGGTTACACATCATCATTTATTGGTTTTGCGCCTGCAGAATCTCCAAAATTCGTAGCAAGCGTCACGATTCAAGATCCTAAGGGCGTCTACTACGGAGGCTATTTGGGTGGACCAGTTTTTCGTGAAGTAATGGGTTTCGTACTTCGTGATCAACGGATTCCTCTCTCCGATTCAGGAAGAGTTGGATATGCCCTCGATGAAGGAGATCTGAAAAAGAAATCATGATCAGGCCGCTAGGGACATCTTCGCAAACGCTCGCCCATGTTGCGGATTTCCTAGCTCAAGATTTAGATCCATCACAACGAAATATCGAAGTTACTGGAGTATGCAGTGATTCTCGAAACATCCAAAACGGAGATCTATTTCTAGCTTTCCCCGGCGAAAAGCGCCATGGCATGGAATTTATTGATCAAGCGATTGCAAAGGGCGCTCGGGCGGTCATCTCTGATTTCGAAGGCGTCCAAAAATCTCCTAGAAAATTACCTTCGATAAAGGTTGAAAATCATCAAGACTTGCCGGTATCTCTCACAGATTGGTTTTATGGTTTTCCTTCAAAGTCTATGAATTTATTTGGCATTACCGGGACTAATGGGAAAACGACCACCACTTATCTGCTATCAGAAATATATAAATTGGCCGGGCGAAAATCCGGCATTATCGGCACAGTAGCCATCGATATTGCTGGAGAACAAATACCAGCCAAAAATACAACTCCCACAGGTGATGAAATTATTTCAATTTTGGCAAGAATGCGGGAATCTGCAGTCACTAATGTCGCAATTGAAGTTAGTAGCCATGCGCTAACGCAGAGTCGCGTATCAGGATTGAAATTCTCCGCCGTCGGATTCACTAACCTAACGCAGGATCACTTGGACTATCACGGCAATATGGAGAATTACTTTCAAGCAAAACGCTCACTATTTACGACAAAATACTCTGGAAATGCATATATAAATATTGACAATGACTTTGGACGCAGACTAGCGGGCGAGGTAGATATTCCGTATCAAAAGTTATCGCTGAAAGGTCACGCTGATTGGAACTTGACGATACTCAATGAGACTGGAATGAAGAAGGAGATTAGGATTTTTGGTCCAAAAGGTCTAATAATTGAGTCAAAGACCTCCCTGATTGGTGAATTCAATTTTGAGAATCTGCTGCTTGCCATATCGATAGCTATTGAATCCGGAGTAGATGCTGAAACTGTCTCTCGTTCAATTCCTGAATTAAGTGGCGCACCAGGCCGCCTCCAACTCATAGTCAATGAGCCGTATCACGCATTTGTTGATTATGCCCATACCCCCGATGCTGTCTCGAGAGTTCTCGCAGCGGTCCGCGGAGTAAATGCCAGAAGAATCATCGGAGTTCTCGGCTGCGGAGGCGATCGCGATCGAACCAAACGCAGCGCTATGGGTTCTGCCTTAAACAGCGGTAGTGACCTACCAATTTTTACGAGTGATAATCCTCGAAGTGAATCTCCAGAGAAAATTCTCGAGGATATGGTTGCCGGGGTAAAATTAAAAGAAGGTGCGGAATTAATTATCGATCGAAGATCAGCCATCAGACGCGCGGTTGAAATTGCAAAACCAGGCGATTTGATAATTGTTCTCGGGAAAGGTCATGAAGCCGGTCAGGAAATACTTGGGAAAATCGAGCCTTTCGACGATCGAATTGAACTCTTGGAAGCGATCGGTATCAAATGATTCCCATGAAGTTCGGTGAAATTGCGAGAATTATCGAGGGAGAACTTTTCGGAAATCCCGAGACTCTTCTCTCCGGTAACTTTATATTTGACTCCCGGGAAATCCAGAATGGTGACGTTTTCATCGCACTCTCAGGAGAATTTAAGGACGGTCATGAATTCGCCCCTGATGCATTTAAACGCGGAGCCAAACTCGCAATAACTTCAAAAGGTGTCGCAGGCGATCACATAGTTGTTCCAGATGTATTACTTGCCATTTCAAAGCTTGCCCATAATCTTAGGGTGGCTCTTAAGGAGCTTAAAGTTATTGGAATTACCGGATCGCAGGGAAAAACAACCACAAAAGACTTGCTTAAGTCGGTACTCTCAATATCTAGCGAAACAATCGCACCGCCCGGCTCTTATAATAATGAAATTGGCGTTCCAATCACTCTATTAAGGGCAAATGCCAAAACGAGATTTTGCATTCTTGAGATGGGTGCTCGTCACGAGGGAGATATCGCTCGACTAACTCAAATTGCTCAGCCAGATGTGGGTATAGTCCTTAACATTGGCCTCGCTCACCTTGGCGAATTTGGCTCTCGAGAGAATATTGCCCGGACCAAAGGCGAACTAATTCGCGGGCTCAAAAATGGCGCAACTGCAATTTTGGGAACATATGACGAATTCACACCGAATCTTGCATCAGGCTTAAATCTGAAAGTGCTCCACTTCGGTGAAAAACCAGACTCCAATGTACGAGCTGCTCATATCGAGATTAAGGGTGGATATGCCTCTTTCGATCTCGTAACTAAACAAGGTCGAGAACGCGTGGAATTACAGATTCTTGGTGAACATCAAATCGCGAATGCTTTAGCAGCAGCAGCAGCAGCCATCTCACTAGGTATTGATGTTCGACAGATATCAGAAGGACTTTCTCAACACACCGCACAGAGTAAATGGCGGATGGAGCTGCACAAGATTAATGAAATCACTTTGATTAACGACTCATATAACTCTAATCCTGAAAGCTGCAAGGCGGCGATTCAAACTCTTCGACAACTATCCCAAGAAAGTGGCGGCAGATCTTGGGCGTTCTTAGGAAAGATGCATGAATTGGGTTCTGAGTCGAATTCGCTCCATAAAGAAATTGGAGAATTCGCAGTAAGTGCCAATTTAGACAATCTAATTACAATTGGAGAGCCTGCATTTACTGAAAATGTATCGAGCAAAAATATGCTATTTAAATCAGTACCAGACTGGAAATCTGCGACAGAATTTCTAGTCGGAATTGAACCCGGAGATGTAGTGCTCATAAAAGGCTCACGAGCTGAAAAACTTGATCAATTAGCTAATGCCACTCTCGAATTTATCGAGGGGCGCCACTATGGTTCCGTTTCAGAAGAGGAAAGAGGAGAGCGCCAATGAGAGGTATTCTGATTGCGGGCGCGAGCGCCTTCTTGTTGAGTTTCCTCCTGACGCCCCTCTTTATAAAAGTTCTAACGCGTAAAGGTTTTGGGCAGCAAATTCGGGAAGACGGACCGAAAAGCCATCTAATTAAGCACGGCACACCAACGATGGGTGGTGTAGTTCTAATATTGACAGCAATTCTTGGTTATCTAATTTCACACCTGGTTACGGAGACGCCTCTTTCAACTTCTGCTGTACTGGTTTTTGGACTTGTTATCGCACTCGGCGCAGTTGGTTTCCTAGATGATTGGCTCAAAGTATTTAAGCAGAGATCTTTGGGTTTAAGAGCTAGAGAAAAGCTTTTTGGCCAAGCTCTTATTGCCGGAATCTTTGGTTATTTTGCCACTCAATTCCCTGACGAATCCGGAAATACTCCCCGCTCTCTTTATTTATCGACAGTCAGAGATACCGGTATAAAGATGGCCCTAATTCTGGTGATTTTGTGGGCGATCATTTTGGTCTGTAGCTCAAGTAACGGAGTAAACCTCACCGATGGTTTGGATGGACTGGCTACCGGCGCAGCCATCATGTCTTTCCTGGCATTTATTTTGATTGGTGTCTGGAAATTTGGCCAAAGATGTGAAATTGCAGTTTCGAATTGTTACGTTACGAGAGACCCACTGGATATGGCCGTTTTTGCGGCCGCTTTCGCCGGCGCTTGCGCCGGATTTCTCTGGTGGAATGCATCACCAGCTCGAATATTTATGGGGGATACCGGTGCTCTTGCTCTCGGTGGTGCACTGGCTGGACTTGCTATGACATTGAGAACCGAATTACTTTTGATTCCACTAGGTGGTCTTTTCGTGATAATTACTCTTTCGGTAATTATTCAAACTGGATACTTCAAAATTTCAGGTGGCAAGAGAATTTTCAAGATGGCTCCACTTCAGCATCATTTTGAATTACTAGGCTGGGGAGAAGTAACTATTGTTATTAGATTTTGGATTATTGCTGGTATTTGTGTAGCAGCCGGACTCGGACTCTTCTATGCCCAGTGGGTTGGTGCATGAAATTCCTCGAGTCCCTAAAAGGTAGTCAAACATTGATATTCGGAGCTGGAGTAACCGGTACCGCTGCGGCTGAGTTTTTAAGAGACGCCGGATCTAAGGTGCATGTTATAGACGAGAAAGAAGAGAGTGCGGAAGTAATTCGAAGTTTGGAGAAGATATCGCTTGCCGAACAGCGCTTCGCAGTTGTTTCACCGGGTTGGCGACCTGATAACCCCTTAGTGAGATCAGCTAGAGGGGCTGGAATCGAAATTCTCTCCGAGATTGATTTTGCTTGGCGCATAAAGAATGAAGTAAATCCCGGACAAATCTGGGTATCCCTTACCGGTACAAATGGAAAAACAACCGCTGTGCAGATGGCTGAAGCGATGCTTAAAGCGAGTGGCATCGACGCCAAGGCTTGTGGAAACGTCGGCGATACCGCAATTGCGAACGTAGCCGGATCCAAACATACTCATTTGATTCTTGAACTATCGTCTTTTCAACTTAGCTGGAGCGAGGAGGCAAAATTCAAAGCCTCTGCTCTTCTGAACATCGCAGAAGATCATATTGATTGGCATGGTTCTTTTGCCGAGTACGCAAAAGCAAAATTTAAAATAGCAAAAATATGCGAGATCTTTATTGCAAACTCTGACGATTCGGTAGTGAAAACTGGTCTAGGTAATTTAGATAGATCAGCAATTACTTACACTCTTAATACTCCAGCCCAGGGCCAAATTGGATTAGTCGAAGAACTAATAGTGGATAGAGCATTTGCAACTGGCGATGCTGAAGTCATTTTTGAATTGCAAGATGTAAAGCCAGCCATTCCTCATAACGTTTCCAACGCTATGGCAGCTTCTGGACTTGCACTTTCTGTCGGCGCAAAGCCTGCAGCGATATCTTCGTCGTTGAAGTCATTTCACTTAGATCACCATAGATTAGAAGTGGTCTTTGAAAAAGAGGGAGTCAGGTGGATAGACGATTCCAAGGCGACCAACCCACACGCTGCCAAAGCAGCGCTCTATTCTCAAGAAAGTGCGATTTGGATTGCCGGTGGTCTGGCTAAAGGTGCAGATATGAATGAATTAGTTAAGTCGACTTCTAAGCGAATCAAGAGCGCTATCTTGATTGGAACAGACGCCCCTCTTATCGAAGCGGCTTTAAGAAAATATGCTCCGCAGATACCTATTGAAACTCTCAGTTTAGGGAAGACGGGAATGGAATTGATGCGGGAGGTGGTTCATTTAGCAAATCACCAAGCTGCCTCGGGAGATACCGTCTTACTTGCGCCTGCCTGTGCTTCGATGGATCAATTTAAAGATTACGCTGATCGTGGCCAATGTTTTGCAAATGCGGTGAAGGAGGCCCTAGATGTCTAATAGAAGCGGTGTCACAAAATCGCTTTTTGCAACGCCGGCATCTGCCTATTACCTAATTCTTGGTACGGTTTCCATACTCTCAATATTTGGAGTCGTGATGGTGTTAAGCGCATCATCCGTCAGAGCGATGAATGAGTCTGGCAACTCTTTTGCAATTGCAATTCGGCAGGTCTTATACCTAGGAATCTCGATATTTCTTGCCTGGCTCGCGATGAATTTGAAGGAGCGCCTCTGGATTCCACAAGCTCGAATGGCGCTAATCGCATCAGTTATTTTCTTGCTTCTGCCTCAAGTCCCTGGGATTGGAAAGAGCGTGGGCGGAAATACCAACTGGATTGAGTATGGAGGATTTTCACTTCAGCCGAGCGAATTTGCAAAATTTGCCATGATTCTTTGGTGCGCTTTGATGATGCGAAATATCAACGATTTTGAAAATCCGCTTCCAAGACTTCTACCAGGCATGGCAATAGTTATGGCTCTGATCCTTGTGGGCAAAGATCTCGGAACGGCTCTTGTTGTAGGTGGAATTTTCTTATCAGTTCTATTTGTTTCCGGCATTCAACTAAAGAAGTTGCTGATACTTTCAGCCATATTGGCTTTCGGCGCCGCGGTTTTGGTCGCCTCTAATCAAACTAGGTTGAATCGATTAGCCGCATTCTCAAATCCATTCTCGGAGGAAAACTACAAGAGCGCCGGTTGGCAGCAAGCCCACAGCATCATGGGATTAGCATCTGGTGGTGCCTTCGGGACTGGGCTGGGCTCCGGTAAACAGAAATGGGGTAGTTTGCCAGAGGCCCATACCGACTTTATTTTTTCTGTGATCGGTGAAGAACTTGGATTAGTGGGCACTCTCGCGGTGCTCTCGCTTTACGCTCTTTTAATTCTCGCAATCTTTAGAGTCGCGCTAAGGGCTAATAAGCCTTTTGACAAGTACGTTCTTGTCGGAATTGGCTCTTGGATCGCAATCCAGGTTGTAATGAATGTTGGAAGCGTTATCAGCTTGATGCCAGTTGTAGGCGTAACGCTCCCATTCATCTCATACGGCGGCTCCTCATTAATCGCCACCCTTCTCGCAATTGGATATGTATTAGGTGTAATGAAAAGAGACCCCGCCATAGTCGAGGAAATCAGAAACCGCAGAGTGAAATAAGAGATGAAGCGGAGGATATTTTTTGCTGGCGGTGGAACAGCTGGGCACGTTGAACCTGCGCTGGCCGTAGCTGACGAGATAGTAAAATTGCACGGTCAGTGGGAATGTATTTTTCTTGGCACAGAGAGTGGAATTGAATCGAAACTGGTTTCGGAGCGCGGATATCAGTTGCGAACGATTTCAAAGGTATCGTTGCCGCGGAAGATATCGGTAGCTTCACTTCTTTTCCCAATTAAATTTATTCACGCTATTCGACAAACTCGACAAACAATTGCGCAAGCCGATGCAGTAATTGGATTTGGCGGTTACATCAGCGCGGCGGCCTATTTAGCGGCTCGAACAAAATCAATACCAATTCTGGTGCATGAGGCAAATGCGAAACCAGGATGGGCAAATAGACTAGGTAGGAGATTTGCTGATGTTGTGGCAGTTAACTTTCCCAAAGTTAAATTAATCTGGCCCGAGTCAATATTGACGGGTATTCCAATTAGATCTGGCATTGCGGATCTCGCCGTCTCAGGTGATATGAAGCGAAATGAAAGGGCGATTCGCCTTGGACTAGATTCAAATCGCCCAATACTTGCGGTGTTTGGTGGCTCCCAAGGGTCAAGTCGCATAAACGCGGCCATCGCCGAATACCTACTTAACCCGAGCGTTACTGGGGTTCAAATTATTCACGCGACTGGTCCAAATAACCCGCTACCTGAAGCTCGAAGCGATTACCTTCCAATGCCATATTTTGAAGATATGCCAACAATCTATGCGCTCGCCGATTATCTGATTACTCGAAGCGGCGCCGTGACATGTGCCGAATTACTTACCGTCGGGAAATTCGCCATTCTGGTGCCCCTGCCTCATGGAAATGGCGAACAGATGGAAAACGCTTCGGAGTTAGTCGACTCCGGTAATGCAGTCTTGGTTTCTGATGAAGAATTCGATGGCAATTGGCTCCGACAAAATCTTCCTAGAATCCTTGGAACTAAACACAATCAACTTTCTACTACTAGGCGCAATATAAATGCCGCAAATGAAATTGCTAGATTTACAAGTGAATTGCTCCAAAACAGAGGCGAGAAAACCAATGATAAATAATTGGGCGAGCCGACTTCCGGAAATGTCCATTCACTTTGTCGGCATAGGCGGATCTGGCATGAGTGGAATTGCCCGAGTCATGGCAGCCCGAGGAGCAAGAATCTCCGGAAGTGATCTCCACGATTCCACGACTCTAGATAGTTTGCGAGCTTTAGATTTTAAGATTCAAATTGGCCATCACCCAGAAAATGTAGAGGGAGCAGAACTTGTTATTCGCTCCAGCGCAATTCCAAGCTCGAATCCGGAAATTATCGCTGCCAACAACTTGGGCATTTCAGTGATCGGTCGTGCTGAAGCGCTAGCGGCGCTATTGATTGGTAAACGGTCTGTCGCGGTTGCAGGAACTCATGGAAAAACCACCACTACATCTATGTTGACAGTTGCGCTACAGCACAGCGGGTTGGATCCCTCATTTGCCATTGGAGCTTCAATTAGAAACTCCGGGACGAACGCTCATCATGGAAACGGAGAAATATTTGTAGTTGAAGCGGATGAGTCCGATGGTTCATTTACTAGCTATCACCCTGCTGGAGCAGTAATAACAAATATTGAGCTAGACCATGTAGATAACTTCCAAAACTTAGAGCAAATTGACAATCTCTTCTCCGAATTCTGCAGAACGGTGCAGGATTTCATAGTGGTTTGTAGCGATGATGTAGGCATCTCACGACTACTACAGAGAATCGCTGGCTCAGATTTAAAGATTGTTACCTATGGAACTCAGGCAGACCCCAACCTCTTGTTGGATCGGATTCATTTAGCGCCCACAACATCATCAGCGCGACTAACATTTAATGGACGTGTACTGGGGGAGATGAAACTTGCAATTCCGGGTCGACATAATCTGTTGAATGCAGCCGCTGCTATGGCTGCAGGTATCGAACTTGGGGCGCCAGTTAATAATCTGTTGGAAGGAATTGCCTCCTTTAGTGGCGCGCGCCGAAGATTTGAGATTCGCGGTGAGGTAAATGGAGTTACGGTTATCGACGATTATGGTCATCATCCAACAGAGATAAAAGCGACCATTGAGATAGCACGATCTTTTGCGGGGTCGGGTCGGGTCATCGTTATCTTCCAACCACATAGATTTTCTCGAACAAAAGCATTTGCCGATAAATTGGCTGAGGAATTGGGAGCGGCAGATCACACCTACCTCTTAGAAATATATCCAGCAGATGAGCAACCCATAGCAGGCGTTACTTCAGCAGTAATTGCCCATCGAATGAGTTCCAAAAGCGTTACTTATGAACCTTCAATGCCCGATGTGATATCTCAAGTAGTCTCTAAAGCCAAGCAAGGAGATCTAGTCTTGACACTAGGTGCCGGAGATGTGACCGCGCTGGCACCACTAATTCTAGAGAACCTACAGAGAAAATAGATTGAAAAGAATTATTGCGGCCCTTTTACTTGCCATAACTGCGTATCTTCTCGGCTGGACCAATCTATTTGCAGTTAAGAGTTTTGAGGTCATTGATGAGAATTCGACCAGAAAGACAATCATCGAGAATTCACTCGATCTGTCCGCACAAATAGGGAAGCCGATGGCGCGAATTGATCGACGGGAATTAAATGGGCGATTGAAAAGTTTGACTTGGGCCGACCAGATAGACCTCTCTCGCAATTTTCTTACTGGCAAAATCACACTGACCGTTCTCCCTGAGGTTGCATTGGCAAAGTTGAATTCCGGTTGGACTGCCGTCCCGGGTCAGGTGCCTTACCTCGCCGAGGATTTATCACTAATTTATGTAAATAGGGATGAGGCCTACTTTCTCGAGAAAAGTCCTTTACTGAAGCCGGGGAGCGAGCTTCCCGAGATTAACTTGGGTAGCGATGATGAGGATCTAAAGAGGTCAATTCGAGATCTAATCAGCGAATTGAAGAAGTGGGCGATTCTTGGAATTAGCGCTCCGGACGAAGGGAATATCAGCTCAACTCTCATTCAAGAACGTCGAAAGTTGGAGGTTTATTGGGGAAATGTCAAAGAGACTGAATTGAAGCTTGAAGTATTAAATAGATTGCTTGATTTGAAAGAGAATCAACGAGCGAAAAGTTTCGACCTATCGAATCCGCTCTCGCCAATCGCAAATTCAAATTAAAACTTCCGTTATAGATTTCTCGTGTCGGTATTTGATACCTAACCCCTGCCCGCCTACTTTTGCTCGCACCATAAATGGAAACCCTAACTCTAAAGTTGAGAATTAGAGTCAGAGAGAGGCAGAGATGGCGACACCACAAAATTATTTGGCGGTCATAAAGGTCGTCGGCATTGGCGGTGGCGGCGTTAATGCTGTCAATCGAATGATCGATGCTGGATTAAAAGGCGTTGAATTCATTGCGATAAATACTGATGCACAAGCTCTCTTAATGAGTGACGCTGATGTCAAATTAGATATTGGTAGAAAATTAACGCGCGGACTTGGCGCAGGTGCTAATCCTGAAATTGGAAAACAAGCTGCAATCGATCACACTGAAGAGATCGAAGAAGTTCTTCGTGGCTCCGATATGGTTTTTGTAACTGCAGGAGAAGGCGGCGGTACCGGCACTGGTGGAGCACCACTAGTTGCAAGAATTGCTAAGAATGTCGGAGCGCTAACTGTCGGCGTTGTTACAAAGCCATTTAGTTTTGAGGGAAAACGTAGAACTGCACAAGCAGAAATTGGAATTGAGGAACTTCGAGATGAAGTCGATACCCTGATTGTTATTCCAAATGATCGGTTACTTTCAATCTCGGATAGATCCATCTCAGCGCCGGAAGCATTCCGCACTGCAGACCAAGTTCTACTCTCTGGAGTGCAGGGAATAACTGATTTGATCACAACTCCTGGACTAATTAATTTGGATTTTGCCGATGTAAAGAGCGTTATGGATGGTGCTGGCTCAGCGCTAATGGGCATTGGCTCTGCGCGCGGTGAAGCGAGAGCGACCCGAGCCGCTGAATTGGCAATTTCTTCACCTTTGCTTGAGGCATCCATTGAAGGCGCTCATGGAGTGCTTCTATCAATTGCGGGTGGATCTGACTTGGGGCTTTTCGAGATTAGTGAAGCGGCGGAATTAGTTGCAAAGTACGCCCACCCAGATGCCAATATCATCTTTGGAACTGTTATTGACGATTCACTGGGTGATGAGGTCAGAGTTACGGTAATCGCTGCCGGATTTGAAGGTGGAGTACCGAAACGCGTATCAGTTCCAGTTTTTACCTCAGCCTCGTTAAATGGACGTGCCGATCCCATACCTTCGAATGACCCGATCTCAGTTGCCATGGAGACCCCGGAACCATCCAGGCGTCGAATAACTTTTGAAGAATTGGTAGCCGAAGATGATATCGACGTACCAGATTTCATGAAGTAGGAATGGCGAGGACGCTTTTTACCAATCGCTTCGAGGGGATAAGTACTGGCCCATTTGAATCGAAGAATCTTGCGCTCCACGTGGGAGATAGTGAAACAGCCGTAATAGCTAATCGGGAGAAGTTGGCTCGAGAGATGGGACTGGCTCCGGAAAAGATCTTTTATATGAACCAAGTTCACGGTAAACACATTGCCATTATTGACGAGAATTCGGATTCAAGGAGCCCATCCGTTGCAGATGGGTTATACACAGAACTACGCAACGTAGCCCTAGTCACTTTAGTTGCAGATTGTTCACCGCTTTTGATATCTGGTGGGAACGCCATCGCAGCGGTGCACGTTGGTAGGCGTGGCTTAGTGGCCGGTGTCGTTGAAGCGATTATTGAAACATTTAAGAGACGTGGCATCTCAGAAACAAATTTAAAGGCAGAAATTGGACCTGCAATCTGCAAAAATTGTTATCAAGTTGATTTAGAAAGCTACAGAAGTGTTGTCGCCTTGGAGCCCACAGCCGGAAGTGATGAGAATAAAAGGTGCCTTGACATCTCAGCCGGTATCAGCGCGAAGCTAAATAGATTTGGAGTTAATCACCGTATTTCAAGTATCTGTGTCTGCCATACTCCGGGTTATTTCTCTAACCGAAGAGATGGCATTACCGGCAGACAGGCGGGTGTAATTTGGCTGAACTGAGACGAAAACAAGAGTTAGCTCTAAATTTAGGCGAAGTCAAAGCCGCAATCCCATCTCAGGTAACTTTGATAGTTGTCACTAAGACTTTTCCACTCTCAGATGTTGAAATTCTCTATCAACTTGGCGAGCGACAATTTGCCGAAAATCGAGATGATGAAGGTCGAGAAAAATCTGAATTAATGCCGAATGATGCAATTTGGCACTTCCAAGGACGCGTTCAAAGTAAGAAACTGAGGTCTATAGTTAACTGGAGCGATTTTATTCACTCTCTGGAAGACCTAGATCACGCAAAAAAGATAAATGAAATCGCTCAAGAGCTTGGGAAAATTCAGAAAGTATTTCTCCAGATAAATCTTGATGAAGATGAGAGAGACGAAGGGCGAAGTGGTATTGATGCCAAGGAGATGTTCACTTATGTCGAAGGACTGCAATTACTCTCATCGGTTGAAATCTTAGGTTTGATGGGTATTGCTCCGCTAAATCGAGACCCACGTCCCGCTTTCGAGAAGCTGGCAAAATTATCTGAGGCACTCCAGAGACTGGCACCTAGCGCTACCTATATTTCTGCTGGGATGAGTGGTGATTACAGGCAAGCCCTGGAATTTGGAACGACACATCTTCGAATTGGCAGCTCAATACTCGGAACGCGCACCGGAAAAGCCTAAAATTTACCCATGCCCAGTGCCCTGCGAAGAATGACCAACTATCTAGGTCTGACCGAAGATGACGGTTCACAAGTTCCTTCCGTCGATCGCCCCGCTGTCAAAGTCACAAAACCCTTGGCGCCGAAATTAAGCGTTGCTCAGAGCGCTCTGCCGCAATCGCAAGGCGCCATGGATCGGATAGTTACCATCACGCCTCGCTTTTATAGCGAAGCCCGGGCGATAGGGGAGTACTACCGCGAAGGAAATCCAGTAATTATGAATTTGAGCGATATGGAAGAGTCAGAGAGAAAACGTTTAATAGATTTTGCATCTGGATTAGTTTTTGGTCACGCCGGAACAATTGAACGAGTAACTTCCAAAGTTTTCCTTCTGACTCCACCAAACGTGACTGTAAGTGGCGAGGAGAAGAGCGCAGCCGCGCAAGCAAGCCTGTTCAATCAAAGCTAATCTTGTTCAATATCACTGGCTGGATTGTTTTTGCGCTAAACATATATCTGCTGGCTTTGTTTACGCGGTTAATTCTTGATTATGTGAGGATGTTCCGTCCGGATTGGCGACCACGCGGCATTCTGATGCCACTCGCAGAAATAATTTATACGTTAACTGATCGCCCACTTTCTTTTGTTCGACGGTTTGTGCCACCACTGAGATTGGGACCGGTCGCTCTGGACCTCTCCTTTATTCTCTTGTTCTTCGCAATCTCTATTCTGACCGGAATCCTTCGTTAATTCGTAGCTCAAGCTGCAAGCCCAATTCATCCTCACCTATAGCAAGTTCAGGGTGTAGCTCCATCTCTACTGCTAGTACTTCATCTTTTATATAACTGGTGGCACTACTAATTGCAGAAATAAATTCTGGCTTACTATTCCATCTGATTCGTATCCGATCACTGATATCAAAACCCGAGTTTTTCCGCTCATCTTGAATAGCTCGAATCGCCTCACGTACCACTCCTTTATCAATCAAACGCTGGTCCAAGGCAAGATCAAGTGCCACGCTCTCGCCAGCATGGGAGGTGACCGACCAACCAGATCTCGGAGTTTCAGTAATCACAAGATCAGACTCGATGATGTTATATGAATTTCCTGCGGCCTCAATTTTTACCTCACTTTGAAATCTAATTGTGGCAACTAACTTTTCTGGATTAGCCGAAGCAATCGATTTCGCAATCTCTTGTACGTTTGCGCCGTATCGACTTCCTAAAGATTTAAAATTCGCCTTAACGGTAACATCAACCAGGTCGTTTCCAACGCCAGCGAGATCGTCTAATTGCTCCACATTCAGCTCGTCTGCAATTTGATCTTTCAACTCTGCGGGCAGATTTTTCCAACCCGTAGCAGATATCAAAGCGCGCGAAAGGGGTTGACGGACTTTCAATTGAGATTGCGCTCTGGCTGCACGCCCTAATTCAACGAGCCTTCTAGCGAGAGCAACATTCGAGGACAGTTCGTTGTCTATTAAGGATTCATCTGAGATTGGAAAATCTGCAAGATGAACTGATAGAGGCAGTTTTGGGTTTACCGGACGATTCAATGATTGCCATACGTGCTCAGTTATAAAGGGCACCATGGGGGCCATAAGCAAAGTTAGAGTTTCTAAGCAAGTATGTAGAGTTGCGAGGGCCGCAGGATCTCCGCCCCAGAAGCGGCGACGCGATCGCCGCACATACCAATTAGATAAGTCATCTATAAACTGGGAGAGAGCCGCGCCTGCTCCTTGCGAATCAAAATTTTCGTAAGAATCATCTACTAATTTAGTAACACTATTTAGTTCGCTCAGAATCCATCGATCCATCATCGGTCGATCTTTAGGTGCGACGAAAGTTTCAGGTACAAAATCCGAAGCGCTCGCATAAAGTGCTAGAAAAGAAACGGTATTCCAATAGGTTAAAAGAGTTTTTCTCACAACTTCAGAGATAATTTCGTGACCAACTCTACGGGCGCTCCATGGCGATCCAGAGGCAAGCATGTACCAACGGACAGCATCCGCACCATGTCGATTCATCAGCGGCATTGGCTCCAAAACATTTCCGAGATGTTTGCTCATCTTGCGGCCATCTTTATCGAGAATATGACCGAGACATAGAACGGTCTTGTAAGATGATTTATCAAAGACCATAGTTCCAATTGCCATGAGCGTGTAAAACCAGCCTCTCGTCTGGTCAATGGCTTCACAAATAAAATTCGCAGGATAGGACTCGGTAAACTTCTTCTTGGAGTCTTCTTTGTGTGGATAACCCCATTGGGCAAAAGGCATGGCGCCTGAGTCGTACCAACAATCTATTACTTCCGGCGTGCGTTTCATCAACTTCTTGCAATCTGGACAATTGAATTCGACTTCATCCACAAATGGTCGATGTAGCTCTAGTTCACCTAAGTCACGCCCCGCCAACTTAGAGAGCTCACTTCGCGACGGGACTGCTTTTTCATGTCCATCCTCACAACGCCAAATGGGTAGTGGCGTGCCCCAAAATCGGTTTCGAGAGAGCGCCCAATCAACATTGTTGTTGAGCCAATCGCCGTAGCGCCCGCTCTTTATAGTCTCCGGATGCCAGTCGGTGGCGGCATTTTCCCGCAACAGTTCATCCTTTATTTTTGTTGTTCTGACGTACCAAGATGGTTGCGCGTAGTAGATCAAGGGAGTATGGCATCTCCAACAATGTGGATAGGAGTGTTCGTACGGTTGCTGTTTGAAGAGTCTTCCGTTCTCCTTGAGTGACTTAACGAGTGGTTTATCAGCGTCTTTGAAGAACATATTTCCAATTAGAGGCAACCCAGATTCAAAGTGACCACTTGCCGAGACTGGATTAACAACTGGTAAACCATATTTGCGGCAAGTCGCCAAATCATCTGCTCCGAAAGCAGGCGATTGATGAACTAAACCAGTGCCATCTTCGGTGGTCACATAATCAGCTAGCACTATGAAGTGCGCATTCGGAATATCAATCAAATCAAATGGTCTCTGATATTTAATATTTTCCAATTCGCGTCCAGATAATCTAGATAGCTCTTCGTAATCTGCTCCAACCACGGCAACGAGGGGCTCTGCCACGATGAGAACTTCTGACTGAACTTTCTCAGTTGGCGCAGTACGCACAATTAAGTAAGTGACCTCGGGATTGACGGCAATTGCAGTATTAGAAACTAGGGTCCAAGGAGTTGTTGTCCAAACTAAGAGACTAGCTTTGAGCTTTTGTAGCTCTCCAGTGATTATTGGGAAGCGAACATAAACTGATTGATCGGTAACAGTTTCGTAGCCTTGGGCAAGTTCATGATCGGATAGACCTGTTCCGCAGCGCGGGCAATATGGTGCTACTCGATTGTCTTGGACTAAGAGCCCTTTCTTATGTATCTCGGTAAGCGACCACCAAACACTTTCAATGTATTCATCTGACATCGTCCAATAAGCCTCGTCGAAATCTACCCAGAAGCCCATTCGCTCTGTCATTTCAGTAAAGGCGTCGACATGTCGCTGTACCGATTCACGGCACTTGTCATTGAATGCGGCAATTCCAAATTTCTGGATATCGCCCTTCCCAGAAAATCCCAATTCTTTCTCAACAGCAATTTCTACTGGGAGTCCATGGCAATCCCACCCTGCTTTTCGAATTACATGTTTGCCTTTCATCGTGTGAAAACGCGGAAATACATCTTTGAAAACTCGTGCTTCAATGTGATGCGTTCCAGGCATTCCGTTTGCAGTAGGCGGACCTTCATAAAAGGTCCAAGATTCTCCGCCGCTTCGTGAAGTCACACTTCGATGAAAAACATCTTCGCCATGCCAAAAATCGAGAATTGATTTTTCAATTGCAGGCAAATCAATCTGCGGGCTTAGCGGCTGATATGGCGAATTGCCTGGCACAGTTCCTCCAGTTCGATCAGGCTCGATCTGACTTGGAGGGGCGATCAACGACCGCGGTACCACCCACCTTGTTCATCTTTCGATGAACCACTAACTTGCAGTCGGCTCTACTTGGCCTTTCGGCTCTCTTCTTCCGACACGCTCTCGGGTGATGGCCCGGTCACTGCGTTTTCTTAAGCAAGCGCCCTAATTGTATTCCACGAACCGCGGCGAGTGGCAATTGGGCTGGCGAACCCCTAGCCTTCGGCGCTGTGCTTGCGAAAAAAGCCTCTAAAAAAAGTCTTCCTGTGAAAAAGCAGGCCAATAAATCAAAAAAGACTGCGGCAAAGAAACTGGTAGCTAAAAAGAGCGCTGCGCCAACTCCACAGAAAAAGCCTTCACCTAAAACTGTGAAGAAGGCAGCGCCCTCCATTATTAAAGGCCAGCATAAAACGGCTCTAACTTCTAGCACGGCAAGAGGCACCACAACGATTTCGGTTTACAAACCGGAAATTGAATCTAGCGATATTGCTGTAGTGGAAGAGAAGCGGTTAGTGCTCCCGCCACCAATTCGCAAAGTTAAGCCAGGAAAGAAGCCGGCTCCACTCAAGCCGATAAAAGCGGCACCGGCACCACTTGTTGTTAGCGAAGGTACCGAGAATTGGACTGCTCTTGAACTGAAAGCGATAAGAAGTGAACTAGCTGAAGATTTAATTCGTTTGAAAAAGGAGCTCGCAGAAGTCGAAAGCGAAATGGATGCTCTAATCGAAGCTTCAGGAGTTGGCGCAGGTGATGATCAAGCTGATGCCGGTACTAAGACTTTTGAACGAGAACATGAAATGTCATTGGTCTACAACGCAAGGGATATGGTCTTACAAACAGAGAGAGCTCTAGAGCGGATCGACACCAAGACTTATGGTCGGTGCGAAGACTGTGGAAACCCAATTGGAAAGGCCAGACTTAAAGTTTTTCCGAGAGCGACGTTATGTATGGTCTGTAAGCAGAAGGAAGAGCGCCGCTGACATCGTCGGTCCAGATCAAGATTCGTCGAGATTTCATTCTTGTCTCGACTGGAATTTTTGGCTTAGATCTTGCAACAAAAAATTGGGCCGAAACTTACCTGCGATACTCACCTGACATAAAGTTAATTGGTGATTTCTTAAAGCTCTCTTATTCGACAAATTCAGGGGCAGCATTCAATTTCTTGACCGAAGCAACTCTTATCCTTTCAACTCTGAAGTTTGTAGTTGCCGGTCTTTTAATTTATTTGGTGCGCCACGTAACAAGTTTACGTTGGGCAATAGCTATGGCATTGCTATTAGGAGGCGTGCTAGGCAATTTGTTTGACCGAGTTTTTAGATCTCCCGGAATCTGGCGCGGAGAGGTAATTGATTGGATAGAACTGCCCAATTGGCCTACCTTCAATATCGCAGATAGCGCAATTGTGATTGCCGGAATAGGTCTGGCCGCCCTCGCTACTTTCAACATTCCATTTCGTGACGACCGCGGAAATCGTGATTCAGATGGAGTTAAGAAGTGACTGCTGAAGGTGAACGCAGAACCGTCGAGATTCCAGACGAACTAGATGGCGAGCGCGCAGATATAGCAGTATCTAAGCTGTTAGAAGTTTCTCGAAGTTCAGCAGCAGACCTCCTTAATGCTGGACGAGTGCGATTAGGGAAAGCGCAATTATCTAAATCTGATCGAGTGGCCGCGGGAAGAAAAATTGAAATTCAATTACCTGAATTAATCGACCCACTGGATTTTACAAGAGTCACGAGTGAATCCATTCAAGTTGTATATGAAGATGACGATGTAGCTGTGGTCGATAAGCCGGTAGGGACCGCCGCCCACCCAAGCCCAGGATGGCAGGGACCTACTGTCCTCGGCGATCTCATCTCTCTCGGTTGCAGAATTTCAACTTCGGGATCGGAAGAAAGAAAAGGCATAGTTCAAAGACTTGACGTTGGGACGTCCGGCTTGATGGTTGTAGCAAAAAATGAAATCGCGTACCTCAACTTAAAAGATCAATTTAGATCAAGAAAAGTAGAGAAGGTTTATCACGCACTAGTTCAAGGACATATGGACCCGACGGAAGGCACCATTGATGCTCCCATCGGAAGACATCCCCGAGAAGATTATCGATTTGCCGTGGTAGCTAATGGGAAACCCAGCATCACCCATTTTGAATTAATTGAATGTCTAGCGAGTATCAGCCTTCTTAGAATCGAACTTGAGACGGGAAGAACCCACCAGATCAGGGTTCACTTCAATGCGCTCCGCCATCCACTAGTTGGCGATCTGGCATATGGCGCCGATCCAGTACTCGCCGAACGCTTAGAGTTACGCCGTCCGTGGCTCCATGCCATGGAACTAGCCTTCTTACAGCCTACGAGTGGAAAGCGAATCGCTCTGTCTTCACCTTACCCCGCGGATTTGAAACGCGCCCTTTCGATTTTAACCGCTACCTCTTGACCGAGTAGTAATCTCACCGCCCATGAGTAAGGGATTTGTGCATTTGCATGTTCATACCGAGTATTCAATGCTCGATGGCGCAGCGCGAATCGATCAACTGGCAAAAGAGGTAAAGAATCAAGGCGGAAATGCCATAGCAATTACTGATCACGGAAATGTTTTTGGAGCTTTTGATTTTTATAAAACCATGCAATCTGAAGGTGTTAAGCCCATTATTGGAATCGAAGCATATGTGGCACCAGAATCTAGATTTGATAAGAAACGTGTTAAGTGGGCTGATGGTGGAGAAGATGATGTTTCTGGCGGTGGCGCATATACCCATATGACAATTCTTGCTGAGAATAATCTTGGATTATCGAACTTATTCAAATTAGCTTCGTTGGCCTCTCTAGAAGGTTTTTATTACAAACCAAGAGTTGATGCCGAACTTCTCCAGAAATACTCATCGGGTTTAATTGCTACAACTGGATGTCCCGGCGGTGAAATTCAAACGAGATTGCGTATGGGAGCGTACAACGAGGCGCGCGCGGCAGCAGCCAAGTACCTAGAGATTTTTGGAGCTGGAAACTTCTTTGTCGAACTGATGGACCACGGTCTTGATATCGAACGGCGCGTTAAGGATGGACTACTGCAGCTCTCCAAAGAACTGGGAATCCCACTTCTGGCCACAAATGACTTGCACTATGTATACGCGAGCGACGCACGCCATCATGAAGCGATTCTCTCGGTTGGCTCCGGAGGGACCTTGGCCGACCCAAAGAGATTTAAATTCGATAGCGATGAGTTCTACCTAAAGGACGCAGCCACTATGCGTCACATATTTAGAGACGTTGAGATTGCATGCGATAACACCCTATTGGTGGCTGAGAGATGCAACGTGAAACTTCGCGAAAATGAAAACCTTTTGCCTAAGTTTCCCGTTCCTTCTGGAGAGGATGAAAATTCTTGGCTAGTTAAACAGGCGAAGATTGGTCTAGAAAAGAAACTACCTAAACATTCTCCTGAGTATCAAAAACGGCTCGACTTTGAATTAGAAGTCATGACCAAGATGGGTTTTGCGGGATATTTTCTTGTCGTAGCAGATTTGGTTTCCCACGCACAGTCTGTCGGAATAAGAGTAGGTCCGGGGAGAGGTTCGGCTGCCGGATCTTTAGTTTCTTTTTCTCTTGGAATCACCGCACTGGATCCGATTGAACACGGCTTGCTTTTTGAAAGATTCCTTAATCCAGATCGTATCTCCATGCCTGATATCGATTTGGATTTCGACGAGCGTCGCCGTAGCGAGATGATTCGGTACGCAATTGATAAATATGGTGAAGATCGAGTAGCTCAGATAATCACTTTCAATACGATTAAATCCAAACAGGCAATTAAGGATGCAACAAGAGTTCTTGGATATCCTTTCGCCCTTGGAGATAAATTAACTAAGGCATTACCACCTTCGATTATGGGTAAAGATATTTCGCTCTCAGGAATATTCGATAAAGAACATGAGCGATTCCAGGAAGCACAGGAGTTTCGAAACATTTACGAAGAAGATGCTGACGCAAAAATAATTGTTGATATGGCGCGAGGCATAGAAGGTCTTAAACGTCAACCCGGAGTCCATGCTGCGGGCGTCATTTTGAGTCGAGACCCGCTTCTAGATGTCATTCCGATTCATAGAAGAGATACCGACGGTGCCACCATCACTCAATTCGATATGAGCGCATGTGAATCGACCGGCTTATTAAAGATGGACTTTCTTGGACTTAGAAATCTTTCTGTCTTAGATGATTGCATTGCCAATATAGAGAAAAATCGAGGTGAGAAAATTGTCCTGGAGGGTTTAGAACTATCAGATAAGAAAACTTTTGAAATGCTTTCTAGAGGTGAAACCTTGGGGGTATTCCAACTTGATAGTGCTCCCATTCGAGCCCTGCTTCGCTCAATGGCTCCAGATGCTTTTGCCGATATTTCAGCTGTAATTGCACTTTATCGCCCAGGACCGTTGGGGGTTAACGCGCACAATGATTATGCAGATCGAAAGAATAAGCGGAAGCGAATTGAATCAATTCATCCAGAACTACAGGCTCCTCTCAGTGAAATTCTTGACGACACATATGGATTAATTGTTTATCAAGAACAGGTAATGGCTATTGCGCAAAAAGTAGCGGGCTTTTCGCTTGCTCGTGCAGATTTATTGCGAAAAGCTATGGGAAAGAAGAACAAAGAAATACTCGATAAAGAGTATGTTCATTTTGAAGCTGGAATGACTCAAAATGGTTTCTCAAGTAACGCAATTGAAGAGTTATGGAAAACTCTGATTCCGTTCTCCGACTACGCTTTTAATAGAGCTCATAGCGCCGGGTATGGAGTTATTTCATTTTGGACTGCTTACTTGAAGGCAAATTACCCAACTGAGTACATGGCTGCACTTCTTACTAGCGTGCAAAGCGATAAAGAGAAGACCGCTCTCTATTTGAGTGAGTGTCGACGTATGGGGATAAAGGTTTTTGCTCCGGATGTAAATGAATCGGATGCTGAATATACGCCCAGAAAAAACGATATTCGATTTGGGCTAGCGGCAATAAGAAATGTCGGAGAAAACGTAGTGGCTTCAATTACGCGAAACCGAAATGAGAGAGGCAGGTTCGAATCTTTCGGCGACTTTCTTGCAAAAGTTGATGCCACAGTTTGCAATAAAAAGACTATTGAGTCGCTAATTAAAGCCGGCGCCTTTGATTCTCTAGGACATTCGCGGCAAGGCTTAATGAGCGTTTATTTAGAGGCGATAGATTCAGTTTCTGCAGTAAAAAGAGCTGAAGCAATTGGACAATTCGATCTTTTTGGTGGCAATTCCCAAATTGTCTCAGGGGTTGCTGGGGTAGCACTAGATATCCCGCCCCAGGAGTGGGAGAAGCCACTACTTCTTTCCTATGAACGAGAAATGCTAGGTCTCTACGTTTCGGATCATCCACTATTGGGTGTAGAAAACGTACTTCGTAATGCCCGAGACATAACCATAAGCCAATTGATTGACGATAGCGTTGGACACGAAAGCGTATTCACAATCGCCGGACTAATAACAAATGTTCAGCGAAAAGTAAGTAAACAAGGGTCAACTTGGGCGATTGTCACAATTGAAGATCTAGAAGGTTCTGTCGATGTAGTATTTTTCTCTAATTCTTATCAACAACACGCTCTTTATTTGATTGAAGATCGAATTGTCTCTATTCGGGGACGAATTGATAAACGCGAAGATACGCTTCGAATCACTGCAATTGATCTATCTATTCCCGATGTAAATCAGGCGCCGATTGGTCCGTACATAATTAGAGTCGAGGCTGAACGATGCACGCCGCCGGTCGTTGACCGCATGAAGGAAATTCTCCGATCACACCCAGGAACTAGAGAAGTCCATTTGAGAATCGAAGGCGGGATAAAGGAGACGACCTTCCGCCTTGATGATTCACTGCGGGTAACCGCCTCGCCAAGTCTTAGCGCTGATCTGAAGACAATTCTGGGGCCTAATTGTCTCGTTTAGCCGAATACCGCAAGTAGACTAAGATTTTGGGTAAATCAAGGAGATTACATGCCGAAAGAACCACGTCAAAGAAACCGCGACCATAAGCCCAAAGGCGACACGCTTACTAGAAATTTAGTTCTCGGTATGGTTGGACTTGTAGTTGTCTCTGGCGTGATTTTCACCGTTCTTGATCGTCAATCTGCAAAGAAAACTGATTTTGATGTGGCAATTGAGAAAGTCGATGCCTCAAATAATGGCCCAATCCTTAACGCTTCAATTGAGCCCACGGACGATTTCGGGATAGCTTTCAATAAGGGCACGCTCCCCAAAATTGATATTTGGGAGGACCCACAATGTTCATTCTGCAAGGATTTCGAAACGGAGATCGGAGATTACCTCGACGAATTAGTCCGTGCAAATCAAGCCGAAGTTACTTATCGAATGACATCATTTCTAGGAAATGAATCTGTACAAGCAGCCAACGCCGCATTTTGTGCTGCCGACGAAGGACGCTTCTTGGCCTACCACAAGGCGATCTACACTGTGCAGGGGCGCGAGGGTTCAGGAACATATACGGTCCCAAATCTTTTGGAGATTGGAAACCGTTTGGGCATGACCTCAGAGTCATTCACGAGTTGCGTAACTGAAAACAAATACGCTGACCGTGCTAAATCTGTTTATGACTCTATGCCTAAATACAATGTAAAGGGAACACCGACCGTCTTCATCAATGGCACTGTTTGGCAACGAAGCGGTGTCGAATTTAATTTGGATGAGTTTAGAGCTGCGGTAGAAGCCGCTAAGTAGTAGGCGTGATTCCATCTCCTAGCCAATCTCTACTCGAGATTGGACCGCTCACCATTCACTTCTATGCCTTATGCATAATTGTTGGTGTTGCAGTGGCAATATTTATTGGAAATAAGAGATATGTTAGAAATGGGGGCGCCCAAGGAATTGTTGGAGATGTAGCTATCTATGCTGTCCCCGCAGGGATTGTCGGCGGACGTCTGTATCACGTAATTACATCACCGCAGCGCTATTTTGGCGATGGCGGAAAACCAATAGAAGCGCTTTACATCTGGCAAGGTGGATTGGGTATTTGGGGGGCGATCTCGCTAGGGACTTTGGTCGCATTTCTTGCATATCGAAAACTCAAAAACAATCGAGATATCTCGTTCTCTATCTTCGCAGATGCGCTTGCTCCTGGGCTTTTGATTGCTCAGGCGATTGGGCGTATTGGAAACTGGTTCAATGTTGAATTATTTGGCAGACCGCTTGATGCTTTTTGGTCGTTACAAGTTCCGCCGCGATATCGACCCAGTGGATATACTCAATTTGAAACTTTTCATCCCACCTTCCTTTACGAATCAATCTGGTGTCTTTTTGCTGCCTTAGTCTTGGTCAAGTGGAAAGTATTTGAAAATCTTCGAAGCGGTTCAGTATTCATCTCCTACGTAGCTCTCTATTCGATAGGTAGATTATGGATCGAAAGTTTGAGAATTGATGACGCAAATCTCATACTTGGTTTGAGACTTAACATTTGGACAAGTTTGATTCTACTGGGTATCTCGTTGGCAATACTTTGGAAACGAAATTTTCAGCGTCCTTCACCTTCAAATATCGAAATTTAACCTGCCACGAGATAGTCTTTCTACATGGAGATTGCCGATCAACGAAATGGCGTAGAAGCCCATCGTGCTCATAGAGCTGGCTGGCTTCGTGCCGCAGTCCTTGGTTCGAACGATGGACTTGTCTCAACTGCGTCGTTGATGATTGGTATTGTAAGCGCGGGCAAAAATGATTTTGTAGTTACAGCAGGCATCGCAGCAATAGTGGCCGGCGCAATGTCAATGGCGGTAGGAGAGTACGTCTCAGTAAAATCGCAAAATGATATTGAGAAATCCGATCGAGAATTGGAAATTCGTCAATTAGCTGATGATGCTAAAGGTGAATTAGAGGAGCTAACGCAGATTTATGAATCGCGAGGAATTTCAAGACGTCTCGCAGAACAGGTTGCGCAAGAACTCCACGATAAAGATGCTCTCGCTGCTCACCTGCGCGAAGAATTAGGACATCACGTCGCGACTCGAGCGAGACCAATTCAGGCTGCAGTAGCTTCAGCGCTAAGTTTCACTGCCGGTGGGTTAATTCCCTTCCTCGGCGCATTTGCTCCAAGTCTGGGTGGAAAAGCGATCTCGATAATTGCCACAACGTTTGTGGGTTTGATAATCGCCGGTGTTATTAGCGCCAAGACTGCCGGGTCCAGCGTAAGCAAGACTACTTTCAGAATATTGGCAGGTGGCGCTCTCGGAATGGCAATTACGGCTGGAGTCGGCCAACTCGCGCATATCTCTGGAATTTGAAGCAATTTTCTAACTTCAGCTACTTGATAGACTTGGTCGAAGTTAAAAGACATCGCAGTCTTTGATCAATCCTGTATTTGAGCGAGGTTTCTTTTGCGGAGAGCAAAAATTGTTTGCACCCTCGGTCCTGCCGTGGGCACTGATGCAAAAATATCTGAGCTAATCTCGGCTGGAATGAATGTCGCGAGATTGAATCTATCTCACGGCGAACAGAGCGAACATCTACAGAGATTGCTTTCGGTAAGAAAAGCGGCTGAAAGCGCTGGAGTGGCAGTAGCAATCATGGCGGATTTACAGGGTCCGAAAATTCGTTTGGGCAGATTTAGTGCCGGTTCCCATGATCTTGAAATTGGCGATCTGCTGACAATTACTACCGATGAAGTTGAGGGGACTAAAGAACTGGTAGGAACGACATACAAGGGCTTGCCCGGAGATTGTAAACCCGGAGATTTACTTCTCATAGATGACGGTCTAGTAGTCGTTGAAGTGTTAAAAGTAGATAAGAAAACTGTTCAAACCAAATGTTTGGAAGCAGGACAGATTTCCAGCAGCAAGGGCATTAATCTACCTGGCGTCACGGTTTCTGTTCCGGCAATGTCAGATAAAGACGAGTCTGACTTAAGGTGGGCGCTCCGTTCTGGAGCGGATTTAATTGCGCTATCGTTTGTGAGAAGTGCAGAAGATATTAATGCGGTACACGCGATAATGAAAGAAGAGGGAATCTTCCGACCGGTGATAGCTAAAATTGAAAAGCCTCAGGCTGTTGCAAATTTGGATTCAATTATTGAGGCTTTTGACGGAATTATGGTGGCCCGTGGTGACCTTGGCGTAGAAATGCCAATTGAAGAGATTCCGCTCATACAGAAGCGATGCATCACAATGGCTAGAGAGCAGGCCAAACCAGTAATTGTTGCAACTCAGATGCTAGATTCGATGATAACTAATTCCAGACCCACTCGAGCAGAGGCTACAGATTGCGCAAATGCGGTTTTGGATGGCGCAGATGCACTTATGCTATCTGGAGAAACAAGTATCGGAAATTTTCCCATTGAATCTGTTCAAACAATGGCACGAATTATCGAAAAGACTGAAACTGATGCCCTGCATCTAATTCCACATCTACTGCATAATCCAAAAACTAAAGGAGGCGCCATAACTAAAGCCGCCTCTGAAGTTGGTCAAGTTATTGGAGCAAAGATGTTAGCCACATTTACTAAGTCTGGAGATTCCGCTCGACGGATGTCTCGTTTGCGATCCAGTATTCCCATTGTGGCCTTGACTCCCGATGAGAATACATACCGCCAATTAGCGCTCACCTGGGGAGTGGAATCAATGCTTGCGCCGTTAGTTGAAACGACCGATCAAATGGTTAAGCAAGTTGATGCGATTCTCTTAAACACGGAAAGAGTGAATCGCGGCGAATCGATAATGATTGTTGCTGGTTCACCGCCAGGCATTCCTGGATCAACTAATGCGATGCGGGTGCACAATATCGGTGATGCCGTTGGCGGCATCGCCCCGGCCTATCGCTAAACTTCGTCCGCGCCTCGGTACTCCAACGGTAGAGAGGACGGTCTCAAAAACCGTATAGTGTCGGTTCGAATCCGACTCGAGGCACAAAAAGGTCAAGTGATGGCTATCTCAAGAATTCTCATTGCAGAAGACGAAACTTTAATTCGCATGGACCTATCAGAGATGTTAAAAGAAGCCGGCTACGAAGTTGTTGGAGAGGCAACTGACGGTGTCGAGGCAATTGAATTGGCAAAGGTGCTTAAACCAGATCTAGCGATATTAGATGTCAAAATGCCGAAGCTTGATGGAATCTCTGCTGCATCTGAAATTATCTCAATCTGTCCTACTTTGATGTTGACGGCATTTAGCCAGCGCGAATTGGTTGAGCGAGCTCGTGATGCCGGAGTTATGGGCTATGTTGTAAAACCATTCACTATTGCAGATCTTATTCCGGCAATTGAAATTGCCTTCAGTCGGTTTGTAGAATTAATAACTTTGAGAGACGAAATTACAGATCTAACGGAGAGATTAGAAACTCGAAAATTGCTTGATCGTGCTAAAGCGGTATTAATGCAAACACTCAATCTCTCCGAAGCTCAGGCGTACCAGTGGATTCAAAAAACTGCGATGGATCAAAGAACCACCATGAAAGAATTAGCTTTGGCAATTTTAGATCCCAAGCAAATCAAGAACGATCTGCCAAAATAAGGCAGGTAATTCGGGCGGTGCACGTGCGCTCACCTTTGTCGTTTGTGATTTCTACTTGGTAGCAACAGAGAGTATTGCCAAGCGAGATAGCAGTAGCAACTCCGGTAACCAATCCACTAGTTGCCGATTTATGGTGCGTTGCATTTATATCTAATCCGACTATTTTGCGAGTTGGTCCAGCGTGAAGTTGAGTTCCGATTGAACCAAGGCTTTCTGCCAGTACGACGCTGGCCCCACCATGCAACAGTCCAAGAGGTTGAGTGTTTCCCTCAACTGGCATAGTGGCGACTAATTTTTGAGGCGAAACTTCAAGGATTTCGATTCCCATCTTCTGAGCTAGAGCGCCCCCGCCACGTTCCTTCAATATCTTCATGAAATCAGTCATGGCTAGAGTGTAGATGGAGAAGCGTGTGCCATCTAGGATTCAGTTGACGATGAAACCACGAATTTTGCTCATTGATGGCCATTCGCTGGCATATCGAGCTTTTTATGCCCTTCCTGTTGATAATTTCTCGACAAGCAGCGGCCAACCAACAAATGCAATCTATGGATTGGCATCTATGTTAATAAATCTAATTAGAGACGAAAAGCCTACTCACGTAATCATTGCATTTGATGTATCGAGAAAAACATTTAGAAAGGAAGTATTTCCCGAATACAAAGCGAATCGGGCAGCCACTCCTGATGAGTTTAGATCTCAACTTTCATATATAGATGAACTTGTCCAAGCATTTCAAATTCCGAGTTTTGAAGTGGCTGGTTTCGAGGCCGATGACGTAATTGCATCAATCATTGAAAATTCGCCTAAGAATTCGGAGATTCTTATTTGCACCGGAGATCGCGATGCCTTCCAGTTAATCACTCAGAGCGTCACAGTTCTCTATCCTAAGAAGGGCGTTACTGACCTCTCCCGAATGTCGCCCGAGGCTTTGCAGGAGCGATACGGGTTAACACCCGAGCAGTATCCGGATTACGCAGCTCTCAGAGGTGACCCCAGCGATAACTTGCCATCTATTCCGGGAGTCGGCGAAAAGACTGCTGCTAAGTGGATTAACGGGTACGGAAGTTTGAAGAATTTGATTGAACACAGCTCGGAAATAAAGGGCAAAGTTGGCGAATCACTTCGCGAAAATCTCAAGATTGTATTGAAGAACCGAGAGCTTACTGAATTACGAAAAGATGTTCCGATCCAATTCAATTTTGGAGAATTAGGTTGGCGCGGTGTAGATCTCATTAAAACCAATCAACTTTTTGAAGAACTTGAAATTAAGGCACTTCGAGAACGAGTACAAGTGCTCGTCTTGGACCAAGCAAAAGCTAGCTCAACTTCTCATAATAATAATGCAGTTCGGAGAGAGAATACGCAAACAACTGAATGGAAAAAGCTGTCTTCGACTGATTTCATGGCGGCCTTAAGCAATGAACCAAAGGTTGCCGCGCTAACGGGAGGAAATCTTCTATATGCAGTGACGGTCACAGGCGCTGCGGTATCTACCGAAGTAAAGCCTGGCTTGCTTTCCGGAAAAATTGTCATTACCCATAGTGGTAAAGATCTAGTTAAGTGCGATTTGGGCTGCGAGGTCGTATTTGATTCTGAAATTGCGGCTTATCTAATAAATCCAGGAACTAGAGATTTAGACTTACCGGCAATTGCAAAAAAATATCTAGAATCGGAATTGTCCCCATCTAAACTAGAATTATTTACTGAGCTCATCGAGCCAGACTATGTTTTCGCTCTATACAAACTCGAAGAGTTATTGATTCAAGAAATGAAGTCGCGCGAGCTTCTTAAGCTCTTTAAAGAACTTGAAATGCCAACAATGGTGCTACTTGCCGAAATGGAGAAGGTTGGCATCGGTGTCGATAAAGATTATTTGAATAAATTTCGGGCTGAGTTTTTTGAAGTCGAAAATGGGGCCATTAAAGCTGCTTATAAGGAGGCCGGCGAGGAATTTAATATCTCATCGCCAAAGCAACTCCAAGTTGTACTCTTTGAAAAATTGAAACTCCCCAAAACGAAGCGAATTAAGACGGGCTACAGCACCGATGCCGAGTCTTTAGAGTGGTTATTTAATACGACCCAGCATAAAGTGCTGGCCAATATTTTGAAAATACGAGAATTCGCAAAACTACGGACAACCGTGGAGGGACTTATTGAATTTGTTGGAAGCGATTCCCGAATTCACACTAGCTTTCAGCAAACGGTGACAGCGACCGGAAGACTTTCTTCAATTGACCCAAATCTTCAGAACATCCCAATTCGCAGTAAAGAGGGAAGACGCATTCGAGAGGCTTTTGTTGCTATTACTCCATTTAGTCAATTGATGACTGCTGACTATAGCCAGATTGAAATGAGAATTATGGCTCATCTGTCTCAAGACGAAGGATTGTTAAAAGCTTTTGCGGAAGGCGAGGATTTGCATAAAACTGTTGCGGCGCAAGTTTTTGGAGTATCTGTTACGAAAGTAAACGAGAATATGCGACGGCAGATTAAAGCTATGTCTTATGGTTTGGCATACGGACTCTCCTCTTTCGGGTTAGCGCAACAATTAGATATTGCTCCTAACGAGGCGAGTGCTCTAATGGATCGGTACTTTCTTCGATTCGGTGAAATCCAGAGATATTTGAGAGAGGTAGTCCGAATCGCGCGAGACGAGGGATATACGGAAACTATTATGGGGCGAAGGCGCTATCTGCCGGACCTCAATCACGAGAATCGACAACGTCGCGAGATTGCAGAGCGAATGGCGCTAAATGCACCAATTCAAGGCTCGGCGGCCGACATTATTAAAGTTGCCATGATCCGTGTTGCCGATGCAATAAAGCGAAATGGTATGAAGTCGAGATTGTTACTCCAAGTCCATGATGAATTGATCTTTGAAGTAGTTGCAAATGAGAGCTCATCTTTCGAGGAACTGGTTCGTCGCGAGATGGGTTCTGCATATCCGTTGCGGGCTCCACTAGACGTAAACGTTGGATTTGGTCGAAACTGGCACGAGGCCGCTCACTAAGAATTGACCCCGGAGAGGCCCAGAAAGTACTCTTCGCATCCTTGCTTTGGGAGCTTGCATCGCCTAAGACCTAGTAGGAAATGCCCTTTGGAGTCGGCCCCTGAGCTTGCCCTACTAGTTGCAGTAAAACTTGGAGGATCTTGTCCACTCAAATTTCTATTAATGATGTTGGTTCCGCAGCCGAATTTCTCGCAGCCATCGAAGGAACCATAAAGAATTTTAATGACGGAGATCTTGTCTCCGGAATTGTCGTCCAAGTAGACCGCGACGAAGTGCTTCTTGATATTGGATACAAGACAGAAGGCGTTATTCCATCTCGTGAGCTATCAATAAGAAATGATTTAGATCCCAGCGAACTTGTGAAGATTGGCGAGCGCATAGAGGCGCTAGTTCTTCAAAAAGAGGATAAAGAGGGTCGCCTAATCCTCTCTAAGAAGCGAGCTCAATATGAAAAGGCTTGGGGCGAAATTGAGAGTAAGAAAGAACGTGATGAAGTTGTAGTTGGAACCGTAATCGAAGTAGTAAAGGGCGGTTTAATAGTTGATATCGGACTTCGAGGATTTCTCCCAGCTTCATTAGTAGAGATGCGCCGAGTCAGAGATCTATCTCCATATATTGGCAAACAAGTTGAGATGAAAATTATCGAACTCGATAAAAATAGAAATAATGTAGTTCTCTCTCGTCGCGCTTACCTTGAACAGACACAGTCTGAATCGCGAACTACATTCTTGAATCAACTACAAAAAGGTCAAGTTCGCACCGGCGTGGTTTCATCGATCGTTAATTTCGGGGCATTCGTAGATTTGGGTGGAGTTGACGGCTTAGTTCACGTTTCTGAGCTTTCTTGGAAACATATCGATCATCCTGGAGAAGTAGTCGAAGTGGGCGATGAAGTCACTGTAGAAGTCCTCGAAGTAGATTTTGAAAGAGAGCGAGTCTCTCTATCTTTGAAGGCCACGCAGGAAGATCCTTGGCAGGCATTCGCTAGATCTCATACCATCAAACAAGTCGTACCAGGAGAGGTGACCAAACTCGTTCCTTTCGGTGCATTTATCAAAGTATTTGATGGAATCGAAGGGCTAGTACATATTTCAGAACTCGCAGACCGACATGTTGAAATTCCAGAACAAGTTGTTCAAGTTGGCGACCAACTATTCGTAAAAATTATTGATATTGATCTGGAACGTCGCCGAATCTCACTTTCGCTGAGGCAAGCTAACGAAGGTCAGGACGTACCTGTTGAGGCATTTGATGCAACTCAATACGGCATGCCAGCTCGTTATGATGAAAACGGAATCTTTATTTATCCTGAAGGTTTCGATCCGCAAACTCAAGGGTGGCAACCAGGGTTTGAAGCGCAACGTGAGGCTTGGGAGCGTCAATATGCCGAGGCGCAAGCTAGATTCCTCGCGCACAAGAAACAAAAGTCGGAAGCGCAAGCAGCAGATGCTGCCGCGGCCGCTTCAACTCCTGCGCAATCAGATGAACCAACTGCCTAAAAGTGTCAGGATTCCCTAGCCTCTAAGTGATTTAGGAGTCGAGCGATGATCTCGATAGCTCTCACAGGTGGTATCGGTGCGGGAAAATCCTTAGTTGCTGAGTTATTCGCAGATCTAGGTGCAATTTGTATTGACTCCGATCAGCTTGCTCGAGAAGTTATCGAACGTGGCAAACCTGGGTTCGATGAAGTGATTGCACGATTTGGTGATGAAATTCTGCTCGATGGTGAAATTGATCGCTCAAAACTGGCTGCGATTGTTTTTCAAAACGCTGACGCCCGAAGAGATTTAGAAAACATTATTCATCCAAAAGTTCGCGAACTGGCAACAAAGTTAACTTCTCTAGCAGGTGAAAATGCCGTTGTCATAAATGAGATACCTCTACTTTTCGAAACCAAAGGACAGGATAGGTTCGACTTAGTTATAACGGTAGAGGCCAATATAGAAGATCGACGAGCGCGATTGCTCACCCGAGGCCTTAAGGGCTACGAGATTGAAAAACGCATTGCGGCTCAGGCAACTCGCGAAGAACGAGAATCCATTTCAGATTTCGTAATAGAAAACGATGGGGATGTTCCAGCGCTTGAGAGGCAAGTCTTAAGTATCTGGGAGAACGAATTAAGGCATCGCATAGAGAAATGAGCAGAGTCGCTACATCAACACCCCGAGCCGATAAACCATTTAAGGTAATCAGCGAATTCAAACCTGCCGGAGACCAACCAACAGCCATTGCTGAATTAACTGAGGGAGTTCAGCGGGGCGAGAGTGACATAGTTTTGCTTGGCGCAACAGGTACGGGAAAGTCAGCAACCGTTGCCTGGTTAATAGAACAAGTACAACGACCTACATTGGTGTTAGCGCCAAATAAGACTTTAGCCGCCCAGTTAGCAAATGAATTCCGCGAGTTGATGCCAGAAAATGCAGTTGAGTATTTTGTATCGTATTACGACTATTACCAACCCGAAGCATACGTTCCACAAACGGATACTTTCATTGAGAAGGATGCCTCTGTAAATTCAGAAGTAGAGAGATTACGCTACTCGGCAACGTATTCACTCCTAACTAGACGTGATGTGATCGTAGTTGCAACAGTTTCCTGTATATACGGACTTGGTACACCACAGGAATACATAGATCGAATGATTCGAATTGGCGTGGGTGATTCGATAGAACGAAACGGACTGCTAAGAAAATTTGTCGAAATACAGTACAAGAGAAATGACGTTGCATTTGAAAGAGGAACATTTCGTGTTCGTGGCGATACTGTCGAGATTATTCCCGTTTATGAGGAATTAGCTATTAGAATCGAGATGTTCGGTGATGAGATTGAGAGATTGACAACTTTAAACCCACTTACAGGCGAAATTGTAAGCGACGTCAAGGAAGTATTTATATTCCCAGCTACCCACTACTCGGCCGGTCCGGAGACTATGAAGCGCGCCATGTCGGATATAGAAAATGAGTTAGAAGAGCGACTAAGAGAATTAGAAAAACAGAATAAGTTACTGGAAGCTCAACGATTGCGTATGCGAACCCAGTTCGATTTAGAGATGATGGCTCAACTTGGTTTCTGCTCAGGAATCGAAAATTATTCAAGACATATAGATGGTCGTCTGCCTGGCAGCGCACCGAATTGTTTACTCGATTATTTCCCAGCTGATTTTCTCTGCGTAATTGATGAATCACATATCACTGTCCCTCAAATTGGCGCCATGTATGAGGGGGATGCTTCGAGAAAGCGCACATTAGTGGAGCACGGATTCAGATTGCCCAGCGCTCTTGACAATAGACCTCTCAAATTTAATGAGTTTCTTGAGAGAACTCCGCAGAAGGTATATCTCTCGGCAACCCCAGGTCCATATGAATTAGATCAGTCAAATGGATCGTACGTGGAACAAGTCATTCGTCCTACCGGCCTGGTAGACCCGCGCATAATTGTTAAGCCCACAAAGAATCAAATTGATGATCTAATGCATGAGATCAAATTGCGTGCTGATCGAAACGAAAGAGTTCTAGTTACTACACTTACTAAAAAGATGGCAGAAGACCTTTCTGATTATTTTGCAAATAATGGAGTTCGAGTTAGGTATCTCCATTCAGAAGTCGATACCTTACGTCGAGTCGAACTTCTCAGGGAATTACGTAAGGGCGAATACGATGTTCTTATTGGTATAAACCTACTTCGAGAGGGACTAGACCTTCCTGAAGTATCCCTCGTATCAATTTTAGATGCGGATAAAGAAGGCTTTTTGCGTTCAACTAGATCCCTCATTCAGACAATTGGACGCGCTGCAAGAAATGTTTCGGGCGAAGTCCACATGTATGCAGATAATCTGACTGACTCAATGCGCAACGCTATTGATGAAACGAATCGTCGACGAATAAAACAAGAAAACTACAATCGCGATATGGGCATTGATCCAACACCTTTACGGAAACGAATTGCCGATATTACCGATTTAATTGAGCGCGAGAGTTTGGACACAGCGCAAGTAGTTGCTTCCAGTGGGCGCGGTGTGAGCGAAACACCGGTTGGCGTTCATGCCAAATCGCTCGTAGCCTTGCCTCGCCTTGAACTTTTAGGATTGATTAATTCGCTGACCGAGCAGATGCGAAGCGCTGCTGAGCAATTGCAATTTGAATTGGCAGCGAGGTTACGTGATGAGATAAGGGAATTGAAAAAGGAGCTGCGCGGAATGGATGAGGCAGGGCATTGATGAGCGCTGATCGCCTTATAGTTAGAGGTGCAAAAGAGCACAACTTAAAGAATGCATCCTTGGATTTGCCGAGAAACTCGTTAATTGTTTTTACGGGACTTTCCGGCTCAGGAAAATCATCTCTGGCTTTTGACACCATATTTGCAGAAGGCCAACGCAGATACGTCGAATCTCTCTCGGCCTATGCTCGTCAATTCTTAGGGCAGATGGATAAACCCGATGTAGATTTTATTGAGGGACTTTCACCGGCAGTTTCCATTGATCAGAAATCAACTAACCGTAACCCCAGATCAACAGTAGGAACTATCACTGAAGTTTATGATTATTTGCGTCTTCTATTTTCGAGGGCAGGTAAGCCACATTGTCCAAAGTGCAGCAAACCGATTACAAAGCAAACTCCTCAAAATATAGTAGATCAAATCTTGGCTTTGCCAAACGAAACAAGGTTTCAGGTTTTAGCTCCTATGATTCGCTCTCGAAAGGGCGAATTCGCAGATCTCTTTAAAGATCTTCAGGCTCAAGGTTATGCGCGGGCACGAGTTGATGGCGCGACAATTCAACTGAGTGATCCTCCTAAATTGAAAAAACAAGAGAAACACACAATTGAAGTAGTCATTGACCGACTTGTTGCAAAGCCGGAATCACAACAACGGCTTACGGATTCGATTGAGACGGGCTTGAAACTTGCCAACGGTATCGTCACATTGGAATTTGTAGATGCCAAGGGGAAAGAGGAAAAGGAGCGGACTTACAGTGAATTGCTCGCCTGTCATGATTGTGGCATCTCAATTCAAGAAATGGAACCTCGGTCATTCTCATTTAATTCGCCATTTGGCGCCTGCCCGGAATGCACAGGAATTGGGTCAAAGTTAGAAGTTGATGAAGAGTTAATTATTCCGGATGACAGCATCTCAATCAGTGACGGTGCAATCGCACCCTGGGCCGGAGGACAGAGCGCCGAATACTTCAATAATCTACTTGAAGCATTAGCAAAGGACATTAAATTCTCAATGAATACTCCTTGGTCAAAGCTGTCCACCAAGGCTAAAGAGGCGATTCTCAATGGTTACGAATACGAAGTACACGTTAAATATCGAAATAGATATGGCAGAGTGAGAAGTTACTCCACAGGTTTTGAAGGCGTAATTCCATTTATAGAGAGACGCCACGGTGAAACGGAAAGTGATTACAGCCGCGAAAAATATGAGGCGTATATGCGAGAAACACCCTGTGCCGTCTGTAAAGGAACTCGATTAAAGCCTGAGGTTCTAGCCGTCACCCTGGCTGAAAAGAACATCGCTGAAATTTGTGAACTTTCAATTGAAGAGTGCGCCAAGTTTCTCAAAGAAATCAAACTTGGCTCACGTGAGGTCAAGATTGCTGAGAGAGTTATGAAAGAAGTAAATGCCAGACTTGGATTCCTATTGGATGTTGGATTGGAATATTTAACTCTAGCCAGACCTGCCGCTTCGCTATCCGGTGGCGAAGCTCAACGAATCCGCCTCGCAACCCAAATTGGCTCTGGTCTAGTTGGCGTTCTATATGTTCTTGACGAACCTAGCATTGGGCTACATCAGCGAGACAATCGAAGACTCATCGAGACCCTTACACATTTGAGAGATCTTGGGAACACATTAATTGTTGTTGAGCATGATGAGGAAACGATTAGAACCTCCGATTGGATTGTAGATATCGGTCCAGGTGCCGGTGAACACGGTGGTGAAATTGTCGTTTCAGGGAGCTTAGAAGACCTGATGAATTCTAAGAAATCAATTACCGGCGCATATATTTCTGGCAGAAGTCAGATACCCACGCCAAAGAAACGACGTCCAGTAGATCAAAAACGTATGCTTACGGTCAAAGAAGCTAAGGAAAATAATCTTAAAAATATTGATGTTCAATTCCCCTTAGGACTTTTCATTTCAGTGACCGGTGTTAGCGGATCAGGTAAATCCACATTAGTAAATGACATTCTGTACTCAGTGCTCGCAAATAAATTAAATGGTGCCCGAATTGTTGCGGGTCGACATCGAACCATTACGGGAATCGAACAATTGGATAAGGTGGTTCATGTAGATCAATCTCCAATCGGCCGAACCCCGCGATCAAATCCAGCCACTTACACCGGTGTATTCGACAAGATTCGCGCGCTATTCTCAGAAACAAGCGAGGCAAAAATACGTGGGTATCAGCAAGGTAGGTTTTCATTCAACGTAAAAGGTGGGCGTTGTGAAAATTGTGCTGGGGATGGCACGATCACCATAGAAATGAATTTCTTACCAGATGTGTATGTTCCATGCGAAGTATGCCATGGCGCTCGCTATAACAGAGAAACCTTGGAGGTTCATTACAAAGGGAAAACTATTGCGGAAGTCCTGGACATGCCGATTGAAAGAGCTTCTGAATTTTTCGAATCCATTCCAGCGATTCATAGATTCTTGAAAACTTTATGTGATGTTGGTTTGGGGTATGTAAGGCTTGGGCAATCCGCGCCTACGCTTTCCGGAGGTGAGGCCCAGCGTGTAAAACTGGCAACTGAGTTACAGCGTCGCTCGACCGGTAGAACTATCTATGTTCTGGATGAGCCGACTACCGGTTTACATTTTGAAGACGTTAGAAAACTCCTTGGGGTATTACAGCGACTGGTTGATAGTGGCAACACAGTAGTTGTAATTGAACACAATCTTGATGTGATCAAATGCGCCGATTGGATAATTGATTTAGGACCTGAAGGGGGCTCAGGCGGAGGAACTGTTATTGCTGAAGGAACTCCTGAATCCGTGGCCAAGAACTCTCAGAGCTACACCGCAAAGTACCTTTCACCCATTCTAAAGAAGTAGCACTGATGTCAGACCCTAAAAATTATCGCCCTTCAAATGTTCCAGACGAACCTGGGGTATATAGGTTTTTTAACAACGCTGGAAAAGTCATCTACGTTGGCAAAGCGAGGTCGCTAAAGAATCGCATCAACTCTTACTTTCAAAATAACTTGCCCGAAAAAACATTTCGAATGGTTCAAGCCTCTGAGCGCGTAGATTGGACCGTCGTAGAGAGTGAAGTCGCGGCACTACAGCTTGAATTTAGTTGGATAAAGGAAGAAAACCCTGAGTACAACGTTCAGTTTAAGGATGATAAGTCGTACCCGTATCTGGCCATAAGCGTTAAAGAAGAAGTTCCAAGAGTTTTTGTCACCCGGCGACAAAAACAGAAAGGAATTAAATATTTTGGACCGTACGCACATGCTTGGGCATTACGCACGACCTTTGACTTGATTCTTGAGACTTACCCAATCCGATCGTGTTCCGCAAGCAACTTTGAGCGGGCTCAGAAATCTAAGCGTCACTGTCTTCTCGGCGATATTGGAAAATGTACCGCTCCATGTGTAGGGCGCATAACTGCGGATGAACATCGGCAACTTGTAAATCTACTGATTGAATTCATGGACTCGGGTAATCAGGATATTGAAAATCACCTAAAGGCTGAGATGGCAAGGGCTTCAGCGGCTGAAGATTTTGAAAGAGCAGCAAAACTACGTGACAAATTACGAGGGCTTGAAATAGCCAATGAATCCAATGAGGCTGCAATTTCAGAGAGCATCTCTGCAGACTTTATTGCGATCCATGAAGATATTACGCATTCCGCCGCTTCAATCTTTCGAATCAGGAAAGGGCGAATAGTGGGGTCTAGATCCTGGATCATTGATCGTACTAATCTCGTAGAAGATGTTGATTTAGCTACCGCTGCTCTTGAAATGATATATCGAGACTTGGAGATTTCAACTGAAATTGAAATTAATCTAGCCGTGACTGGATTATCCGAGCTGGAAAATTTCCTTGGTGAACGAGCAGGCCGACGAGTGAAACTAAGTCAGCCGAATAGGGGAGAGCGACTGGAAATACTTGAAGTCGTCCGTCGGAATGCAAATCAAGCGCTAATCCAATTTCTCAGTAAGCGTTCAAACGACGCCGCTATATCTGGAAGAGCGTTGGAAGAGCTCGCAAATGCCGTAGAAATGGAGGAACTACCACTTCGAATCGAGTGCTTTGATATCTCAAATATTCAAGGGACCTCAGTCGTGGCATCAATGGTTGTCTTTGAAGATGGCCAACCAAAAAAGAGTGATTATCGAAGATTTGGCATCGAAGATAAAGAAAAATTTGATGATACCCGAGCTATGAATCACGTTATCACGAGACGCTTTAAACGCTATTTAGCTGAAAAAGATTTAAGTGATCTTGAGGGTTCCGCCAGACCGAAATTCGCATATCCACCGCAACTATTGATTGTCGACGGTGGTAGAGGCCAAGTAAATGCTGCCGCAAGAGCGCTTGCCGATCTAGGAATCACCAACGTGACGCTTGTGGGATTGGCGAAGCGACTGGAGGAAATCTGGTTCCCAGATCGCGCCTACCCGGTGATTCTGCCAAGGAATAGTGAGGCGCTATATCTAGTACAACGCATTCGAGATGAAGCTCACCGATTCGCCATTACATTTCACCGCTCTAAGCGTTCGCGACTAATGCTCGAATCTCTTTTGGATGAAATTTCTGGGCTCGGCGAGAGCCGACGATCCGCATTGATGCAGCGCTACGGCTCGATCGCAGCCTTGCGAAAAGCAACAGCAGAAGAAATCGCCGCTATCCCCGGCATTGGTGCGAAGACTTCCAAAATGATTGTCAGCGTTCTGCAAAGAAATGAATCCATTACTTAGGTAGATGCAAAAACTGGCGAAATTATCGAGCATCCTTGACAGAGATAGCATGATGTAACCATGACACGTGAAGTTGTAATCATCACTGGAATGAGTGGCGCGGGCCGCTCAACGGTGGCTCACTCCCTGGAAGATTCTGGTTGGTACGTAATAGATAATCTTCCTCCTCAACTTCTTACTTCCGTAATCAAAATGACGGAGCACACCGAAGATTCCATCGCAGTCGTCATTGACGTTCGCGGAAGGCAATTTTTTGGCGATCTAAATAGATCGCTTGCTGATGTTGTCGAAATTGGAGTCTCTAGAAAAATCATCTTTGTCGATGCATCTGATGAGGTATTGATAAGAAGGTTTGAATCTTCCAGAAGGCCACATCCGCTGCAGCGCAACGACAGAATTTTGGATGGAATTGATAGGGAGCGCGCGAAATTGAACGAACTTCGCGCCAGAGCAGACTTAGTTGTAGACACCTCACAATTTAATATTCACCAATTGGAACGGAAAATAAATGAACTATTCCAGAGTGGCTCATTAGCTGCTCTCAAGGTAAACACCCTTTCGTTCGGATATAAATTTGGAGTTCCAGCCGATGCCGATTTAGTTATGGACTGCAGGTTTATTCCCAACCCGCATTGGCAAGCAGAACTAAGACCGAAAAATGGGTTGGATAAAGAAGTTAGTTCTGCCGTTTTGAGCGCAGCCCAAGTTCCTGAATTCCTCGACCGATATGTTTCCATGTTTGAAAGTGTTGCAGCTGGATATTTGCGTGAAGGTAAGAAATTCATAACGCTGGCAATTGGCTGCACCGGCGGCAAACATCGCAGCGTTGCAATTGCCGAAGAGTTAGCGAGGAGATTGAACGGCAAATCACTTACAAGCGATTTCGATATTTCAGCCCACGCAATTCATAGAGATCTAGGCAGGGAACGTTGATTGCAGGGTCAAAAATCGTCGCATTTGGCGGAGGCCATGCCCTGGGAAACCTTCCCTTGGCTGCATTATGGGATAGAGATCAGGACCCAATCGCAGGCCTTGATTGTGTGGGGCAATTGTTAAAAGTGGTAGGTCGCGTCCTTCCGATGTCGCGAGAACCTCTAGAAATTCAGGGCAGGCTCCGTACCTGGGAGGGAGCTCAGGTAGTTCGCGGCCAGAAAGAGGTGGCCCTTGCCAGGGGCGAGCTCGAAGAACTAACTCTCATTCCCGAGAATGCAAAACCAACTGAAGAAGGATTAAGAGCGATTGCTGATGCAGATTTTTTGACGATCTGTCCAGGGTCTTGGTTTTCAAGTGTGATGCCACATTTAATAATAGCGCCCCAGCGAAAGGCGATCTGCGAATTAAAAGCTCGCAAAATTTTGATTCTTAATTGGCCTGCTAATGTCACGAATCCCCCCGAAGAGCTGGGTGACACTGGGGCAGCCAATCATCTTGAAGTTATTCGCACTTTTGCACCTGATTTCAAATGTGATTTTGCTATCGCGGATCAGATAATCACGGGCGGTGAACTCATTTCAAGCCAGATAGCCAGAAATTCCGGGAGTGATCAGCATGATTCGAAAAAATTAGCTCTCTGTTCTCGAGAAATTATGAGCGCCGAAGTGATTAGATAACCCTCATGGCAATGACTGCTTCTGTTAAGGATGAGTTAAGTCGTCTCTCGGTCTCTAAACCATGCTGCCGGAAAGCTGAGGTCTCTTCAATATTGCGCTTCGCGGGTGGACTCCATCTCACCGCCGGAAAGATCATGGTTGAAATAGAACTTGATACTGCTCAGGCTGCTCGCAGAATTCGAAAAGATATTGGCGATATTTATGGTCACGAGTCAGACCTCGCAGTAATAAGCGCAGGGGGATTACGAAAAGGAAGTCGCTATTTAGTAAGAGTTACTAAAGATGGAGATGCCCTAGCGAGACAGACTGGTTTGGTTGATTCAAATTCGAGGCCAGTTCGTGGTCTACCACCGCAAGTTGTTTCAGCGGGTGTATGCGATGCGGAAGCTGCATGGCGTGGCGCATTTCTGGCTCATGGTTCATTAACTGAGCCTGGGAGATCTTCGGCGCTAGAGATAACTTGTCCAGGCCCGGAGGCAGCGTTGGCATTAGTCGGCGCAGCGCGTCGACTTGGAATAACTGCAAAGGCACGAGAAGTCCGTGGCGTAGATCGAGTTGTAATCAGAGATGGCGATGCAATTGGAGTTTTTTTGACAAGGTTGGGCGCGCACGAAAGTGTGATGGCTTGGGAAGAACGTAGGATGAGAAGAGAGGTAAGAGCCACTGCAAATCGATTAGCGAATTTCGATGATGCGAATTTGCGGAGATCTGCCCGAGCAGCAGTCGCGGCTTCAGCACGGGTACAGCGCGCTCTAGAAATTTTAGGAGAGGAAATTCCAGGTCACTTACGTGAAGCGGGCGAGCTTCGAATCAATCATGGACAAGCGAGTTTAGAAGAGTTGGGTTCTTTGGCATCGCCGCCGATGACGAAAGATGCGATCGCCGGAAGAATACGTCGACTGCTTGCGATGGCAGATAAGCGAGCTTCCGAGTTAGGCATTCCGGATACCGAGGCTGGTCTCACACCTGATCTGCTTGGCTAATTACACATTTCTAGAAACCGAGCACTGATAGACTTCAGGCTTCGCCACGACGTTGTGGCCCAAGATTCATAAATTTTCGAATGATGAGGAATGTTCAATGGTGAAGGTTGGGATTAATGGTTTTGGCCGTATCGGTCGTAATTTTCTGAGAGCAGCGCTTGCGGCAAAAGCTCCAGTTGAGATTGTTGCAGTTAATGACCTGACAAGTATTGACACTCTGGCCCACTTAGTTAAGTACGACTCAATCTTGGGTCGAATTGATCAAGAGGTAAGTTTTGATGAGAACTCGTTAACTATTGGCGGAAAGAAGATTCGAGTTTTTGCTGAAAAGGATCCGACAGCACTTCCTTGGTCCTCCGTTGGCGCTGACATCATTATCGAATCAACCGGAAGGTTTACAAAGGCATCGGATGCTGCGAAGCACTTGACAGGGGGAGCAAAGAAGGTTGTAATTTCGGCTCCCGCCACGGACGAGGATGTCACTCTTGTCTTGGGCGTAAATGAAGGTTCATATGATCCGAAAAATCACAAAATTATTTCTAACGCTTCCTGCACCACAAATTGTTTAGCTCCAATGGCCAAGGTGCTCCATGAGAATTTTGTAATTGTTCGTGGATTTATGACTACGGTTCATGCCTACACAAATGACCAGGTAATTTTGGATTTCCCACACAAAGATTTGCGCAGAGCGAGATCGGCGGCCACTAATATCATTCCAACCTCCACTGGCGCAGCCAAAGCAATCGGGCTTGTACTTCCGGAATTAAAGGGCAAGTTAGATGGTTATGCATTGCGAGTGCCAGTCCCCACCGGCTCAATTACTGACTTGACGGTAGAAGTCGCAAAAGAGACCACCGCTGCAGAGGTTAACTCAGTCATGAAGGCAGCTGCCTCGGGAGCGCTTAAGGGCATCTTGCGATACACAGAAGACCCAATAGTTTCTACCGATATCGTGACCGATCCACACTCAAGTATCTTCGACGCAGGAATCACCAAGGTCATAGGAAATCAAATTAAAGTCGCATCTTGGTATGACAATGAGTGGGGATATTCAAATCGCCTAGTAGATCTACTGGTGTTTATTGGGAAGACTCTCTAGCGCATTGCTCTCTGAATTCACCCCAAATCAGGTCGCCGGAAAAAGAGTATTTCTTCGCTGTGATTTAAATGTTCCATTAGAAGGTGATCGAATTACCGATGATGGTCGAATTAGAGCATCGCTACCAACGATCAATTCGTTACTTTCAGCAGGTTGCGCAATCGTGATTTGTGCACACCTAGGTCGACCTAAAGGGGAAGTAAAAAAGGAACTCTCTCTCGCTCCAGTTGCAATTCGCTTGAGTGAATTAATCGGAAAGCCAGTAAAATTTTTAACAGAATCGATCGGAGCACTCGCCGAAAAAGCTGTGCTTTCTACGGGCGCGGGTGAGATTACGCTTCTTGAAAATATTCGATTCAATCCCGCTGAAACATCAAAGGATGAGAGCGAGAGAATAGTGTTGGCTCGAGAGCTGGTTAAAGGTGTGGATTTCTATGTTGGTGATGGCTTCGGCACTGTTCATAGAAAGCATGCTTCGGTATACGAGCTTGCAAAGTTACTTCCACATGCCGCTGGAAAACTTGTGGCCGCTGAAGTTCAGGTATTGCAGCAATTAATGGAAAGTCCACAATCACCTTATATGGTGGTTCTGGGTGGCGCTAAAGTTTCTGAAAAGATTGCTGTAATCAAGAATTTGATCACAAGAGTTGATCGCTTAGCTATTGGTGGCGGGATGGTTTTCACATTTCTAGCAGCTAAAGGGTTTTCCGTTGGCAAATCCTTACTGGAATCAGATTCTGTGGAGCTTGTCAAAGAGATTCTTACCATCGCAGAATCTCGCGGAGTCGACGTTATGCTTCCGACAGATATTCTTGGCGCTCCAACGTTTTCAGACCAAGCGGCACAGCGATTTCATGTTGACTCGATTCCTGCCGAAATAATGGGATTAGATATTGGCCCAGATAGCGCGAGAGAGTTCTCTGAAGCTATTTCCTCATCTGACACAGTTTTCTGGAATGGACCTATGGGCGTTTTTGAATTTTCCCACTTTGCTAGCGGAACAAAGACTGTCGCTCAAGCTCTCACTGAAGTAAAAGGACTTTCAGTTGTTGGCGGCGGCGACACTGCAGCCGCAATTCGAGCACTAGGTTTTCAAGATTCTCAATTTGGCTACGTCTCGACTGGCGGCGGCGCCTCTCTCGAGTATCTTGAGGGCAAGACTCTCCCAGGCCTAGAAGCATTGAGCAGTTAGGAAAATGAAGTGCGCCGCCCATTAATTGCAGGTAATTGGAAAATGAACTTAAATCATCTCGAAGCAATTGCGGTAATTCAGAAGCTTGCTTACTCACTCGACGAACGAGACTTTGATGCGGTGGATGTAGCGATATTCCCGCCCTTTACCGATCTTCGTTCGGTGCAGACTTTAGTAGATGGCGATCGGTTGCGAATTGCTTATGGCGCACAGGATGTATCTCCGGAAAAATCGGGAGCTTTTACTGGTGATATTTCAGCAAGCATGTTGAAAAAACTCGATTGCACCTATGTGATTGTTGGTCATTCAGAGCGCCGTGCCATACATGGCGAAAATTATGAAATCCTCAATAAGAAATTGCGAGCAGTTCTCAATAGCGAGATGCGTCCAATATTTTGTATCGGCGAAGCACTGGAGATTCGAGAGAGCGGTCAAGATGTCAGCTATGTGATCGACCAACTAAAGAATGGAATGAAAGGGTTACATAAACCTGATTTAAAGAAAATAATCTTTGCATATGAGCCAGTTTGGGCAATTGGAACAGGTAAGACCGCGACTCCAGAAGATGCGCAAGAAGTCTGTGGCGCTATCCGTAAGGAATTGATCAAGATTGGAAGTGAAGAAATTTCACAGAATGCGCAAATTCTCTACGGCGGCTCAGTAAAGTCAGCGAACATAGTTGAAATCATGAAGCAAGAGGATATTGACGGCGCTCTCGTCGGGGGCGCCAGCTTGGAGCCGGAAGAATTTGCCCGAATCTGTAAGTTCCATCGGGTTATATAAGAACTCGGAGGCGGTAAGATAGCGACCTAAAGGGAGGCACCAAATTGGCTTTAGCACTTTCAATTCTGCTTGTAATAACCAGCATATTGATGGTCCTCCTGGTCTTACTTCACAAAGGTAAGGGAAGTGGGCTATCGGATTTGTTCGGAGGTGGACTCTCGTCAACATATGGCGGCTCATCTGTTGTGGAGAAGAACCTTGATCGAATAACTGTCGTCGTAGGTGGGCTCTGGTTCGCCTCTGTTATTGCACTCGGTTTAGTTTTAAAATAATTTTGATTGAGAGAACTAAGGAGTAGGGGAGAGATATGGCAGGAGGAAGCGCAATCCGAGGTTCGCGCGTTGGCGCTGGCCCTATGGGCGAGGCAGAACGCGGCGAGGCAATCGCTCGATTTCGAATCTCCTATTGGTGTTTAAATGACCATGAAACTAAGCCTTCTTTTGCAGATGATGGCACAGTAGCCATCCCGGAGGAATGGGATTGCCCGAGATGTGGTTTTCCGGCAGGACGCGATAAGAACAATCCACCGTCACCGCTAAAAAATGAGCCATATAAGACCCATTTGGCTTATGTAAAAGAGCGACGGACCGAAGCGGAAGCAAAGAAAATTCTCGAAGCAGCTCTCAAGAAATTGCGGGCCGACGAAGAAGATTAATTCTGTAGCGACTGAGCTGCAGCTAAAAGACGTTTGATACCTCGCTCGCGTTCTTTAAGGTGGACTCTGAAAATAGGTAGTTTTCGTGATGCAATAGCTTCGTAATCTCCAGCTGCCTGGGCCGAAATTAACTTAGCGAAGTTATAACTTTCACCCGGTATATCAAGATCGGAATTCTGTTGCGCAGTAATCTGAAGAAAAAGTCCAGTTGCCGGTCCGCCCTTATGAAATTGCCCAGTTGAATGTAGAAAGCGCGGGCCCCAACCAAATGTGACTGCTTTATCAGTACGAACAGATAGAAGATCTCTAAGTGAGCTAATTTGATTAGAGTTTCGATTCAAGTAAGCCATCACAGCTATATATCCACATTGTATTTCTAGAAACCTTTCCAAAAATTCTTCAAGCGAAGTAGCGGATATATTTCCGTATAGTTTTAGATCATTATCCTCAAAAATCAGGGGAGGATCAGTTGCTTCGCGCTTCAAAATAGCGCTCGTGCGTTCCTTAGACTCGGCGACATTTGGCTGGTTAAAAGGGTCGACCTTTAACAAGTAGCAAAGAAGAGCGGTGGTCCATTCCCAAAAAATGAATTGGGCGCCAAGAGGACCATGTACAGACTTCATATCCGATTCTGAAAAGGTTATAGCGTTATCGTGCTTACGACTCACTATAACTGGCAAAACACCACGTCCGTCTTTCCCAGTGGATTCACCGATCAATTGCTCGATCCAATCGCCCAGTCCAGAGATTGAATCTGAATCACAGAATTCCGGAAATGGAGAGCCGGCGAGCGAAGCGGCTACCGTGATTGGCTCCGAATTTGGAAGTGCAAAGCTCTTTGCCGCAACTTCAGCGTCATCTAGAAGTTCCGATACATCAATTCCTAATAGCGCTGCCGGAACCAGTCCAAATGCACTGAGAGCGCTAAATCTGCCTCCAACTTTAGGGTTGGCGAGGACAACTCTTACACCAAGTGAATTTCCGTGAGATGCGAGCGCGCTCCCCGGATCGGTAACAAATATGAAGTGTTCTCTTGGATCCCCTCCCAATTTCTCGATCTCCCTTTGAAAAAAGGCTAATTGCGATTTAGTTTCTATTGTTGTTCCGGACTTACTCGATACGATGATGCAAGTTCTAGCTAGCCCATCGCTTAGAACTTCAGAAATTTGTTCGGGATCTGTCGAATCGAGTACTTCAAGTTTCTTTGAATAATGTGCTGCGATAACTTCTGGCGCTAGGGAAGAGCCTCCCATTCCACAGAGAATAAAGCGCTCATGACCCAGTTCACGGGACCAAGCAGATAGCGAATCTAACTCGGGGAGAAGTTGGCGGGAGGTTATCGGTAGGTCAACCCAATCGAGACGATCTGCCGCCTCATTTTCTGCTCGCTCGCCCCAGATAGTTTTGTCTTTCAGAGCCAATCTACGTGCAATTGGATTGAGGATCTCTCGGAAATTTGGATTCTGATCAAAGCCACGAGAATAAATCAATGGCCAACCTTTTCAACAGCAGATATGAGACTGAGCCATGGCTTGATGAATTTATCAATCCCTTCTTCCTCGAGCTTGTCAGCGACCTTCTCAATGTCGATGCCAACCTTGCCGAGGTTAGAGAGGATTTCTTCTGACTCAAAGTAATTCGAGGTAATCGTGTTGCCCTTGAAAGTCTGCGATGCTGTCGCGGCCTCTAGCGTTGCTTCAGGCATTGTGTTAACAGTATGCGGCGCAATCAATTCATTTACATACATGGCAGGGTCGTAATTCGGGTCCTTAACCCCAGTGGAGGCCCAGAGTGGTCGTTGTAAGGCGGCACCATTTCTTTCCAACTCTCTCCAAATAGGCGAATTTCGAATATCACTGAAATGTTGGTATGCCAGTCGGGCATTAGCAATTGCGCTTTTGCCGAGCATCGCCTCTGATTTGAGCGCTTTGAGTTGTGGATCAATCTCCGTGTCAACGCGACTTACAAAAAAAGAAGCTACCGAGTGGATTCCTGAAGTGGGCAAGCCTGAAGTTGCGCGATCCGTAAGGCCAGAAATGTATGACTCTAGAACTTCTTTGTATCTCGAGACCGAGAAGATAATTGTGACGTTGACACTAATTCCTTCTCCTATAAGCTGGCGGATAGCTGGCAGGCCTTCCTTCGTTGCTGGAATCTTAATCAATAGATTTGGCATATCTACTTTATTCCAAAGCGCGCGAGCCTGTTTAACTGTGCTGGCAGTATCTCTTGCGAATCGAGGATCGACTTCGATGCTTACTCGACCATCTACACCCTCACTCATTTCATAAGTTTTTCGGAACAACTCGCAAGCATTCTTAACGTCGCTGCATGTTAGCTGGGTAATTATTTCTTCTGTATCCAAACCAGCTTTGCGAAATCTAATAATATCCTCTCTGTAGAGGGCCGAACCCGAGATTGAACTTGAGAAAATTGCGGGGTTCGTCGTCACACCTACTACATGACTTTTCGAAATAAGATCAGATAGATGCCTAGCTCGACCTCCCGTAACGAGACGTTCTCGAGATAGATCATCGAGCCAGATAGACACTCCGGCATTTGAAATTTTCGAAAGGGACATCACCGCGCCTTTAATAAAGTTTTCTGCGCAGCCGCTACCACTCGCGAGACGGTAAAGCCAAATTCTTCAAATAATTTGATGTGAGCCGCGGATGCTCCGAAGTGTTCGATTGAAACGCTCTCGCCAATATCTCCGATGAAATCGCGCCACCCTTGAGCAATCCCAGCCTCTATGCTGACACGCGCCTTAACTCTGGTTGGCCAAACTTTCTCGCGATACTCAATCGGTTGTTCGTGAAACCACTCCAAACAAGGCGCGCTCACTACTTGAACTCGCTCACCTTTAGCGTTGAGTTCAGCCGCAGCCGAAAGGGCTAGCGAAACTTCGGAGCCAGTAGCAATCATCAAGAGAGTTGGCTCTTTCGCCTCTAGCAAGATGTAGGCACCCTTTGAAACACCTTCAGCGCCACCGTAAATATTTCTATCTAGTACGGGAAGATTCTGTCGAGAAAGAACTATTCCGGTTGGCTTTTTGCGACGAAGGGTTTCGCGCCAGGCAATTGAGACTTCATTAGCATCTGCTGGGCGGACAATATTGAGTCCAGGAATGGCACGCAAAGCTGCAAGATGCTCTACTGGTTGATGAGTTGGCCCATCCTCCCCAAGACCAATCGAATCGTGGGTCCAGATATAAATTACCGGCAATTTCATAAGTGAACTGAGTCTTACAGCGCCACGCATGTAGTCGCTAAATACTAAGAACGTACCTCCAAAAGGTATGACACCACCATGAAGAGCCATTCCATTCAAAATAGCAGCCATAGCATGTTCGCGAATGCCGAAGAAGATATTTCTCCCATAGGGATTTGCATCTTTCATAGACGATCCGGTTGGCAAGAATGAACCACCGGCTTCGATAAAAGTGTTATTACTCTCTGCTAAATCCGCGGAACCGCCGATCAATTCAGGCAGCATCCGCGCTATTTTATTTATGACTTCGCCGGAGGCTTTTCGAGTAGCAATCTCCTTTCCAGCTTCGAAAACGGGAAAAGCCGACTCTATCTCCTTCGGCAACTGTTGGTTTTGCAGTCGATCGAGCAGCTGATATTTATCTGGATTCTCAACTCGCCAGGTTTCTAATTTAGACTGCCAAATCTTGCGAAGTTCGGAATTTCTCTTTTTCACCTCCTCGACATGGGTGCGAATCTCACTTGGATAATGAAACGTCTCGTCATGCAAGCCCAATACTTTCTTCGTGGCGCTTACCTCTTCGGCGCCAAGAGCCGAGCCATGAGATTTTGCCGTATTTTTCGCTTTGGGAGCCGGCCAAGCAATGACGCTCTTTAATCTAATTAACGTTGGTCGTGCAATCTCTTCGCAGGCTTTCACCATAGCCTCTTCTAAAGAGATCCGATCCACATTGCCGTCGCTCAGCGCTGGCACCTCAATCACGTTCCAGCCATATGCTCGATACCTTCCGCTGACATCCTCAGTAAAAGCGTTATGCGTGTCTCCGTCAATAGAAATTCGGTTATCGTCATAAATCAATTTCAGAGAACCGAGCGCTTGGGTTCCGGCTAAAGATGATGCCTCTGCACTTACTCCTTCTTGAATATCGCCATCACTACAAATGACCCAGATATTGTGGTCGAAGGGGCTATTTCCAGCTTTTTCATTGGGATCCAATAAACCTCGTTTGAAACGTGCCGCCATTGCTAGACCAACTGCATTTGCTATCCCTTGGCCAAGTGGCCCCGTGGTTGTCTCGACTCCTGGAGTGTGACCATATTCGGGATGGCCGGGTGTTTGCGATCCCCAGGTGCGAAAAGCTTTGAGATCTTCGAGAGAGAGACCATAGCCGCTGAAAAGTAATTGGATATAGAGAGTAAGTGAGGAATGACCACAGGAGAGAACGAAACGGTCGCGACCTATCCAAGATGGATCTGAAGGATCATGGCGAAGGAAACGCTGAAAGAGCGTGTAGGCGACGGGAGCTAACGACATCGCAGTGCCCGGATGGCCATTTCCTACTTTTTGAACCGCATCCATGGCAAGGCCTCTGACCACAGCAACAGCTCTATCGTCTAGCTCTTGCCAGGCTGGTGGCGTTGGCGGCATAACGGTCATCGGAGAATCCGTACGTTACCTGTAATCGTTAGATTCCAGGCGGAAAGCCACAATAAAATCGAGCCCAGGATATGAAAGGCAACAAGCAACTCTGGTAGGCCCGTGAAATATTGGGTGTAGCCAATCGCTCCTTGAAGCAAGGACGCTAATAAGAATACCTTGATTCGCTTTCCTAGCAGTTGTCGAGTGGCGCCGCTCTCGCCAACTTGAATTGAAATAAATAGCGCAACTGCAATCCCTAGAAGCGCAATTACCAGATCAGCATGAATCCATGAGACTGTGCGAGCATCTAGGGGAAACCTTTCGGCAGTGGAATCGCCGGCGTGAGGCCCACTGCCGGTAGCGATAGTTCCAGCAGTCAAGACAATAAAGGTAAGAATTACTAAAGCTCGCGCCAAATTTTTTGTCAATTTTGTGGTGATCAATTTGATCGTGGGGTAGCCATAAATACGTTGTCTAAGGGAAAGAGCAGCAGCAATCAATAAAATCGATAACATGAAGTGTCCAGCAACAGTGGCTGGATTCAATCCAGTCAATACCGTGATGCCGCCTAAGAGCGCTTGCGCCAATATTCCCAGGATTTGAATCGCCCCCAAACCGAATAGCTCTCTACGATTGCGGAGAATCGAAATTACCAGCGCTAAAGCGTTTAAAAATAGCACGAATGTCAGTAGTCGATTTCCAAATTCAATCCAAGCATGCAGAGGCGCTTCAGGTTGATTGGCTGTTGGAGTGTAAGAACCTGGAGTGCATTCCGGCCATGTTGAACAGCCCAAACCGGAACCAGTTAAGCGAACTGCCGCGCCGGTGACGACAATCGCAGATTGTGTAATAACCATCAATGTGGCAACTCTTCGTAGAAACCGGGGAGCAATTTCTGCTTCGCTCGCGCTCCTGTGGGCCATGGGCAGAGCCTACGGAGAGCTCGCCCGCCGAGTGGCGTGGCCAGCGGATTTACGCAACAATAATGTTGTGAAAACAGCCACTCGAAACCCAGACCTGCGCACCCGCGATCAGGTCGCGCGGGTAATCCTTGAATCTGGCCCTTCAACGGCGGTCGTTTTAGCCGAACGCCTACATCTCACCCCCGCTGGCATTCGGCGCCATCTAGATGCCCTGATCGATGAGGGTTTACTTGAGGAACGTGAGCCATATTCAAGAAGTGCGCGAACGAGAGGGCGTCCTTCTAAAGTTTTTGTAATGAGCGATAGAGGGCGTGAGCTTTTCGAGCACTCTTATGATGATTTAGCGGTATCAGCACTAAAGTATCTTGCTGCCACAGTCGGCGAGCATCACTTGTCAGGTTTTGCTAGACAGCGCGCTGAAGAGATAGTTCGTAAAGGCCAAGATCGAGTAAAGCCAGGTAAATCGGCACGGGAGAAATCACGTCAATTAGCAAAATTTCTAACTGATGAAGGTTATGCAGCTAGTTCACATTCCAAAGGTATTGGTGTTGAACTATGTCAACACCACTGTCCAATTGCTCATGTTGCAGTTGAGTTCCCTCAATTGTGCGAAGAAGAGACAAAGGCATTCTCCACTCTCATGGGGTCTCACGTGCAACGATTAGCAACTATCGCAGATGGCGATGGAGTCTGTACAACTTTTATCCCCGAGCCAACGTTGGCAAGCAAAACAATCGAGCAAAAAAATAGAAAAGGACGCTCATGACACAGATCGCGCACCCTGAACTAGAAGGTCTTGGAAAGTACCAGTATGGCTGGGCCGATAAAGATATCGCAGGTGAGACCAGCAAACGTGGCTTGAGCGAGGTCGTAGTGCGGGATATCTCTAGTAAGAAAAACGAACCAGCCTGGATGTTGGATTTACGACTAAAAGGACTCTCGCTATTCGAAAAGAAGCCGATGCCAACTTGGGGTTCTGATCTATCTACCATAGATTTTGATAACATCAAATACTTCGTTCGTTCAACTGAGAAACAAGCAAAATCTTGGGAAGAACTTCCGGAAGATATTAAGAACACTTACGACAAGTTGGGTATCCCTGAGGCAGAGCGTCAACGCTTGGTCGCCGGAGTGGCCGCTCAGTATGAATCTGAAGTCGTATATCACTCAATTCGTGAGGATCTCGAAAAACAAGGAGTTCTCTTCCTAGATACAGACAGCGGTTTAAAGCAACACGAAGAGCTATTCAAAGAGTATTTCGGCACAGTAATTCCAGTTGGCGATAACAAGTTCGCCGCTCTAAACACTGCAGTCTGGTCGGGCGGCTCATTTATTTACGTTCCAAAAGGGGTTCATGTAGAAATTCCACTACAGGCATACTTCCGAATTAACACCGAAAATATGGGGCAGTTTGAGCGAACCTTGATTATTGCTGATGAAGATTCATATGTTCATTATGTTGAGGGATGCACCGCACCTATTTACTCAACAGATTCGCTTCACTCGGCAGTCGTCGAAATCATCGTGAAGAAGAATGCCCGAGTTCGCTACACAACTATCCAAAATTGGTCTAACAATGTCTACAACCTAGTTACCAAACGTGCTACCTGTGCCGAAGGTGCAGCGATGGAGTGGATTGATGGAAATATCGGATCCAAAGTGACTATGAAGTACCCATCTGTGTTCATGATGGGGCCACATGCCAAAGGTGAAACTCTCTCAATTGCATTCGCTGGAGAAGGTCAGCATCAAGATGCCGGCGCAAAGATGGTCCACGCCGCGCCACACACATCTTCAACCATCATCTCTAAGTCAGTAGCGACAGGTGGCGGTCGCACTTCATATCGTGGCCAGGTTCAAATACAAGAGGGCGCCCATCACTCAAAGAGCACAGTCAAATGCGACGCGCTCCTTGTAGATACGATCTCTCGATCTGACACTTACCCATATGTCGATGTTCGCGAGGATGATGTAGCCATGGGCCACGAAGCAACCGTCTCCAAGATAAGTGATGACCAACTCTTTTATCTCATGTCACGCGGCTTAACTGAGAATGAAGCGATGGCGATGATTGTTAGGGGTTTTATCGAGCCAATCGCGCGAGAACTTCCAATGGAATATGCACTCGAGCTAAACCGGTTAATTGAACTTCAAATGGAAGGCGCGGTTGGTTAATGAGCGTCCTCTCAACGAACTACTTAACCCCAACAGGACGCGAGGAGGCATGGCGATTCACACCGCTAAAGCGTCTCGCAGGGCTTCACGATCTATCAGTTCCTGTTAGGGACCTGATTTCAATCGGACTTGTAGGGCAACCAAGAAACGGATTCAAGATAGAGACCATTGACTCCGCAAAGATTGCACCAATTTCAAATACAAATGATGTGGTAATTCAAAGAGTGCGTGAAACGGCCACTCAAGTAGTTCATCTACAGATTGAAAAAGCAGCGGTAGTAAATGAGCCAATCTTTCTAAAACGGAAAGCTTCTGGTGATAAGGAATTTTCTAGAACTGTGATTACAGCTGCTGCGCACTCCAAAGCTACTGTCGTGGTTGAAAATGTTGGTCATGCGCTTCTTGGTGAAGAAATTGAAATCCGAGTTGAAGTAGGCGCAAATCTAACTTTCATAACCCTTCAGGAATGGAGTGGTGAATCCATTCACTTAGGACGCCACCATGCAATTGTCGGACGTGATGCCAATTTCAATTCCATCACCGTAACAATTGGGGGATCGCTAGTGCGATTGCTTCCAACAGTTGAATATTCTGATCAAGGTGGATCTGCCGAGTTACTCGGTCTCTATTTTGCAACTGATGGCCAACATTTGGAGCACCGAGTTCACGTAGAGCATGGAATTCCTAATGGAAAATCGCGAGTAACGTATAAAGGAATTTTGGCGGGTGCCGAGGCGAGGACTGTTTGGATCGGTGATGTATTTATCCGCGGAAATGCGGAGGGGACTGATACTTATGAATTAAATAAGAATCTCTTGTTAACCGACGGTGCGAGGGCCGACTCGGTTCCTAACCTAGAGATTGAAACAGGCCAAATAGTTGGAGCAGGACACGCGAGCACCACGGGTCGTTTTGATGATGAACAGCTGTTCTATTTGATGTCTCGAGGTATCCCTATTTCAGAAGCGCGCAAACTTGTTATACGTGGCTTCTTTGGCGAGATCGTCGGCAAGATTGGCATCCCTGAAGTTGAAGATAGGTTGATGGAGCGGGTCGATTCTCAATTGGCAAACGTAGGCGAATAATGTCTGCCCAGATCAAATTCTCAGATTTAATAAATCGAAAACCCTTAAAGGTATTTATGGGCGAGAGTGAAGTCTGTATCGTGCGCGTCGATGAGGAAGTTTTTGCGGTAGCCGATACCTGCTCACATTCGAATGCATCGCTATCGGAAGGTGATGTCAATGAATTCAAAATTGAATGCTGGCTCCATGGCGCAGAATTTGATTTACGTACCGGCGCGGTTGTAACCCCACCGGCAACTCAGCCCCTACAGAAATATGAAGTTTTGCGTGATGGAGACGCCATCACGATCATGGAACCAGGACGCTAGGAGTAAGCGTGTCACAACTAGTTATAAAGAATTTACAGGTGGGCGTCGAAACCGAATCAGGTTTGACCGAAATCCTCAAAGGTGTTGATTTGACCATAAATTCTGGAGAAGTTCATGCGATCATGGGTCCTAATGGTTCCGGAAAATCAACTTTGGCGTACTCAATAGCTGGACATCCCAAATACACGGTCACTGGTGGATCGGTGACTCTAGATGGCGCAGATGTTCTCGAGATGAGCGTTGATGAACGCGCTAAAGCAGGTATATTTTTGGCAATGCAATACCCAGTAGAAGTTCCCGGCGTATCGGTAGCCAACTTCCTACGTACTGCAGCCACAGCTCTTCGCGGTGAAGCTCCTAAAGTTAGAACCTGGGTAGGAGAAGTTAAGGAGGCCATGAGCAAACTTGCCATGGACCCAGCATTCTCAGAAAGAAGCGTAAATGAGGGTTTCTCTGGCGGAGAGAAGAAGCGCCATGAGATCCTGCAGATGGAGTTATTAAAGCCAAAGATTGCCATATTGGATGAAACTGATTCTGGACTTGATGTAGATGCACTTCGAGTTGTCTCGGAAGGCGTAAACCGCGTTAAGCAAGACCAAAATTTAGGGATCATGCTAATTACCCACTACACCCGAATTCTTCGATATATAAAGCCGGATTTCGTACATGTATTTGCCGGCGGAAAAATTGTTGAAGAAGGTGGCCCAGAACTAGCCCATCGCTTGGAGGAGAAGGGCTACTCGGAATACGTGAAGGCATAAATGTCACAGCTGCTAGATGTATCAACAATTAAACGAGATTTTCCGATTTTTGAGCGGACAATCAACGGTCAAAAGCTGGTATATCTAGATAGCGCAGCTACATCTCAAAAACCGCTTGCGGTATTGGATGCCGAACGAGCCTTTTATGTGAATCACAACGCAGCTGCCCATCGCGGTGCGCATAAACTGGCGGAAGAGGCAACCGAAGCTTTTGAAGGCGCGAGAGCGTTTACAGCTAAATTTCTGAATAGTCCGAAAGATGAGATTATATTTACCAAATCGGCCACCGAGGCTATTAATCTTGTTGCATATTCATTAGGAAACGCAGATGCAGGATCTCAGTTTCAGATCTCGCAAGATGACGAAATTCTCGTCTCAGAGATGGAGCACCATGCCAATCTAGTTCCTTGGCAAGAACTCGCAAAGAGAAGTGGCGCAAAACTAAAGTGGTTCAAAGTAACCGATCAAGGCCGACTCGACCTAAGCGATATTGATTCAAAAATAGGTAAGCGAACACGAATCATCGCTCTTACTCAACAGTCAAATGTGCTTGGCACAATCAATGATTTCTCCGAGATAAGTAAACGAGCGCGATCCGTCGGCTCACTTTTTCTCATCGACGCGTGCCAATCGGCACCTCATTTGAAACTGGATGTAACCGAACTTGGTTGCGATTTCTTAACGTTCTCGGGACATAAAGCTCTTGGTCCGACCGGCATCGGAGTTCTATGGGGCAGAAAAGAGCTTTTAGATTCGATGCCACCCTTCCTAACTGGCGGCTCGATGATCGAAATGGTGACGATGGAGAGTTCCACCTATCTTCCGGCTCCGCGCAGATTCGAACCTGGCGTGCCGAATATGGCACAGGCGGTAGGTCTCGCAGCTGGTTTGAGGTATTTGACTGAAATCGGATTAGAGAAAATTCAAGATCATGAATTAGCTCTTACCAAGGTTGCTCTTGAGGAACTTAAGAAGATTCCAGAGTTGAAAATCGTTGGCCCTGAAGAACTAACCAATCGTGGCGGTGTGATTTCATTTGAATTGGAAGGCATTCATCCTCATGACCTCGGGCAGGCGCTCGACCAATACGGAATAGCGGTAAGAACAGGGCACCATTGCGCTTGGCCCTTAATGAGAAGATTTAATTCAGTAGCAACCACCAGGGCTTCGTTTTATCTGTACAACGACCTCGAAGATATCGATGAGCTCGTATCGGGAGTCAAAAAAGCTCAGAAATTTTTCAAAGGAAACAAGTAAATGGAGTTAGAGAGCCTCTACCAAGAGGTAATTCTTGATCATTACAAACGACCAAAGAACAAAACACTGCACCCCAATCCGATGGTTCAAGTTCATCATATAAACACAAGCTGTGGCGACGAAATCACGTTAAATCTCTCAATGAAGAATGGAAAGATTACCGATCTCTCGTGGGAGGGAGTGGGTTGTTCCATCTCACAGGCGAGCGCATCGGTAATGAGCGAACTACTTCACGAGAAGAGTCGAGAGAATGCTCTTACTTTACTTGGAGAATTTCAAGAGATGCTGCAGAGTAAAGGTGCGATTCATGGAAATGAGGATCGACTTCAGGATGGCGTTGCCTTTGCCGGCGTTGCTAAATTCCCAGCTCGTGTAAAATGCGCATTATTGGCCTGGATGGCATTTAAAGATGCCGGCTCTAGAATCGAGGATCACAATGAGTAATGCAACTCTCTCTGATGTAACAGAGGCGATGAAGGATGTCATTGATCCAGAGCTAGGCATTAACGTTGTTGATTTAGGGCTAATTTACGACGTCTCAATTGATAATGAGAATGTGGCAACTCTAGATATGACACTTACTTCAGCTGCGTGTCCGCTACAAGACGTTATTGAGGATCAAACGCGCTCAGTCCTTCAAGATCTAGTTAAGGATGTTCGCATCAATTGGGTATGGATGCCACCTTGGGGGCCAAACAAGATTACAGATGATGGACGCGAGCAACTTCGCGCTATTGGTTTTACTGTTTAGCGCCGGCATCTTCGTAGACTAAGGTTATTGCGTGTCTCAACATGCGATCTGGACTTCCTTTCGGTCACTAACATCTGATGAGTCTGTAAAGAACCAGCGACTCAAGTCGGGAACAATCTATCGAATTGCCAGGTACGCGACTCCTTATCGCATCTCACTTATTTTTTTTCTAGCCACTGTAATGGTTGATGCAGTCCTTGTCGTAACCTCACCGTTACTACTAAAAAGATTAATCGACCAAGGTGTCATCCCGAGCAATTCAGAAGTGGTAACTCAGATGGCTCTTTTGGTTGGCCTTGTTGCGCTCGCGGATGCAGTCTTCAGCCTCATCGGCAGATGGTTCTCATCAAGGATTGGTGAAGGTCTGATCTTTGATCTTCGTACCGAAGTCTTCGGGCATGTCCAGAGACAGCCACTCGCATTCTTCACGCGCACGCAGACAGGTTCACTTATCTCAAGGTTGAACTCAGATGTCATCGGAGCTCAACAAGCTTTCACCAGCACACTCTCCGGACTTTTGAGCAACACCCTCACATTGATTTTAGTCATCGGAGCCATGCTCACACTTTCTTGGCAGATAACGTTGCTCTCCTTGATTTTGCTACCAATTTTCTTAATTCCAACCAAATGGGTAGGTCGCCGTCTAGCGAATCTGACGCGCGAGTCCTTTGGATTGAACGCTGAAATGTCAACCACAATGACGGAACGCTTTAATGTTTCGGGAGCACTCTTGGTTGCGTTATATGGAAATCTAGATTCAGAGCGTAAAGCCTTCTCAACTAGGGCGAGAAAAGTCGCAGACATCGGCATATCAATCGCACTTCTTCAAAGATTCTTTTTCGTCGCCCTTACCTCGATTGCTGCAATTGCAACCGCATTGGCTTATGGCGTCGGCGGCTGGCTGACAATCAATAAGGAAATTACCCTCGGAACCTTACTTGCAATAGCGACTCTTTTGGTTCGACTTTATGGACCATTAACAGCGCTATCTAATGTTCGAGTCGACGTCATGACCGCCCTTGTTTCGTTTGAGAGAGTTTTTGAAGTACTTGATTTGCAGCCGATGGTCAAGGAGAAATCAGATGCGAAGGAATTGCCATACGGTGATTTGGATGTCTCCTTTGAAGATGTTCGATTCTCATATCCGAGAGCAGAAGAAATCTCGCTCGCATCACTGGAAGGGACTGCAAAACCAGAAGTTGTCGATTCGGGTGAAATACTCAAGGGCATTTCATTTCTCTGTAAACCAGGCACTTTGACAGCCCTTGTTGGGCTATCCGGCTCTGGCAAGACAACGATAGCAAGCCTAATACCACGGCTTTACGATGTTACTGCAGGCTCAATCAAGATTAATTCATTAGATGTTCGTAATTTGAAATTAGCTAACCTCAGATCAGCCATCGGCGTAGTAACACAAGACGCACATATGTTCCATCAATCAATTGCAGATAATCTTCGATACTCAAAACCTGATGCAACTGAAAGCGAGATGCAACGGGCCTGCGAAGCTGCTGCAATTTGGGATTTCATATCGTCGCTTACAAATGGTTTTGAGACGATTGTTGGAGATCGAGGCCACCGACTTTCCGGAGGAGAGAAACAGCGGTTAGCGATTGCTCGCCTTCTTTTGAAAGAGCCGAGAATTGTAATTTTGGATGAAGCTACTGCTCACTTGGATTCGGAAAACGAAGATCTCGTTCAAAAAGCTCTGGGTAATGCTCTGATCGGACGGACCAGCATAGTAATCGCACATCGTCTATCTACCATTAAGGCGGCGGATCAAATCATTGTTCTTGAATCTGGAGCAATTAAAGAGGTGGGAACGCATGAGGAGTTAGTTGCCAAAGGCGGACTCTATTCGGATCTCTATGACAGACAAGTATTGGGCTAACCGCTGCGCCGTTCTTTGAAATCCTCTCGTATCACCAAGCCATAACCAAATAACACTAGCAGGGAGAAAATAATCCATTGGAAGGTATACGCAAGATGAGGACCATCGCTAAGTACCGGAACCACAGTGGGATTTAATGGAACCAATGCTTTGTCGCTGGCATCAATCAAATCAAGATAAATCGGTTCAGTTTTGATCTGTTCTTGGTTATCCCATTGTTTTAACTCAGTAGATCCACTGCCATTCGGCACCGCAAAAAGGGTTCCACCAATCTGTCGATCAATTCGATCTGTGTGAACACGGCCGAGAATTGTGACTCGGCTGTCATCGATTGGTTGAGTTTTCGGTGGCGTCTTGGCATCAGGACCTGCCTTCGCCCATCCTCTGTCGATCCAATAATTCTTACCGGAATTTGAGCGGAACAGCGTTACAACGCCAAAACCATATTCACCATTGTTGTATCTATTTCTCACCAAAATTTCTTTTTCGGGCTGGAAGTAGCCGGTCAGTTGTAGCTCTCGCCAAGAGATATCCTCGACACTAAGCGAAGCTAATTGCGTTTCTTGAAGTAATGGACGATCTAAGTTCGCCTCGGTCAACCTATTGTATGAACTACGTTTGATATGACGGTCGTACTGCCAAGAAGCCGCTTGAAGGCAGATAGCGAAAAGAATTACCGCTATAGCGGTTAAGGCAAGAAAACGTTTCATCTACCAATCTCGCGACGACGCGAGCGGAGTAATTTGGTCTCACCTCGAATCGTTTCACGCCCAGCATTTGCCACGATTACTGAGATATATGGCAAGGTAATTGCGCCGAAAAGAAAAAACCAGCGAGCCGGGCTCGGCGTGAAAACAGCGAGCAGAAAACAGATGGTGCGGACCATCATTGAATAGAAGTAGCGTCTTTGACGGCCTGGCAGTTCTTCGGATAACCCAACCTGAACATCTGTGATTTTATGGATTTCAGGTTTCATGCCCTAACGGTAGATGTTCATTCCAAAAAGCGCACTCTGGAGCGCTCAATTTTGAACCTTCTTACCCTCGTTGTAGCCTTATCGCCTTGGCCATAAAGCCATGAAGAAGTGGAGCTCGCCGCTCCCACCTACCTCATTCTTAAATGAGATGGTCAAGAGGTAGTGCGGCCTCCTTTCTTCCGTTTGTAACCGAAAGGGATCTTTATCAGCACAGCAGAACCGCGTATCAATGATCGTATTCGAGTATCCGAAGTGCGTTTGATTGGTGTAGCAGGGGAGCAAGTCGGCGTTGTTACAACTGAAATCGCTTTGAAACTCGCAGAAGAAGCGGGATTCGATTTAGTTGAAATCGCTCCAGAGGCTCAACCTCCTGTATGCAAAATTATGGATTTCGGCAAATACAAGTATGAGATCGCCCAAAAAGCTCGGGAGGCTCGACAGAATCAGACACATATCGTTGTGAAAGAAATTCGACTTGGTTTGAAAATCGAAAATCATGATTACGAAACTAAGAAGAATCACATCGAAAAGTTTCTTCTCAGCGGGGATAAGGTGAAGGTAACGGTTCAGTTCAAGGGGCGAGAACAAACTCGACCTGAAATGGGGTTCCGACTTCTGCAGAGATTGGCGGAAGATATCGGAAACACTGGTTTTGTTGAATTCGCTCCTAAAAGAGAGGGTCGAAGCATGACGATGGTGCTAGGGCCTTTGAAGAAGAAGAGCGAGGCGATGGCTCAGGCAAAGCGCCGGGCCGCTGCTGTAAAGAGTGAGAAGAAGTAGGAAAGGGAGATACGAATGCCAAAGATGAAGACACATAGTGGGGCGAAGAAAACGTTTCGAGTAACTGGAAGTGGCAAGGTCATGCACGAACGTGCTGGTAAACGCCATCTACTTGAGAGAAAATCATCCAGGTTGACCAGACGACTCTCCAAAGATGCTACAGCAAATGATCGCAATACATTTTCCGCCAAGCGCCTACTTGGCCTGAAGTAAGGGGAATCGACAATGGCGAGAGTTAAACGCGGCGTACATGCCGCAAAGAAGCGCAGAACCATTCTCGAACGAGCCAGCGGTTATCGCGGGCAACGTTCTCGTCTCTTTACTAAGGCGAAAGAACAAGTTACCCACTCGATGATTTATGCCTTCAATGACCGTAAGGACAAGAAAGGTGATTTTCGCCAACTATGGATTACGAGAATTAATGCAGCTGCTCGTGAAAATGGGATAACTTACAACCGCTTGATCCGGAGTCTCAAGAGTGCAGGCATCGAAGTTGACCGAAGAGCGCTCTCAGATTTGGCAACAAATGATCCAAAAGCATTTGCCAATCTAGTTGAGGTTGCAAAGAAGAACGCAAAAGTCTCATAAACTAAATGATCACGAGCCTTCACTCCTCGCACGTCGAGAAAGTGAAGGCTCTTTTAGGTCCTCGCGGCGCCAAAATGCGCGCCGAGAAGAAGTTATATGTGGTTGAAGGCCCAACCAATGTTGAATCTCTCATCAATTCCAATTCGAAACTCATTGAAGCCATCTACATGACTGCAGCTGGACGTGAGAGATTGCGTACCAATTGGAGCGGAGAAGTCATTGAAGTCTCAGATCAAGTTATGAAGGCGATGTCCGATACCGTAACTCCGCAAGGTTTTTTAGCGCTCGTTAAACTGGAAGAGACAGGGCTTGAAGCATTCGCAGAAATTTCCAATCCAAAGCTGGCATATTTTTGGCAGATTCAAGATCCGGGAAATGCTGGAACAGTAATACGAACTGCAGACGCATTCGGTTTTGATGGAGTGATTTTTTCAGATAATTCGGTCGATATATTTAGTCCCAAGGTGATTCGCTCCACCGCTGGATCGTTATGGCAGATTCCAATCGCGACAGAGATCACTTTAAATGAATTAATTGATTTTGCTAGATTAAAGAAGATCGAAGTTTTTGTGACTGAAGCAACTGGAGGTGAAGAATTGACAAACATCAGCAAAAGATTGAAAAATAAAGGATCGATCTGGATATTTGGAAATGAGGCCAGAGGGCTAAGCGATGATGCTTTTAGAACCATCTCCGCAACTTCCGTAAGTATCCCAATGTCTGGAGGTGCAGAAAGTCTGAATCTTGCGACTGCTGCCTCTGTTGTCATGTATGCCGTGGCGAACGCCTGAATCCACCGAGGCCGCGAGACGCATCGGTAGAATCATTGGGTGTCTTTAGCCCCAATTCATATAGCGGAGATCAAAAGCGCTGCCCTGTTAGCTATCGAGGGAGCCCAAGATTTGGATTCTTTGAAAAACGTAAAGATTGCCCATGTTGGTGATCGATCACCGATTGCCAAGGTAAACCAGATGCTTAGTCAGATTCCCATTGAGGAACGAGCTGCACTCGGAAAATTGATCGGTTCTACAAGAGCTGACATCAATCAAGCTCATGATGATCGAGAACGGAAATTAAAGGCCGAACGTAATTCCATATCTTTAATAAAGGAACGTGTAGATGTCTCCATTTCACCTAGGCGAATTTCGCAAGGTGCACTCCATCCTTTGACTCAAATACGACATGAAATTGAAGACTTGTTCACAGGCATCGGATATGAGGTAGTTGAAGGTCCTGAACTTGAATCTGGGTGGCTGAATTTTGATGCACTTAACATTCCCGCCGATCATCCAGCAAGAACCATGCAGGACACATTTTTTATCGAGCCACTTCATTCCGACCTTGTTCTAAGAACTCAAACATCTCCAGTTCAAATTCGAACTATGCTGGAGAGAAAACCGCCCATATTTGTTATCTGTCCAGGACGAACTTTTCGTTCCGATGCTCTTGATGCCACGCATTCACCGGTATTCAATCAAGTGGAAGGTCTTGTCGTTGATAAAGGCATAACCATGGCCGATTTGAAAGGGACTCTCTCGCTTTTTGCAGAACGAATTTTTGGCGAAAACGTAAAGACGCGGATACGTCCCTCATATTTTCCATTTACTGAACCGAGCGCAGAAGTTGATTTCTTTTATAACGGTAGATGGATTGAGTGGGGAGGCTGCGGCATGGTAAATCCAAAGGTCTTAAGAGTTTGCGGAATTGATCCAGATACTTACTCTGGCTTCGCTTTTGGTATGGGATTGGAACGAACTCTTATGGTTCGCCACGGGATAACTGATATGCATGACATCGTCGAGGGCGATGTTCGATTCTCGCGCGGATTTGGAAGTGGAATTCGATGAAACTTCCACTTTCCTGGCTGTCCGATTTCGTCGCTTTCCCAAAAAATATATCAACAGAAAAGATTGCAGAAGCATTTGTAAGAGTGGGTTTTGAAGTTGAGGGCATAGACGAGCCGGCCAGCAAAACCAAAGGACCGGTCAAAGTAGGAACCGTACTATCCATAAAAGAACTTACGGAGCATAAAAAACCAATCCGATATGTAGGACTCGATATTGGCGAGAAGAGAACTAGATTTGTAATTTGCGGTGCAACTAATTTTAAGGTTGGAGATAAGGTAGTCGTAGCGATTCCCGGCGCGATTCTGCCAGGTGATTTTCGTATCAGTGCTCGTGAAACATATGGTCATTTAAGTGACGGCATGATTTGTTCAGGTCGAGAACTTGGAATTAGTGAAGACCACGCCGGTATCATCGTATTAGATTCCAGCAATAAAGCAAAGAATGGCCGTGATGCACTTGCGGCCCTCGGAGCCAACGATCCGATATTCGATATCGCAGTAAACCCAGATAGAGGTTATGCGATGTCAATAAGGGGAGCTGCTAGAGAGCTAGCAATGGCGCTGAATTTGAAATTTACCGATTTCGATCGAAAAGCGATTATCGGGAGAATTCAGCGAATGAGGAAACCTGGAAAAACTGTACCAGTCGCAATTCTAGATAAAAAAGCTGCCGATTTAATTTATCTGCGAACTCTCTCCGGATTTAATCCGCTATCAAAAACACCCGACTGGATGGCTCGTAGGATCGCGCAAGCCGGAATGCGCTCTATTTCCTTGGCAGTAGATGTAACTAATTACGTAATGTTGGAGATAGGTCAACCGCTACATGCCTTTGACGCGGCGAAAATCGAAGGTCGACTTCAAGTTCAAAGAGCAGGCAGGCATAAATCTTTGACAACGCTTGACGGAGAAAAAAGAAAATTGAATTCTGAAGATATTCTCATCGCTGATTCAAAGAAACCTCTCGCACTCGGTGGAACAATGGGTGGCCTTGAGGGTGAAGTTTCAGAGAAGACGACGCGATTAGCGATAGAAGCTGCACATTTCATCTCAGAAGGCATTGCGCGCCAATCTAGAAGTCACCAATTATCCACGGAGGCATCAAGACGTTTTGAGCGAGGTGTTGACCCAGCTCTTGCGGAACTGGCCTCTGCTCGGGCTGTCGAACTTTTGCTCAAATACGGAGGGGCGAGTTATCACGGATTCTCTACCCAGGGTTCTATGCCGCTAACTAAGAAAGTCGTAATCAAGCCAGAACAAGTTTCTATCCTTATCGGCGCGAACTACACGCCAACTGAGATATCTAAGGCTTTGAGTGGAATCGGCTGTCAGATTAAGCGATCTACTAAATTGTGGACCGTAACTCCACCAACCTGGCGACCGGATATCGGGCACATTTCCGATATCGCCGAAGAAGTTGCGCGTTGCTATGGCTATGATCGAATTCCGAACACTTTGCCAACACCTCCAAAAGCAAGTCAACAGAGATCTGGAATTAGCTTCTTATCAGCAAGACGCAGAGCGCTCTCGCTATCCATGGCAGCAAGGGGTTTTGTCGAAGTTCAGAATTTTCCCTTTACAAACAAAACAGAAATGGATCTTTTTGCCTTTGCCGGTGATCGAGCAAAGGCGTTCAAAATTTCAAATCCAATCTCTGACGAATTTCCGTTGCTTCGAACGCACTTATCACCAGGACTTCTGAAGTCCGCAGTTCGTAATTTATCGCGCGGAGAAAAATCAGTAGCGCTTTTCGAAACAGGTTTGATTTTCAGAAATTTACGAGAGTTGACTCCTAAGAAGCGGATCTCGACGCTAAAAAAACCAACAGCTGTTGAAATACATAGTATTTATGAAGGCGTTCCTTATCAGTCTCTTCATTTAGCTGCGGTCGTTGCAGGAGAAATCGAGAATTCAGGATGGTGGGGTAAGGGTCGAATAGCCGGTTGGGAAGATGCAGTGGAGATCACTTCAGCACTCTTGCGCGATCTCGTATCTGAATTTGAAATAGCTTCTGTTGACTTGGCGCCGTGGCATCCGGGACGTTGCGCTGAGTTTAGGGTTGCGGGCAAACCTGTAGCACATGCTGGCGAAGTTCATCCCCGAATTACTTCTGAACTTGGGCTCCCTTCTCGAACCATCTATTTTGGAATTGTGTTGGATGGCATCTCCGAAAAGAGAAATGTTTCTACTAAGCCAGTGAATACTTTCCCGGCCACCTTTCAAGATATCTCTATGTATGTAGACAGTTCCATTCCAGCCACATCGGTAGCTGAAGCGCTGCGCGAAGGTGGCGGTGAACTTCTCGAAGGTGTGGAACTTTTTGATAGATATCAGAGAGAGGGTGAGCGCCAGGTTTCACTTGCCTTCACTCTGAGATTCCGCGCTGCGGGTCGAACCTTAACTAACGAAGAGGTATCAGAGCTGCGCGAGAGAGCGGGCGCCAGCGCCAGCAAAAGGTGTGGAGCAAAAATCCGCGCATAATTATGCAACGATTTGCATGAATATGCATAAGCTCGTACTCTTAGTGCGTGCGAATCGGAGTAATTGGAGCTAGCGGGTATGCGGGTGGGGAGCTGCTTCGAATTCTGGCTCAGCATCCAGAGTTCAAGGTTGAACTGATTGCTGCCGGAAGTAATGCCGGAGAGCGAATAACTTCTATCCACCCTCATCTGACTAATTACCGAGATCAGTATTTTGAAGAAACAAACCCTGAAACTATTAGCGGTCTAGATCTGGTCTTTGTTGCGTTGCCTCACGGGGAGTCGGCAAAGTTAATACCTCAGATTTTAAACCAAGTGAAAATTGTTGATTTAGGAGCTGATTTTAGGTTAACGAGTTCACAGGCGTGGGAGAGGTATTACGGAGGAACGCACGCCGGTAAATGGGTCTATGGTTTGCCAGAATTACCCAATTTCCGCAAGTTGATTTCTTCGGCAGATCGAGTCGCAAGTCCAGGTTGTTACGCAACCGCAATTTCACTTGCGATAGCTCCAATTGCAAATCTGATTGATCTTTCGGATGTCGTAGCTGTCGCTGCATCTGGAACAACAGGAGCGGGAAGAAGTGGCAAACTTTCACTTAGCGCAAGCGAAGTTGCAAATTCTCTCATCTCATACAAATTTGGCGGAGTACATCAACATATTCCAGAAATTGAGGAGGCTATCATTGGAATTGCCCAAAAGAAAGTTGGTTTATCATTCACACCGATACTTGCACCTATGCCTCGTGGAATATTAGCTACTGTTACCGCCAAAACTAATTACTCGGAAGATGATATTAGAAAGGCAGCTGAAAGATTTACAGCTGATGAAGCATTTCTAACTTTATTGCCTCCTGGAGATATGCCAAAAACCGCTTCCGTAACCGGTTCTAATTCGGCTCACTTTCAATATGCCGTTGATACCCATACCTCAAGAGTTGTAATTTCTGCGGCAATTGACAATCTAGGTAAAGGTGCAGCTGGACAAGCCATCCAGAATGCCAATTTAATGTGCGGGTTTGATGAAGCGACGGGACTGAACTCAGTTGGAGTCGGCCAATGAGATCTTCTCTTCAGTTTCCAAAGGGATTTAAAGGGGGAGCGATTGCGGCTGGCATCAAGAAATCAGGTTTGGATTTAGCATTAATCGTAAATGAGGGTCCATCCAATTTTGCCACCGGCGTCTTCACCTCAAATCAAATATTGGCGGCACCTGTTGTATGGACCCAGAAGGCTCTCCAAGAATCGAAATTGAAAGCGGTTCTACTAAATAGCGGGGGAGCAAATGCCTGTACGGGCAAGCTCGGCGAAGCTGCTGTTGCAAGATCAGCTGAGGAAGTAGCTCTGGCGATGCGTAGCAACGCTCAATCAATAGGAGTTTGTTCTACCGGGATGATCGGCGTGCAATTGCCGATGGAATTGATAGTTGGCGGCATCAAAAAAGCTTTTGCAAAATTAAGCGATGATTCACTTTTGGATTGTGCTTCCGCAATTATGACGACTGACTCCCATCCCAAAACTTCCCTGGCTAGCTCAGGAAACTCTAACTTTGCCGGGATTGCCAAAGGAGCCGGAATGCTCGCTCCATCTTTGGCCACAATGCTCTCGATTGTGATGACTGATGCCGTTGTTGAAGAGCGTGAAGCTGAAGCAATTTTCCAGGAGGTATGCGAGCGTACCTTTAATCGAGTCGATTCAGATGGCTGCACTTCAACTAATGACACAGTTCTTTTTCTCGCATCTGGCGCATCCGGAAAGAGGATTGACAGTATCGAATTACGAAAAGTATTAACGCAAATTTGTGGCGATCTCTCTCTGCAGTTGATATCAGATGCGGAAGGCCACACCAAGATTATTTCTATAAAAACGATGGGTGCACGCAGCGAACGAGATGCGATCGAAGTAGGGCGCGCTTGTGCCCGAAACAATCTCCTGAAGTGCGCTCTTTTCGGAGAGGATCCAAATTGGGGTCGAGTACTGGCAGCTATCGGCACCACAAAAGCCATAATGGATCCAAATCGAATTGATGTGACCATGAATGGGGTACGAGTATGTATCGATAGTGCCCCAGGTGAATCAAGGGAGGAGGTCAATCTCAAGGAGAAAGAGATTTCTATAGTCATTGATCTCAAATCTGGTGATTACGATGCGGAAATTCTCACCAATGATCTAAGTGTCAAATATGTCCACGAAAACTCCGCATATTCAACATGAAGGTGATCAAACTAGGCGGCCACGCGATGAGCGACAGGAGTGGCTGGAGTCAACCGATTGTTGCAGCTTGGAAATCGGGTCAGAAATTTGTCGTAATTCATGGCGGTGGTCCGCAGATTGATCAGGCTTTGTCTGCTCAAGGAATGGCTCCCGAATTTCTAGAAGGGTTACGAGTAACAAATGAGGCTGCGATGGCAATCGTGGAGAAAACGCTGTCTGGAGAGGTGCTACGCCGAGTGGTAAAGGATCTAAATGTGAACGGCGCAAGAGCTGTTGGATTAACCGGACTTGATGCTGGACTAATTAAGGCTAGACCTAAGGATGCGAAACGCTATGGGTTTGTCGGAGAAATTACCTCGATTTCGCCAGATTTATTAATTCATTTATTGGCGCAAAACTTCTTGCCGGTAATCTCCCCAATCGGCGGAGACCATGCGGGCAATTCATTGAATATAAACGCAGATACCGTTGCAGGTGCCATTGCCGGGGCGCTCAATGCCGATGAAATCATCTTCATGACGGATGTTCCTGGAATATACAAAAATTGGCCCGATAGAGGTTCGCTGTTGAAAGAAGTTTCAGTAAAAGAACTGGCAAATATTGAATTCGAAGGCGGCATGGCTCCAAAAGTCGCAGCAGCTAAAAACGCAATTAATTCAGGCGCCTGCGCAGCGCGAATTATTGACGGGAAAGAACCGACAGCGTTGCTCACAGCTTTAACTGGAGTGGGCGGAACATTGGTCTTGCCATGATTAGGTCTAATTCAGCGGCTTCATCTAGCTGGGACTCGACTATCCAGCAGACTTACACAACTCCCGTTATCGGCCTGAAGAGAGGACGAGGCTTAGTTGTCGAAGATTTCGATGGCAAGAAATATGTGGATCTAATTGGTGGAATTGCGACAAATTTACTGGGCCATGCCCACCCATCCATAGTAAAAGCGATAACGAAGCAATCGAAAGAGTTATGCCATATCTCTAATCTCTATGCTCATGAACAAGGCCTTAAACTAGCTAGACGGCTGATAGCTATGACGGGCGATAAATCCTCCAGAGTCTACTTTTGCAATTCTGGAGCCGAGGCAATCGAAGCTGCAATAAAACTCTCAAGATTAACTGTAAAGAAACAATTGGTTTCTGCGCAGGGTTCATTTCACGGAAGAACTACCGGTGCAATCTCCCTTACGGGCCAAAGTGACAAGCGTGATCAATTCAAACCGCTTCTTCCGAAAGTCAAATACTTAAAGTTTGGCGATTTTAATGATTTAAGGAGAAAGATAACTAGACGTACTGCAATGGTATTTATCGAACCAATAATGGGCGAGGCGGGCGTAGTGGTGCCTCCAAAAGGATATCTAGAAGCGATTCGTAACCGATGTGATGAAGTTGGGGCGCTAATGGCAATCGATTGTATTCAAACCGGCATAGGCCGAACCGGTGATTGGTTTGGTTATGAGACGGAAGGAATCAAGCCAGATGTAATTACGATCGCTAAAGGTATAGGTGGCGGCCTGCCGCTAGGAGCGATGATCGCCATCGGCGAATGCGCAAAACTTTTTACTCCGGGCAGTCATGGTTCAACATTTGGCGGTAATCCCATTTCATGCGCAGCCGCAAATAAAGTTTTGGATGAGATTGAAAGCAAGAAAATGCTTTCAAGTAATGTTAAAAAAGGAGATCTCCTGCAGAGCTTGGTTGAAGCGGTTCCAGGGGTTACAGAGGTAAGAGGCAGAGGTCTTTTAATTGGTATTCAGGTGATGGATGGCAAGTCGAAGGAAATTGCCAGAGAGCTTCAAGTCGCCGGATATCTCGTAAATGGCGCCAATGATGATGTCATAAGGCTTGCACCTAGTTATCTGATTTCAGAGAAGCAGATAAAACAGTTTGCTAGCGTGTTCGAGAAAATTTGTGTGAGGATCTATGCCTAAACAAATTAAGCTGACAACTACCGCCAGAAGGACTTTGGTGCAAAAAATCGTAAGTAACGAATTGATTCATTCTCAGCAAGAGTTAGTTCATGCTCTTCGGAAAGAGGGAGTGCAAGTAACCCAAGCGACCGCTAGTAGAGATCTTGAGGAGCTTGGAGCCGTTCGTGGGCCCGATGAGAAAGGTCAAGTTCGTTATCAGTTTCCAATCTCGGCGATACCAAATTATGGACGAGTTTCAAATCAATTATTTTCGGCAGTTCGATCTGCAGGAAGTCAGATCGTGATCCGAACTCCCGCAGGAGGTGCTCAACTCCTAGCGGGCGCAATCGATAGAGCGGCATCGCGTGGTGAAATGCCGAACATTCTGGGCACCATTGCTGGAGACGATACGGTTCTTATTATCTGCGAAAATGAAAGCCAGTCGCGCTCAGTGATTGAGCGAGTTAGCGAGTTATTTGCCGGTGGTTCATTACCTTTGGCTCGAGGGAAGAAACGAAGGGGCGGGAAATGAGTGGTCTCTGGGGCGGACGGTTTCAAAACTCTGCCGATGTCACAATGTTTAGGCTTTCCAAGAGCACTGATTTAGATTGGCGGTTAGCTCCGTACGATATTGCTGGATCGCTTGCGCATCTAAAGGCGCTCACCAAGGGTGGATTGATTGATTCAAAAATTTCTCAATCGATTGAGAGCGCACTAAAAGAATTACGTAAAGAAGTTTTTGAACGAAAGTTCCTACCTGAGGATAGCGATGAGGATGTTCATTCTGCTTTAGAGCGCGGTCTAACAAATAAACTTGGAGAGATCGGCGGCTTGATAAGAGCTGGTCGATCAAGAAATGATCAAGTAGCGACGGACTTGAAACTCCTCATGATGGACGATTTCACGGTCATATCTGAACTTTTATTGGATCTCTCGGGAGCATTATTAAAAAAAGCGGAAACATATGTTGATCTAATCGCCCCAGGCTTTACCCATCTGCAACATGCCCAACCTGTTTCCTTTGGCCACGAATTAGCTAAGCACGCAGTTGCGTTACAACGTGATATTTCGCGAATTCGAGATTGGTATGAAAGGACAAATCTCTCGCCACTTGGCTCGGGTGCGCTATCGGGAAGTTCGCTTCCAATTGATCCAGAGCTTACTGCCCGTGATCTTGGATTCTCTGGCTTAGTTCCGAATAGTATCGATGCAGTATCTGACCGAGACTTTGTTGCTGAGGGGTTATTTATACTCGCGTTAGTTGGCGTTCATCTCTCACGAGTTGGTGAAGAGTGGACAATCTGGGCGACTCCGGAATTTGGCTGGGCGCAATTAGCCGACGAATTCTCAACCGGTTCATCGATTATGCCTCAAAAGAAGAATCCAGATATCGCTGAATTAGCGCGGGGCAAGTCTGGACCGCTAATTGGAAATCTGACCTCAATTCTGACAACCATGAAGGGGCTACCCTTCGCCTATAACCGCGACCTACAAGAGGATAAAGCGGTTACTTTCTCATCTATTGATCACCTGACGCTTTTGCTCCCAGCGTTAACTGGCATGGTCGAAACAACTGAATTCAACCGTGCAAAGGTTGCTGCGGCTGCCACCTCGGGATTTTCTCTAGCAACTGAAATCGCCGATTTTCTCGTCAAGCGAAATTTGGCCTTTCCTCAAGCGCACCAGATCGCAGGCAAATATGTTCAAATCTGCGAATCAAAAAATATAGAACTACATCAGTTAGATGAGTCAGAAATGAAGAAACTCCATCCCTTGCTTGATAAAACCCTTCTCGATCTGCTCGATGGTAAACACGCAATTTCCGCAAGATCAACCCCCAATGGCGCCGCCCCAAGTTCGGTCAAAGAGCAGATAAAAAAACTTCGCGGCGAAAATGAAGAGGCTAAGGCTTGGATATCCACCTCCCAAAAACGCTTTTCCGGCATGATGGGTCAATGACCCGCCAACTACTCGCTGACCTGGATTGGCGTGGTTCGATTGCGCAAACCACTGATCGAAGTGAATTGGAGAAGTTTCTAGAGAGTGGAAAAGAGAGCGTTTATCTAGGAATTGATCCAACCGCGCCAAGTATTCATCTGGGGAATCTTGTGGCGATTGTAGTTCTGCGTCGCTTTCAATTAGCCGGGCATAAGCCAATAGCTCTCGTTGGCGGAGCGACTGGACTCGTCGGGGATCCAAGTGGCCGAAATTCAGAGCGCACATTAAATGAAGAGTCAGTGGTAGCAAACTGGGTGGACCGAATTAGGGGACAGCTGGAAGGTTTGCTTGATTTCACCGGCAAAAATGCAGCCACGATGGCCAATAATTTAGATTGGACTGCCCCAGTCTCTGCTCTGACTTTCTTGCGCGATATTGGCAAGCATTTCTCAGTAAACCAGATGCTAGCCAAAGAGTCGGTATCTGCGAGATTAGAGGCAGGTGGTATCTCTTACACCGAATTCTCCTATCAAGTTTTACAAGCCTTTGATTTTCTCGAATTGAATCGTAGGAACAATTGTGGACTCCAGATCGGCGGAAGTGATCAATGGGGAAATATTGTCGCTGGAGTTGACTTAATCCGAAGAGTTACTGGCAAGAGCGCGCATGCATTGACGATGCCCGTAATGACAAAGGCAGATGGTGAAAAATTTGGTAAAACCGCTTCTGGAGCAATTTGGCTTGATCCCAAAATGACGACGCCTTATGCCTTCTTTCAATTCTTCCTAAACTCTGATGATCGGGATGTGGAGAAATTGTTAAAGGCATTCTCCTTTAAAGGTCGCGAAGAGCTCGAAACCCTATTTGAATCTTTGAAGAGCAACCCTGGCGCTAGAGAGGCTCATCGAGAACTTGCTCGTGAAGTTACTACTCTGGTTCATGGGGAAAAGGAATGTGAGAAAGCCGAAAATGCGGCGACAGCGTTTTTCGGACAGAGTGAAATTAGAGATTTAGATTTAGCGACGTTAGAGAGCGCAATAAAAGAACTTCCTAAGACTGAGATTGTTAACTCTGCATCACTTCCAACCTGGGTTGACTTGATAACGGCAACCGGCGTGATCGAATCTAAATCTGCTGCCCGCAGAATCATCAAAGAGGGCGGGGCGTATCTCAATAATATGAAGATTGCGAGTGAAGATTTTGCCCCTTCCGTAGAGGACCTTCTCCACGGACGCTACCTCTTGCTGCGAAAAGGAAAGCGAGAATTAGCTGCGGTAATACTCAAGTAGCGCCTCTTATTGAGCCTCTTTCTCCGCGAAAAGCCTGGTTTGCTCTAAGGTGAGATTGGGTCTATGCTTCTCCTCTCACTACGAAATCGGACTTCAACATCAGGCCGAGTAGATGAGCAAGCACTTCCCTAGAGACCTTTAACCTCATAAGGGTGAAATTTGCTCGAAAACGATTTGGGTGATTTGACCGATTCTTTTGAGGGGCATAGGTTTCTACTTCCGCCCTCAAAAGGGGTGGAAAAGCCCTGCCATTGGTCGTAAGGCCAGGAATCAGTGAGCTTCCGTACCTTGAGAACTCAACAACGTATAAGAAGTCAATGCCAATTACCTCGATGAGGTATGGCTTAATTGCCATGCCCGTCGAATCCTTTGTAAAAAATCAATTGGTCAAAGACATCAAATGACGACAGTTGTTTATGTTTTTTGCCAGAGTCAACGTTTCGTTGAATCAAAATTCAATGGAGAGTTTGATCCTGGCTCAGGACGAACGCTGGCGGCGTGCTTAACACATGCAAGTCGAACGATGAAGTTCCTTCGGGAATGGATTAGTGGCGAACGG